>Ga0073936_10005592_pt1 | contig 16951 bp, 19 predicted proteins | sample AliMusrvi5mmetaG_FD_87041 | JGI IMG/M metagenome (GOLD analysis project Ga0073936, IMG submission 87041) | Freshwater lake bacterial and archeal communities from Alinen Mustajarvi, Finland, to study Microbial Dark Matter (Phase II) - Alinen... | ecosystem: Environmental > Aquatic > Freshwater >... | reverse complement strand
GTGATGATCGATTATTTCAAGCCGCAGAGTATTCCCAATCTGACGGTGGTCTCGCCGGACGCCGGCGGCGTGGAGCGCGCGAGGTCCGTCGCCAAACGACTGAACGCCCCGCTGGCGATTATCGATAAGCGCCGCGAAGAGGCCAACGTGGCCGAAGTGATGAACGTCATCGGCGACGTGCGCGGCCAGAACTGCCTCATCGTGGACGATCTGATCGACACCGGCGGGACGCTGGTGAAGGGCGCGGACGCGCTGCTGCAGTTCGGCGCGGCGAGTGTGTCGGCCTGTGCAACCCATGCCGTCCTTTCGGGCCCCGCCGTACAGCGCATTCAGGAATCCGCCATCAAAGAAGTCGTGTTTTCCAATTCGATTCCGCTGTCCGCGGCGGCGAAGGCCTGCGGCAAAATCCGGCAACTGTCGGTGGCGAATCTGCTGGCGCGCGGCGTGCAGTCGATCCACGAGGAAACCTCGGTCAGTATCCTCTTTCAATAGAGCGTGTTAAACTGAGGTGTTCGTTTGTGGATGTTTCCGTAAAGCCTCGTTGTTGTGGTTCCTCGCGGTTTCAACGCAGCATCATTAACGCAAAAAGTTTTGGTCGAAGTAGTTTTGGTCAACGCAACCCACGACTCAGAGTGATCCGGTGTGCCTGAAACAGCCGGCGCCGGGCGCTCTGAAACGGACTTGCGCAAGGGAGAAAGAAATTGAGATTAGATACAGTCGTTCCAGCGCTGCCGCGCGCCAGCCGCGGCAAGAATGAAGCGCGCCGCGTGCGCGTTTCGGGCCGCATTCCGGGCGTCGTTTACGGCGCTTTCAAAGATCCCGTAGCCATCAGCCTGAACCCCAAAGACATTACCAGGATCATCCACAGCAAGACGGGCCACAACTCGATCTTCGACGTGGATATCGAGGGTCTGGAAAAGACGCCGGTGATTGTCGCCGACGAAGCCTACGATCCCATCAAGGGCAATCTGCTGCATATCGACCTCCGCCGCATCGATCTGACCCGCAAGCTGCGCGTCTCCGTGCCGATCCATGTGTCGGGCGAATCCAAGGGTGTGAAGCAGCAGGGCGGCATCCTCGACGTGGTGACCCGCTCGGTCGAAATCGAGTGCATTCCGGACGACATTCCGAATCAGTTCGATGTGACGGTAACCGAACTGATGATCGGCGACGGGATCCGCGTTTCGGACCTCCCGCTCAAAGAAGGCGTTCGCGTCCTGACGGCCGGCGATGCCGTGATCGCGCACGTGGTCGGCATCAAGGAAGATGCGGCGGCGGCGGATGGGGAAGCCAAGGCGGAGCCGGAAGTGGCCGGCAAGAAGGGCAAGAAGGAAGACGCCAAGGCTCCGGCCGCTGCCGCCGGGAAAGCTCCCGCCGCCAAAGCGCCCGCCGCGGACAAGAAGAAGAAGTAATCGGGCATGTTCCTGGTGGCCGGTCTCGGCAACCCTGGCGAGCAGTATGCCGCTACCCCCCATAACCTGGGGTTTCTGGTGGTGGACCGGCTTGCCGCGCGGCACGGAATCCGCGTCACCAGGAAGGAATGCCAGGCACTCGTGGGGCAAGGCACGGTTCGCGGTAAGACCGTGCTTCTGGCCAAACCGCAGACTTTTATGAACCTCAGCGGCGTGGCGGTTCGCCCGCTGCTGGAAAAGTATGAAGTGCCGCCGGCCGGTCTGATTGCCGTTTACGATGAGCTGGATCTTCCCTGGGGCGCGATGAGAATCCGCCCCAAAGGTTCGGCCGCCGGACATAACGGCGCCAAAGATCTGATCGCGAAGCTGGGCACGCAGGAGTTTCCGAGGATCCGGTTGGGGGTGCACCCCGGCCATCCGCTGACGTCGCAGGGCAGGACGGGAGCGGATTATTTGTTGTCGCGGTTTACGCGGCAGCAGAACGAAACCCTGGATGCGTTCATCGACCTTGCGGCCGATGCAGCGGAATCCATAATCGCCGAAGGCGTCGAATTGTCCATGACCCGATTCAACGGTCGCGTTGAAACGGTCGCGCCCGGGGCAGCAAAAGAGGAATGATGAGAATCTACGAAAATCTGTTCATCGTAAGACCCGATGCAACGGAAGAAGAGATCGACCATCTTATCGAACTCATGTCCTCACATGTCACCAAAGCCGGTGGCACTGTGGACAAAGTGGATAAGTGGGGAAAACGCCGGCTCGCCTATCGCGTTGAAAAGCAGCGTGAAGGCAGCTATGTGCTGATGCAGTTTACGGCCCTGCCGGAAACCGTGAAAGAGTTCGAACGCCGCCTGCGCGTGCAGGATTCGGTGATCAAGTTCCTGACGGTCCGAATCGACGAAACGCTGAAGCGGATCGACAAGCGGAAGAAAGAGCGCGAGAAGCGCGCGCACCGCCGTCCGCAACCCCCGGCCCCGCAGCCTTCTCTCGCGCAGCAGATGCTGGGCGGCGGCGCGGAAGGTCAGCATGCGGCGCCCGGCGCGCCGGTTCCCGCAGTCCCGGCAGAACCGGTTCATCCGGCTCCGGGCGTTCCCACGGAATAATCGACTCAAAACAGGAGATCTCACATGGCTGAACAAAAAGGTGGAAGACCGATCGCGGCTTCGCAGCGCCCCACGGGCGGCGATAAAGCGGCCGCGGTAGGCAAGAAACAATACTTCCGGCGCAAAAAGGTTTGCCGTTTCTGCGTCGAAAAGATCGATGACATCAACTACAAGGACGTCAAGATGCTGCAGGCGTTCATTGCGGAGCGGGGCAAGATTGTCCCTCGCCGGATTTCAGGCGTTTGCGCACCGCACCAGCGCCGCCTCACGGACGCGATTCTGAAGGCGCGCAACATTGCGCTGCTGCCGTTCGCGGCCTCGGTGTAAGGAGCTAAATCATGGAAGTCATTCTTCGGGAAGACATCGAAAAACTGGGCGCCCGCGGCGAAGTGGTCAAGGTTGCGGCGGGTTATGCGCGCAACTTCCTGCTGCCCCGCCGGATCGCTGTTCCGGCAACCGATTCCAACAAGAAAATCGTGGAGCAGGAGAAGCAGTCTCATCTCCGCAAAGAAGCCAAGCTGGCGGGCGAAGCGCAGGACCTGGCGAAGATGATCAGCGCTCTCACGCTGACCGTCGCGCGCAAGGCCGGCGAGTCCGATCACTTGTTCGGTTCCGTTACGGCCAACGACGTGGCGGATCTGCTCGCCGCGCAGCATTACAACGTGGACCGGCGCAAGATTCAGCTCGAAGAGCCGATCCGCACGCTGGGTGAGCACAAAGTCACCGTGAAACTGCATCGCGAAGTATCGACCGAGATCACGGTGAACGTGACTCGCGAGGAATAACCCGCCATGCCGTTCGATCTTAGCGGACAAACGGCAATCGTAACGGGTGGCGCGACCGGTATCGGCGAGGCGATCTCCAGACGCCTTGCCGAGGCCGGCGCCACGGTTGCGGTGGCGGATCTCAACAAAGAAGGCGCGGAGCAACTGGCCGCAGCCCTGGGTAATGGCTCGTTCGGCGTGCAGATGGACGTGGCCAATTCGGCCTCGGTCAACGCAGCAGTCGCCGAGGTTCTGGCGCGCACCGGACGGATCCACATCGCGGTGAACAATGCCGGTATCGCCGGCAAAGCGGCCCCGATTCAGGATCAGCCGGACGACGAGTTCTCGCGCGTGATGGCCATCAACGTCAACGGCGTGTTTTATGTTTGCCGTGCCGTGGTGCCACATATGCGGGAGCACAAATACGGGCGCATCGTGAATATCGCTTCCATCGCGGGCAAGGAAGGCAATCCGAACATGATTGCTTATTCGGGCAGCAAGGCGGCGGTGATCGGGATGACGAAGTCTTTGGGCAAGGAAGTGGCGACGGACGGCATCTGCGTGAACGCCGTTTCGCCCGCCGTGGTTCGCACGAAAATCCTGGAGCAGCTCACTCCGCAGCAGGTGACGTACATGACGGATAAGATCCCCATGCGGCGCACCGGCGAGCCGGTGGAGATTGCGGCCGTGGTGCATTTCCTGGCCAGTCCGGACTGCTCGTTCGTGACGGCGCAGTGTTATGACGCCAGCGGCGGCCGGGCAACTTACTAAGTCATTCGGACTTGCGGTACGGGCGCGGAGAGCGGGAGTGCTCTCCGCGCCGTTTTTTATTCCATGGACGGCAGAACCAGGCCAGCGAGCGCGAATTTCAGCAGGTCGATTCCCTGCCCCGTGACGCTGGACAATTCGAAGAACGGGTGTCCGCCCGCCTCCGCCGCTTCCCGAACCGCCCGCACTTTCTCCGGATCCTGCGCCGCATCCATCTTGCTCGCCAGCACCAGCATGGGCTTCTCCGCGAGTTCCGGACTGTAACTCTGGAGTTCCGTCATCAGGGTTTCAAAGTCATGCACCGGGTCGCGGCCCGTCGCCGACATATCGACCAGATGCACCAGCACCTGTGTGCGTTCGACGTGCCTCAGAAACTGGATGCCCAGCCCGCGGCCTTCATGCGCGCCTTCGATGATGCCCGGAATATCGGCCACCACGAACGAACGGTGATCCGGCAACTGCACCACGCCGAGGTTCGGCTCGAGGGTGGTAAACGGATAATCCGCAATCTTCGGCCGGGCCGCGGAAATACGCGAAATCAGAGTGGATTTTCCCGCATTCGGATATCCCACCAGCCCCACGTCCGCCAGCAGGCGAAGCTTCAGTTGCAGCTTTTTAAATTCGCCCGGAAAGCCGGCCTCGTGCTCGGTGGGCGCCTGGTGCGTGGAACTGGTGAAGCGCGCGTTGCCTTTGCCGCCGCGCCCGCCTTTGGCGGCCAGCCACTCTTCTTTGTCATGCGTGAAATCGTAAAGCTTTTCGCCGGACTCCTCGTCGTACACCGTGGTTCCGACCGGCACCTGGACAGTTATGCTCTCGCCCTCGTGCCCTTTGCAGTTGCTGCCTTCGCCGTGGCGTCCGCGCTGCGCCGTATATTCCGGATTGAACCGGAAATGCAGCAGGGTATTGCGGTGGATGGTCGCGACCATGCGGATATCGCCGCCGTTGCCGCCATCGCCGCCGGAGGGACCGCCGCGCGGCACGTACTTCTCGCGCCGAAACGCAAGACAGCCGTTGCCGCCGTCGCCGGCCTTGACTGTAATTCTGACTTCATCTACTAACATGGTTTTTCCGGGAATAACTGGACTGACAGGTAATTGCGAACGGGAATGTGAGCACCAAAACGAAGAGGCCGCTGGTTCATTCACCAGCGGCCGGGAACGGTGGGGAGAAGAAAAAAACTATTCGGCGGCGACGATGTTCACGTACTTGCCCATGCTGCCGCGATCGCGGAACAGCACGGTGCCGGTGATTTTAGCGAACAGCGTGTCGTCTTTGCCCCAGCCCACGTTGGTGCCGGGTTTGATCTTCGTGCCGCGCTGACGGACCAGGATGGAACCGCCGGAAACCAGTTCACCACCGAAAGCTTTGATACCGAGCCGCTGCGCGTTGGAATCGCGGCCGTTTTTGGAACTGCCTAAACCTTTTTTATGTGCCATGACAAATCTTTGAAATTCGCTTCGTGCTCAAGCCCGCCGGGCTTAGGCAACGATGTCGCGAATCCGAACCTCCGTGTAATCCTGACGATGTCCCTGGGTGCGCTTGTACTGTTTCTTGCGCTTGAACTTAAATACCAGAACTTTGTCGCCGCGATCGTGCGCGGTAATGGTGGCGTTCACGCGAACGGCCGTCATATCGCTCTCCGCGGCATTGCCGGCCAGAGCCAGTTCGCCGCCATCTTTAAACACCGCCAGTACTTTACCGAGAGCAATTTCCGAACCCGGGTCACCGATCAGTTTGGGAACGCGAACCAAGTCGCCCGGGGCGACACGGAACTGCTTTCCACCTGTCTCAACTATTGCATGCATGGGAGTTTTACCTCTTCGGATGCTCAGGCGCACACGTACAGCGCCCGGGCTATCGCCAGATCTTTGATTCTAATACAAACTACAGCACGATTACAACAACATCGGCCGATTCCCGCACAAGAACAGGGCGTGCTATGTTGTTTTGATGGCCGGAATCCGCCGGAAAGGCCCGCCATGCTAGAATCAAGGTTTCCCAATCTACAGTCATGTTACTGAGCATCAAGGAGATGGAGTTGCGCAAGCTGCCGTTTGCGCACACCTGGCAAGCCGGAGAGATCGATTTCTCCGATTCCGGGACCACGCAATCCGGTCCGCTCAGCGCCGAAGGCGAGGCCGAACTGCTGCCGCATACCGGCGGCGAGGTGCATGTTCATGGCTCGGTGCAGGCGACGCTCGAAACGGAATGCGACCGTTGTCTCGGCCGCGCGTCGTTTCGCGTCGAAACGCCTTTCAATCTTTTTTACAAACTGCTGGACCCCAACGCCCCCGTGGAAGAGGAAATTGCTCTCGACGAAGGGGAGGCGGAAATGGGATTCTATGAGTTGCCCGGCCTTGAGCTGGAAGAAATTCTGCGGGAGCAGGTCTTACTACAGCTCCCCATGCAGCGTGTCTGCAGCGAAACCTGTAAGGGGATCTGCCTGGTGTGTGGCGGCAACCGGAATGAAACCGATTGCCACTGTGAAACGCTCCCGGCCGCCAATCCGCCGAACGACGATCGCTGGAACGCGCTGAAGACCGTTCATATTGAACAGAGAAATTAACTAAGGGAAGTATTTGCAATGCCGAATCCGAAACGACGCCACTCCAATCAACGCACGCAAAGCCGTCGCGCCCACGATGCCCTCCGCAAGCCGGCTCTCGCCGAATGCCCGAATTGCCATGAGCCCAAGGTTCCTCACCGCGTCTGCCCGAAGTGTGGTCAGTACAAGGGCCGCGAAGTGATCGAAACCGCCGCTGAATAATTTCTTTCAGTCCCGTTTCAAAACGCGATAACCTGAGCGAATGATCACCATTGCAGTAGACGCGATGGGAGGCGATAAAGCCCCGGTTCCCGAGGTAGAAGGTGCAGTTCAGGCGGCCCGTCAATTTGGTCACCGGATCATTCTGGTTGGGGATCGCGACGCGATTCACCACAAGCTGGATACCCACGATCTGAGCGCGGAATCCGGCGGGTCGCTGCCCATTGAAGTCGTCCATGCCACCGAGCGCATCACCATGGACGACCATGCCGCCAAGGCTGCCCGCAGCAAGAAGGGCAGTTCGATGCATTCGTGTGCCCGGCTGGTGGCGGACGGCAAGGCGGACGGTTACATCTCCGCCGGCAACACCGGAGCCTGCATGGCCATCGCCAAGATGGTCCTCGGCAAGGTGCCGGGTGTCGATCGCCCCGCCCTCTCGGGCGTTTTCCCCTCTCAAAAAGGAACTCCGGTTGTCGTTGTCGACGTGGGCGCCAACGTCGATTGCGAAGCCGCCATGCTGGCGCAGTTCGGCCTCATGGGGCAGATCTATTCGCGTCTGGTTCTGAAGGTCAAGAGGCCCCGCGTGGGTCTGCTGTCCATCGGCGAAGAGGAGCATAAGGGCAACGCGCTCACCCGCGACGCCACACCGCTTCTCAAAGAACTCGACATCGATTTCATCGGGAACGTGGAAGGCCGCGATCTCTTCTCGGGCCACGCCGACGTCATCGTCTGCGATGGATTCGTCGGCAACGTGGCGCTGAAAGTGGCAGAGGGTCTGGCCGAGATGATGAGCCGGATGCTGAAGGAATCGCTCAGCGCGACCATTTCCAGTAAGATCGGCTACGCTCTCTCCCGCTCCGCGTTCAAAGATTTCAAGAAGCGGGTCGATTACGCGGAGATCGGCGGCGCGCCGCTTCTCGGCGTGAAGGGCGTCTGTATTATTTGCCACGGCCGCTCCGACGCCAATGCGATAAAAAATGCCATCCGTGTGGCTGCGGAGTTTGCATCCAGCAACATGAACCAACGCATCGAAGAAGAGTTGCGTGAGTTCGCACGAGCTGGTTAACTATGCGTGTTTTGCTTTTGGGGGCGTTCGCCGCCCTGAGTGTCTTCGGACAGGCCGAGAAATTTAATCACGTCCAGTGGACTGTGACAACGAGCGGCTCTGTCGCGACTCTCCGGGCGGAGATCGACCCGGAGTGGCACATGTATTCGCTGACCACGCCGCCCGGACCGATTCCCACCACGATCAAGCTGGTCGACAGCCCCGCCGTTGCGTCGTTCTCCCTCTTCGAACCGCCCCCGGTCCGTAAATTCGATCCGAATTTCAACGCCGATACCGAGACTTACGAAGGCACGCAGACCTTTTTCGCGAAATTGCAGTTCAATAAGGACCTGCCCGCGGGTGTTCCGGTCAAGATTACATTTGAACCGCGTTATCAGACCTGCAGCGGGACTTCCTGCATTCCGCCGCGCACCCGCCGTGTGACGGCGTCTTTGAACCCTGCGGATCTCGCGACGGCCGGTTCCACCGCGATTGCCGCCGGCTACATCGAAGTGAAGCCGGGCGCAGTGGCCCCTTTGAGCAGTTCCGTTGCGCCCGGGCCGCAGGATTCCGCCTGGGGCAGCTTTTTAGTCCTGGCGTTCGGCGTCGGTCTCGCCTCTGTTTTTACACCCTGCGTCTTCCCGATGATTCCCATTACGATGTCGTATTTCGTGGGACAGAAAGGCGGATTCGCGCAGGCTTTTACGTTTTGCCTCGGCATCGTGGTTTTGTTTACCGGACTCGGTCTGCTGGCCACGATTTTTCTCGGCCCCGCGGGCGTGAACCACGTGGGCGCCAGTGTCTGGGTGAACGGCTTTATCTCGATTATCTTTTTCGTGTTTGGCCTGAGCCTGCTGGGCGCTTTCGAGATCACCATCCCGTCCGGCATCCTTACGAAGCTGAATCACGCTTCCGGGCAGGGCGGCTTTATCGGCTCCCTCCTGATGGGATTGACCTTTGCCCTCGCCTCCTTCGCCTGCGTCGGGCCGTTTATGGGAACACTGCTGGCGGCCTCCGTAACGGGCAATAAGCTTCGCCCTGTAGCCGGAATGGCCACCTTCGCCAGCGGCCTTTCCTTCCCGTTTTTCCTGCTCGCGTTGTTTCCGGCATCGCTGAAGAAACTGCCCCGCTCCGGTGAGTGGCTGGCCCGCGTGAAAGTCGTGATGGGTTTTCTGGTGCTGGCGGCGATGCTGAAGTACCTGCACAACGTGGATGACGTGCTGCACTGGAATTTCCTCACACGGGAACGCTTCCTCGCCGCTTGGGTGGTGCTGGCCGTGATGACCGGGCTCTACCTGCTCGGTTATCTGCGCCTGCCCGGTATTTCGCAGGATGCCGAACTCGGCGTCTCCCGCCTGCTGTTCGGGATGCTCGCGGTTGCCGGTGGACTTAGCTTAATCCCGGGCATGTTCGGCGCGCGCCTGGGCGAGATCGAGGCCTACGTGCCCCCGGCCACGAGTTCGGTGTTCTCGGGCGGCGGCGGCGCGACGGCCGATCAACTGGTCTGGCTGGAGAACGATCTCGAAGGCGCCTTCGCCAAAGCCAAAGCGGAGAATAAGAAGGTTCTGGTCGATTTCACCGGCGATGCCTGCACGAACTGCAAGTGGATGAAGGCGAATATGTTCATTCGGCCGGAAATCGGCGCCGTGATGAAGAATATGGTGCTGGTGGAACTCTACACGGATCGGTCCGACCCGCTGTCCGAGTCTTTCCAGAAGTTGGAGGCGGAGAAGTTCCAGACCGTCGCCATTCCGTTCTACGTCGTTTACGATCCCGCCCGGAACGTCCTCGCCACGTTCCCGGACCGCACGGACGATTCCGCGAAGTTCCTGGCTTTTCTGAACGCCGCCGCACCTGCTGCCACCGCTGCAACTTCGGCCCCGGCGCTCGAAGGCGCTCCGTTCAAAACTCTCGACGGGACGCCGCTCTCGACCGCGGACTGGAAGGGCAAAGTGGTTGTGCTGAACTACTGGGCGACCTGGTGCATCCCCTGCCGCCAGGAAATTCCCGAGTTCAATCGCATGCAGGCCGATCTGCAAAGCAAAGGCGTCGAGGTGGTGGGCATCTCGATGGACGAAGACGGGGCGGAATCCGTGAAGCCGTTCCTGCAGCAGGTCCCGGTGAAATATACGATCGGTCTCGGCAGCGGGACGATCGGTCAATTGCCGATCACCCTCGTGATCGACCGGAATGGCAAGACCGTGCAGCGCTTCGAGGGCTTTACGAAGCCCGCCGACATCCTGGCCGCGATCACGAAAGCCCAAAGCGCCAGCTAAACTGTAGCTATGTCCGCGCACGCGGTTCCGCGCCTCACTCCCGAAGAGTATCTGAAGATCGACCGCGAGGCGGAGATCCGGAGCGAGTATCACGATGGCCAGATGTTCGCCATGTCCGGCGGGACTCTGCCGCACTCCCTGCTGAAGGTTCGGCTGGTTGGCGCGCTGGCGAGAGCATTGCAAGGTCGTCGATGCGAGGTCACCGATTCGGATCTCCGCGTTGCCATTTCCGCGCAGGGACCCTTCGTCTATCCCGATGCAGCCATCTATTGTGGCGAACCCCGTTTGGCCGACAACTATCGCGACACACTCCTGAACCCGACTATCCTCTTTGAAGTCCTCTCAAAATCCAGCGAGGCTTATGACCGCGGTCACAAATTCGCTCAGTACCGCCGCATCGACTCGCTTCGCGAATACGTTCTGATTTCTCAGACCGAGCCCCGTATCGAAATCTTCGCCAAGGGACCCTACGGCAAGTGGACCCTCACCGAGTTTCTGGGCGAGGCCGCCACCTGCGAACTCGTGTCAGTCGGTGTCGAAATTCCCCTGGCGGAAGTCTATCGGGACGTCACGCTCGAGGCGGCTTGATCTCTACCGACGAATATCTGAAGATCGACCGCGAGGCTGAGATCCGAAGTGAGTTTCACGACGGCCAGATGTTCGCCATGTCCGGCGGAACACTGCCACACTCACTGCTGAAGGTTCGGCTGGTTGGCGCGCTGGCGAGAGCATTGCAAGGTCGTCGATGCGAGGTCACCGATTCGGATCTCCGCGTTGCCATTTCCGCGCAGGGACCCTTCGTCTATCCCGATGCCGCTATCTATTGTGGCGAACCCCGTTTAGCCGACAACTATCACGACACTCTGCTGAACCCAACGATCGTTTTTGAAGTTCTCTCGAAATCCAGCGAGGCCTATGATCGCGGCAACAAATTCGCTCACTATCGCCGCATCGACTCGCTTCGCGAATACGTTCTGATTTCTCACACCGAGCCGCGTGTCGAAATTTTCGCCAAAGGCCCCGACGGCAAATGGACTCTCACCGCATGTCTCGGCGAAGCCGCGACTTGCGAACTCACGTCAATTGACGTGGAGATCGCCCTCGCGGACATCTATCGCGACATCACACTCGAAGGCGCCTGAGCGACCTCCGTATTCAGCAGACGTCCCAGTATTTCCGACGCGACCTGCTTACCTTTGTCCCCGATCTCTCCCACCGGCCCCACGCAAGCCGGGCAACCCGCCTCACACCCGCATCCACCGATCAATTCCGCCGTCTGGCGAAATAACTGCGCGCTCAACCGGTACAACGGCGCGCTCAGCCCCACGCCCCCGGAGTAACTGTCATACAAATACAGATTCGGTTCCCAGGACGCCAGGCTCCCCGCGATATCCTCCGTCAGCGCCATCCCCAAATCCCGCGGATCGCACATCAGCAGCAAAGACGCAATGGTCCGGAACGCATTCCCTAACCCGGTCAAACCGTTCTGCCGTTCAGTCGGCGTATACTCGGCGAACCCCGCCAGGAACTCCGCGCCGAAATGCAGCCAGAACGCCGTGGTATGCATCTCCTGTTCCGGCATCGATAGCTGCCCCGCCCCCACGTTCTCACCCGTATAGAACTTGATCTTCTTAAAACCGACAATCTGCCGGTTCACCCGCACATCCCCGTGCGCCTGATCCACCGTTTCCAGCACGGGAACCTTCCCGAACTCCCGCAGTGTCTTCACCTGCGTGTAGTCAATCGCGTCGGTGTAGTAATCGGAATCCACCTTCTTCACGTAAGCCTTGCGTTCTTTGTAATCGAAACGCTCCACGTGGAACTGCTTCGCCTCATGCAGATAAATGGCTTTCTCATGCAGCGTGGTCAGCGCGGTGGTGAAAGAAACTTCCCCGATAATCTTCGCCTCGCCCGTAATATCCACCACCACGAAGTTATCGCTCGACACCGACCGCAAACTCACCGCATCCGCCGGATAACTGTCGCTGGTCCAGTGCCACGCCTCGCCCGACCGGTGTAAAAAGCCGGATTCGGCGATAAATTCGCACAACTCCGTGGTCTCGTGCGGGCCGAATTTCTCCCCCACACGCACCGGCAACTCAAACGCCGCGCACTTCAAATGGCTCAGCAGCACTTCGAGGTTATCCGGATTCACGTAGGCATGCTCCGGCGAGCGCCCGAACATATACTCCGGATGCTCCACCACATACTGGTCCACGGGCGCGCTCGAAGCCACCATCACGGCGAGCGACGTCGTATTCCGCCGTCCCGCGCGCCCCGCCCTCTGCCACGTGGACGCGATGGTGCCCGGATATCCCGCCATCACCACGGCGTCAAGCGATCCGACGTCGATCCCCAACTCCAGCGCGTTCGTCGCCACTACCGCGCGAATCTGCCCCAGCCGCAGCCGCTTTTCGATCTCGCGTCTTTCCCGCGGCAGATAGCCGCCGCGATAGCCCCGGACCGAATCCGTCGGCACACGCCCCTTATCACAGGCGTCTTTCAGATAAGTCAGCAGTAACTCAGTCGCCAGCCGGTTGTTGGTGAAAACCAGCGTCTGCTGGCCGTGGTCGAGTAACTCCAGCGCCAGCCGCCGGCTCTCATTGATGTAACTGCGCCGGATTCCCAGCTGCCGGTTCACCACCGGCGGGTTATAACAGACGAAAATCTTCTCTCCCGAAGGAGCCCCGTTCTTATCGATCAGCTCGAACGGAGCCTCCATCAGCGTTTCGGCCAGTTCCCTGGGATTCGCGATGGTGGCCGAACACGCCACGAACTGCGGTTTCGATCCGTAAAACTCACACAGCCGCCGCAACCGCCGCATGATGTTCCCCAGATGGCTGCCATACACGCCCCGGTAGTAATGCAGTTCGTCCACCACGATGTAGCGCAGGTTCTCGAATAACCTGGCCCACTTCGTATGGTGCGGCAGGATCCCGGTGTGCAGCATGTCCGGGTTGGTCAGGATGATATTGGCCCGCTGCCGGATGGCCCGCCGCGCGTCCTGCGGCGTGTCCCCATCATAAGTGAACGCGCACAGGTCGGACCCCATCTCCTCGATGACCCCGTGCAGTTCTTCCAGTTGATCTTCCGAGAGCGCCTTGGTCGGGAACAGGTACATCGCCCGCGCGCCCGGTTCCGCCGTGAGCCGGTCCAGCACCGGCAGGTTATAACAAAGCGTTTTCCCGCTCGCCGTCGGCGTGACGATCACGACGTTCGCGCCCGCGGCGATGCGTTCATACGCTTCCGATTGATGCGTATAAGGCCGCGCAATGCCGCGCGCCCGCAGCACGTCCCGCAACTTCGGATTCAGCGTCGGCGGAAACTCGCCGTACTCGGCCGCGCGCGGGGGCGTCCGCTGAATCGCCCGGATGGGGCTGTCGTCATACAGCGCCATGCGTTCGAATTTCTGCACCACCGGTGTCAGATCGCCCTTTTGCGGCGGCGCCGGGAGTTCCGGAAACAGAAGTGACAGAGATTCTGACATTCGCCTTTTCTTTGCCTCAGTTTACTATGCGGCGGCATTCACCGATGCCTTAGCGCCATTCGCCGATTTTCAGATGCCCGGCGCCCGCCGCCCCGCTTACCATCACATCGAGGGAACAATCGATGAGAATCCACTATCCCGGCGCGCTGATGATCCCCGTTATCCTGCTTTTCCTCAGCGCGCTTTCCGTGATGAGCAACTTCGGTATCATTTCGTTCGCGCGTGTCTGGAGCCTCTGGCCCGTCACGCTGATCGCCACCGGCCTGGAGGAGGTGTACTTGTGGGCAACTACGAAACGAATCGGCTGAGGGCGCAGGTTCGCGGCGCCGTGGGGAGCGGCCCGCTCAGCGCGAGTATGATTTTCGGCCTGCTGCTGATTACCGGCGGCACGCTGCTGTTCATCGACAATCTCGGCATCCTGCCGATCGATATCTCGGGCGCATTCTGGCCTCTTGTTCTGTTCGTCGTCAGCGCCGTCGGCTTTCTGCGTTCCACCAGTCTGCCGGCGAGAGTGTGGACGGTCACCGGCATGATCGGCGGCACGCTGCTGCTGCTCGGCACGTTCCACGTGATTCACGCCACGGCTGGCATCATCTGGCCGCTGATCCTGATCGCGACCGGCATCGTGATGTTGATCTATCGCCTGCGCTGGCAGTCGTTCACCGAGCGGGTTCACATCGGAACCAGCGCTAAAACCGCGACTTCGCAGAACAAGCTCCAGGAAGTGGGAGTATTCAGTGCGATTAAGAAGCGCGTGGAGACCAGCGGCTTTGAAGGCGGAGAACTGGTAGCCGTCTTCGGCAGTATCGAACTCGACCTCCGCTATTGCGCCGTCAGTTCCCTCACCCGCGTGATCGCCATTGAAGCCAACGCCGTCTTCGGCGGCATTGAAATCCGCATTCCGGAGACGTGGAAGCTCAGCGTCCAGGGGCACGCCATCTTCGGCACTTACGAAGACAAGACCATTCCTCCCCGCCCTGAGCCCGGCTTTGAAACGCCGACGCTCATCATCAACGGCGGCACGGCTTTCGGCGCCGTCGTAGTGCGGAATTAGCTCTTCTAACGGATGCATCCGATTCTCCAAAGCTGGCGGCGTTTCGCGACCTGGATGGCGGGCTGGATCCCCGTCGGCGCCATCCTCGTCCTGATCGCGCACCTCTCGGGCCGCATGAGCTATCTCGAAGCGACCGCCGTCATGGCACCCGCCATCGTGGTGTTCGCCTTCGTCTGCCTCTCGCCGTTCTATGTCTGCCGTTCCCTGCCCCTGCGCTCCTCGCATCCGTTCCGTCTGATGATGAACCACCTCGCCGCCGCGCTGATTCTTACTGCCGCCGTGATGCTGATCGGCCGCTTCACCGCCGCCATGCTCGTGCCGACCTTCCCCGGCGTGGAACAGCGATTCCTGGCCGCGGTGCCCGTGCTTTCCGTCATCGTGCTGCTGGTGTATGAGATGGCCATCGCGCTGCACTACGCCGCGCTCGAACTGGAGACTTCCCGCCGTGCCGAAATCCTTGCCCGGGAGTCCCAGCTCAAAGCATTGAAGGCCCAGGTCAATCCGCACTTCCTGTTCAACAGCCTCAACTCCATCAGCGCTCTCACGGCTATCAATCCCGCCGAAGCCCGCGACATGTGCATTCGCCTCGCGGACTTCCTCCGCACCTCGCTGCGCCTCGGCGAGCGCCTCACCATCCCGCTGGCCGAAGAACTCGCGCTTACCCGGATGTATCTGGACGTCGAACAGGTCCGCTTCGGCGGCAAGTTGCGCGTCGTGCAGGATGTGAATCCGGCCTGCGCGAACTGCTCCGTGCCCGCGCTCGTGATCCAGCCGCTGGTCGAAAACGCCGTCAAACACGGCATCGCCATGATGGACGAGGGCGGTGAGATTTCCATGTCCGTGCGGCACGACCAGAACTGGATGCGCTTCACCATCGTCAATCCCTTCGATCCCGAAGCCCCCTCCACCGGGCGCAACGGCATCGGACTCCGCAACATCCGCGAGCGTCTGGAAGCCTTCTACGGCACAGCCGCCCGCCTCGACATCGAAGTGGAGGAACGTTTGTACCGGGTCACTCTGACAATACCTGTAAGGACACACAAATGATGCGGGTTCTCATGGCGGACGACGAAGAACTGGCGCGGCGTCTGCTCCGCGAATACCTTGCGGCCGAGCCCGATCTGGAGATCGTGGCCGAGTGCGGCAACGGCTTCGAGGCCGTGAAGGCGATCAACGAACTCCGCCCGGATGTGATCTTTCTCGATATCCAGATGCCGAAGCTCGATGGATTCGAGGTGCTCGAACTGATCGACGAGGGCGCTGCCGTTGTCTTCGTCACCGCCTACGACCAGTACGCCATGCGCGCGTTCGATGCCGCGGCCGTGGACTACCTGCTGAAGCCGTTTACTTCGGACCGGCTCCGCGCCTCGCTCGACCGCGTGCGCGTCCGTCTGCGTGAAGCGCGCTCCGTACGCCTGCCGGCCGACCTCAAGCAGGCAGCGCGCGCGCCAGGCGAGTATCTCGAACGAATCGTCGTGAAAGACGGGCCGCGCGTCCATGTCATCCCGGCCGGCAAGCTCGACTATGCCGAAGCCCAGGACGATTACGTCGCCCTCCGCAGCGAGGGCAAGAGCTGGCTCAAACAGCAGACCATCTCAAGTCTCGATGCGGCGCTCGACCCGCGGCGTTTCCTCCGCGTGCACCGTTCGTATCTCGTGAACGTCGATCGCATCGCCCGCATTGACGCGAACACGAAAGACACCTGGCTGGCCGTTCTGACCGATGGCTCGAAGATCCCGATGAGCCGCGGCGGGTACAACAAGTTCCGGGAGATTTCCGAAGGCTAAAGCGTCAGTGGCCGGCCGGGGGATGCGCCTTCATGAACGCCCCCAGCGCTTCGTACTGATCGCTCGCGATCAGGTCCACGCCCGCATCCAGCGCCGCTTTCCAGCGCGTTTCCACGGCGGCGTGCGAGCCGAAATTGTAACTCTCGAACCAGCCCTGATTTTCGTCCGGCGTGAAGCCGTCGAGGGTGTAAAACCGGATCCAGTAGCCGAGCTTATGGGCATTGTCGACCAGAGCCTTCAGCCGAAGATTCTTTTCTTCCGTCCACGGGCCGGCCTTGTTCTGGCCCTCCGGTTCCACCTCGTGCCAGGAGTAATTCAGCCAGCGCCGGTAACTGGTCGCCCGCGCCGTCAGGTCCTTCGTGTGCGCCGAACCGAAGACGCGCAACTTCGGTCCCACACCGAAGACAGCTTCCTGTTCATCGGCGTCTTCGGTCATCACGAAGATCGGCTTCATCGTGACACTGCCGCTGGCCTTATCGCCCGTCGCGAGC
>Ga0073936_10005591_pt1 | contig 16955 bp, 9 predicted proteins | sample AliMusrvi5mmetaG_FD_87041 | JGI IMG/M metagenome (GOLD analysis project Ga0073936, IMG submission 87041) | Freshwater lake bacterial and archeal communities from Alinen Mustajarvi, Finland, to study Microbial Dark Matter (Phase II) - Alinen... | ecosystem: Environmental > Aquatic > Freshwater >... | reverse complement strand
CCTGATGCCGACATGCACCAGGAAATCGAGAGCACTCTCCGGGGCATGATCCGCCGCGATTTCAACCACCCCTCAATCTTCGCCTGGGTGCCCTTCAATGAGACGTGGGGCCTGTTCACCGGCAAAGACAAGGATCGGCGGTACCGGCCGGAAACCCAGGATTGGGTCGCCTCGGTTTATCACCTGGCCAAGCAACTCGACCCCAGCCGGCTCGTCGAAGACAACTCGCCCTGCAACAACGATCACGTCGCGACCGACATTAATTCCTGGCATTCCTACTTGCCGGGCTATGCCTGGCGCGAGCACCTCGACCAGGTGACCAAAGACACCTTCCCGGGCTCCAAATGGAATTACATCGGCGGGCACGCCCAGGAGGCCCAACCGCTGCTCAACAGCGAGTGCGGAAACGTCTGGGGCTATGAGGGCAGCACCGGCGACTGTGACTGGAGCTGGGATTATCACATCATGATGAACGAGTTCCGCCGCCATCCCAAGGTCTGCGGCTGGCTCTACACCGAACATCACGACGTCATCAATGAGTGGAATGGTTACTACCGCTTCGACCGCACGGAGAAACTCACCGGCCTGGATGAGATCGTCCCTGGCATGAGCTTGCGCGACCTCCACGGTCCGTTCTATCTCTCGACCGGCGGCGACTTGTGCCGCGACGTCAAGCCTGGCGAAGAAGTCACCGTCCCGCTTTGGGCCTCCTTCCTCACCGGCCAGGCTCCCAGCCCGCAGTTGCGCTTGCGGGTACGGCTCACCGGTTGGGACACGTTGGGCCGATCGCAATGGTTCTCTCAAACCGTCCAAAGCATTGAATTCCAGCCTTGGCTCTCCAAAGAACTTGAGCCGCTGCGCGTCACCATGCCGGACCACCGGGCGCTGGTTCTGATGACTTTGATCCTCGAAGATCAATCCGGCCAGGTGCTCCAGCGCAACTTCACGACCTTCCTGGTAGGCGATGGCCCCGCGCCACGGGACGAACAACTCGACCTGGAAGGTGCGCGCGCCCGGGTCTTGCGGTTCTCCCCCGCCCGTTTCAGCTCGGCGCAGTGGTCGCTCAAGCAGTGGAACGTCCTGGATGGCCTGAAGGTCAACGGCGCGGGCGCGGGGTATTTCGAGTTTCGCTTGCCCTGGCCAGCCGGGCTCGATGCTGGTTCCGTGGCGGGCGCCACCCTCGTGCTTGAAGCCTCTGCCAAGCGACTCTTCGGCAAAGACAGAATCGGCGCCGCAACCGAGGACGGAGATTTCATGCGCGGCAAAGGCACCCACGATCCCAGCGCCAATCCCAACTCCTACCCCATGACTGACACCGTCCGTTCGCCAAGTGCCGTTCGCATCCGCATCGGCGGCGAAGCTATCGGCCAGTTTGATTTGCCTAACGACCCGGCCGACCATCGCGGCATCCTCTCCTGGCATGCCCAAAAGCGAGACAAGACCCTCCACGAAGCCGGGTCCTACGGTTATCTTCTCAGCGCGGCTGTCCCCGCCCGGGCCTTACAAGCCGCCGCGGACGCCAAAACCATCGTGATCCGATTCGAGGTGGACTCCTCATTGCCCGGCGGCCTGGCGCTTTACGGCGAGCAGTTTGGACGCTATCCCCTCGACCCAACGCTGGTGTTCCTGCTCAAGTAGTCACGGAGTTCGTGAAACAGGTCATTGCCTGCAATGATAAGCGATATGAAAGCGGCAGATGACTGCCGCACTCCAAGACCTGGCGGACGTTCGCAGCGTGCCGGAATGCGCGCCAGCGTCTTGGAGTGCGGCAGTCATCTGCCGCTTTTGCGCGCATCGCGAACTTCTGCAACTAGCACTAGCATTCCAACCACCGCCCCCCCGAATATGAAGACTAGGTCCTTCCGCATAGCATGGCGACAGCGCAGATTCCAACCACGCCTCTTGATCATGGGCGTGCCCCTGGTGGCCGCATTTCTCGCGGGCTCCACCCTGCAAACCGGCGCGGCACAAGAGGTTGCCCCAGTCCGCGCACGAATCTCGTTCAACGAAGCCTGGCGATTCATAAAGGGCGACCCCGCCGGAGTGGGCGACAAACTGCGTTACTCAACCATAAAGCCCTGGGTCGTTACCACCGGGGCCGACTTCACCACCAACGCGCCGCCTCCGAAGCCGGCGGGTGGCCTCGGCGAAGACGTGACCTTCGCCCAGTCTGCCTTTGACGACAGCGCCTGGCGCACCCTGAATTTGCCGCACGATTGGGGTGTCGAAGGTGCCTTCAAACAGGAGCTGTCCGGCAACACCGGCCGGCTGCCTTGGGCGGGCACCGGTTGGTATCGCAAGCATTTCACTGTGCCTGCGGAAGACCAGGGCAAACAAATTCGACTGGAAGTGGACGGAGCGATGGCCTACGCGACGGTTTGGCTTAATGGCAAATATGTAGGTGGCTGGCCTTACGGCTATTCCACGTTCTGCCTCGATCTCACGCCGTTCATCAAGCTGGGCACTGAGAACATCCTCGCGATCCGCTTAGATAATCCGCCGAATTCATCGCGCTGGTATCCGGGCGGCGGCATTTATCGGAACGTCTGGCTGCTCAAGACCGGACCGGTCCACGTCGGCCAATGGGGCACCTTTGTTACCACGCCTCAGGTGACAAGGACCTCGGCAAGGGTCAACGTCAAGGTCAAGGTTGACAACGATTCCTCCAGTGATGCCGAGGTGATGGTTGCGACTGAGGTTTACGCGCTCGATTCGCACGGGCAGAAGGCCCGCACCGCGGCTGCAGCCGCCATACCGGTTGCTCTGAAAGTTGCGGCCAAATCCAACGGCGCGTGCGACGTTGCCACGGAAGTAAGAAATCCAGCGCTCTGGAGCATCGACCAGCCGTCCAGTTACGCCGCTGTCACGACAATCCAGCAGGGCGGCAAGGTCGTGGACACCTACGAAACCCCGTTCGGCGTCCGCTCGATCAAGTTCACTGCGGACAACGGATTCCTGCTGAACGGGGAGCGCGTGCCTCTTAACGGCGTGTGCGACCATCACGATCTGGGCGCACTGGGCTCGGCCATCAACACGCGGGCGCTGGAGAGGCAGGTCCAGTTGCTGAAGGAAATGGGTTGCAACGCCATTCGTACCAGCCACAACCCGCCCGCCCCGGAATTGCTCGATGTGTGCGACTGCATGGGCATGGTGGTGATGGATGAAGCTTTCGATTGCTGGAGCCAGCAAAAGGAGCGAAATGATTATCACCTTCTCTTCGCCGATTGGCACGAAAAGGACCTTCGCATGTTGGTGCGCCGCGACCGCAATCATCCGTGCGTCATACTTTGGAGCATCGGCAATGAGATTCCCGAGCAGGGTTCCGCGGCCGGTGTAACAATTGGCACGGAATTGGCCGGGATCGTCCATTCGGAAGACACGACCCGGCCGGTCACCGCCGCGTGCGACAACCTTAACGCCGCCTTCAATGGCTTTCAGAAGGTCCTGGATGTCTTTGGTTACAATTACAAGCCGAAGGGCTACGCGAAGGCGCGCGCAGCCAATCCCGATCTGCCGCTTTTCGGCAGTGAGACTGCCTCGACCGTCAGTTCACGTGGGGTTTATACTTTCCCGGTCGCCGGTCCTGCAGGAGCCATTACTAATCCGGACGGGGGGAAAAGAGGCACGAACGCGTCTGCCGAGCCGCCGCCCGGACTGGACCTGCCCGCGCACCAGGTCAGTTCCTATGACCTGTATTATCCACCCTGGGCCAGTTCACCCGACGCTGAGTTCAGCGGCCAGGAACACAACCCATCGGTGGCAGGCGAATTTGTATGGACCGGTTTTGATTACATCGGTGAACCGACCCCTTGGGGAAGCGAAACGGACCCTTCCCGCAGCTCGTATTTCGGGATCATCGACCTGGCGGGTTTCAAGAAGGACCGGTTCTACCTATACCAGGCACACTGGCGTCCCGACTTCCCGATGGTGCACATTGTTCCCCATTGGACCTGGCCGGACCGCGTGGGACAAGTCTCCCCTGTCTTCGCTTACACCTCCGGCGATGAAGCCGAGCTGTTCCTGAACGGCAAGTCTCTCGGCAAAAGGCAGAAAGCCAAATTCGAATATCGCCTGCGCTGGGACGACGTCGTTTATCAGCCGGGCGAACTCAAGGTGGTCGCTTACAAGCAGGGGAAGAAATGGGCAACGGACACCATGAAAACCGCTGGCCCCGCCGCTAAACTGGAGTTGCATGCCGATCACGACAGAATTACAGCGGATGGGAAGGACCTTGCATGGGTCACCGTCAGCGTCGCCGACAAGAGCGGCGTGACCGTGCCCCGCTCGAAGAACCACATCCGATTTGAAATCGAAGGGCCCGCTGAGATCGTGGCCACCGACAACGGCAACCCGACCAGCTTCGAACCCTTCCAGGCTCCGGAGCATGACGCTTTCAACGGCCTCGCCATGGCGATTGTCCGCCCCAAACCCGGCCAGGCGGGAACGATCAAACTCACTGCAAAGTCCGAGGGACTGAAGATGGCTAGCGTGACGATCAGATCCAGACTGGCCGATTGAAGCGGAAAGTCCCTGCGTGGGGTCCGCGGAACCGTATATAGCCAGAAACGAACCACAGATGGACACAGATGAACACAGATTCTATGGGCCTGACTCCGGTCTTGCTTCGCATGGCTTTGGGTCAACGCCCGGTGAACAGATTCTCGCCCTGGGAAAGCACGGTTTTGGGCAATGCCTATCTGTGTTTATCTGTGTCCATCTGTGGTTGTATTGAATTGCTACGGCTCAGCCTTAAGGCGGAGTCATAATGGTCCTTACGGCTTCACCCTCAATATGCCTTGGAGAGTTATTTCTGCCGACGATTTGCCCACCATGACCTCAAAATCGCCCGGCACAACCCTCCAGCGCATGTCTACGTCGAGCAACTGGATATCCTCGGGGGCAAGCTTCAACGTCACGGTCTTGGTTTCCCCGGGATTCAGTGCCACCCGCTCGAAGCCCCGGAGTTGCTTGACGGGAGTTGAAACCGGGGCGTACTTCTCGTGAACGTAGAGCTGGGCGGTTTCCACGCCGGCACGGTCACCGGTGTTTTTCACGTCCAGGGTTACCCGTGCTTCGCCGCCCGCATGGATTTCCGCCGGTTCGACATGTAGATTGCCGTACTCGAATTTGGTATAGCTCAGACCATAACCAAAAGGATAGAGAGGCGTCGCTGGCATATCTACGTAACCCTGCTGCATCCTGGCAGCCTTGGATGGCTTGTAATTGTAATAGACTGGCAACTGGCCGGAGTGCCGGGGCACGGTGATGGCCAAACGGCCGCTGGGATTATAATTCCCAAAGAGCACGTCGGCCACGGCCTGTCCACCACGCTCTCCCGGTAACCATGCCTCTACCAGAGCGGGCACATGTTCGGAGGTCCACCGCGTAGAAAGTGGCCGGCCGTTGATCAGCACTACGACCGTAGGTGTTCCGGAATCGAAGACCGCCTGGATCAGGTCCTCCTGCACGCCGGACAGATCCAGGCTCGCCACGTCGTGGCTTTCCCCATCGGTGGGATTGCCATGCTGCCTCTCGCCCACCACCACAATGGCAACGTCCGCCCCTTTGGCAGCGCTCACCGCTTCGGCAAACCCGCTCTTGTCCGAGCCCGTAACGTCGCAGCCGCGCACGTGGGTGACTTTGGTTTGCGGTGAGACTGCGGCCTTGATTCCCTCGATCACGGTCGTCACATGTTGCAGGACCTTCTTCGGCGAATAGTCGCCCAGTTGGTTCATCACGTCATCCGCGTTGGGGCCGATTACCGCCACCGCTTTCAAATCCTTCTTGAGCGGCAGCAGGTTGCGGTCGTTCTTCAGCAACACAATCCCCTCGCGGCCCGCGCGCAGGGCCAGGTCCTGGTGAGCTTGCGAATGCACGACTTGGACGGCGTGGTCCACATTGACACAAGGATTCTCGAAAAGGCCCAGACGGAACTTCAGCTCCAGGACTCGGCGCAGCGCGCGATCCACTAGCGCCATGGGAACCTTCCCCTCTTCCACACTCTCGACCAAGGGCCCCATGTAGGCGGGCTCGTAGGTGATATTCACATCCACCCCTGCCCTCAAGCCCAGCAGTCCCGCTTCCTTTTGCGTAGGAACGATGTGCTCATAGATCAACGTGTCGAAGCCGCCGCCCTCGCTTACCACGATTCCTTTGAAACCGATCTCCTGCCGCAATACATCGTTCATCCACTTCACCGAGGCGTGGGCCGGGACATCCTCGACCTCCGGGTAACCCGCCATTACTCCCAAGCCCCCGGCTTTAGTGATCGCTCCAATCCAGGGCGGCATAAAGTTCTCGCGCAGGGAACGTTCGGATACCTCAATGGCCCCGCGCTCGAGGCCGCTGGAGGGTTCGCTTTGCGTGGGAAAATCCGTCAGAAGGGCGATGACCTTGTCGGGGGCCGAGATGTCGTAACCTTGCGTGGCCCGCACGATGGTTTCGCCGAGGCGCATGTAGAGGTAAGGATCTTCCGTGTACGCTTCCTCGTTCCGCCCCATGCGCGGGTCTCTGTTCACTTCCATCACCAGGGTCGAGAGCACGTGGATGCCGACTGCTCGCGCCTCTTCCGCTGCCGCCGCGTAGATCGCTTTCACTAGATCCAGATCGAAGGAACTGCCCACAGCAAGGCCTTCCGGGAATACTGTGCCCCCTGGGAACATGGCGCCATGCGTACCCTCCTCATCCTGCATAACCGGTATCTTCAGCCGCGTCTGGGTGAGCGCGATCTTCTGCAATTCGTTGAAGTATTCCGCCTGCTGGCGGGTGCCTTCGTGGAGAATCTCATCGGCGAGGGTGAAGAATCCGCAGGCGGGACCGATTTCCTGCGTATAGGTTCCTGCCGTGAATTTCCTGCACGCTTCCAGCTTTGCGGGGATGTCTTTTCCCAGGGCATCAACATAAACACATGGCAAATTGAGCTGCCCGACTTTCTCCTTAAGAGTCATGCGGCTCATCAGGTCATCAACGCGCTCCTCGATTGGCCGCTTCGAATCCATGTAGCTCGGCGTTTGGCCTCTGGCCGGCGCAAGGACGACCGAGATAAATGCCAGCATCATGCCAACCGTCATCCAAAGACCCTTGTTCCTGATAGACGGATTAGAATTCCCTTCTTTGCCCTCCGCGCCTTCACAAGCGCTGCACGGGTTAGTTTCAGAGTTAAAAACAGTGGTTTCATTCATAGCAAGTACGTAACGAAGTCCGTTATCGGCCGATGCTGCGAGACGGGAGGCGTGATGTCAAATGGCGACGATGGCGAACTTGTCCCAGGAGGATGCCGGGTTGAAGACCCAGAGGTTTGCGGGGGCATCGCAAACCGGAGGCTTACGCTACTTAGATGGGCGACCCGTGCCGCCGGTTCTTGTAACGATGTAACTTATGTAACCTATTTAACCTGTCACAGTACCAGGTAGGCATTGCGCTGGCCCAGCCGGGTCCCATACTCTCGACAAGTTCATCCAGGACCAACAAGTGAAACCGATTTCGCGCCGAGACATGTTGAATCAGACCGGGTTGCTCGGGACGGCCGTCGCAGTGTCTCTGCCGCTGTCGCTACCTGCTGCCCTCCAGGCGCCCAGCCAATCGCATAAGGCCAAACCCAAACTCAAAGTGGTCGTCACCGGAGGGCATCCAGGCGACCCCGAATACGGCTGCGGTGGGACTGTTGCCTGCTATAGCGAACTGGGTCACGAGGTCGTGCTGCTCTATTTCAACCGGGGCGAGTGGACCGATAAACCCGCCTATGACCCCGGTCCCGTGCGCGTGGCCGAAGCAAAGAAAGCCTGCGAGATTCTCAAGGCCCGTCCGGTGTTCGCTGGGCAGATTGACGGCAAAGCGATTGTTGACCCTGCGCATTACGAAGCCTTCCATCGCCTCTTGGAGGCGGAGCAGCCGGATGTGGTCTTCACCCACTGGCCCATCGACAACCATGCGGACCACCGGGCGATATCGATCCTGGTGTATGAGGCTTGGCTGCGAATGAAGAAGACATTCGCCCTTTATTACTATGAGGTTTCCAGCGGGGAGGACACAGTTCAGTTCGCCCCGACTCACTATGTCAACATCACGGGGACGGAAACCCGGAAGCGCTCGGCCTGCTACGCCCACGCCAGCCAGGCACCGGATAAGTTTTACACCCTCCAGGAACTGGTCACCAGGATGCGCGGTATCGAGAGCGGTCACAAGCAGGCCGAGGGCTATATCCGGCATGTGCAAAGTCCCGACTTCGCCCTTCCAATGGCGTCGTGAAGTCTGAGGGGTCTCTTTGCTTCCAGGGGCCGCGCTCCCTGGAGTTTGGAGGCGGCCTTGTCACTTGGCAGCCGGTTGCACCGCCAGGCGGCCGGCTGAGTTCTTTGCGAGCCCGAACTCGGCGCTGAACGCGTAGGCCGGATCGCCGCGCCGGGCGAGCGTCTCGCACATCGTCTTCAGGCTCGGCGCAAACCGCCGTTTCACGGTCACGCCGTTCAGCTCGATCTCCACAGGCCTATGGAAGTCCACCAGCCGTGCGTCCATCAACACCGTCGCGCTGGTCACACCCGCGTTGGCCGTGATGACGAAGCGATTATCCTGGCAGCTCGCGGTAATTTCCTGCTGCTTGCCTGGCTGCGCCACGTGCAACCAGAAGAAATCCTTGACCACTCCATCGGTCATCAACCACGCCAGCTCGCCGGGCACAGGGTTCCGCACCGCCGGATACATGTCCTTGATCTTGTCACGGTCTGGCAATCCGCCATGGCCTTTGCCCTTTACAATCGTCACCGTCACGGGGTAGATATCCGTCCGCCCACCGCGCAACTGCTCGATCTGCTCTTTGAATTTCAGGTTGCGCTCGTAGCGACCATACATGGTGTCGAGTTCCCCCACCATCACGGTGAACGGCGTAGTGCGGAGCGTCTTGCCCGTGGTTTCACCATCCGTCGCGGCGGCGGCACTGGCGTGAATAGCGGCAAAGCGGTCTGGCATTTTCGGCCCGATCGCATACGCGCCGTAACCGCCGTGAGAATAGCCCATGATGAACACCTTGTCGGGATCAATGTCTCCGAATAGCCGGAACTGGAGAATGAGATTGTCTATCAGCGGGTAAACGTAATTATCGTAGAACCCGTTCCAGGTATCATTGGGCGCGCGGAGGGCAAGGTAGAGGTAACCGCCCACTTCCGGATGATCCTTGTAATAACGCTGCATTTGCTTCCACTGGCTGTCATTGACCTGCTTGGGCGCGCCGCCGCCACCATGCATGGCAATGAACAAAGGCCAGCCCTTGGCCGGACGCGTACCGACATTCTTCACAGTGTAGGGACTGAGGTATTGTTCAAATCGCACGACATTCGTATCAAAGTCGGCCTTGAGACACGTATGAATGGGCGCGCCACGATACGCTGCCCACGCGACTTGCCGCACCGCTGGTTCATTCTCTCGGAGGAGCTTTTCCAGCCGGGACGGAAACTTCCACTTCGCCTGCCGGACGGCATAGGCCGCGAAATACTTATCCAGCTCCTCCTTGAGCCTGGCTGCGTCTTTGGCAGGCAACGCTTTGACGCGTTCCAGAACAGCCTCGCTCGGCGCCCTGGGCACGGGCGGCTTTTCCGGAAGCGTTAATGTCACCTGGTGATCGCCCGACTCTGGGGCGGCCACTTCCGCCTGGGCCTCCCGGCCATCCAGCCGCGCGACGACCCGATACCGCCCGCTCGGCACGAGCTTGAATGACGCAAAATCATTCAAGTCCGCCGTCTCCCCTCGGCTCTTGTCCGTCCATGTACTGGCCGAATTGGTCAGGTCCGTCACCACCACTTCCGCCACCGCGCGCTTGCCGTCGGCATCAACCACTCTCACCGCCAGTCGGACGACGTTCTCCCCGGGCGCCTTGGGCTTGGCATAACGGTCCGTCACGTTTACCGCGCTCACGGACTTGTCGCCAGGGTGCCACACCAAAGGGAAGGAGGCATCCGTGTGCCGGAAGCTCGTCGCGTAAAGAGCATGCTGCGGCACGTCGCGCTGCGCCTTGGAGGCATCCGCCACAAACCAGCCGTGGTCCAGGCCTGCGGCATCCGGCTCGGCAGCACCCACGAAATGCCAGTCCCGATCCCAAACCTCGACCCAAGTGTGGTTCCCCCGCATGTTGGTCCACATCGGCGTGCCGGCCACCCGCGCCGGAATGCCCACCGACCGACACGCGTCGACCAGCAGAATAGAGAGCCCCGTGCAAGTGGCCTTGCCGCTCTCGATGGATTCGCTCGGGCTCTGATCCGGCCGGCGGCGGCCGGTGTTATAGTGGACATTGAAGTGCGGGAAGACCTTCTGGTTCAAAACGTGCGCGGCCTCCCCTGGCGTCTTGCATGAGGAGATCATCGGCAGACACACCTCGCGCAGCTTCGCCCGCCACTGCTCCCGCTTCTCGCTCAGGCAGACATAAGGCAGCACGTCATTGAAGAACATTTCTTCCGTCACGCTGTCGTGCCATGGCGATTTCTCCCAGCCTTCGTAGGCGAGGTTAAGGTTCTCCAGGAGAAAATTGGCCGTTAGTGATCGCAGGTCAGCCGAAGGCATGTTTCCCACGAGGAATAGCATCCCCGAGCGCCGCGCCGCCGGCACCTCCCGCAAGGCCGTGGCAATAGCGGCTCGGTTCGTCCCCGCCAGCTCGAGCCGGGCCTTGACTTCGTCACTCCAGGGCCACTCCGCCGCCGTCTGACCGATGCCGACGAGTGGAAACAGCGCGGACAGAACCAGAGCGCAGGTAAGTCTCAACCCGAACATCTCACACTCTCCGGAGCGCCGGTCTCCGACCCGGCGTCTCCCAGCCATTTGGCAGACGCCGGGTCGGAGACCGGCGCTCCAGCCTACAGGTGTTTCAAGGCGAGTGTGAAGAATCCAAGTTAATGGCCGGAGCCAACGTTGATCGTTCATGTTGAAGCTAAATAATGATGAATCAGCCGATGCGGCAGTCTGGTGAAACTTCGCCCGCACTAATACGCAGCAGCATTTGCCCAGCCCGCCTGTGCATCTTGAAACTGCCGCCAAGGCAGTGCATTCGACGAATATCGATGGAGCGCGAGCCGTCCCCGGCTCGCAACGCTGTCAAACCTGCGAGAAGTGTTGGAGAGCATTGACCGGGCGGGCTTGTCGGAGACCGATTCGCCGAGACGGTTGACGTCACACCAGTCCGGATGCGTCTCCAGCAGTTCCTTGTCGCCGCGGCGCAGCGCCCAGGTCCAGGCATGGGTTTCGCGCCCATGGTCCTTGGCACAGGCCAGCACGTCGGCGTTGAAGCTGCTGAACAGCACAGCACTGATCCCGGCCTTCCGGAATTGCTCGAACCGCCGCTTCTGCTCGGCCGGTTTCAGCTTCTCCCCGCCGTAGGTCCAGGTCCAGTTCTTCGCGCGTGGCTTCTTGTCCGCGCCGAAGACCATCCCCTGTGCCAGCACCCTGCTCGCCGCGCTGATTCCTAATGACCCCCGGCCGACTTTCCCAATAAATGACCTTCGGTTCATGACTGCCGCCACTGTAGTCCCCTCACTCCCGATGGCGAGCGTTTTTGGTACTCTGTGCACTTCTCAGCGCATCAAGCGTCCTTCTTGCCCGCTCCAGCGTTTCGACGCTCACCCTGTATGGGGCGAGAGATTTTCTCGCTTGTGTGGAAGAGGTTATTCTGAGCTGCCAGTGTTCCAGAGCGTTCCCGGGAATGACGAAGTTCGTGCTCTAACAAAGCAGGACAATCTCCGGTTTGACCCAATTACTGACCCGATTAGGTCAGGTACACGCACCTCACCAACCACCCCGCCAAAAATGGCTTCCCAGCCAGGAAAGGGTTTGGCAATTTCCCCGGCGTCCGTGGCGCCCCTGGATTGCGCCCGAGACCGAGAGTAACTCAAACGAAATCATGAACCACTCAAAGACTATCATCGGCACGCCGTTGCCAAATATACCATGGGAAGCGCGGCCCAACGCCTGCTCTGACGTCGTTTGGCGCTACAGCGGGAACCCGGTCATCCCCCGCGACATCGTTCCCTGCGCCAACAGCGTCTTCAACAGCGCCGTGGTCCCGTTCGGCAAGAGCTTCGCCGGCGTGTTCCGGGTGGACGACCGGACCCGCAGCATGCGCATTCACGCCGGGCGCAGCAAAGACGGCATCCACTTCGTCATTGAGCCCGAGCCGATCCAATGGACTTGCGACGACCCGGAAATCGGGCGGTTCATCGAAGCCTATGACCCGCGGGTGGTGGAAATTGAGGGCCGTTACCTGGTGACCTGGTGCAACAATTACCACGGCTACACGATTGGCATGGGCTACACGGAGGACTTCAAGAAGTTCCACCAGATGGAGAACTCGTTCCTCCCCTTCAACCGCAATGGGGTGATGTTCCCGCGCAAGATCAAAGGAGATTACGTCATGCTCAGCCGGCCTAGCGACACCGGCCATACTCCATTCGGCGACATCTTCCTCAGTCACAGCCCGGACCTGGTTCACTGGGGCCGACACCGGCACGTCATGGCGCCGAAGAGAGACCGCGCCAACTGGCAGTGCACCAAGATCGGAGCCGGGCCGGTTCCAATTGAGACCACCGAAGGCTGGCTGCTCCTCTACCACGGCGTCCTGACGAGCTGCAACGGGTTCGTCTATCACATGGGTGCCGCGCTGCTCGACCTCGACCAGCCCTGGAAAGTGCTCTATCGCACCGAACCCTACCTTCTCAACCCGCGCACGCTCTACGAGTGTGTCGGCGATGTCCCAAACGTGGTCTTCCCCTGTGCCGCGCTTAGCGACGCTCCGACCGGCCGCATCGCAATCTATTACGGCGCGGCGGATACGGTCACGGGCCTGGCCTTCGCGCAAGTGGATGAGCTTTTGGAATTCGTCAAGAGCAACTCCGCGCCATAGTCCGCACCAAACCCGCCGAAGCCGCCTCAAAACTCAGCGTCGGGAGTGCGAGTGTACTCGCGAGCCCTGAATGGCCCGGATTCCGGGAGAAGTTAGGGCTCGCGAGTACGCTCGCCCTCCCTTTTGAGACGCTCTCCGTCAAGCCGTCCTCAACTATCAAAAGCAATTGCGGCAGATTGCCGACCGCACTGCCCCTGTTTCCCAATCCCATTAATAGGCCCCGCTCTGCTTGTAACCTTGGAACCGGGCTGCGAAAAAATGCGCCTCTCCATATATAGGGGAGCGGTCGGGTGAAAATAGTGTTGGCGGGAAGTGGTTGATGGGTGGGTTGTTACGCATACCGTTAACGTTATCGGATGGCAGGAATGGGGCGGTTAGGGTATGAAATTATTTTGCCGAATTGCTGCAAGTGCCTGCAAATCAACAGGAGTTTTTTCACGCTCATGGAGACGGGACATATCATCCTGGATGCCGCAGGTTGAACAGCGAAGACGCGAAGTCGCGAAGGCGGAAAACGAGGCAATGCTCGCCGTTTCACCAAAGTCGGAAGTACTCACCTGGCAGGCGAATACAAAACAGCTCCTGAACTTGCCGTTTCCCAGTGTTTTCTTCGCGTCTTCGCAGTGCAAAAGGCCAGAATCGCGCATTTCGAGCAACATCTTCTCTACTGCTGTCTTCTCCGCGCTCATCGCGTCTCTGCGGTTCAGGGGGCGCTTGCCATTTGGTTGCGGCTCCGCTGCTCCAAGTCTCTGGCGTGAGGTTCTGGTCCGTGAGATATCTGCGTCCATCAGCGTCATCTGCGGTTGCCGGCTCCGGACTCCTGATTTTTGACCACACCTAAGGACACAGCACGCAACGGAGACTGACCGCAGATTACACCGATATACGCAGATGGGGAAGATGTCCTATTGAGCGGTTCCCAGGTCCTCGCGCCCTTCGCATTGCAAAAACAACAGAATCGCGCATTTCGAGCAAGATTCTCTCTCCTGCTGTCTTCTCAGCGCTCGTCGCGTCTCTGCGGTTCAAGGGGCGCTCGAATTTTGGTTGCGGCTCCGCTGCTCCAAGTCTCGCGGTTCAGGGGGCGCTTGCATTTTGGTTGCGGCGCCGCTGCTCCAGCGAGTGCTTGCGCCGTTACGAGCGGATGCCGCAGGTGAAAAAGGCCGAGTTAATCGAAGGAGTCGTTTATATGGGTTCGCCCGTCAGCGTCCGCCACGCGAAGCCGGATGGCATCATTCAAGTCTGGCTCGGCACCTGTGCCAGCCGACACCCGGAGACTGAGGCTCTCCCCAACGCCACCGTCATCCTCGACGCCGAGAACACTGTGCAACCCGACGCCCTCCCGCGCCGCCTGCCCGAACACGGCGGGCTCACGGCGGGTTACAGGGGTTTGGCGCCGTGGCCTCTTTCTTCTGCAGAGATTCGATAGAGGTGGGTGTCGGTCCGCAGGAAGATGGACCGATCGAGCAAGGCTGGGGTCGCCACCAACGGCCCCTCGAGGATATTCTCTGCCAACCGCTCGCACTGCTTGCCCGCTTTGAGCACAGTCGTCTTCCCATCAATTCCGAAGAAGTAAACGCGGCTTTCCGCATACAGAGGTGAGGCGAGGTAGGTGCCGCCCAACCGCTCCTGCCAGCACAACTCGCCGCTCCGGGCATCGGCGCAATAGGCCATGCCATCGTCGGAAACCCAGTAGAGCTCGTCGCCGCCCAGCACCGGCGATGACATGACAGGAACGCGGCGCAGGCATTTCCATGCCACATGCGTGGAGGTCACGTCGCCTTCGCCGTCCACACGGATCGCCCAAAGTTCGGCCCGGAAACAACCGGTGCTGAAAAACGCCAGCCCGTGTCCGAACACGGGGCTCGAACCGAAGGAGAAGCCCTGACCATGACGGACCCGCCAAATCTCTTTGCCAGTGAGCGGATCATACGAGACGATCCAGTGCGGCCCGGCGGCGATCATCTGGGTGCGCTCACCGCTGCGCATGAGCAGCGGGGTAGAAAACGATTTCCGCAGATCGGTAGTGGGGGTATTGATCGGCGGACGGTCAGTCTTCCATACTGTCTGGCCGGTTTTCGTGTCGAGCGCGGTGACGTACTGGGCGTCGCGACCATCGCGGACCAGCAGGAGCAGATTCTGCCACAGCATCGGCGAACTGCCGGGTCCGACCTGGTGATCCAAGGGCAGATGTTGCTGCCAAAGGACCTTGCCGGTTGTCGAATCCACACAGGTAGTGCCATAGGTGCCGAAGTCGCAATAGAGCCGCCCCGGTTCGACGACAGGCGTGGGGGTGGCCCAACTATTGAGCCAGTGGACTGGCCCGGGCTTGTCCACGTCGAACAAGGTGGTCTCCCAAACGATCTTGCCGTCCGCGCAGTCCAAGCAGATCGCTTTCAGTGTGATGTGCTCGGCCGTTTGCATATCGTCCGGCCCGATACGCACCCGACGCACGCCTTGACCCAACGCCGTGGTCAGCCAGATGTGATCGCCCAGCACCACCGGCGAGGACCGGCCACATCCGGGGACGGGGACTTTCCAGGCGATGTTGTTGGTTTCGCTCCAAACCAGCGGCAGGTTGCCGGCGGTGGCCGTGCCATCGCCGCAGGGCCCTCGGAATTGCGGCCAATCCTCCCCTGCCCTGGCGGGTCCTGCCAGCACTAGAGCCGCCGGGAGCAAAAGCAAGGAGAGGGCCGCTCTAAGAGCCTGTTTGAAAATTCGGTTTGGAGTTCCGCCTTTAGGCGGCGCGGCGCAGAAACCGCCTAAAGGCGGGACTACAAACCTGCTGCAACGGGTCTGACTGGTCTTGTGCAAACAGGCTCTAAACACTTCTGCCCCTCATGACGCTTTCAGCCCCGCCCGGAACTGGCGACGGGCTTGCTGCCACGAGGGGATGCTGGCACACCGTTCCAACAAGGTGATATCCAGCTCGGGCAGGAGCCGACTCCGGGAGACTTCCTGGTAAGCGGAGCCGTCCGGACGCAACACGAAAACCATTAGTCGGCCTTCGCGCCAGAACCAGACTTCCGGCACGTGGAAGCGGCGATAGAGTTCGAGCTTGTTTACCCCGCCGCTGGTGAGGGCGATTTCCAACACGAGGTCCGGGAATTCCTTTTCTTCACCCAGGCACCATGACTCGTCCGGCTCGGCACCGGTCTGCTTGAGCGCGAGGCGCATCGTCGACTGGCCCCGGGGCATGATTTCGGTCCCGGCCTCTTCGAAATAGATGGCCAACAAGTCGCCAATCCATTTCTTGATCCGCTCGTGCTCGTGGGATGTGGTCATAATCTCGAGGTCGCCTCCCAAATAGTAAAAGCGGCGACCAGGACGGTCGTCGCCCAGGACTTTGTCGAGAGCAAGGTAACGCTGCCAGGACAGGCCGCACAGAATGATACGTTCCTCGGGTTCGGTTCCGTTGGGCAACCGCTCCGGACGCAGCAATTCAGCCAACTCCGGCGACGGAGCTTCGGTGGTGAGCAGCGTGGCGACCATGGGGCGAAATCAGCGTTTCAGAAGTTCCGCCACGTCCACCATGACATCAGGGAACGCCAGCGGCTTGACCTGCTCGCCCTCGTGGAGAACGGTCTTTGAACCGTAGCCTGCAAAGTGCGGCTCGCGATAAACCTCGAAAGTGGAGTCTTGCAGATTCACGATCCATACCTCGGCCAGGCCTGCCCGACCGTAGGCGGGAAGTTTTTCCGCATGGTCGTAGTCGAGCGTGGAATCGGAAACTTCAATCACCAAAAAGACATCGTCCGGCTGTGGATGGCGGCTGGTGTAATCGTCGGGCGCAGGCTTGAGCAGCATCACGTCCGGCTCGGGTTCGGAATGGTCGTTGAGGCGCAGCGGGTCTTGTATTGAAACCAGCCAGCGGCCATTGGCCTGGAGGTTGAAAAAACGGCTCAGACGCTTGACCAAACCACCGTGAAATGGGCCAATGGGGGACATATCAATGATCCTTCCGTCGAGCAATTCTACCCGTGCCTCCGGCTTGAGCACGCCGGTTTCGGCCATGCGGTGATACTCTCTCACGTTAAACCGATGTTGTGCTAGAACCTGCATGGGATCAAATAACTTAGGATCT
>Ga0073936_10005589_pt1 | contig 16960 bp, 17 predicted proteins | sample AliMusrvi5mmetaG_FD_87041 | JGI IMG/M metagenome (GOLD analysis project Ga0073936, IMG submission 87041) | Freshwater lake bacterial and archeal communities from Alinen Mustajarvi, Finland, to study Microbial Dark Matter (Phase II) - Alinen... | ecosystem: Environmental > Aquatic > Freshwater >... | reverse complement strand
ACCCACTATGGGTAGAATTTATAGATAGTAAACAATCCGGCTATACTTTTTACCTCTAGCTATCCGCGAAGGATTACCAAAATTAAACGAACAGACCTGAGTAGTTACGCTTTATTTAAATCTTTATTTGTAAAATCAATTACGAACCTTTCAGGTTGGGAATTTACTTTTCCAACAAATTCTTCTCCATTCAAAAAGGGTTTTAAAACGGGCTTATATTCCGGATGTTCTTTTAATAATGACAATGCCAGTCCTTTAGGCAACAGAAAACCTTCATGTCCATGTGTTTGCCCCTGAAAAACTCTTTTAGGGGATTTATTGGATTTTATAATTTTTGCCTCTGAAACATCTATTTTTAAGCTTAAGCTACTATTTATAAAAGGTAGAAAAGCACTCATTAATTGACCATCTTTGTCATAATAGTATAAAGTTCTTTCTTTTTCAAATAGACCCTTTTTCCAACAAACTATAGAAACAAAAACTGCCGCATCACCCGCCCATTCTTCAGAAGAAACAGCATTAATAATTGACCCATCGTTTTTTATTATATAATCAAGACTGCCTTCGCGGCTATAGTTTTGTCGTATTGTGTTTGTGCCAACCAATCCGGCAAAATGGTCTCTCTTTAAATTTTGGTGCGCTTTATAAAACCAGTAAACACAAAAGTTGGCCCGACCGGGAACCTCTGGGTATGCTGCACGTAAAGTTTCAAGATATTCCACGCCAAACTCCTTCTGCATCTTGTTTTTGCTCTGGTACGGCGGATTACCAATGATCGCATCGGCTTCGGGCCATTCGCGTTGGGTGCCGTCAGGATTTAAAAGGGCATCTTCACATAGGATATTGTTGTCGAGGTTATCGAGTGGCAGCGGTTTGTATTTATTGTCATGGTTCTCCTTGGCGCCGAGCCACGTGAGCTCCTTGGCAATCATCAAAGTAACCTTGGCCAGTTCCACAGCAAAAGGTTTAATATCGATCCCATAAAACTGATTCGTTGTCACATATTTATAACTCATCAAAAACGGAATGATGAGCTTTGCATCGGCAGGTTTATTGAACTTTTCGCGCATTTCGGATAGCATCCGCTTTTCAAGAATTTTCATCTCCTTAAAAGCCACAAAAAGGAAATTCCCGCTTCCGCAGGCCGGGTCCAGCACCTTAAATTGTGATAGTTCAGTGAGCAGGTTAAAATAATCGTCAAGTGTTTGGGCGGACTCTATTTTATCGGTCCAGGGTTGCACAATAACCGGTACTACGATTTTTTTGATATCCAGTTCATGCGTATAATGGGCGCCAAGTTTATGCCGCTCTTTATTGTCGAGCGCAAACTCAAAGATGGAACCAAATATGGCCGGATTAACATGGCTCCAGTTAAAGGAGGCCGCCTGATCGATCATTGAAATTTCATGATTCGTTAGCTCCAATGGAGATACGCTATCGAAAAGACCACCATTAAAATAATCAATCCCTTCAAACCTGCCACCATCGGTTACCCCTCTGGTATTCATCGCGTTAAAAAGGCCGCTGATAAGGTCGTACGATTTAGGAACTTTGTCACCCCCTAATCCTACAACGTCATCTTTTAAAAGCTCTTTTATTATAGCCGTAAAAAAGTGGCTTGGTAACAATTCAGTATCTTCAGCAAACAGGGTTAAAACCATTTGCAGACAATATTTCAAAGCGATTTCGGGAGGGATACGCCTTCCCCTTAACGAAAGATATATATTAGAGATATAAGAAGCCGCTTTTTTAGTTACATCTTCTTTATTGGTATTGAAAATTGGGGTCTGTGGTTTTGGGAGCATGAAACCAAATGCCTCCTGATGATCAACCAACCGTATTGTTTTGATTTTCTCAAGTGGTTCGTAAACCATCTTGTTTAAATCGTAGATCCAGAATTCATCAAAATTGCAGAGGATTACATATTGTGGCCGGTTTGGGACTAATTTTACCCAGTAGTCAAACGCTTGCTGATAATGTATCGCCAAATCGGCCCCCCGTTTTTTCATTTCAATTAAAACGATGGGTTTCCACACCAGGTCGGCAAATTTGGTAGCCCCTTTCTCATCCCTCATGCGGAACTCACAATCAGCTCCGGCACCCTTCAAGCCATCCGGATATCCCAGCGCCCGAAAGAAGTGATCCAGGAAGATCTGAGCTTCCCCTTTTTCATCCCCCTTAATGTGCTTTTTCGCGTAATCGATAAATCCCTGAAAGTTAGGTGCCATTTTAACGTAATTTGCTGCAATTTACATAAAACTTATTGCTCTCCGGAGTGTTTAGGCAGAAAGTCTGTCTTATTTTCTTGCTCACCGGAGTGATTTAACAGAAAGCCGAATTTAATTCATTCGACTTTAATGTGTTTTACCCCAAATTTGCATCCCGGAGAGAGAAACCCGAAGCAAATCTCCTCGAAACGCAAAGTTTTCAATTGCGATAGAATAACTCTGCGCCACTTTGCGCCTTCTTTGCGTAACTCTGCGGTAAAAAGACCTTTGATATAGCCTCGAATCTATTTGTAGAACCGGGATAAAATGTATTCGAATAAGATACAGTGTACCGAAATATCTAATGATGGAAATGTTTAGGGAATAATATTATGGTACGCTATCTCCACCTCCCTTTGACCCATTCTTCTTGCTCTTGCTTCGTCAGAAACGTCCATGCCACAACTCGGCTTATCTTATTCCCCTGTCCCATCTGAATGGTTTTGACTTCAGCAGCATCTACAGTTTTTAAGATATGGTAGACCTGATTGAGATTTGATTCCTTTGAAATCAACGTTGAAAACCAAAAACACGATTCCGAAAAATGTTTGCTTTGGGAAATCATATCCTTTACAAATCGGATCTCTCCCCCTTCGCACCATAACTCACCCTGTTGCCCGCCAAAATTGAGGATCGTTTTACCTGACTTTTTGGATGTCAGATTATTCAGCTTCCGAAGGGTACCTGATTGAGCCTCGGCTTGTGAGGCATGGAACGGGGGATTACAAATCGTAAGGTCAAAACATTCCTCTTTTTTAATGACCCCCTCAAAAATATTCCAGGAATTAACCTGAAGTCTTAATTCCACCTTCCCGTCTAAAACGGTATTTAATTCGATTATTTTATTTGCAGCTACCACTGCAATAGGATCAATTTCTGAGCCTACAAATGACCAGCCATATTCCGCAACTCCAATAATCGGGTAAACGCAATTGGCTCCAACTCCAACATCGAGGCATTTGATTCGATCACCGGACGGGATTTTGCTATGATTACAGCTCCCCAATAAATCGGCAATATGATGGATATAGTCGGCTCTGCCTGGGATTGGCGGGCATAAATAACCGGCAGGCATACCCCAATGACTGATATTGTAGTAGTGCTTTAACAACGCTTTGTTAAGCATCATGACAGCATCCGGATTAAAAAAGTCGATTGAAAGATCTCCATAGGGATTAGGTCTGACAAACTGACCTAATTCAGGGCAACTTTCAACCAGCAATTTAAAATCATACCGTTCACGATGTTTGTTTCGCGGATGGAGGGTAACCTTTTCTTTAGGATGTTCTCTCTTAGGTTGAAGCATGAAAAGTAATTTTCAATCCGATAAACCAGTGAGTAGCGGAACAAATACAAAACCCCCTTTATCCTCCTCCGCATATTCGAGATCACTTATCCGGGTAATGATTTTCATGATCTGCAAAGTGTTATTACCAACGGGTATAACCAGAATACCTCCAATCTTAAGTTGTTGTTTCAATGGTTCGGGGACAAAAGAGGCTCCGGCAGTGACTATAATTTTGTCAAAAGGCCCATAAGTTGGAAGACCTTGATAACCGTCACCATAGAAAAAATGAGGGCGATAACCCAAGCCGGGAAGGAGGTTGCTGGCAAAATCGTATAACGCTTTCTGCCGTTCAATCGTGAACACGGAAGCGCCCATGCGGCACAGGACAGCCGCCTGGTAGCCTGAACCGGTACCGACTTCAAGGACCCTCTCGAATTTTTTAATTTGCAATGCCTGTGTTTGAAAAGCCACTGTAAAGGGCTGTGAGATTGTCTGACCGGCAGCTATTGGGAATGCTTTATCAATATAGGCAAATTGGACAAAAGTGGTATCCATAAACAGGTGGCGCGGAATTGAACCTATCGCTTCAAGGACTTTCTCATCGGTTATCCCCTTCTGCCTGATCTCCTCAACAAGTTTGCGTCGCATCCCCTGATGCATAAAAGAATCATCTATCCTGGCCATTTTCTGTAAGTTATAGCATATTGAAATTTCCCGGTATTGAGAGTTGTCAATGCACAAAATTATCATAAAATCGGGCTTTGTCAACAAAAGACGGTTGATAAAAACAATTCGTTACCTTACAACCCCATCAGGTATAAAACTATATTTGTTTCAGAATGTTAAGCACAGCAATCATACTTCCGGGTGAAACGGAGATGTTTCCAATTGATGCCTTTCGCAGCATCGATGGGGTGGAGTGGGATGCGATTTTCTATTCCGGGAAAAGGGTGACTTCCACCTTTGACAGGGCGCAAATTTATTCATCACCTGAGATTATTCCGTTACTGTGTGATCTGCTAATTATTGGAGATCCCAAATTCTGCACCTTTGATTATCTCTCATTTGCGATCCGAAGCGGATGCCACCTGTTTCTTACAGATAAACTTAGCCTGTCGGCTGAAGAACAAAAACAATTGGTCCATCTCGCAAATGAGGGAGGTACGTCGATAAGAATTCAAAATGACTTACTTTCTCATCCTTTCCTGGAACAGATTGGTAATCAAACCCATCAGACGGCTTTTATTGAGGTATCACAAACTGCACCGGGAAAATATGACCGGATGAATGAACTTTTATATAATAATCTGTTGGTAATTCTTCGGGCGGCAGGTTCTATCGTTCATAAGGTCGATGTCTTTTGCGGCACAGGCCCATCCATGGTGCCTGAGGTCATAAATATCCATATCAACTTTAAAAACGGTTCCGTTGCAACACTAACCCTTAAATTCATTGTGCAGGAACCCGTTCATTCCCTTTCCATTCATTCGGGTGGAAAGATTACTACATTCGATTTTGTGAAAAATGCAATAAACAGTTGGCCCTCAGACCAGCCTGTAAATTCAATGATGGAGCGATCAGAAAATCCATTAAGAGGACAAATTGTTGATTTTATCCGCACACTGGAAGTAAAGCAAAATCAGGGATTATGCCTCAACGATGAGTTAACAGTTTTTCTTTTAATGGAAAAGATCAGGAAAAAAATAGAGAATCAACTGGATATTATGCCCGCCTGATTTTATTTTACAAAATCCCAATATTCATCAATACATTCGCTTGAATCTTGATTCCAGTATGCAGGAGATACCTTCCCCCCTTCAGGTGTTTTCAAAGACATTTCGTAAACGGCAATCACTGGATTAAAAACCAGGTTCGAAGTGCCAATGGTAAAGGTTGCCGGAGCGCCTTCTACCAGTGCATCGGCATTAACGAGAATTTCATATTTGTTAAATTCCAGCAAGTTCTTTAAAAATTCTATGCGATCTGCGCTTGCCCCTTTTTCAATGATGGTGCAACGTGTTCCGGATATCTCTTCAACGATATGTTTTGCTTTCAGTGTCATGTTGTTTTGTTTTTAGCTTACTTTGGCAGTATCTTAATTGATCCTCCCTTTTGAATTTGATTAAAAGCTGCTTAATGAATAATCCCGAAACTCAAACTGTTAATCACTTCATAGATCTGGCTCCAGAACCCAAGAATAAAGATACCCAATCCACTTAATATCAAACCCGTCCGGGTAGCTAAATCACTCTTGAAATAGGCCAGCGGAGTTTCATTCTTATTGATAAACATCGCTTTTACAACCAGCAGGTAATAATAGAGCGACACAGTAGCATTAAGTACTGCAATAAAAACCAGCCAGTAATAACCAGCTGAAGCTGCGGAGGCAAAAAGGAAGAACTTACCGAAAAATCCGGCCACCGGTGGAATCCCTGCAAGTGAGAAAAGCGCAAGCATCATCAACAGACTCAGTTTTGGATTAGTGGCATATAAACCGTCATAATCATCCATCGACTCTTTGCCGGTTACAGTCTGAATAGCAGAAACAACACCGAATGCACCCAGGTTTGAGAAGATATAAACAAGAACAAAATAGATTACAGAAGTCATCCCCAATACATTTCCACCCAGGATACCAAGAAGGATAAAACCAGCTTGAGCAATGGAAGAGAATGCCAGGAACCGTTTCATATTTTTCTGGCGTAATGCAAAGAGGTTACCGATCGTCATGGTCAAAACACTGATCAGGTATAAGATATGATTGTAAACAGGTGCAAGCTTATTGAAAACTGTGAACATCACAATAATCAGAATAAAGGCGGCAGCGCCTTTTGATATCACAGATAAATAAGAAGTTACATTTATTGGTGCCCCTTCATAAACGTCAGCCGTCCAGAGGTGGAAAGGAACAAGGGAGATTTTAAAGGCCATCCCGGTAAAGAAGAAAATAAAGGCCATTACCTGCATCGGTGAGTTCTGATACATATCCATTACTGTATCATAATAAATTGATCCCGTTGATCCATAAATTAGCGAGATTCCAAAAAGCAGAATTCCGGAGGAGAGCGCTGAACTAAGCAACAACTTTATACCTGCTTCGGCTGACTTGGTGTTATGGTGTGTATAGGCTGCAAGTGCTGCAACAGGAATTGTTGCCAGTTCCAAACCCAGATAAAACATCAGGAAATCACCCGACGAGATCATAAAATCCATCCCAATCAGTGTCGAGAATAACAGAACAAAATATTCACTGATCTTTTCCCGGTTCTCTTCTTTCTTTAACCAGGTTACCGATTGTAAAAGAATAATTAAGACACCGATATTCAGGATGTTTTTCATCATTACCAACAACGAATTGGTTCTGTACATTCCCCCGAAAAGAATACTTTTTTCGGCAGGGAGGAAGCCAACCACCGTATGTAGGAAAAAAAGTACAAGCGTTACAGGAATGATCAGATGCTTATTTCTGTTGTGAAGATTGAGGTCAATGATCAGGACAACCAATGCCAGCAAGGTGAGCATCAGTTCGTGTCTCATGGTCAGAATATCGCTAAAGTTCATAGAATATTATCTTATTAAACTGAATAATTCAATTAAAATAAACTGGTTATCTGAATTGCAGAAAGCTTTTCCACAATCGGGGCAAGACTAAAATTGATCATATTGGTTAGCCAGAACGGGGCAACGCCAATTGCTGTAATCGCTAATACCAACGTGATTGTAGAAATTCGTTCGTACCATTTCGCATCATCAAGATGAAGGAAATGGTCGTTTTTAATAGGTCCCATTAATAATAGTCCAACTACCCGAAGTATATACACGGCTGTAATAACGATCGATGAGGCGGCTACTATTGTAATAACACGATGGAAAACATCAACATGCTGGAAAGCTCCGGTGAAAATAATCATCTCAGCCACAAATCCGCTAAATCCGGGAAGTCCCAGTGATGCAAGACCGGCGATAACATAAACAACTCCTAAGAAAGGGATTACTTTCATCAGACCACCCATCTCCTGAATAATACGGGTATGAGTCCGGCCATAGATCATCCCGATCAGGGCGAAGAAGAGGGCTGTCATCAAACCGTGAGAGATCATCTGAACGATTGCGCCATTCATGGCTGTCTGGTTCATCATTAAAACCGCAAATAGTACAAGACCGCAGTGGCTAACTGATGAATAGGCGTTAATATATTTAAGGTCGTTTTGAACAGCGGCAGAAAATGCGCCGTAAACAACACTGATTGAAGTAAGAATAAGGAATATCCAGGCCTGCTCATGCGCAGCTTCGGGCATCAGGAAGATCGCAACACGAAATGCACCATAACCTCCAAGTTTCATTAATACTCCGGCATGAAGCATCGAAACGGCAGTTGGCGCCGAGGCGTGACCATCGGGAGACCAGGTGTGGAATGGGAAAAGAGCTCCAAGGATTCCAAACCCAACAAAAGTAAAGGGGAAGAGGAACCGTTGCATCTCAATGGGGATTCTGATTTTGGAAATCTCCAGTAAATTAAAGGTCAGATGCGAGTGATCGGGTGAAGAGAAGAAATAAATTCCTAAGATTCCCACCATAAGCATGGCAGAACCGGCCATTAACATTAAGGTAAGCTTCATTGCCGAATATTCCTTCGGACCACTACCCCAGATTCCAATCAACAGGTACATTGGAATCACCGCCAGTTCATAAAAGAGGAACATTGTAAAAAGATCCACTGAAATAAAGAACCCAAACACCCCTGAAGCCAGGATTATCAATGAAATGAAGAACTCACGTGGCAGATAGGTCACCTTCCAGGATGCAAATATCCCGGCAAAGACAACAATACCGGTAAGAGCTATCATCGCAACCGAAATCCCGTCAACACCAAGTGAATAATGAATATTTAAGGTTGGAAACCAAAGCGCATCATAGGTAAAGAGCATTGCAGCTGTATTTCCGGTAGCCCTCTCCCTGAGATAAAGGTAAACCAGAACAAACGACAAAAGCATTTGAACTCCCATCCCAATAGCAGAGACCAGCCGTGACTGCTTTAAATCCTTTGTCAGCACAATGCCAACAACAGTAAGAATGGGAATAATAATAAATAAATTAAGTATACTCATCTCTAATTCAGTTTCTTAAACGAGGTAAACAAAAATAAGGACTAAGATTACAGTACCTCCAACAAATACGAAGGCATACTGCTGAAGTTTTCCGGACTGAAGACCCTTAACCGCATAAGCAGCATAGACAGTCATTCCTGCAATTCCATTCATCGTCCCATCGATAATATGACGGTCGAACCAGGCGATTGGGTCAGAAATATAGCGGAATATAATTTTTCGGGTAACAAACAGGTAAACCTCATCCATGTAGAATTTGCGATGTGCCCATTTATAAAGATGTTTGAATGTACCAGCGATTTTATCCGGAATGGCAGTCTCATTTTTGTACATCACCGTAGCGATGGCAATACCGATAACTCCAATCAGAACTGAAGGGATTGCAATCATCCAGTCGATATGCGATTCAAAACCTTTGCCATCAGCGGTTACCATATCGTGGAAAGGGAGGAATCCTGCAAAAACTGAGCCAAATGTAAGAATCATCAGCGGAATGGTCATTACCAGTGGAGATTCATGCGGGGTATGATGGTAATGGGTTTTCTTTCCCCAAAATATTCCATAATAAAGTCGGAACATATAAAAGGCGGTCAGACCGGCAACGATATATTCAATTGCAAATAAGATTTTATTACTGTGGAATGCTGCAACCAAAATCTCATCCTTACTGAAGAATCCGGAGAACGGAGGAATACCGGCGATTGTAAGACAAGCGATGAGGAATGTGATATGGGTAATGGGTAAATATTTACGAAGATTTCCCATGTCCTTAATTTCGTTGCTGTGAACAGCATGAATAACAGCGCCTGCACCAAGGAATAGTAAAGCTTTAAACATCGCATGTGTAAAGAGGTGGAAGTTGGAGGCCATAAATCCTAAACCCTCTTCACCGCCAAAACCCGAAACACCCAGAGAAAGCATCATATAGCCAATCTGCGACATTGTAGAAAATGCAAGTACCCGTTTAATGTCGGTTTGAGTACAGGCTATTACCGCTGCGAAAATTGAAGAGAATCCACCAACCCACGCTACCACATGTAATGCATCAGGTGCAGCCAGCGCATAAACAGGGAACAACCGGGCAACCAGATAAACACCCGCAACAACCATCGTTGCAGCATGGATCAATGCAGAAACCGGTGTCGGACCCTCCATTGCATCGGGTAACCAAATATGGAACGGGAACATGGCCGATTTACCGGCGCCTCCCACGAATATGAAAATCATTGACCAGGTTAATACCGACATACCCATGAAGGCAGCACCACCCAGGGAAGCTATAGCTGGTCCATGTGGATCGGTGAGTGTCTGAAAGTCGAAGGTTCCGGTATTAAACGAGAGCATCAGGATCCCGATCAGGAAACCTAGGTCAGCAAAACGAGTTACGATAAATGCCTTCTTGGAAGCCGCAACAGCGCTTGGTTTCTCGTAATAGTAGCCAATCAGCAGAAAGGACGAAACACCTACGAGCTCCCAGAAGATATACATCTGAAAGATATTTGTTGCCAATACCAATCCAAGCATCGAAAAGCTGAACAGGGAAAGGAAAGAGAAGAAACGGTAGAAACCCGGATCTCCCTTCATATAACCAATACTGTAAATATGCACCATCAACGACACAGTTGTAATAACTGCGAGCATCATCACCGAGATCGGGTCAATTAAAACACCCAGGTGAATGGTTAGCTTTTCTGTCAGATGGAGCCAGGAAACTTCAAATGCTTTGATTGAAACATAAGGCGTTCCCGCAACATGAGCCGTCCAAAAATATTTAATGGCGGTGGCATAGGCAAGAATTGCTGCAATTCCAAGTCCGGAAGTTCCGATGAGCCCCGAAATCACGGGTTTCATTTTATGCCCGGTAAGTCCCAGTAAAAGGAACATAAACAGGGGGATCAGCGGAATAAGTAAAGTATACGTATAATCGGCCATAACTGATAATTCTCTTTACGGTTATTTAATTTTCAATATTTCATTTCATCGACATTCTCCACATCGATCGATTTAAAATTACGGTATATGTTGATAATGATTGCGATCGCAACAGCAGCCTCAGCAGCAGCAACAGCAATGACAATCAGCATAAAGAAATGCCCCTGAAGCTGTTGAGGATAAAGATACCGGTTAAAGGCCACAAAATTGATATTGACCGAATTAAGAATTAACTCGACAGACATAAGCATTGTAATCAGATTTCTGCGGGTGAGAAAGCCATAGATGCCTATAAAAAACATCAGCGTACTGATTACTAAATAATAGCTGAGCGGAATGTTCTGGATCATATGAATGTTGAATTATCTGAACTATAATAATTTGAAAATCAGAAAATTATTTTTTAAGCATTTTTTCCTTCTTCGCCACAACAATAGCTCCGATCATCGCTGCCAGCAGCAGAACAGAAACTACCTCGAACGGAAGTGCGTAACCATCCCTGTTATACGAGACCAGTGCATTACCGACATCGGTAATATTGAAATGGGGATCAGCAGCTGCATTCGGAACGAAGGTAAACTGCAGTATAGTCATCAGTGTTAGTGTCGCTCCTGCGACAGTAGCAAGGGCAGAGAGGAGACTCTGTTTGAAAGGGGCCATAACAGCCCGCTCACTCACATGGCTGGTCAGCAGAATCGAAAAGATGATTAACACCACAATACCACCGGCGTATACCGTTAACTGGACGGCAGCAAGGAAATTGTAATTGAGTGCAAAATACAATCCGGCTGTTGAAATAAGTACAAATAGCAGAAAAACGGCGGCCCGGAGGATCTTCCTGCTCGTAACTGTCAGCAACGAGAAGATCACAATCATTGCACCAAACAGAAAAAACATTACTTGATTAAGCATAACTCTTATTCTTTATTTATTCTTTTACCCCTTCAGCAATCTTCGACCCCGGCTGGTTAAGAACCTTCGTAAGCAGGGCGCGATCCCAAACTGCATGTTCGAATTTCTGACCCATTACGATTGCGCCTGTAGGACAAGCCTTCACACAAAGGTTACACAAGGTACACATCCCCAGATGATAAATATGCTGGTCAATGATCCGCTTCTTTTTCCCCTCCGGAGTTAATATCGATTTTGATATAATTTCAATTGAACCGTTGGGGCAGTTGATTTCGCAAATCCCACAACCAGTACACAGGTGTTCATTATTCTCCGTGTGTGGCATGATCACCTCGCCACGGAACCGTTCAAACATTACAAGGCTATCCCGGTTTTCAGGATACTGTTGGGTAACATGATTCCATGGGGTAAAAAAGTATTTTGCGGTAACTTTCATCCCTACTAAAAGAGTCCATAACCCTTTGAGGATCGAAGCAATATATTCGATAAAAGACTTCATATCTACTTATAAATCAGTTAAAAATGAAATTTAGTAAGGACAACAAGCGCCATCAGCAAGATATTGACAAGGTTGATAGGGAGCAGGTACTTCCACTCCAGCGTCAGAATCTGGTCAACACGTAAGCGGGGGAATGTCCATTTGAACCACATAATCACAAAGATCACAAACAATACTTTTCCGAAGAACCAAACCACTGGTGGAATAAAATCCATCACGTGATTAAAAGACTCTAAATTTCCGAAATGTAACGGCATCCATCCTCCCAAAAATACAGTTGCTGCAACAGCTGAGATGATAAACAGATTAATATACTCGGCAAGGAAGAACATCGCAAATTTTACACCCGAATACTCGGTGTGGAAACCTGCAACCAGTTCCGACTCTGCCTCAGCAAGGTCAAAAGGACCACGGTTTGTTTCGGCTGTTCCTGCAATCAGAAATATAATAAAGGCGATCATAGCAGGAATATGTCCGGAGAAGATAAACCAGGCATCGCGCTGACCCTCCACAATTGTAGAGAACTGCATCGATCCGGCAAAAATAACCATCGTGAGAAGTGATAGTGAGACAGACAATTCATAGCTTAGGATCTGTGCGCCACTTCGCATTGCACCGATAAGCGAGTATTTGTTATTACTGGACCACCCTGCAATAAGGATACCAATAACACCCACCGAGGAGACCGCAGTAAGGTAGAAAATACCAATATCAAAATCGAATGATTGTAACCCGGGAGCAAACGGCAATATCGCAATTGCCATAAAGGAGGCAATGATTACAATAAAGGGGGCCAGGTTATAAAGAAACCAGTCAGCCTTGCGAGGCATGATCAACTCCTTCATTAACAGCTTAATAAAGTCGGCGATTGTCTGGAGCAGCCCCCATGGGCCAACCCTCATCGGACCGAGTCGTTGTTGAAATGCTGCGCAAACTTTACGTTCGGCATAAACCAAAAACAATCCAAAAAGCGCGACAAATAAAAGGTATGACACCCCCACGATTACCCATTCGATGGTTGTCGCAACTACAGGTGAAAAACTTTCTGCCAAACCCACATGAATGCTATGGGTTAACGTTGTAAAGTCGTAAATATTAAAAGCCATATTGAAAATATCTTAAGCGTCAGTGTTGATCTTCAATGTTTATTAACGGTCGATATCGGGAATGATCAGGTCGAGTGTCGACATAATTGCGACTAGGTCGGCAATCTTATGTCCTTTGGCCATCTTGTTAAGGGCGAACATATTTGAAAATCCAGGTGATCTGAATTTCACACGATATGGATTTTTCTTCCCATCGCTCACAATGTAGACTCCAAATTCACCCCTTGCAGATTCTACCCTTTGATAAAATTCACCTTCAGGAAGTTTCAGTACACCCTTCATTTTAACGGCGTAATCGCCTTCCGGAATATTATCAATCAATTGCTCAATGATAGACAATGATTCGTACATCTCTAAAATACGCACTTCATAACGTGCAAGGGTATCGCAACGATCGTCGAGGATCTCCTTAAATTTCACAAGTGGATAGGCGCTGTATGGTTGATGTTTACGCATATCGCATGAGAAGCCGGAAGCTCTCCCTGACGGTCCGGTAACCCCAAAATCAATTGCATCTTTTAGTGACAGGTGCCCAATCCCTTCAGCGCGCTCCCTAAGGATCACATTCCCTGAAAGCAGCTTATCGTATTCAGGAAGTTTAGTTCTGAAGTAGGTAATAAATTCTTTTACCCGTTTTTGGAAATTAGGGTGGATATCGAACATCAACCCTCCGGGGGTGTTGTAACTCACTGTCATTCTGGCTCCACAGGTCTCCTCGAAAATATCGAGAATCTTCTCACGGTCACGTAAACCATAGAAAAAGGTGGTAAGCGCACCCATATCCATTCCAAATACACACCACCACAATTGATGAGAAGCCAGACGACTCAGCTCATCCATAATGGTGCGGATATATTTAACCCTGTCAGGTACTTCAACCTGAAGCGCCTTTTCAACGCACAAGGCAACAGCTTCGTTATTCATGTGAGCCGAAAGGTAGTCCATCCGGTCGGTTAAATGGATAATCTGCGGATAGGTTATCGCCTCGCACATTTTCTCAATTCCGCTATGGATGTAACCCGTATGGGGCTGAACATTCAGAACTTTCTCACCTTCAAGTCTGACAAGCAAACGTAACACCCCGTGTGTGGAAGGGTGTTGCGGACCCATATTGACCAGATACTCATCTGTCGCAAGCCTGTCGTTATTTATAATGACCTCTCTTATTTCGGACATAATTCTATCGTTCTACTATTCTTACTTCGTCCACATAATCTTTTCGCAGGGGATGTCCCCAGCTGTCATCAAGAAACATACGGCGTAAATCGGTATGGTTATTGAAATGAATTCCAAGTAAATCATAAGCTTCGCGCTCATGATATTTTGCAGTAATCCATACATCACTTACGGTATCCAGCGCCGGACTGACCCGATCGGCAGTTTTTGCCTTTAAAACCATCACATGCCTGTGTTCTACAGACTCCAGGTGATAGACAATTCCCATATTTTCAGCGTAATCGACCCCCGTAAGACAGAACAGATAGTCGAATGAGAGCTTATCCAGTTTTTTCAGCTGCAGGGCAGTTTCATGAAGTGCAGCAGCGGTAACTGTCATCTCCACATATTGAGTTCCGAGTTTAATCTCAGCCTCAGTAAACCTCTCGGTCAGATATGATTGTAATTCCTCGTTAGTCATAAGACCTAATATTTAAAGGGAAGATTTATCAGAAATGATTGGCTTAGCCTCGGAGTATTTAACCTTCCCGAAATTTTTTGTGCTCTTAATTTTCTTTTGAAGTTGCATAAGCCCGTAAAGGAATGCTTCAGGGCGCGGAGGACAACCGGGAACATAGACATCAACCGGAATCACATGGTCGGCTCCTTTAACAATTGCGTATGAGTTATAAAAGAATGGCCCTCCGGAAACGGCACACGCACCCATTGCAATCACATATTTTGGCTCAGGCATCTGATCGTATAACCGCTTAAGAACCGGAGCCATTTTATAATTTATGGTTCCTGAAATAACAATTAAATCAGCCTGACGTGGTGAAGGCCTTGCAACCTCTGCTCCAAACCGGGCAAAATCATGACGGGATGCCCCGGCAGCCATAAATTCTATCGCACAACACCTGGTTCCAAAGGTTAACGGCCATAATGAATTAGCCCTTGCCCAATTGACCAGCGCATCCAACTGCGCCAGTATAATGCCTCCACCTTCATATTCAGCGACAATCGGGTAATCGTTCTTCCCGAAATCGCTTTTCTTAGTTACTCCCATCTTAACGCATGTTTTTTCCATCCATACAACAGACCTAATCCTAAAATCGCAAAGAAAATCAGGATCTCAATAAATCCGGTTAAACCGGCTGTTCTCATTACGATTGCCCAGGGAAACAGGAAAATGGTCTCCACATCAAAAATGAGAAAAAGTATTGCGAACAAATAATATCCAACAGTATATTGTAGCCAGGCGTCACCGATCGTTTCGATACCGCATTCATAAGGCTCAAATTTTACGTCATTCGTGGAAGTTGGCGGAATATAACTGGAGAAAACCATAGCAAACCCCACCAGGGTTACTGCGGCAAGAAAAAAGACTAAAAGTGCACTACTTTCCATATAATTATAATTAGACTATTTGTATAGTTTCTAAATAAAACAAACCTTTATATCTTGGAAATGAAGTCGCAAATGTATAACTTTAAATAATCCGGAATTCTAATTTCTTCAATTTTGTCGCCAATTTTGCCCCAAATGGCTCTATTTATATTGAATATAAATTTGGCATGTGGACATTGCATTCCCGTGAATAGGAATACATGTAGAGATTACAGTCCCTTGAAATTGGATATTAGAACATTAGATCAGGTCTAATAAAACCTATAAAATCTAACTGCAAAAGGTATAAAAATCACGTTTGGAGTTTACACACATGATGGATAAATCCTCTGATTTTGAGATCACCTTCGCCTCTGTCAGGCAGAGTAAAGAATCCAAAAATGTTGTTTTGTCACTTGAAGCAATAATAACCATCGCAAATTCAAGGCTCAAGGCATGACCTAATGCACCCTTTTGAAGCCTCCATGTCGGGCTATGACTTTCGATTGTCTGGAAAGGAAATTTAAACTTGCCAAAAAAGCGTTGGATCGAAAAGAGGTTGTTCTTCACAGTCTTCTGATCATCACTCCACCCCTCATCAGACAAAAAGAGTGAGATCGTTGCATTATTGTGCCGGCCAAGATAGCTCGCCCACAAAGCCAGGTCTTTGCTCTTTTTCATGTAGCCGACCGGCACCACAATCTGTTTATAGATCTGATCCATTTCCTTTTTCGCCGAGACAAAAAGAAAGGGGAATGCGGCATATTGCAAAAACGGCAGAAGATAAACTGACGATTTCTTATGCGCCACAAGGACCAGACATTCGTATAACTCAGAAAGGTCGTTGAGACTCCTGACCATATCCTGATCCTGAACCAGATAACGAATCCTGGTGCCGGAGAGATATGATGAAATTTTAGAGGTGGTACCTCGTAACCTCGCTTCTGCAATTTCAACACTCTCGTGTAACCTGTGATCTAAAAAATGGAAAAGGCAAAGCTCCTTGCCAAGGGTTGACGCAATTATGATACCATGTAAAATTGCATCGTCCATCCCCTCCGCGAAATTGCACCAGACAAAAATCTTTTGTTCTCCGTTTTCCATCTTCCAAAATTAGAAAATATTCAATGAGAAACAGAAAAAGTAGAAAGTAGCACCATTCCGGGAAATTTTGAGATAATGGTTAATGGAGAATGGTTAATGGTGGGCATAATATTCTCACTCCTAATGGATATAATCTAAAAACCTTATTTTTTCTCCTTTAGTAGATTAGAATCAATTCAAAAAGTTACCTTATTACCTTATTT
>Ga0073936_10005586_pt1 | contig 16963 bp, 15 predicted proteins | sample AliMusrvi5mmetaG_FD_87041 | JGI IMG/M metagenome (GOLD analysis project Ga0073936, IMG submission 87041) | Freshwater lake bacterial and archeal communities from Alinen Mustajarvi, Finland, to study Microbial Dark Matter (Phase II) - Alinen... | ecosystem: Environmental > Aquatic > Freshwater >... | reverse complement strand
GGGACTGTGGTGTTGGGCAATGGCAGCCTCGAACTCCGGCGGCAACTCCCAGTCTGCGATCAGTTGGCAGCCTGCATCGCAGTGATCCCATCCAAACAAATCTCTCTCGCCCTGCAGGATGCTGGCAGGCGTTCCGGAGTGGGTTCCAAGCAGAAGCGCATATTCTTTGGGGCGAATCACGGCCAGTGCCAGGCGGCCAATGTCGTGCATCACGCCGCTGGTGTAAGCAATGTCCCTGTTCATGGAGCCGCCCGACGCGAGTGCCTCGGCGACGAGCGCCACCGCCAAGTTATGGCGCCAAATTGCGCGCAACGAGGGCTGGCTCAGCGATTTTCCCAGGTAGGCGCGCACCCCAACCGTCAGGCACAAACCTTGCAGATGGTTCGCGCCCAGTACAGCGATGGCTTGCAGAATGCTCGTGGAGGGAAACCGTGGGGCATAAAGCGGCGAGTTCGCGATGGTGAGCACTTCGCTTGCAAACGCGGGATCGGCGGAAATGAGGTCGCTCAATTCGTGAAGTTGCACGTTCTCGTTATTCACAAGTTGCAGCACACGAACGGCAACCTGGGGAAACGGCGGAAGACGGAGATACGCCCAGGGATGACTTGGCCCCTCCGGCCATCGCCTCTCCAACGGTTTCATCGCGATCTCCTTTTGCACCGAAGCCCGCTGGCGGAATGGGCTGTTCGCACGGCCTGATTGGCTGTCGCCAGTTCAGGGCTCGCCAGGGCGCGGGGATCCCTGAATACCTGACCTTTCGGCCGCATCTTTGCGCCTCATGAGGATGCAGCGGCTGTGTAATGGGGGATTGGACCAAATTGGAAAGGGGGACGGGCGGAAGGCCTAAACGGGCGGAAGGCCGCAAGGAATCTGCGCCAGATCTTGTTCTTGGCGGCAAAGAAAGCTTCGGGAAAGCTTACCGCGCCTTCCAGGCCTTGCCGTCCTGGCTCACCCAAACCAGGTTGCTGTCGTTCACAATCTCAAAAGCGGGCGGGGCGGATTGAACGACGGCATCGACGGCCATGCTTCCTTGCGAGGCTTGTTGGGCCTGCACGCGCACGGCACGGCCGGTCAACTGGCGAAGCACTGGTTCCCACATCGCAACCGGGCTTTCTCTTACAAAAAGATTCCCCTCGGAATCGATGGCCACGGTGCGACGCTGCGCGGTTGCGATGGAGATTGCCGCGAGTCCGCTGGGTAACTGCGTGGCTTCTGCCTTGGGTAGGGCAACATCGTAGGGCATGGAGCGCACCAGGCTGCTCGCGATCGCCGCTTTGGCGTGGATGGCTGGCGCGCCAGAGGGAGCCATGCTTCGGGTGGCTTGCGCTTCGGCGGCGTTGGCCTTGAATCGAACTGGGGTTGTACGAGCCTCTCTGGCTTCAGTTGAAATCTGGTTCGCAGCAAACTGCTTTTGATCGAAAGCGGGCACGGGCGGCGTTGCTTGAACGCCTGGCGCATAGCCCTGCCCCGCGCCAACAACTTCACCCGCAACCTTGCCGATGGAGCCAGGCGAAGGCGCAAAGTCGCCGGGCGAATCATGAACAGCCGCAGGGCTCTTCTTACTGGCTTTTACAGCCGCATTAGGGACCGGTTGGGATGCCTGTGGCTCGGTCGCTGGTTGCTGCGCGGCGGGAGCGGGCAAAACCACCGGGGCGGGCGGCGGCGTCACGCGGGCCATCTCTGCCGGGTTTGGCCTTTGCCGCGCATAGTGGGCGATTACCAGAATCACTATCAGCGCAAAAGCAGCCAGTTCAGGCGCCCACGCCAGTCGCCAGTTCAGATGCCAGTTGCGGTACCAGGCGTCTGGGCGGATTGTTGCGGGCGCATCGGCCGCTGTGGCGGCTTGCTGCGCCAGGAAGACGACCTGCCGGCATTGGCGGCACGCCGCCATGTGCTCAAGGATTTGCGCCCGCTCCGGCTGCGGCAGAGCCTGTTCAATGAACGCGTTGAGGCTCTCGGCGTCGGGGTGAACTTGGGACTGGCGCGCTTGATTCATGGTGCTACCTTCTCTTGGAACGTCTCCGGTGGAGGATTTTGCAGCAGATTCTTCAAATGGATGTCGAGATCGCGCGGGTCCGCGCCCAGCGCCTCCTGTGCTGCGCGGCGGCTCAAGCCCGAATTTCCAAGATTGCGAAGAACCTGTTTTCTGATTGCGCCGATGGCGCGATGCAGTTTGCGGCTCAGCGTGGCCTCGTGCACGCCGATCACACTGGCAATTTCGGCATGGGTGCGCCCGTCGATATAGTAGGACGCCAGCAGAAATTGCAGTTCCGCATCCTGGCGGCGCAGCGCTTGTTCAACCGCATTGCGCAACAGTTCGAGTTCAGTCCCCAGGCCGCTGCGTCGCACTCCCGCCACAACTCGTCGAGCACAACCTGGCTGACGCCGCCCGGCGCGGCGGCAATGCCGTGCACGCGGGTCTCTTCGACGGATTGAGCGGGCGTCATCCCCACGCCCACAGGATACGCCACAAGCTGCCTGGTGAAGTCAAGTTCGGCGGGGCTGCTATACACTTCGTTCAATGAACAAAGCTGCCAGAAAGTTCGCGGGCTGGCTCCTGCTGTCTCTCCCCTTCACAGTGGCGCTGCTGTTTTCGAGCCGGTTCTCACCGCCTTTTTCGGCGCCCAAGAACGCGATTCTGGTGCTGACAGCATCTTTACTGGCGGCGCTCGCGCTCGTTTCATTTTCAGGTTGGAAGGCAGGGCGAGAAGCACGACCATTCTGGATGGCGGTGGCGGCATACGTCGCGTTGAACGCATTTTCCGCGGTGATTTCGCAGAACCCGTCCCTTTGTATTGGGAGCTTGGTGCTCCTTGTATGTGGAGTCCTGCTTTTTGCAGGCTCGCTTGCCGCGTTGGAAGGAACAACCCGAGCCGCCAACTTACATAATCTCCAGATTGCGATAACGGTTGCAGCTGCCTTGGTGTCTCTGGCAACGGTCTTGCAGTTCTTCGGGATGAACCCGTTCTACGGGCACCGAATCCAAGAAGATTCCGCGTATCGGATGCGCATGTACGCGACGCTGGGCAATCCGGATTTTGTGGCGACATTCCTGGCTGCCGCCCTCCCAGCTTCCATTGTCTCGTGTGTTACGGCTCGGCGGTCGCGCCCGGCTTGGATTTTGACCTCGGCGCTAATCGGGGTTGCGATTGTGGTGACCGGGTCGCGCGGTGGGCTGATCGCCGCGATTGTCGGGGCCGTGGCCGTTGCCTTTACACTCAGGCGCACGCGCGCATGGATACTGCTTGCCGTCGTGTTCGCGTGTGCCCTGGGTGTTGGAACGCATCTAAATTCGAGAAAGCCCTGGGAGAGTCTGCGTGGAAGGATATTTATCTGGCAGGTCTCGCCGAGCGATGGAGCTGCGCGAAGCGTTCTGGGAAGCGGACCTGGAACTTTCGCCCACGACTATCCTGCCCGTTTGGGGCAATTTTTCTCAAAGCCTGGAAGTGAACCACTCCTTCGCTTTGCCAGGCACGAGCGCCATGCACAAAACGACTTCGTTGAAGCATTGAGTGACACTGGATGGCTCGGATTGTGCGGTTTGGTGGCGCTGGTTGGATCGTGGTTTGCATTGGCAACTCGAAAGCTTCGCGCATGCGGCGACGAGGAGAAACCCGGGGTAGCTGCGGCTATCGCTTGTGTCTCTTCGCTTTGCGCGGCATCGCTGTTCGATTTCCCCATGCATCGAGCCGAGACCTGGGCGCTCTTTTGGATCTCGATGGCTGTGCCATTGGTTCCTTCGACCTGTGCTGCCGTCCCCCAGCCTCGCCGGGCATTGCTGAGATATGCCGGAGCAGCATTGTTGCTGATTGCCGGAAGCTGTTTTGCTTTTGCGCCACTGGTCGCCAGTTACGAGTTAGCCAAAGGCGAATCCGAAGAGAATCAGGGGCGCCTGCAATCTTCGCTGCAAGCATACCGGTCTGCATTGCGGTGGGAACCAACTTCGCCGGATGCAAATTTCGACCTGGTGCGCACAGCGGCCAAGGGAGGCGACTTCGCTGGTGCTCTGGCGCAATCAAGACTGGCCAAACAGTATGTCAACGAGCCCGAGTTATATATCTTGCGCTCACGAATACTGCAGCTCGCAGGCCAGGAGAGCGAAGCCCGGCACGAAGTCGAGGTAGCCGTCAAATTATTTCCCTATTCGGCGGATCTGCGGAATGAAGTTAATTCTCTTTCCGTTGAAGAAACACCGAAGAAAAGGTAGCCGCTGATTGCTTCCGGTGTCACAGCCCTTCACAGACTTGCCAGTGTAGAATTCCATTGCAATCTCAAATACATCCTTAAGGAGAACCACTCGTGCGACTCAGCAAGATTCAAGTCGTCGCTGTCACTCTCGTGTGCCTGTTCATCGCCGGAACGGCACAGGCCCAATTCGGAAAACTGAAATCGCTTGGAGAGAAAGTCGGTGTAGTATCCAAAGACGATAATCCGGCGAAAGGGCCTTACGGAGAAGCCAAGGCGTCGTTGGCTCCCGGCGTACAGAAGGCCAAGAGCGTTGACGTTTCGCGTCAAAGCGGTGGAACTCCGGAAGCCCGCGCGTCGCACCCATCTGGTGGGGCAGGGGAAGCCAATATCGCCGCGTTTGAAAGCGGACGCTCGCAGGATGTCTCGATCAGGGTTTCTCATGTCGACGCCAGGCAATTTGACGCCGTGCGAGGCTACAGCCCCTGCAATAAGCTCACAAATTTCCAGATACTTTCTGCAACGCAGATGAAAGTTACGATCGATCTTTCGGCGTCTAAGTCTGGCGGCACGTGTTCGCTCTACTTCCGTTCCGGCGGAAATACAGTCCTCTCATCGGACGTTTCAATCAAGGCAAAAAAGTAGCGCCGAACGAAACACACGGAATGAAGAATTAGGGGCTTACAGCAATCCACGTTATCGCTGTTGCCCTGGTTCGGCACGAAGCATACTCACCACCGGCAGTGTCTACCTGTAATTTTCCAGACGCTGCCGGCAGACCCGCCTCCCTCCCCTTGCATTCCCCCCGCCGTATAGGACCCCAAATTTTCTCCCCAAAAAAGCTGCAAGAATTCTGCGGCACTGCGTTCCTGAGTCATGAGCTGGTCGGGTGCCTACCGGCGATATGTCAGGATTGCCAGGCGAAATCCATCCGGAGTATCGCGTGGCTGTACGCGATTTGCCTCGGATCGGCAACAGGAGGTCTTATGCGATTCGCCGCTGTTCCAGGGTTCATGGTTCTTGTGGGTTCGCTCTCCTGCGCTGCGCAGAATGCGACGCAGGGCGGCTAAACACTAAGCGCTTGGGAACATGCTTCCGGAACTTCAGTGTGTCCACTCGCGATGCATGTCAGGAAAGGTGTGGGCAGCGAGATGACGTTGGTTGGCAGGGATGGCGTGCGGGCGAAGGTGTTCGCGGCGCAACTGAAGCTCATCCTTAAAGAACTGCGCACCGCAGCGCCCGACCGGCGGATGGTGAATGCCACTGTCACAGTACATGGGTCGAATGGCGCGGGACAGATTCTCCCCACAGATGACCATCCTGGCCGACCGGCTGAGGTGAGCAAGTCGCTCACCGTGCGTTTGGCCATGAGCAACGAAGCCGAAGTGTCCGGCGATCTGCTGCTGCCAGGCTTTACCGCGGCTTTGATGGTCGATCTGGATTCAGTGACCTACGACGACGGGGCCGTCTGGAGATTTTCCCGCAATTCGGCTTGCCATGCAGCGCCGGATTTCCTGATGCCCGTAGGCGGCTCTTGATCAGCGGCATTGCCTCGTTCGAAGGCCGTCAGCTTCGGAGTGCCACCGCGCTAGGTTCTCTGCCCCATCCGCGCCAGGCGCGGCACTGCGATCAGCGTGACGGCAAACACAAAGATGGATGCGGCGATGAACACCAGGTGTCCATGGCGCAGGTCTTCAAACACCAGTTTGGCGGCGACAAACACCAGCGCAGCGTAGGCAATCCAATTCAGTTCAACCCGCTGCCAGCGTGAACCGCAGAAGGCAAATGCAAGAGCCAGTGCGCAGCTGACAAGGGTACGGACAAAAGCGACGTGAAACGCATCGGCGGCGATGCCGAGCGCAAACATGCCCTGGACAAGCAGCGCTGCAAAGGCGCAAACCGCCAGCACGGCGGGGATAAGTTGAAGCAGGCGCCAGCTGGTCCCTTCCGCATTGAGAGCGCCAGCAGCCGCATAGCAAGCCGCGGCGAAGGCAGCCACCAAGCAGACACCCCAGTTGGCGGCGGGCATTTTCCCTGCGAGCGCGTTAAAGGCATACGCGGGCAATCCGGAGGCAGCGGACGCCGCGACCAGGTACAGCAGGCCTTGACTCTGAAGCATTGCCCAACCCTTCCGGGCGCCAAGTACAGTGGCGGCCAGGGCGGCGGAGCCAAGCAAGGCAGCGAGCCAGTTCGGCGGCAGAGTCAGCCAACTTCCTGCAAGCAACAGCGCCGCGCTCCATGCGGCAAAAACGCGCAGATTGCGCCGCTCCGCCTGGCCCCGAAGAAAGACAAAAAACAAGACATACGTTGCAGCCGACAAGGCAAGGCAGAGGCCTCCCAGCATGGCGGCGCCGGTGCCGGGCACAAAGTAGAGCAGGCTGCTTGCGGCCAGCACAAAGGCGATCAGGGTTTGAATCGTCTCAAATGCGGTGATCTTCCGCTTCTGCAGAACTGTCCGCAACGTCACGCTGACTGCATAGATCAGGAACAGCAGGAATGCCGGCCAAAGTAGTTTGGCTGCGCCAAGCGGGGGATAGTCCGCGCGCGTGCTCTGGGCACTTGAGTAGATCAAGACGAGGGCCCAGATGGCCACGTCGGCCGCCGCGGCCGCCAACGGCCTGACGCTCACTTCGTGATTGCGACCCGCAGAGAGTTCGCAGGTCAGGACCATCAGCAGCAAAGCGGCGATGAAGGGCGGCATGTCGTGCGTAGTCACCAGCAAGGCCAGGGCCACCAGGGCCGCAGTCGCATTCGATACCCAGATGACGGGAGCGAGATCTCGCTTCCATGCCAAAACCGTGGCCCCCATCACGAATCCGCACAGAACTCCAGCGGTCATCGGCGGCGACAATACCTTGAAGCGCAGCGTGAGTTCCCAGAGCATGGGGCCGAGAATCAGCGCGGACGTTCCGGCATAGATTGTGGAGGCCAGCCACTCGCCGGCTTTGACTCGCGCGGACCAAGCCAGCCAGAAGATGGCGTAAGCAATGGCGACGGCGGCGACCGCGAGTTTGGGCAGAGCGGTCTGCTCGGCCACTGCGCGCAGCACATAGGCTCCGGCAATGCCCAGCATGGCTTTGCCCAGCACTGAAAAAATTCCACCTGCCTGGGCGAAGGGAAGCGCGTCAGCTGGCGGCGCCGCCTGAGGCGCGTATTCCACCGGCTGGATCACTGGCGTCTCGGACGGGTGCTCGAGGGCGCAGACGCGCCGCTCCAGCATGTCGAGCCGCGCCGTTAGCTGTTCCAAGGTGTCGGGAAGAACTTCCATTGCATCCACCCGATTTCAGTTGAGTCGCTATCAATCGCCCGCGGTTGCGTGCGTGGTGTTCTCGCCCCACGGAGGCAGCAGCTTCACCAGCACCCACAGGAAGAAGAGCGGGAGCAGGGTGAGGAAGATGGCCACCAGCAGGCCTTCTTTTGAAACCAGGCCGATCTTGTAGGTGGTGAAGCCGAGAAAGCTCTTTGAGAACAACTGGCCCCCGATCACCACATTCCAGCGCATGGCGAAGATACCCATCAGTGTCAGGCATCCGGCCACAGAGTAGATGCGCTTGCGCGCAATCTCTGGCAGCTTGACCACCTGCGTAATGCCCAGCAGGATTATCGGCGTAAGCGTGCCCAGCATTATTTGAATGACGATGTGCGGAATAAACAGCTGGGTGTGGACCAGGAAGTTGAGGCTGCGGAACGACTCGTCTGCCTCGTAGATGCGGTGAATCAGGTCAAGCATCTCAAGGCTGAAGTCGATGATGAAGATGTAGAACAGGTACATGGCGATGGTGTCTACGCAGCGGACGTCGATCTTGTGCTTGCGGAGTTTTGTGATGGCCATGTAAAGCAGCATCACCCCGGCGATACCCGACACCATGGCGGAGAAAATGAAGACCACCGGCATGAGAGGCGAGGACCACCAGGGATTTGCCTTGATCGAACCAAAGATGAATCCGACATACCCATGCAGCAGGAAGGCCGAGGGAATGCCGATGAGTGTAACAATCCAGCCGACCCGCTCATCGATGGCCAGCGAGCGCTCGCTGATGTTGGTTGAGCCCAGCGTCATGATGCCGTAAACCATCCGCAGCAGGCCTTTGGAGTTCTGGTACATGAGAACGATGTCGCGACGGTAGTCGAGCCAGATTTCCAGCACCAGCACGGCCATCAAATACCACAGATAGACATAGCCGAACATGGCCATGGCCGAGGTGCTGTGCGGCGTGAAGTACATCTCCGGCGAACGCTCCGGGTGGCCGAGGTGCAACTGAAGCGGCAGCGGCGCAACGAGAAGAAACGCGAGAGCCGTGAGCAGGGCCAGGCGATATGTTGGCTTGACTGCCGTCACATTGAAAACCCGCTCAAGCGACGCCAGGATAAATGCGCCTGCCACCAGGCCCGTGATGAAAGGGTACAAGACAATCAGCACGCTCCACTGGAGCCCGATCTCGTTCGGATACATGAAGCCTTCAACACCGTTCATAAACTCAGCTCCTGGCTGCCCGCTTTTAACTGTTAACTGTTCACTGTCATCTGTCAGCTGCTTTTTACCGCACCGAACCGTCGAGGCCGTTATAGAAAGCCTTGGCGCCGGTGGCCATCTGCGGCTTGAGCACCTGCACCGCATGCGTCTTGAGGAACTCGTGAATAGGGTCCTTGGGATCTTTCAAGTCCACCAGTTGACGCGCCCCCGTTGGGCAGACTTCGCAGCACGCGGTTGTCAGGCCCTGGGTGATGCGGTGGTAGCAGAGGGTGCACTTGTCTGCCACTTCCTTCTTGGGGTGAATGTAGCGGCAGCCATACGGGCAGGCCTGCACGCAATAGGCGCAGCCAAGGCAGTACTTGGGATCGACCAGCACCACGCCGTCCGGAGCCACAAAGGTGGCGCCTACCGGGCACACCTGCGTGCAGGGCGAGTCTGCGCAGTGGTTGCACATCTTGGGCACGAAGAAGTACTTCTTGCTGTCCTCGGCAGCCACCGGGAAGCCGTTCTCACCGCCTGCGGGCGAGATGACTTCGGGCTCGGTCATGTTCTCGTCGGAGACGTGGTAGCGCTCAACCCAGGTGCGATAGAAGCCTTCAGGCACGTCGTTCTCTGTGCGGCAGGCGCGCACGCAGTTGCCGCAGCCGATGCACTTGGAGATGTCGATCAGCATGCCCCACCAGTGTTCGGTCATCTTGTAGTTCGGCGACTGCTCGGGGGTTTCGGCCAGCACAAACTTCCATGCAACCGCGGCCGCGGGCAACAGGACAAGCATTTGACGACGGGAAATGTTCATTTCGCACCTCCCGCATCGATGGCCGGATTATGCGGCTGATGGCAGGTTTCGCAAGGCATTCCATTGGAGTGTTCCGCGGGATTGACCTGCGGAAAGCCTTTGGGCTTGGCGGCGCTGGCCGTGTGGCAGCGTACGCACAGCGTGGCGGTATCCGGCTTCACAGGCACCACCGTCGATGGGTCGTCGGCATGGCGCAGCACCGCAGGGTCGGGCGGAATCGCCTTGCCTACCATGACCAGGAATCGCTGGTAAAGCCCAGGTTTGGGCTGCTCCGGTCCGGCCACATGCTGGTAAAGAGCGCCATGGCAGGCTTCGCAATTTACATGCGCATGCTTGCCCGTCTTCTTTTTGTCGGCAATATCGGAGTGGCATGTCTCGCAGGCGTCGTGCCCAGCGAACTTTGCCGGGTGAGCGGCAATTTCGCCCATCGCGGCCCCTCGGTAGTGCCCATATTGCCCAAAGCTTTTGGGGACAATGTAGTGGCGCACCACCAGAAATATCAGGAAGGCGAGGACAAAAAGCCCCGCAAACCGGAAAAGATGTCCTGCATCTTTCAATCCACTCATGAAGCCCAATCTCCGTCAGCCACGTGCAAGCAGGTTCCGCGACGCTTTCAATGTGATTTGGAACACGTCTTGTAGGCTTGACCGTATAGGAATGAGGCTAATTACTGTATGTGAGGTAAATCACATACGACTGTGACGAGGAGCCCCCAAACGTTTGCTCGCTCACTGGTGAGCTGGGCGCCACCCCTGCCTGAAAGCGATACGATGATGTTTTGGGGGAAATCATGCCTAAGATTCTCGACGGAGTTGCGATTGCGGCCGCCATCAAGCAGGAAGTGGCCGAACAAGTGAAAGTGCTGGCAGCCGGGGGCGTTCGGCCCGGGCTGGCAGCAGTATTGGTGGGCAACGTGGCCGCCTCGCAGATTTATGTCCGCAGCAAGGTGCAAACCTGCGAGGAACTGGGCATCTTCAGCGAGATGATTACGCCGCCCGAGGACATCACGACCGAGGCCATGCTCGACCTGATCAACGCGCTCAACGACCGCGAAGATATCGACGGCATACTGATCCAGCTTCCGTTGCCCAAGCAGGTTGATACCAAGGCGCTGCTCGATGCGGTCTCTCCCGCCAAGGATGTGGACGGTTTTCATCCCGTCAACGCTGGACGCTTGCAAGCGGGAAGGCCCGCGCTGGCGCCCTGCACTCCGGCCGGCGTGATCGAGATTCTGAAGCGCAGCGGCATTCCCATCTCCGGGCAAAATGCAGTGGTGGTGGGCCGCAGCGATATCGTGGGCAAGCCCGCGGCCATGCTGCTGCTGCACCAGAACGCCACGGTAACCATTTGCCACTCGAAGACGCGCGACCTTGCCGCCGAGACGCGCGAGGCCGACATTCTGGTGGCCGCAATCGGTCGCGCCGGCTTCATTACGCCGGAGATGGTGAAGCCGGGCGCAACCGTCATCGACGTGGGCATCAACCGCATCACAGACGAGGCGGAGTTCTACAAGTTCTTCAAGGGCGATGCAAAGCGCGAAGCGGCCTTTGCCAAGCGCGGTTCGACGATTGTCGGCGACGTAGATCCCAGGGCATTCGAGGTGGCCGGAGCGTACACGCCAGTTCCTGGAGGCGTGGGTCCGCTGACCATTGCCATGCTGATGGCCAACACCGTGCAGGCTGCCAAAATGCGGCGGGGGCTGTAAGCCGATCTTGCGTGTCGGCCTTACCGGCGGGCTTGGGAGCGGCAAGAGCACCGTCGCGGGCTTTCTGCGCGCGCTGGGTGCTGAGGTCATTGAGGCCGACGAGCTGGGCCGCGAGTTGATGGAGCCGGGGCACGCGGTCTATGCGGAGATCGTGCGCGCGTTCGGGCCTGAGGTTGTCAGTCCCGACGGCCGGCTGAACCGCGCGCGGCTGGCTGAACTAGCCTTCCAGGGCGGACGCATCGACGACCTGAATGCCATCGTGCATCCGGCGGTGATTGGCGCGCAGCAGCGCTGGATGGCAGCGGTCTTTGAGCGTAATCCAGCAGCCGTTGCGGTGATTGAGTCGGCGCTGATCTTTGAGGTGGAGCGCGATGCACGCGCCCGCGGCGAGCGGGAAGGCGTGCTGGCCGATTGGCGGCGGCGCATTGACCGCGTGGTGGTGGTTACTGCAGCCGACGATTTGAAAATTGGCCGCTACGTGGAGAGGATTGCGCCTGGACACGAGGCTCGCAGGGCTGCGGAGGCCGATGCGCGGCGCAGGATGGCGCACCAGATTCCCGATATGGAAAAAGCTGCGCGCGCCGATTATGTTATTGATAATAATGGCGATATCACCTCTCTCAAGGCGCAGACCCAGGCATTGTGGCAGCGTTTGAAAGCAGAGAGCAACAATTTACTGCTGGATGAGTCTTTAGAATAGAGGTTGGCAGCCGCGCCCTTCCCCAAGGGAACCGGGCCGCGACAGGGCCGTATCCAATCCAAGGAAGGTCACTCAGGTTTCCAAGTTATGAAAATGCGCCGGTTTCTACTGGTTCTTCTGCTGGTGGGCGGGTTCTGGTATCTCACCACGCATCTGCCCGCGGGTCTTGGTCATTGGTCGCTGGTTCACACTGGCGGCTCCGGTTCTCCGCTCGAACTTACCGAGGCTCAGGCTGCGCCCGCCTATGACGCCGAAGAGCAGAACAACATCGCCATTTACAAGCGGGTGCTGCCTTCGGTGGTGAACATCACTTCGAAGTCGCTGGTGTTCAACTTCTTCTACGGGACGGTGCCGCAGGAGGGCCAGGGCTCGGGATTTGTCCTGGACAAGAGCGGCCACGTGCTCACCAACTACCACGTCGTTGAGGGCGCCAACCGCGGCATCCAGGTGATGCTGAGCAACAAGCGGCCCTACGCGGCAAAAGTGGTGGGCACCGATAAGGTTCATGACCTCGCGCTGCTTCAGATTGAAGCGCCGAACCTGGAACCGGTGACCCTGGCCGACTCCGGCCAACTCTCCGTGGGACAAAAGGTCTATGCCATCGGCAATCCCTTCGGCCTCAACGGCACCATGACGCGTGGCATCATCAGTTCCATCCGGTCGATTCGCGGATCTGAAGGCGCGCCCATTGAGGACGCCATCCAGACCGACGCGGCCATCAATCCCGGCAACTCTGGCGGGCCGCTGCTCAACTCGCGCGGTGAAGTCATCGGCATCAACACCATGATCGCTTCCAACGGCGCGGATCAGAGTTCGGGTATCGGCTTTGCCATTCCCATCAACACCGCCAAGGCCGTGCTGGCCGACCTTACACGCTACGGTCGCGTGAAGCGTCCTTCGCTGGGCATCGTGTCGTATGCAATTGGGCCGGACCTGGCTTCGCAGATGGGACTGAATGTGGATCACGGCGTGCTGGTGCAGAAGGTAGTTCCCGGGGGCGCTGCCGAGCGCGCCGGACTGCGCGGCGGCAACCAGCAGGCCTACGTGGGCAACACGCCCATCATGCTGGGCGGCGACCTGATTGTGGGCATCGACAATCAGGATGTAGCCGACCCGCAGGACATCAACGCCATGATGGACAAACACCAGGCGGGCGACACCATCACGGTCACCATCGTTCGCGGCGGCAAACAAATTACGTTCAAATTGATTTTGGGAGAGGCGCGGGGAACAAGCACCTAGGTTGCGGGCCCTCCCCCCCCCTGGTAGGATTCTGGGGGGAAATTCCTTTTTTTCATTGAGATGCGGCGGGCGGTTCGCTCTAACTTCGTCATTCTGCTGGGGTTCGCTGCAGAATCTTCAAAACACAGGGGTTAGTGGGTTAGGGGTTAGTGATTAGTGGTTAGTGATTAGCAGGGCCGCTCCACGAAGGGAGCGGCCCGCTTTGTTTGCGCTGCACTAGAATCCCGCATGCACCTCGATCGACTCAGCATGGGCCAACTGGACCCGGGCCAGCGCGACCGGTTCGCCATAGTGGGCGGCCACCGTCGCGGCGGCTTTTTCTTCGTCAAAATACGGCTTGGCCGCTGAGAGCTTGATGCCGGCGTGCGAGGACATCTGCGCCACCGCAACTTTGCTTGAGATCGATTGCACAAGCGCCAGAATCGCACTGGCCACCGTTGCAACCGCCTGGATTGCTGTCAGCGCATGTTGCTGGCTGGCGGGATTCATGATCTTTGCCGCTTTCAACAAAGCCGCGTTAACCTGCTGCTGCAAGACGACGATCTGGGCCTGCATCTGCGCCAGTACGCCTGCCGAAGGATTGGCCAGGTAGGCCTTGGCTTGCGCCACAAGCAGGTTTGAGGCCGCGTCGAATCCGGCTGTTGCGGCTGCAAAAATCGGCGCGTCAATAGGAGCCAGCATAGCCGCGGTCGAGTCCACAGTGGCCACCGCACTTTGCAGGGCCGGAGTCCAGTTCACGATGTCCTGCGCCACCGTGACGCCGGAACAGCCGCTGACAAAAGGAAGGGGAAGCAGTAGAGCGATCAGCGCCCACGCGCCGAGTTTGGCGGTTGTGCCCGATACCGCCGTTGTATCCGCCGGGTCACGGGCCAGCAGGCCCAGCAGCGCGGCGGCCAGTCCGCTGACCAGCGAAACAACGGTGCCAGATCCCGCCGAGCCCAGGCTAATGCCCTGCTGCGAGAGCACGCCGCCAATGGTGACGATGGAAATCAGTAGCCCGGCTGCCGTGGTTTTTGGATGATTCCAGATGTTCGAGATAGCGTTCATTCAACAAGCTCCTTCGACGAGTGCGTTGCGCTTTGAGTGGTGGTTCGCGATGCGCCGTGAAATGCGGTGAACCGCCAGCGGCGGGTGAACCCGTGCACCCGCCGCTGGACCCGGTTGGGCCGCTCTCAAACTCCGGATGCTGCCGTGGTTCCGGTCTGGCCTTCCGGTGGAGAGCGTGCCCCATGCAGACTTCAGACGGTCCCGCGCCCCGGCGCCTTCCGCATTGGGGGAGGGCGTGCCCATTCGCCCGGCGCTGCATCTCCGTCTGTTGTCTGGCTATCTCTAAGGTTAGGGAAGTAGGAATATATCTTCGGCGAAACCGGAAAAATTGTAAACGGCTTATAATCTGCACGTTGCGAGGAGCGTCGCCCCGCAAGGCCTTGACAAGACTCCGGAAAGGACAAAATTCCAGGCAGTCACGCGCGATTTTTGGAGACGAATATGGGAATCTGGAGGGAAGGATGACCGGCCACATCGCCTATTGGAGAGATAGCACGGTGGCTTTGTCACCTCATCGTGTGAGCGGAGGGTCGCCGAGCCCTGGGCGGTCCGGCCCCAGCGAACGTCTAGTTTATCTCAAATCTTCATTTGCTTTGTTATTCATTAGGCCGTCAATTGCTGGTCCGATGTGGTTTGGGTCGATGCCTCTGATCGAGATCAGCGCCACCTCGCCATCGGGGCGGATGAGCACAAGCGCAGGAATCTGCCCGGTCCAAAGGTTCGTCGAAATACCGAAGCCAATCGGCAGTGGTGCCATCGCCCCCATCAACGCGACTGGCGATTTGATCTTGTAGGTTTGCCGCATGCGGCGCACCGCCTCAGCCTTGTCTTTGAGCGCAACGATCAGCAGACTCGGTTGATCGTGATCGGCACTGCTCAACACCTTCGGCAGCGCTTCCATGCAAGGCGAACACCATGTGCCCATAAAATTGATGAGCAGCCATTTGCCTTTGAATTGTTCAAGAGTCAGCGGCTGGCCATCGATATCGTTAAACTCCGCATCCGGCGCACTGAAACCACTTGCCACATGCCTGAAGGGATTGGCGCCGACGGGCTCATAATCCTGCCCTTGAATCTCGCGGAGTCCAATCTTCAAAGGAAGGCCGCCCCGCTCTATGAAAAGATCGATTCCTTGGCGGTGGTCCCTGTTGAAAAGGCTTGCCATCAGCATGGGACCGGTATCGGCCGCGTTTTTGCCATCGATGCGGACGATCAGATCGCCTTTGATCAGGTTGAAATGGATCGGTGTGGTCGACGCGCTAATCACGCGCCAACCCTTATGTTCGTGGGTGACAGTAAGGTTGTCGACTGCGACGGTGGGCTCTGATTGCGAGTAGGCAAAATGCGCACAAAGAGCAATAAAGACGCACAAGAACAGCCTTTTCATGATGATGAGAATTATAGGACCGGCCGGGCGACCCGCCTCTGCCTTTCGACTAGCTTGGTTGCCTTTCGATTGGCTTCTTTTCAAAGCCCGCGTTTTGCAAACCGCCGCCCACGCAACTCAAACTCTCCGCTTGCGACCCGCGCGATGGCCTCGGAGTAAGCGATATGCTCCTCCACAAGAATGCGCTCGGCCAGCGAATGCGCATCGTCTGATTCGAGAACGGGGACCGTGCGTTGCGCGATGATGGCTCCGTGGTCCAGGTGCTCATCCACAAAATGCACCGTGCAACCGGCCACCTTGACGCCGTAGTCGAAGGCCTGCTGTTGCGCGTCGAGGCCGGGAAAGGCCGGCAGCAGCGCGGGATGGATGTTGAGAATGCGGTTGGGGAACGCGGCGATGAATTCCGGTGAGAGCAGGCGCATGTATCCGGCCAGGCAGACCAGGTTTACCCGGTGAGTTTGCAGGCAGGCGATGACGTCGGCGTCGTGCTCGCGGCGCTTGCGGCCTTGGGAGACGAAGACTGCCGTGGGCAGGCCCAGCTCTTTTGCCGCGCTGATGCCGCCGGCGTCGGCCACGTTGGAGATGACGACCGCGATCTCGACGCCCTTGAGGCGGCCAGCGCGGATGGACTCGGCAATGGCCAGAAAATTTGAACCGCGGCCGGAGAGCAGGATGCCGAGGCGAAGAGGCCGGTCTTTCGAGGCGAGTTCCAAAATCTTCCCTCAGGGGGTAAAGCCCTGCGATCATTTTCGGGTTGCTGCGGCATGGCTAAAGCCATGCCCTGTTACAAAGCACTGTGAGGTTCGTGGTATCCCAGGTCCCAAAGGCGGGACCTGGGGCACCCAGCCTTGTTGCAGATCGCGAAAAGCAACTGCAGGTCCTTCGACTCCCCTTCGCTTCGCTCAGGATCGCTCAGGATGACAGAGCGATTTGAAAGAACTTATGTGTACTGCACCCGGTGATCGCCCTTGACTACCCGGCCGATGACGTAGAACTTCTCCTCAGCGCGGTCAAGCAGGTTTTTGGCGCGCGCAAACTTGGCCGCCGGGATGGCAGCGATGAGTCCGATACCCATGTTGAAGGTGCGCATCATCTCTTCCTGCGACACCTGGCCGAGATCCCGCAAGTGATCGAAGATGGGCAGCACCGGCCAGGAGCCGATTTCGATCTGCGCGGCTGTGTTTTTGGGAAGGATGCGGGGCAGGTTCTCTGTAATGCCGCCGCCGGTGATGTGCGCCATGCCGGTGGTCATCCCCGCCGTCACCAGCTTTTGAATTACGTGGAGATAGCTGCGGTGGGTCTTCATCAGCGCCGCGCCGGCCTTCTCCTTGATGGCGGTAACGTATTGCGTGGGCTTGTAGCTGGCCACTTCAAACAGCAGCTTGCGGGCCAGCGAATAGCCATTGGTATGCAGGCCCGTGGAGGGC
>Ga0073936_10005584_pt1 | contig 16963 bp, 10 predicted proteins | sample AliMusrvi5mmetaG_FD_87041 | JGI IMG/M metagenome (GOLD analysis project Ga0073936, IMG submission 87041) | Freshwater lake bacterial and archeal communities from Alinen Mustajarvi, Finland, to study Microbial Dark Matter (Phase II) - Alinen... | ecosystem: Environmental > Aquatic > Freshwater >... | reverse complement strand
GGTTGTCGGACGATCCATCCGCCGCCGCCCACCCGGTCGCCATCGTAAAAGACCGCGGCCTGGCCAGGGGTGACAGCTCGCTGCGGTTCGTCGAGAACGATCCGGGCCCGGCCCCCGGAAAGGGCCTTCAAGGACGCTTCGGTTCCGGGGTGCGCGTAGCGGATTTTCACCGTCACCCGCATGGGCTCATCCGGCTCTCCGGCATGCCACGAGACGCGATCCACTTCGAACTCCTCGCGGACCAGATCCTCCTCGTCCCCGACAATCACCCGCGCAGTCTCCGGATCGATATCCACGACATAAAGCGGTTTCGGCGACCCGCCGGGCAGACCCTTCCGCTGGCCGATCGTGAACATCTCGATCCCCTCGTGATGGCCGAGAAAATTTCCGTCCGTGTCATAGATCCCGCCCCGGTGGAACTCCCCGTCGCCGAGGTGCCCGCGCAGGAAGGCCCGGTAATCGTTGCCCGGAACAAAGCAGATTTCCTGGCTGTCCACCTTGTCCGCGACCTTGAGCCCGAGTTCGCGGGCGATCTCCCGGATCTCCGGCTTCGTCATCCCGCCGAGCGGTGCCAGCGAGTGGAGAAGCTGGTCCTGGTTGAGGCTGAACAGGAAATACGACTGGTCCTTCCGCGGATCGCCGCCTTTGCGCAGGGTCGCGCGCCCGCCGTGGTGCTCGATGATCGCGTAATGGCCGGTGGCGATAAAGTCGGCCCCGAGCGCACGCGCCTTCGTGCGAAGGCTCCCGAATTTCAGGTGCTCGTTGCACATCACGCACGGGTTCGGGGTTCTGCCGGCTTTGTATTCGTCGGCGAAATAATTGATAACGACTTGCTCGAACCGGTCCGCCTCATCGACGACGTAATGCGGGATCCCCAGCCGGTGGGCGACAGCGCGGGCATCCGCGATCGCCGATGGGCCGCAGCACTTGTCCTCCGCGCGGGAGAGGCAATCCTGCGGCCAGACCTTCATCGTGACCCCGATCACCTCCCATCCGTCGCGCTGCAAAAGCCAGGCCGCCACGCTGGAATCCACCCCGCCGCTCATGCCCACCAGGATGCGCCGTCCGTTTCCTTTCATTGCGGGCACTATACCCGCACATCCCATCACGTCAAAGTTGCGCTTGATGGGGCTTCATGCCTCCGCTTCAATCACCCGTGAGTTTCCTTCATGCCATCCACGCGACGCTTTTTGACGATTCTTGTTCTGGAACTGAAGTTTTCCGGCGTGGCGGTCCAGAGGCTGAGTCCCGACGAAATCCAGACCGGCTTCGAACTTTTTTGGAACAGCTTTTACCGCTTTGTGACCGACGAGGAGGGGGTGCCATTGCCTCCCCAAAGCCAGGAATTCATCGCACTGTTCGGTGCTGAGACCCCGTATGCTGACCATGCGATACGGGCAGCGAAAGCCGCGGCGGCCATTTCTAGCTGGCTGCGCGAGTGGACGTACAAATTCGGCCAAACCGGACGTGAAATCCCGCACTTTTCCGTCGCCTTGCACTGCGGGGAAACCGTGGCGATGCAGATCCCGGGAAGCGAAACCCTTCCGTGGGCGGTTGTCGGCGACGCTGTTTCCTTTGCCCGCACGCTCATCCGGGTTTGCCGGACGGATGAGGTGATTTGCTCTGAGGCCTTTCTCACCTCCTTTCTCGGAGTGCTGCCTGCGGGGCAGGAATCGCTTAGTATTGCAACCGAATCGGAACCCGATCTGGCCGGTCTGAACTGGGATGTGGCGGACTTCGTTCCGCTGGAGGAGCACCTGCGGAACAAGACGATTCTGGTCGGAGAGAATGTTACTAATGCGCCCGAATCATCCTTGATGTGGTTCACTTATCTCTACGCGCTTTCCGATCCCCATTCTAACGCCTCCGCTAGGGTTTGCGCGGTTTTTTTCTCGGGAGCGATTCCCGCCATGGAGGTTTCTATCGCCACGGTAGACCCCGACGCTCAGTTCCGCAGGCTGGGGAAATACCGCCTGCTCAAGACGCTCGGACACGGCGGCATGGGAACAGTCTGGCTTGGGCAGGACGGTTTCGGAAACTACGCCGCGATCAAAACACTTCTCGATCCGACATCTGGCGAAACGACCCAGGTCAGCCGCTTCGAACGCGAGGCGCAAGTCATGACCCAGCTCAACCACCGCAACATCTGCCGGATTATCGAGATGGGTGAATACGATGGAATACGTTTCATCGCGATGGAATATGTCACCGGTGTCACTCTGGGCGACATTTTGGAGAATGTCCCCGGCCGATCGGAGACCACCAAAGGCAGTTCGGGAAAAAATGACGAGAAGAACGAGGACTTGCCCTCGATTGTCAGGGATGTCCAGGAAAAAAAGCTGGCGAACAAGCTGCGCAAGAAGCGGCACTCATCCGACCCGCCGGTTCCTGTTCTGCGTCTTGGGCATACCCTTGCACTGTTCATAAAGGTTTGCGAAGCCGTGCAATTCGCCCACGGGAAAGGCATCCTCCACCGCGACTTGAAGCCGGGAAATGTGCTGATTCGGGAGGATGGCGACCCGGTGGTGGCGGATTTCGGGCTGGCCAAGTTGAGGCAGGGCAATGATGCCTTCGATGTCTCACACACCGGGCAGGTGCTCGGCACTCTGGCCTACATGGCACCCGAGCAATCCCAGTCGAGCAAGGAAGTGGACGAGCGGGCCGATATTTTCAGCTTGGGAGCGATCCTTTATCGAATGCTGGCCGGTGCGGATCAGTTCCGCACATCCGGCAACTTCGCCGCCGACGTCCAGAAGTTGCAAGTTCACGAGCCGGCGCCTCCTTCAAAAGTCCGCCCCTCGATCCCGGAGGACCTTGACGCGATCGTGATGAAATCGCTGAGCAGAGAACCGTCCGCAAGATATCGCAGCACGCAGGCGTTGCGCGATGACATCGCCCGCTTCCTTGGTGGCGAACCCATCCACGCGCGACCGCCTTCGACAGCGGACATGGCAAAGAAGATGTATCAGCGCCAAAAAGTGGTCATCAACTCCGTCGGTGGAGCCGGTGTTTTTGGAATTGCCCTGGTCGCTTTTGCGTTCATGAGCATCACGCTCCAGAGAAATGAGGCCGTGCAGGCAAGGAAGGAAGCGGAAAACAACCTGCGAGCCAAAGTGCTCGCGGAGAAGCAAGCCGCCATGGAGAAAGAGGAAAAGTCAGCGGCGGTGGCCCAGCTCGGAGTCAAGGATGCGAAGATCTCGAACCTGCAGTCCCAGCATGACATCCATGCCGTTGAGCCAAACGAGCCCTACGCGACAACCCTTGTGCCATCCGGTTCCTCTCCGGAGTCCGTCCTGCGGGCTTCGGCGGAGGAGTCGATGAAGCGCATCAAACGTCTCTCAGAGAGCCCGAAGCTGAAGAACGCCATCGTGACACAAAAAGAGGATGGTCGATGGACGCCTTTCCCTCCCGAGATTCTTGCCGAGCTGAGTTCCGCCTCGGAGGCCGCCGCCACGGCGAGGATTGTCGCGCCGACATCTGCGGAGGCCCTGATCCTCTCCGGCTGGTGCGCCCTGCTGGACTTCGATCCGGAAGGTGCCCGGCGGCTGTTTTTGAAGGCGCTGGATGCGGCGGAGAGCCAGCCGCTTAAAGAGCGCTGCGAAAAACTTATTGCCGCATCCGAAGCCGCCGGGGAGTCGGAGGCCAGTTCCATCCCGGATGAGATTGTTCCGCGCCTGAAAACCACCGGCGACCCGGACGACAAGACGGTCGGGATCATTCTCTCCACACTGCACGGCGCGATAAAATCCAATGCCTCGCTCGCGATAAAAGATGATCGCGGAATTCTCGCATTGAGTCCGGGGGAGCGATCCATTGCCGCCGTCTTATTGGAAACCAACCCGCAGGGGATTTTGAGGGTCAAATTTGTGGATGCGCTGGACATGCAGAAGCTCTACGTAAACGGGCGCGACATCAGGAATCTGAAACCGCTCGAAGAGATTTTCCAGCGACTGACAAACGCGCGTCCCGAAAAAACGTGGTTTCTCAACGTGAGCCACACAGCCGCCCCGGAAATCCCTTTGCTGCCCGTCCAGGCCATCGTCGCATCGAACTCGCAGGTCTCCAGCATCCGGGTTTCCACGATCTATCCGTTGAAGGAAGTAGATTTGAGTTCCACAAAGCTCGCGGATATCTCCGGGCTTCTGAGGTTGCCCACGGTCGAAGTCTGCAAATTGAATCACACCGCCATCGATAATCCGGAAGCGCTATTCGACCCGGATGCCAACCGCTTCATAAAAAAAGTGAGGGTTCTGGAAATCGCCGGAATCCCGCTTGGCTCGCTCAAGGGAATCGGCAGGGCCACATCGCTCGACCGGCTCAAATTCAGCCCGGAACTTGTCGCGGACAAAGATTCGATCAAGGTGCTCAAAGGGGATTCGATGACATCCCTCAGCCACATTGCCGCCGACGGCGAACCGGATGACCAGACGGCCAGCGCATTCTGGAGCAGGCACCCGGAACTCCGGTAGAAAAACTCATGTCCTCGACATCGCATTCCCCGCGTTCGGTCAAATCGCTCAGGCGGTTTGTCACGGTCGTCGCATGCGAATTCCGCTTCGCCCAGCAGGATCTCGAAAAACTGGGAGAAGAGACTGTGGGGCTGGGTATTGACATCGTCTGGAATGTCCTCGCCGAGAAAGCCCGCGAGAACGGCGGGCTTGTCCTTCCCCTTCACGGCTCGTCGGCAAACATTGTTTTCGGGTATCCCAACCCCGATACCGACCATGCGGCGAGGGCCGTCCAATGCGCCCGGCAATTCGTTGATGCCGCGGTGGCAGAGAGAAACAATGCGCAATGGATTCCCTCCTTCGGGGTTGGAATTCACTCCGCTGATAGCCTCATCCTCGAACAAGGGCACCGCTCGTCGCGGGGCATTTCCATTTCAGGCGCGGCACCCGACTGCGCCGCACTGCTCTCCCATGTCCCGCGAAACGGGGAGATCCTGCTCACGGAATCCACGCTCAGGACATTCAGTTCGGATTTGCCTTCCGGGCTCGAAACCATCGAGGTCCAGTTTGAGAAGGAGCCAGACCTCGACGGCTTGAACTGGGAGGCTGTCGTCTTCCTCGGCCTTCCCGACCACCTGCGGCGGGAAGCGGTGCTGGCCGGCCCCGGCGTCGCCGACAACCCGGGAGAGGCCGAATACTTTTTCCGGTATCTTTTCTCCATCAAAATCGTCTCTGCCCGCACGACCCTGAATATTCTCTCGCTCCAGGCCGTGGAAGACGCCCCCTCGTTTTTTTTGCAGGCCCAGGCAACCCGCTCGGAAGATGAAATGACACGGCTCGGGGCTTACACGTTGATCAAGCGGCTTGGAAAGGGAGGCACAGGGCAGGTCTGGCTCGCCCGTGATTTTCACGGCAACCTCGTCGCGCTAAAATCCCTTCAGGAAGCCTTTGCGGGGGATGAACGCCAGATCAGCAGGCTCCAGCGCGAGGCCCGCGCGATGGCCAGCCTCCCCCACCACAATATCTGCCAGGTTTACGAGGTCGGAGAGACCGACGGGCTCCACTTCATCGCGATGGAGTATGTCAGCGGCATCACGCTGGCGGACCTGCTCTGGTCCGGCAGCGGGGCTTTTGCAAGCTCCGGCACCATTGCGGAGATCATCGAATTGATCCAGAAGTGGCAGCAGTCCCACGAGCCGACGGAAATGGGGAGCCGCCCCAGAAACCTCCCCTTTCCGGAGACACTCCGGCTGTTCAGCAAGGTGTGCGAGGCGGTCACCTTCGCGCACGAGCACGGAATCCTTCACCGGGATTTGAAACCCGGAAACATCCTGCTGCGGGAAAATGGCGAGCCGGTCGTGAGCGATTTCGGCCTCGCGAAGCTCGAAGCCACCGACACGGAAAACTCGTTGTCGCTCCACGGAGAAATCCTAGGAACGCTCGATTACATGGCCCCCGAGCAGGCCCACGACAGCAAGAATGTGGACGAGCGGGCGGACATCTACGGCCTGGGGGCCATCCTCTATCTTCTTCTATCCGGCAGGCCCCATTTCTCCCCCAGCGGCGACATCCTCAAAGATGCCAGCCGGCTCCAAACCCATGAGCCCAAACCCCTCCGAAGCATTGTCGGACATTTGCATCCCGACATCGCCCTTATCGCCGAAAAGTGCCTGCGCCCGCACAGGCACGACCGCTACCAGAGCGCCCGCATGCTCCGGGACGACCTCGAGCGCTTCCTGCTCGGTCAACCGATTCTCGCGAGACCGCCTTCCCCGCTGAGGCTCGTGAAGGATTGGACGCTCAAGCACCGCGCGATTGTCGGCACGGTCGCGGCGGCCGTGTTTGTGTTGCTGCTCTTCGCGTTCTATTCGTTCGCGCAGATCAACCGGAAACGGATCGCGGCGGAAGAGGCGCTGGCAACAGCCCGCAAAGACAAGGCCAGTGCCGACGACTACCAAAAGCGTCTCGTCTCGGCGCTCCAAGAGGCAAGCCAAAACCGGCTGCGAGCCGACTCTGCGGAGTCAGACAAAAATAAAATTATGTCCGATCAGGAAACGGAGCGGACCAGTCTGGAGGCGAAACGCAAGGAGATTGAGCGACAGCAACGCGACATGGAGGAACAGGGCAAGGCGTTTGCGGATGCGAGCACACTTACCGCGGCAGATTCCCTCCCGGGAGACGACCTTGCGAATCCAACGGAGCCGCCAAGAAAAACGGATTCATCCGCGAGGGGAACTGCCTTCCTTCTCAACTATTCCCGCAAGCTCACAGAAAGGCTCTATTCGGTGATCAAGCCGTTGCTTGACCATTCAAGTGATCGCTATCCCACCATTTCCTCGTCAAGTGTTGACGAGGTTCTGTGTTTGGCAAAACAGTTGTCTCTCGTGTCGGAAGGCGACCCCCAAGCCAGCGTTCTGCTTACCAGGCTGAGTGTTTGGGGGATTTACATCGGAAAAAACCAAAAAGTAGTAAAAAGCCTCGAATACAAAACCGTCGTTGACGCCCAATTCGTCCAAGTGGCTCAAGCTTTTTCGAGAACCTTCAACCCCTTTGCAAACAGCTCTGTTTCGACGAGTTTCCTGAAGGATTTCCTCGTGGCGCAGTCGAAGGAAACCGCGTTTTTTAATGAACCCTTTCAAATCGAGGAAAAGCCCGGTTCCGGGCTCATGGCTCCGGGTGCCAACGACAGAAACATAACCCTGCTGGCAGACTTTGCGAAGCAGTCGGGCATGAAAGCCGGCCCCCTTCCATGCATCGACATGAGCTATTCTCCGGCGACCGTGATTCCCTGGAAACTTGCGGTATGGTGTCAGGAGTTCAAGGCAAGGAAAAGTTCGGCAACCGGTTTTTCCGGGCCGTATTCCGATCCCCCGTTCCCCTTGAAAAGACTGGACCTGGCAAACAGTTCCTTCAAGGATGTGGAATCGCTGCCCCCGCGCATCGATCTCGAGTATTTGAATCTCGACAATTGCCCGGTTCCCGACGCCTGTTTTGCTTTTAATTTCAAACGACTCCGGGAACTCTACATGGCGGGAGTGCCTTTCGTAAGTATGGAGAAGGCCGCAAACCTCGACCAACTCGATATCCTCCGATTCAGCCCGCGTCTCGTCTCCGACCAGAAAAGCATCGAGGTATTGCGCGGGATGAAGTCGCTCAAATACATCGGCACAGAGCAGGACAACGCGCTCCTGCCCGCCGAGGCCTTCTGGAAACTTTACGACGCCGGATATTTCAGGCCGGACAGCGAAAAGAAATGGCCGGGAAGGATGCCGGAAGTCGGCCCCAAGCATCTGGAAGCGCCTCCTGTAAAAAACACTCCAGCTCCCACCCCGTCCGTGCCGCCAGCCCCTTCCTCTTCTTCCGCACAAAAGCCGGAAGCCAAGGGATGGTGGCCTTTTAATTTGCTCGTGCCCCAGACACCCAATCCAAAGCCATCTCCTGTCATCGTCCCGCTAGGAGAAAAAGTTTCCGAAGTGTCTGACATCGTCATCCGAATGAATGCCCTCTTCGCCAGCTTTCCGAGATCTGCCCCGGCCGACCAGATCCTTGAGAAACTCCGTCCGCTCATCGGCTCCTTTGGGACCTGCTTGAATACGATGAACTCCCTCAATTCCAAAGACCCTGCTTACGTCCTCCTCTGCGCAAAATATGACAGTCTGCTCATGGATGGAGCGAATGTTTCCGATTTGCTGCAACATGCCGGAAAACTCGCCGTCGAATCAAACGCACCCGACTTGGTGGAGGAAGGCCGGACTCTGCAGGAAACCTTGCAGCAAACCGATAATGGCGGAGCCCTCATCACGCCGTTCGGGCTCCGCCGGACCGGCACCCCGGACAACATTCGCCTCGCCGCGCTTTATGAAAATATCGCGGAGTTGACCAAGCGCTATACCAAGTCCACCGGCCTCCCATTCCCTCCCGACCTCCTGCTCAGGGAAAGCCAGCCATCGACAAGGTAGTAACAAGCTGGCCAACTTCGCCGCTTCATTCCTCGTGAATCCCGAGCCCTGTGGAGAACCGGATGAATGCGGGGATCTTTGTCTTGGCCCGGAGGTAGGAGATGCGGAAGATGAGGCTGGAGACGGTCGGCGATATCAGGCAGCCGGGGATTCCGCGCGGCGACGCCATGTTTGTTATTTCGTGGACCCTCTCCCTATTGAGGCCGTTAAGGATTTCCACCTTGGTTACCACGAGGTCGGGGGCTGACGGGGGGAACTGGATTTCGAGATCGTTTTGGGTTCCGCGCTCCTTGGGCAAGTCTTGCGAACCGGAGGCCTGAACGCCCGGATCCGCGCGTCCATATTTTGTGATTTCCACGGCAATCGGGCCGGCGAATATTTTGGCACCTGCGCGCGCGGTCACTGGCCGTGACTCTGCCGATTCTGGAGCGGCATCGGTGAGTGCTATTTCGATCTCGCCGAAAATCTTTTTGGCGGCGCTGTCCGGACATTCGAGACTGCCGAGCGTCACGAGCGCCCCCGCTTTGGTCTCAACCACCGAAAGGGCTAACGTTCCCCCGGAAATCCCCTGCCTCGCGCCCCCGCGTGGCCCAGCCAGGTTATTTCCGGCATCATCCACAAACGACAGCACGCGGGACCCGGGTGCCAGCAGGTGGAAATCGGCTGGCAGTTTCGCGAGAAGCCGGACCGATGTGCCACGCGTCCATCCGGCCAGTCCCGATTCCGACTCTGCCTGAGGCAGTTCGCCCGAATGGATATCAAAAAGCCCTTGCGGGAATGAGCCCGCCGAAAAGGCCAGCACCTCGACAGGCAGCACCCGATCTTGCGCCCGAGCGCCAGGCATGGCCGCCCAGATGGCTGCGATGACGATCCTGCGTTTCATGGATGCCCGGAGGCCCCCAGCCCGGCGGCAAAATGGAGCGTGAGGCGCTCTTGTTTTTCAACCTCGAAATAGGAGAAACGAAACCGGATGTTTCCGGTGCTTGACGGGATTGCGGCCGAGTAACGCATGGTCTTGTTCGCATCGGGATCCACATCCAGAATCTCTGCCAATACGCCGCCGCCTATGGAATCGAGGATTTCGATTTTCGCGAGAAGAATGCGCATGTTTTCCTTGACCTGGTCGATGTGGAGTGGTGGGCGCATGCCGGCAAGGGCGTTTAAGGGGCCTCCCGCCCCGGGCGTGGATGTCTCGAAGGAGATCTTGTCCGTCGAAAACCTGGTGTCGAGTTCCGAGCGCGGGGAGGAGCCCGGGCGCAGATTTGCGCTGCCAACCTGTGCCCGGCTGAGGATCTGACACTGGATGCGCTTCGAGGTAAAAACCGCTCCCTTTACGCACCGGGCGTCCAGTGTGAAAAAGTAGGTTGAGGGCAGATGGTAGATCGGAATGCTGAGCCGACCGATGAGTTTGCACGCGTCGCTGGCGGGGAAACGAGGAGTCTGAATGCTCCATCGTGCTAGGGGGGGCGGAATTTTTCCGGGCTGGGCGGACGGGAGAATCAGCGTGGCCTTGGCAGCGGGGTCTCTGAGATTCGTGAGCCTGTCATCTTCCAAGGAGGTGATCCCAACGGCAGGGTCAACTGCGGCATAGCCCTCTGGAATCACGGCTTCAAGCACCAATCCAGTGCCAAAAAATGGGAGTTTCGAGGCCTTCTCGCCCGTGATCGCAAGGGGCTCTGGAAAGGCGCTTTTCAGGGCTGCCGCCAGATCGGAGGCCAGCGGTTTGGCCACGCAAAGCCCGATCACTTTCGCCTCCACCGATGGCAGCGGATCAGCCAAGACCGTGGCGGCAGAAACCAAGGAAAGAACGACATAGAGCGACCGCGATCTCACTTCTTTTCGATGCTCTCGGCAACTGGCAGACCGACGGGATTGATGCTGCAATAAGCGACCACTCCCTGCCCTCGCTGGAGGGCGAACGACGCGCTCTTTGCCGGGACCAGCACCGGGATGAACTTGCCTCCCTCCACCGCTAAGCTGATCAGGCGGGTGATGCCATCGCTGGTGTTGCCGGAGTCGAGGATGTTGTCCAGCGTTCCGACGACCCGGTATTTGTTGCCGGCATACGACCGGGGGTTGTCAAGAAATCCGTCCGGGGAAAACGCGCCGAATTTGTCGCGTCCCTGATGGGGCAACAGGGAGCCGACAGCCCCGCTGAAGAGGAGTGCGGCCAGAAGCACGGCAGCACCCACAACGGCCGCCACAATCCAGGTTCCGCTCTTTTTGTTTCTTCTCGCTCTCATAAATATTGTCAATTCGCCGTTGCAGTTTTGAGAAGTTGCGCGGAGAGGGTTTTCACGGAGAGTTTGATTTTTTCGCTGGCCGGGTTTTTGGAGAGCGCCCAGAGGTAGCCAGAAAGAGCGGCGACCTGATCGCCCTGTTTCTCGCACTCCCTGGCCTGACGGACCCCGCCGATGTAGTCGCTGGCCTTCACCGTTGCCTCTTGGTAGGCGAGGGCGACTTTTTCGTCCTTGGGATACCTCGCGGCCACCTCATCAATCGCCTCCCACGCAGCATACGGGTTCCCGTTTTTCCCCATTTCCTCGAACTTCGCGAGCGCGCGTTCCATCTCGTTGAGCCCCTTGATTGCTTCGCGCAGCTTTTTTGTCCGATCAGGGTCGTCATGCACAGCCGCCGCGAATTTCTCCCCCCGTTCGGCGATCGCCCGGAAATCCGAGCGCACAAGCAGTTCGTCCAGTTTGCGCTTGAGTTTCATCTGCTCGTCGAATTCCCCCGCGATTTTATCCTTGTCGTCAAAAGCGGGATTTGTCGGCCAGATACTGGCGGCCTCTTTGATCGCGCTCTCGCCGGCAGCGTGGTCGCCATCGAAAAGCGCGTTCTTCGCCTTGGCCAGATACGCGTCGCTTTCCATCTTCGCTTTACGGATCAGCATCCGGGTAGCCGAGGGATCAAAATCCGGCGCGAGCTTTTCTAGGGCGTTGAGCTTTTCCTCCGCTCGCGCGTAATCCCGGACGTTGAGAGCGGACACCATCTGCTTCCTGTTTTGGCGGACGGAGAGGATCTGGCCCCGGCTTGCCAGCGGAAGTCCACGCAACTCCGGCATATACTCGCCAAGCAGAAATGCCTGGTGGAGTGTCCTGTCTGCGGCATCGAGCATCCCGGCGGCCACGGAATTCTTGTAGGCATCCACGCACCGGCGGACTTCCTCCTGGGCTTCCGATGCAATCTGGGCGGCGCTGGTAGTCGTTAGAGGCATGTCCGGGTCGATCTTGGACTCTTTTACAAGCGGGTTGTTCTTCTGGCTCAAGCCAAGATCGCCGTCGGAAATCACTGATTGGTAGAGCTTCGCTGCCACGACGACGTGTTGGAACCGACGCCCTGCAATCAGCGTGAAAAGATAAACTTGGAACTGGGCTTTTGCTATGGCCAGCCCAGGCATCGACTCGGCTTCGTATTTCGTCTTCTCCGACAAAATCCGTTCCTTTTCTTTTTCGAGTTGCGCGTGCCGGGTCTCCTCCGCAGCGAGAAATTTCGCGCGCGATTCCGCCGAGCCGGTCTGCGTGTTCGGATCGAGACGGAACATCCGGAGCTGGGTCTCCACGTTCCGGCGGTTTTCTTCAAGTTTCGCCGAGATCCCCTTCAGATCTTGGCTCTCCCGGACTTTCACCTGCAGCGACTCGAGCTGATCCATTATCTGGCCACTGCAACCCCCGTCGAAGCGGGTCCATTGCGGATTCAAACGGATTTGGCGCAGGATCTCAAAACTCTGCTGGTAGCGCCCCTGCAGGGGAAGTTGCTGGGTGGAATCAAAGGGACGCCCAGTCAAAAGATTCCCGATCTGGTTGAGCATTTTATAGTAGGCCTCCTCATCCTTCATCATGCTCTGATTTTCCATGAGGAACCGCTCATAGCGAAGATCTAGCGCGGGAAGGTCGCCGATGTTCCAAGAAAAGCCGTTGAATGTGACCGCGCCAGTCGAGGGGTTCAGCGCGCTGAGATTTTCGTTTTCTTTCTTCGCCTCGGGCTTGGATTCGGAGGAGGGAGGGGGTGAGACAGAGGAATCTATTTTTGCCGTGCCTGGGGGGGCGGCGGAATTTGCCTGCTGCGCCGGAAGCGCTCTGGAAAATGCCAGAATCAAGCCAACGCAAAGAAGTCGGACGCACGGGAGAAAAACCGAACCGCTGGCTGAAACAGGAAATGGATTCATCAAACTTGAAGGATCTCCGCAAAGTTGAAACAGAACTCCCCTGCACAATACAGAAAAAATGGCATTGATCCCGCAACGACAATGCGAGGGCCAAACTCCGCATGAGCCCATTTGTTGCTAAGATCCCAAATACGGGACGGCACGGCGACCATCCCTCCACCAAGCTATTTCAAGGAATCCAACGCGGCCTGGACCTCTGCGGCGTGCTCTGCGGTTTTGGCATGCAGAGATTCCCAGACGACTTTGCCGTCCTTGATGATGAACGACTGGCGGCTGCTGATCGGCAGGCCCATGAACCCCGGCACGCCGAATGCCGCGGCGACCTTGCCGTCGGCGTCGGCGATGAGCGTGAAGGGGATCCGGTTCTTTTCCCGGAAATTTTTCTGGGCTTCCGGCGTGTCGCGGCTGACTCCCAGGATCTGCAGGTTTTCGCCGTGCAGGGTGGCGAACGCATCGCGGAGCGAACACGCCTGGGCGGTGCAGCCAGGGGTTCCGGCCTTGGGATAAAAATAGACGAGCGTGACCCCGCGCGCATAGACGTCTGAAAATTTTACGGCTTTTCCATCTTGGTCGGGCGCGGTCACGGCCGGGGCGGAGGCACCGACTTCGATGGCCTGGGAGCGCGGGGTAAAAAAGGAAAACATAGCGAGAATCAATACGGTTGCACGTGCGGGCATGGTGAGAGCATATTCTCCGCAGGTGCGATTCGCAAATGCCATTTCGGTTTTGGAAAATCCCCTGCCGGTCTTTGCAAGCTTGGCAGCGGGGATTCTTTCCGCGCTCCCGTGTCTCTTCGACCGCGCGGGAAGCATCCGCTCCGCAGGAAGCGGACTGGTCTCCGAATCCGCCACATGGGGGGACCGGATGGCCGCCCTCGCCTTTCAACTCGGCGGGTGGGGGCTGGTGGAAGCCATGCGGCTGGCATTCGGGGCGGCACCTTGGTTCGTGGGATTATCGGTTCTTTTTTTCGCGGCGGGCCGCCTCAAAGGCCTGTCCCGCACGCTGGCCACCTGCTCGGTCGGAACCCTTTGCCTGCTCGTGTCGGCGACGGGAATCTGGAGCGCGTTTTTTCCGGCCTCACTCCCGGTAAACGACCCGAGGCTTCTCGCTCCGCTCGCGCTGGTGGAGATGGCAAAGAACGCCCGCGGCCGGGTTTTCGTGAACCCCTCCGCCCGCCCCTGCGTCGCGGTATTCGGGGAATCTCTCATCGACCGATCGCTGGCGGAAAAAACGGCCTCAGACCTCGCGAACTCGCCGGAAAAATGGAGAGCGGAGGATCGGGCAAGACCGTTCTCCTCGGTTCTGATCAGCGGCCGGGTCTTCGAGGCGAAACCGTTGATCCAGCACCTGCTCGATGCCCCGGGCTGGTATCTCGCGCGGGTTGACAACCAAGGCCTGCTATTTTTACGGGGCGAGAGACCCGACCTCGCCAGCTCGCCGGTCCCGAATTTCGGCTCTGCCCGCGAGCGGGCGGTTTATCTCGCGCAGTATGCTCTCAACCTGGAGATGGCCGGGTTCAGGACCCTCGCCACCACCAGCATGGATGAAGCGCTGAGCCTCGCGGGAAAGGATTACGAGGTCTTGTTCCGCGCGGCATCGCTTTCCGCTTCCCAGAGCCATTGGGAGCGTGCCCGGAAGCAGGCCGCGGCGGCCGCCAAGGCGCAGCCGGGAGGCTACGAGGCAAATTACCTGGTGGCGCTCTCACTTCTGGAGACGCGCGCCTTCGACAAAGCTCTCGAGTGCAGTTCCAAACTCAGGGCCAAATACCCCGATGACTCCAGCGTCCTGCTGCTTCATGCCCGCGCTTCCAGGGCCGCGCACGATTACTCGGAGGAAACAACAACCCTCGACCGCCTTCTCCAGCTCGCCAAAGAGAGCAACACCCCGACCGCCCGCATCCACATCTTCCTGGCCCAGTCGTGGGCGCAGCGCGGGTTTCCCGAGCAGGCGACCAGCCACTACCAGGCCGCACTCGCCGAGGGGCTATCCAACGAGGATGCCCGCGATGTCCGCGCCGCCCTCGCCACCATTCAAGACAAGCGGCTCAAGGATTGATTTTCCCGCCCGGGATGCGCACATAATGCCGACATGAAATTCGCGTGTCTTTTTGATGTCAGAAAAACGTGCGGTGAGTTGCACAGGACCCTGGCGGATGCCTGACGGGATCCCTTCTTTCTGGTTCGGGTCGGGCTCGCCCCGGCTCGAGGTGGACTTCGGATGCCACCGGGGAACGTTCCTGCTCGGAATGGCGGAGAAATATCCCGGGAGCAATTTCCTCGGGATCGAGAAGCAGGCCGCGCGCGTGGAAAAATGCCTGAAAAAAATCCGGTGCCACAGCCTTGCCAACGCGCTGGCCGTTCAAGGCGAGGGAGCCGCCGCGCTCGCGCAGTGGCTTCCGGACCAAAGCGTCTCGACCGTCCATGTCTCATTCCCGGATCCCTGGCCGAAGCGGAGACACGCCTCGCGCCGCCTCGTCACCAAAGACTTCCTGGAAGGAGTCGCCCGGGTTCTTTGCAGCGGCGGGGTTCTGCGGCTGATGACCGACGACAGCGCGTATTTTTCGGAAATGAAAAACCTGGTGCGGGCGTGCTGGGAGGAAATTCCGTGGGACGACGGGTTCGAGCGGCCGGTCACGGCATTCGAAAAAACATTTCTCGAGATCGGGCATCCCCCCCACCGCTGCGCGGTCCGCTCACTCCGCTCATGAGACGGTGGTAGCGGCGGTCTGCGCCCCAAAATGCATCCGCGCTGTTCGCTCCCGAAAAGTTTTGACCAAATGACCGTTTTTGATCCCAGTCGTCGCTCTGCCAGAGCGGAAATTGACCGCCAGCTTTTGGGCTCGGCCTAAAGCGCCTGCTATTCAAAGTCCGACAGCCTGCACAGGCCGCCGCACTTTTTGAGCGTCGATTCCCGCTTGCTTGCAAAGCGACCGACGGCCACAGGCCGCCGCTACAAGATCAGGCCATTATTTCCGCCGCAGCCGGCTGATCGCCACCTGCACGTCCTTTTCCGCCGCCTCGATCTCCGACTGGAGTTGGCGGGAGGAAATGGCGATCGCTCCAAATGCCTCGACGGTCGTCCGTTCCAAGTAGTCGTCGGTGGCCACCGTGACGTCGCAGCGGGCCGCGTATTTTGCCGCGAGCCGCTCGATGATCGAATCCGCGGTCTGCCCGTCTTTGGAATAGAAGATTTTGATCCCGCCGGGATTCCCTTCGCTCGACGGCTTGTCCCCCCTTCCGTCAAAAACCACCGCGACCGTCCAGTCGGAATTGTCCTGCAGCGAGGTCAGCATCCGGACGAGCGTCTCGCGCACCGAGGCTCCCCCGGCCGCGTAGTTCCGCGAAAGTTCCGGCCATTGGAAGATCATGCTGTGGCCGTCCACGATGAGGATTTTTTGCTTCATCGCCGGGCCGCTGGTCTCCGGTTATTTGGCGTCCGGAAGGATCTGCGTGTTGATCCGCTCGATTCCCTGTCGCGCAAAATCGCTGGCGGGGTAATCTTTCTGCGCCTTCAAATACCATGCGAGCGAGGATCCGAGCTGGTCCTTTTTCTCCTGCTCCTCCGCCTGCTTGAGAGCCCGGACAAAATCCGCCGCCCGCGTGGTCAGGTTGGCCCGGACCTGGTTGAGCTTGTTGTCCTCCGGGAACTGGCGGTAGGCCGATTCCGCGCTCTCCCACGCCCCGGCGAAATCCCCGCGCTTCTCGACCTCCTGGGCGCGGATGATCGCGGCTTCGACCAGAGCCATGTCGTCGAGCACCTTGCGGAGCTGTTCCTGCTTTTCCGGGAACATCGCCGTCGCGGCGATGAACCGCATTTTGTCGTCGAATATCTGCCGGTAATTTTTCTGGCTCAGCAACTGGTCGAAGTCCGTGATCGCCCGCTGCTGCACGTCGGACTGGCTGAAGATCATTCCCCCGACTTCGGTGAGCGCGGGGTTCCGGGGCCAGATTTCGGCCGCGGCCTTCAGCTCGGATTCCATGGCCGCCTTATCTCCGCTTGCGGCCGCGTTGCGCGCCTTGGCGAGGTGCATCGAGCTGACCGTCTTAGCGGTTTCAACCTTGGCGAGCGGCTTGCTCACGTCGAAATCGACGGCGATCGTCTGCAGCTCGTTGACCAGCTTTTCCGCGCGCGTGAGGTCGTTGACCTCCAGCGCGGCGAGGAGCTCGTTCCCTTTCTGCGAGAAATCGAGGGCGCGGCGCTTGTCCTCCCGGCTGAGCAGGCGGACCGATGGCATGAACTCGCCCAGCGCGAACGTCTCCGCCAGCCGCTCGGTCGCGCTCTTCATCTCGTTTTTTGACAGCAGGAATTTGTAGGCCTCGACCCCTTCGTTGACATCGCGGATCGCCTCGCTGGCGAGGCCGTCGAGCTGGCTGAGCGAGTTGATGAGC
>Ga0073936_10005579_pt1 | contig 16977 bp, 11 predicted proteins | sample AliMusrvi5mmetaG_FD_87041 | JGI IMG/M metagenome (GOLD analysis project Ga0073936, IMG submission 87041) | Freshwater lake bacterial and archeal communities from Alinen Mustajarvi, Finland, to study Microbial Dark Matter (Phase II) - Alinen... | ecosystem: Environmental > Aquatic > Freshwater >... | reverse complement strand
GCGTGGAGCGGTTCGACGCGCTGGGCCAGCATGGCGACGATAGCGCCGGCCAGGGTGTCGCCGGTGCCGGCGACGGCCAGACCGGGGTTGCCGGTGGGATTGACGAACGCCTGTCCATCCGGCGCGGCAATCACCGTGGGCGCGCCTTTGAAGACGGTGACGGCATTGAAGCGTTGCGCGGCGGTTTTGGCGGTGGCCAGCCGAGCGGCTTCCAACTCCGCCACCGGTTGTCCCAACAGGCGCGACATCTCCCCCGGGTGCGGGGTGATGATGGTGGGCGCGGTACGCTGTGCCCACAGTGCGTCATAGCCGGCCATCGCGGTGAGGGCGTCGGCATCCACCACCAACGGACCGGGCCAACGGGGCACGAAACGGCGGACGGCGTGCTGGGTGGCCGCGTTGCGCGACAGACCGCAGCCGATCAGCGCCCCATGCACGTGCTCCGCTTCCTTCAGTAATTGATCGACCGCGCGGAAGCTGAGAGAGCCGGCGGAGGTTTCCGGCAGCGGACGGAAGACCACCTCGGTGAGCACGGCGTTCATCACCGGCGTCAGCGACTTCGGCAGCGCCAGCAGCACCAGCCCGGCCCCGCTGCGATAGGCCGAGGTCGTAGACATTGCCGCTGCGCCGGTCATGCCGAAGGAGCCGGCGATCACCAGCGCCCAGCCCACGGAGGTTTTATGCGCGGTAGGCGGACGAGGTGGCAGCCAGGCGGCCGCCTGCGCGCACTCGGTCACTTCGCCGACGGAAGGCCACTCAGCAACCACTTCCGGCGGGTAGCCGATCTCTACCGCCTTCCAGCGACCGGCATGTTCCGCGCCGGGATGCAAGAGCAGGCCGGGTTTGGGCAGCCCGATGGTCACCGTCACCTCCGCGCGTATCGCCGGACCATATACCTTGCCGGTATCGGCATCGATCCCGGAGGGCAGATCGACGGCAATCACCCCGCGCCCCGCGCGCCGGACATTGACGCGCTCGATCAACTCCCCCATCACCCCGCGCACCGCGCCGGTCACCCCGGTACCCAACAAGGCATCCACCACCACCGCCGCGCCGGACAATTCGGCATCGGTCACGTCCTCGGTGATCTGCACCCCGGCTTCCGCCGCGCGCGCATACATGACCCGCGCATCAGCGGCCAACTCATCCGGGGCAAACGGCAGCACCACACGCACGTCAAAGCCGCCTGTTTTCAACGCGTGCGCGACGACGAACCCATCGCCGCCGTTATTCCCTTTGCCGCAGAGGATGAGCGCCGGGCCGGAATCCATCCACAGATACATCTCCGCCGACGCGGCCACCGCCTGCCCGGCGCGCTCCATCAACGCCAACCCGGAGATACCCAGGTCGTCGATACAATGCCGATCCAATGCGCGCATCTGCGCGGCAGAAAGGAGTTTCATGGGGTGTCCTCCTGTATTCGATTATACGCCTGAAGATTGGGTTAGGGATTGCCTGAACCGTGTTTTACTTGATTGCATGATTGGCATGAAATGGGGTTATTCGTGCGATATTTTATGTGATAGCTTCAACGTTTTCGCTCTGGAAGCCAGCATGGATAAGCGTAAATTCCTGTTGAAGAATCAAAGTTGATCGCATTCACCCATGGGAGTGGCAGCAAGCTTTTAATGCGATCTCTGAGCTCTACTGTTTCAATGGTGTGGGTCAATACTTTACGATGGCTCCCATCGATTCTGATTGTACAGATATCCTCCTCTGAATAATGTTCATCATTTGACAATGTGTATAATATCATCTGACTGTCAGGACTGAATAAGAGATTAGACAATCGTTTGGACTCATGGGTGAGTAGTCGTGAGTGATTGCCATTAGTATCCATCAGAAAAATCTGTAGATGATTATTGATTTCAGCGATATACGCAATCAATTTGCCATTTGGACTAACGGCGAGAACGTGATAAGTCTTTTGTGGATACGGGAATAGATTCGAGAATAGTCCCGGATATTTCGTTAATTTGACTACCTGTTTTCCATCGTTGTCGGCACGATATATCTCGTCATATCGCTTATAGTATATCCTGTTTCCGTCCGGGCTGCTTGCGATATCTTCCACACCGTATCTAACGATTTCCTTCTTGTCGCTGCCATCGACATTACTTCGATATAAGTCACTACCGCCTGTGGTGTAAATCTCTCTGCAATTCGGACTGCAGACAAGTTTAGCGACACAATCCCTGTATTGCTTTTCTATATGCCCTTCAATGCTGTTGCGAAAGACGTCATGGTCACCGAGATCGATAGAGTATACGGTTTTGCTATCAGCGCTGAATATGCATACTCGTGGCCCATTAAATGCGGCTATTTGGTGGTCATGCTTTCCGTCAGTATCCATCACCCGGATTGCCCCGGGGCAGCTACCTAATACTGAATATGCGATTTTTTTCCCATCCGGACTGACCGTAAGCGAAATTGGAAAAACCATTGCTCCGTCAGCATGGGTCAATGGTCTTATGTCGCAGCCATTGACATTCATTGAATATATCGCGGATATGCCTCTACGTTCAGCGACGAAGACGATGCGTGGTCCCGACGTTGTAGATTGATGCCACCAAAGGCCGAAGGCGACCACTGGGAGCAGGAGCAATAACCAGCGCCAGCATTTTCCCTTGAACATCATCCATCCTCGATCAATACCATCGCCACCGCGTAATCGCCGGCGTGGGAGAGAAAGAGACAGAATTTGCACGTTCCATCAACGCCAACCCGGAGATACCCAGATCGTCGATACCATGTCGATCCAATGTGCGCATCTGCGCGGTGGAAAGGAGTTTCATGGGGTTATCCTCCTGTATTCGATTATACGCCTGAATATTGAGTTAGGGATTGCCTGAACCGTTTTTTACTTGATTGCATGAATGGCATGAAATGGGGTAATTCGTGCGATATTTTATGTGATAGCTTTAGCGTTTTCGCTCCGGTAGCCAGCTTGGATAAGCGTAAATTCCTGTTGAAGAGTCAAAGTTGATCGCATTCACCCATGAGGGTGGCAGCAAGGTCTTCATGCGATTTCTGAGCTCTACTGCTTCAATGGCGTGGGTCAGTACTTTACGATGGCTCCCATCGATGCTGATTGTACAGCTATCCTCTTCTGAATAATGTTCATCATCCTGGCAGTTATTAGCTGCTCCTTGCTCAGATATCTTCTGCTAGCAGCCTGTTGAAGAACCCCGGCGGCCACCTCGCTGGATCTTCTTCCGCCTGGCTGCGTCGCAATTGTTCACCGTATAACGCCAGATACGTCTCACCATTGCGACACAGCCAGACAAAAGAATCTCTCAGCGATCTGACCATCGGGGTTCTTCAACAGGCTGCTCGAATCATTGAATCGAAAATCAATTACTCCTTCACCCGCCAAACCCGACTCTCCCCTGCCTTCAACGTCACACTCTCATTCAACGCAAACCGGGTCCATCCGTGCACGGTGGTTATTTTCGTGGTGAGCGTCCGCTCTTTCGGGTTATGGGCTTCGACGTACCACAGGCCGGGTTGTTGCCAGGAGACCAGCAGGGAGACTTCGGGGTGGTTGCAGGTAAGGGGATGGCCGATGAAGAGGTCGGCGCCGGCGGCGGTGGGGTCGAGTTGGGCGTAGGTGACGCCGTCACGGATGGGCAGTTCGCGGAAATTGATGCCCTGACGCTGTTTATCGAGGAGGTAGACCGACCAGTGGTCGTGCAGGCCTTCCACGCGCACGGGCAGGTAGGCCGGCAAGGTGACTTGCGGGAGTTTTGCTTCCACTTTTTCGCCGTTGGCGGCGGCAAGCTGCCAGAGCAGGTAGGTGTCGAGGGTTTTGCCGGTGGTGACCACCGGCGTATAGGCGGTGGCGCCAGGCGTCAGCACGCCGAATTTGGCCGCGAAGTCCAATATTTCGGCGGTGGTTTTCCGGCCGGAGGCGCCGGCGAAAGCGACGGTATAATGCAGCGTTTCCCCGGTAGCCAGTTCGGTTTTTTCCGAGCGATAGAGCAGATTGAAGAATCCGCCGCGATAATAGTGATAGCTGAGCTTGTCGTCCATCGGCATCACGATGATGGCGCCGCCTTTATCCTCTAACACTGCCACCGTGCCGCGCTTAAAGGCGCCGTAGAGGTTGTCGGCGTCCGGGGTGGCGATGGGCTTGCCATCCTGGTAAATCACCCAGTTTTTGCCGGTGACATACATCACCTGCATCCCTTGCGCTTTATCAAGGGTGATCGGCTCCTTCACCGTCAGGTTAGTCTCGTGCCAGCCGATGCGGAAGTTGTCGGGTGGGATGAAGTTGCAGGCGTAGGTGCGTACCCAGCCGGTGACCTTGCGGGTGGGGATGAGTTTATGCCAACTGTCCCACGCACCGCCGGCGCCGCGCTGCGGTTGCTGGTACTGATGTCCCAGCGGGGTGGCCTTCGCGCCTTCTTCCGCCGGATCGTAACCGAGTCGGTAATTCCCCTGGCCGATGGCGATTTCGCGCGAAACGAGGGGCAGCGTCGGGGAGGAGAAGATATACGGCAGTTCGCCGGGAATCTGCGCGCCGAAGTTCAGTGATTGCGTCGGGAAACCGCCGGGCGCGCCGTCGATGGGCAGCGTGGGCGCGGGCTGGGTCAGCCAGATCGCCGGCTGGATTTCCTGCTGCAATAATCCCTTGTTGGGCGGGATACCATAACCGTTGCCGAAGCCGACGGGAATCCACCACTGCTCGCCCGCGCGGGTGCGCAAGCGACCGTCACCCATGAAGTTGCAGCGGTCGCTCAACAGGTAGGCGGCCAGCAGCAGGTTGCGGCACCAGAGTTCCATGCTGATCGCGCGCTTGCCGGCCTGGTCTTCCACCACCAGATAAAAGCCGTGTTGCTGCACACTGGTCAGCACCAGTTCCTGCGCAAAACTTTTCGCCCCGCCCGGCAACCAGCGGCGATAGACCTGTTCCCCATCGTAGAGAGTGACCGACTTCAGCCCGAGTTCCGAGGCCGCGCGGAAGCGCAGGCGATACTCTTCGAGATCGGGACGCCACCACTCCCCGTGGGTTTCCGTCATCCGGTTGGGCGCTTCCCACACCGGAATGGTCGGCCCCTGGGTGATGTATTGCGGGTAGTCGGGACCGGAAAAGGTCATCGCGATGTTCTGCCATTGCGTGCGCAAATAGTCCGGGGGACGGTAGCTCATCACCCGCCAGCCATTCTTCGCCCGCTCCGCCACCTGCGCCGGACTGGTCATGAATTCGAACGCCAGCACCGACTGGCACCCACCGACGCCCAATAAATACTGGTAATCGGCGAAGGCATTGTCGATGGGTTTGCCGTTCTCCGCGGAGAAGATGGGGAAGGAGTTGTAGAGCTTGTAATCAGCGGGATGCAGATAATTCGCCCGGTGGTTCCAGAAACCGGAGATCGCCTTCTGAATCATCAACTCATTCACGTAGTCAAAGTAAGCGCGCGAGCGCATCACCTGCGTGGTCGCCAGCCGCCGGTCGGGCAGCAGCATCGCCGGCTTGGGGAACTGCACGTCAGCGGCGAAACTATAGAGATGGTTGCCCTGCGCGTCCTCATACGTCAGCCCGGGAATGGCGGCAAAATTGGCATCCGAATTGGCCGCGCATTCCGCCGTCAGACGCTGCCATTTCTGCGCATCCATCTTCAGTTCGTCTTCCAGGAAGACGATAAAGGTCAACCCGGCGGCTTTGGCGGCCTTCACGTAGTCCGCCACGCTGCCGGTGCCGCTGGACAGCGCCGTGCGAGCGCCGACCAATCCCGGATATTGCGCATGGTCCGGCACCGCGGTGGGCGAAGCTTCCCACGCCATCGGCGGCACCAGCGGCCACACCGGAAAGGGAGGATTGAGCACGGCGTCCGGAGTAGCGGCGCCGCCCAGGCCGGCTTTGAGTGATGGGGCGGCCAGCCAGCGGAAGGTGTTGGCGAAGACGCGCAACCAGTCGCTGGACTTGCCGCCACTGCCTTTGCTCAGCATCACTTCGGTGGTGGGGCAGAACGACGGGGGATTGAACAGCCATTCAGCGCGGATGCCCAAGACCGCCATGCGCCCGGCATCGGCGGCGCGAATCGCCAGCAGCGGCGGCTCGGGGGTGAATCCGCTGGTCGGTTGCCAGGGTTGCAACGGGATATCGTTGCGCTTCTCCTGGGCATTGGTCATCGTCGCCGCGCCACGCACCGCCGGCGTCCACGCGGGTGAGAGGTCGAACGACATAGGCGGCTCGCACCCACCGCTGCTGCCCCACATCAACGTGAGCACGCCGTTGACGCCGTCGTTCACCGGAGCGGAGACCTGATTGCTCCAGGAGAGGCGGCATCCCATGATGTCGGTCACGACGTTCTTTTCGTCGCTGTCGCGCAGCAACTCCCAGCGCGGTCGTGCGCCCCAGCGCGTCAGCCATTCGTTGGTCTTCGTCCAATTGGCGGTGTTTCCGAAGGTGCCATCCGGATTGCAGACAAACACACCGCCGCCTTTGGCTAGAAAAGCATCGACCGCTTTGCGTCCATCATCCGGCAGCGTGGCAATTACCGCGATGTTATATTTTCCACTCGCCAGTCGCGCCGCCACCTGCTCCGTGCCACAGGTATCGACGGTGAACCCCATCGCCACCAGCGGTTTGACGATATACGTCGTATGCGGCGGCATGGCAAACAATAGCGCCGGCTTCGACGCCTGGGCACATACCAGCCCGGAGAGGAGGACAGCGCACAGGACGACGAGGAATAGTCGGCAGTGCCGCTGGGCAGTGGCAAGCATGGGTAGGCTCCTTTCGAGCGACCATGGTGATGAAGATCTATTGGTGTAAATTTTATTCGCTGTGCGGAATCGTTAACCTTTCGTTTGCATAGTTGTAGTTCTTTTTCACCGCAGAGGATGCGGAGGACGCAGAGGAAACCAGTCATTAAACTTCTTAATCATCTTAAACTATGATTTAAAAACCACTATCCCCTACCCCAACCTTCCTCCATCTGCTACAATGGGCGTATGTTAACCCGGCTTCGCCGGGCGCGTGTTGCGGATGTGCTGCCGATGCAGCGGTTGATCGGGCGTTTTGCCGAACGTGACGAGATGTTGCCGCGCGCCTTGCATGAATTGTATGAGAATCTGCGCGACTTTTTCGTCGTCGAGGAAGACGGCGAGGTGGTCGGTTGCGCGGCGCTGCATGTCAACTGGGCGAACCTGGCGGAAGTGAAGAGCGTGGCGGTGGCGTCCGGACAGCAGGGACGCGGGATCGGGCGGATGCTCGTGCAGGCATGCATCGAGGACGCGCGCGAACTCGGGGTGGCGGAGCTCTACTGCCTGACCTATCGGGCAGACTTTTTCCGCGCGCTGGGCTTTCACGAGATCGATCGCGGTTCGCTGCCGCGCAAAGTCTGGAGCGAGTGCGTGCGCTGCCCGAAATTTTCCAACTGCACTGAAATCGCCATGAGCTTGCAGGTATTGGAGACGCCCACGCCGGCGCCGCTCGATCCGCTGGCGTCGCTGGCGGCGGTGCCGCAACGCCATGCCAGATAACCGCCCCGGCCTGGTTTTCGGTCCCGCCTATCTCGACCTGGTGGTCGAGACCGACCGGCCATTGGCGCCCGATCTCCTCGATCAGAGCGTGCCGGCCGCGCGCTTGCTGCCACGAGATGACAGCGTGCTGGAACTGCGTGGCCCAACCGGCGACCGGCTGCAATTCCACCTTCCCACCGAGGCGGCCTCCCTGGCAGCCACCTATGAACTCTGCGAGCCGATCCTGGCGCGCCTGCGCGGGATGGCAACGCGGGAAACCGTCAACGGCGACTTATCGGTATCGCGCGTGCTGCGGCAATTGGGCGGCATGGGCGCCGGCTACGCGAAAGCGCTGGGCGGAATATTGCGCGTCCCCTTCGGCGGCACCCCGGCGCACCCCGATCAGACCGCGATGGTCGTGCTGCAATTGCTGCGCGAGTTGCGAATTCACGCGGAGCCGGTCTTCCTGCCCGACAGCACCAGCGATAGCAGCCTGATCGTCCTCTCGCCGCGCGGCGATAAACTGGCGGTCGGCGTGCGCGCGGCGATGGTACGCTGGCAGGCAAATGCTGCCGATCGTGAGTTGATCGCCCGCGCGAGCGCGGTGGTCTTTTGCGGCGCGCCGAACGCACTGCTGACGGAGTTGCTGCCCGCCACGCCGGAGATTCCCATCATGTGCGCGCCCGCCATGCGCAACATCGCGGATACCGCCTGCCCGCTGGCCGATCTCGCCGGTCGTCTGCACTACCTCACCCTCAACGCGTTGGAGTGGGAGCATCTGGCCGGCAAAGAGCGCCTGCTGCGCGCGACTCCCATCATCACCGTCACCGACGGCCCGCACGGCAGTCGCATTTATGTCCGCGGTGAAGAACTGTTTGTGCCCGCCGTGCCGCACAACGGACTGACCGACGTCAACCGCGCGGGCGAAACTTACGGTGCGAGCGTTTTCAAGGTGCTTCGGCAGGCATGTCCCCAATTTTTCCACGACGGCCTTACCCTCGCGCTGGCCAAACGCGCGGGACAATATGCCGCCCGCCAGGCCGAACGCCAACTCGGACTAACCGCGTTTGAATTTCCGCCGGATGAGTTTGGGTAGGTTTCGGGGGTCAGGTGTCAGGCAAAGACTGGTAGGATATTCAGTGGGGTAAGTTTGTTACCGCAGAGGCGCAAAGGTACGCAAAGGTAGTTTTTTCTGAGCGGCTGTCTGGAAAACATCGGTACCGGAATGCTGAGGCGATTTTCAGGTCTCCGACCGCCTGCATCTGTCTCCTGCCAGGCGCCTTTCCGGATTCATATGCAGACAGATTATGGAGGAGACTAAGACGGTCGGAGCCCTAAAAGCGTCCAGCAGGCCGGTGCCGAGACTTTCAGACGGCCTTTTAGGTTCATACGGGTGTCGAAGCGGTGAGATACTCATCAATTAAATCTTGCCGATCGATACTCTGCCACGCCTCACGCGCGGCACTGAGATATTCTTCACGTCGCACGGGATCAGAAGTCAGTTGAAAAAGCCGAGAGTATGTAGCGCCGATAGAATAAGGGTCCGGTATACGCTGGTAAAGATCGAGCGTCGAAAGATACTGCGATTGCGCAGTTTCTGAATCATTATTAGCCATTGCGATATCACCCAGGCTCTGGATACAGTTCGCTTCTCCCAGCAGATCACCCACCTGTCGGTAGAGCGGAAGCGCCGCTTCATAGCGCCCCTGCGCGGTGGCGTGATCGGAATGGCGCAAAGCGATGTCGCCCAGGCTCTTAATGCAGTTCGCTTCTCCCAGCAGATCACCCACCTGACGGGAGAGCGGAAGCGCCGCTTCATAGCGAGCCTGCGCGGTGGCGTGGTCGGAACGGCGCAAGGCGATGTCGCCCAGGCTCCTAATGCAGTTCGCTTCCCCCAGCAGATCACCCTCCTGATGGGAGAGTGGAAGCGCCGCTTCATAGCGAGTCTGCGCGGTGGCGTGGTCGGAACGTTCTAAGGCGATGTCGCCCAGGCTCCTAATGCAGTTCGCTTCCCCCCGCAGATCACCCACCTGACGGGAGAGCGGAAGCACCGCTTCATAGTGAGCCTGCGCGGTGGCGTGGTCGGAACGGCGCAAGGCGATGTCACCCAGGATTTGGATGCAGGTCGCTTCCCCGCGCAGATCACCCACCTGACGGTAGAGCGGAAGCGCCGCTTCATTGCGAGCCTGCGCGGTGGCGTGATCGGAACGATTCAGAGCGATGTTGGCGAGATAATTATTTATACAAGCTTGCCAACGGATTTCTTGCTTTACATGAGCGTGCTCGAGGGCCTGTTCGAGTGGACGCGTGGTAGCCAGCCCAGTAAAACGCGCGAATTCTGTATATCCAAACAGGGAAGAGAAAACTTCCTCAGACAGCAAAATATTTTGCGCGCACAGGAGAATTGCTTCCAGATTCGCCGTCTCCGGGGTAAGCCGAATGACGGCTCGATCGCCACCCTCCTTGCCAAACTTCTCACCATTCTCGCGAATCAACGCCATATAGAAGCGTAGCAATCTTTTTAGGCCCCCTCCTGTGGGTGGATGATATGCGCTCACATATTCACGCAGTGGCGTGAGCAGGCGCAAGCGACCGGCATCATCGTAAGCAAGGGCGACGGCACGTAGTATGTGAGCGGCACTAGCGGCAGTATAAAAAAATTCAGGTAAATCGCACGTAGCAGCGCCGACTGGCAGTATCGCGAGCAATGAAAGCAATCGGCGCGCATCTTTACTCATACATGGGCCATCGAGACTGAGTTCATAAGAAGCAGCAAGATCGTAATCCTTGTTGCCGGCATGTCGCGGGTCCTGTAATAGGCGTGTCTTTTCCTCTTTCCAGCGCATACACAAGCCAGCCAAAGATGGTTCGGCTTCCGCGACATGCGCGAGCAAGGTGATGGCCAGCGGAATGCCGTCGAGCGGGGTCAGCAGATTATCGAGATCAGGGTCACTAATAAATTTATTTCGGGTAATACGGTGAAAGATCTCTTTCGCAGCATCTCCTTTGCCATAGCGGGCGGTAAGCGGGACAATCTCCTGCACCAGTTGCCAATCGACCGTTCCAGGGCAACATGTTCCACGTAGCGAGGCTACCAGCGCAATATCGGGAATACCGGCAAGATAGGCAAGAAATTCATCTATTCCTGGACGATCGGCATCCCATGGTGTTTCCAGATTGTCGAGGATGCACAGTGTCGGGGTTTGCCCAAGGGCATGCAATACCTGCTTTTCGATCTCCTGCCCGCTAATGCCCAGCGCAATTGCTATCGCGGTGACAAGACCTGCACGGTCGCGTGCCTCATCACAACGGACAAAGAGGCGTCGATCACCGAAACGCTCCTTCATTTCCAGCTGTTGCGCTGCCTGCAGCGTGACGGTACTCTTTCCGATGCCCGCTGGTCCTTGCAATATGGCAGACTTTGCTGCCAACATCGCTTCTGCCAGTTCGCGCACTTCGTCGTCACGACCATAGCAACGTGCCGGACACGGTGGAAAGAGCGCCCACCCTCGACAACCGATCCCGTAGGTTGGTTGTGGTGACGTAGTTACGGATTCTACGCAGAATACCAGCTTGTCGAGTAGAGCGGGCAACTCAGCGAACGACGTGAAGGTTATCGGTTCGATATTCGGAAGATTTCTTTATTGCAGACGAACGACTTCATCCTCCTTGATGAGGATATAGTGCGGTCCACCATAACCGTGAAATATCGCATTCACTTCGCGCAATGTTTGCTCAATATAGGGATCATCGAGGCTGAATCCGATGAAAATCAGATGCTTTTTCGCGATGTGCACACGCAAAGTTTCCAACGCAGCAGTGAATAGCCGTTTCTCACCATAGAGCCGCGCATATCCTTCAGGGGTAAGTATACAGTTTTCGACGTTGGTTATTCGTCCATGCAAATGCCAGACGGTTGAACGAGGCACATCATGCTGCAATGAGGATATCTGCTCGAAGGGTGCCTCGATATCCCATGAGTCACTATTCGCTGATGTCCATTCGAGCACTTTATCGTAGTTGGTGGTGACGACCAGCTTGCTACCGAGCCGCCAGATAATTCGTGCGAGTTCGAGCGAGGCAGGTTCGGCTTCCGCTTCATTCCGGTCAAAGTAACCTTTCAATAATCGAGCGAAAAGTGGCTTACCGAATGCTTGGGCAGCACGTTCGGCGCTTTGCAGATAATCGGGTGGTGAAACTTCCAACAGAGCGCGGACAAGTTTTGCTTCCGCAGGTTTGCCTTCCTCCACCAATTTCTCCGCGGCGGCAAGCAAAAGTTCTTGCCAGGATGGAAACAGCGGTGTAGTCGTTCCGCGTGCCTTCACCGCGCGCGATACCCCTGCGCCGACGAAAGGCAGCACATCACGAGCGCGCAAAAAATATTGCAATGATTGCGGTATCTGTCCTATTGCCATCTCCTGATAGCCTCCATTTTCAGCGCCAACACTATTCTATTCGCCATAAACGACTTGGAGTCCTTTCCTTGTCCTGTTAAAACTCCCCCACCGCCTGCCCGCATTCCCGCGCCCATCGCTGCAACGCGCGGTATTTCGGGCTCTGTTCCGGCGTTTCATCGTAGTATTGCATGGCCCCCCAGGACCCCCATTTGCTCCAGGCGCTGACGGAGGAGAAGTAGCAGAAGAGATCACCATCCTGGTTCGTCCAGGCCGCAAAATAACGCTGATAGAGATCAGCCATGCGCGGGGAGGCATTGGCGGCTTTGAATAGTGCGGTCAACAGCAGACAATTTTCCCCGCCGTTAATGCCCACCAGGTGTTGGCCGCCTTCATAGGCCAGCAGGCACAAACCGTGTTTGGCGGCCACCGCATGCAGTTTGCGTATCCCCACGGTGGTTGCCGGCAGCACGGTCTGTTCCAGATAGTCCAGCACCTTATCCACCGGCCATTCCGCCACCTGTTCCGGTTTCAAGGTCGGATGACGCGGCGAAGGGGTCAACCCCAGATAGGGCGCGATCGCCAGCGCGTCCGCGTGTTGGTAGGCCGCATCCTGCTCGGTGATGATATTGGCGATGTAATCATTCCCTGCCTGCGTGCCCAGCACCCGCACCAGCCGCGTATGCCCACCGAACACTTCTTCCCAAATCGCAAACAGCTGCGCCGACCGTCGCGCGCCATAGCGCCAGCCCGCTTCCCAGGATTTCTCCGATGTTCCCAATCCTTCCGCCACCCCGCGTTCCCGGACATACCGGCATTGTTGGAAGATGCTGTTCCATAATTCATTCGAATATTCGAGATAGACCGTGCGCTCCGGTGCGAACTTTTCTTTCACCAGGATGGCGAACCGTCGCACGAAATCGTCATCCGCCTGGTGGGGTATGCAAAACCAGGGGTCGGCGTGCAGGCGATTGGCTAAATCCAGCATGATTTCGAGAGGAATGCCATGCGTGGTCCACGTCGCATCATCGAGCAGCGGGCGCTCCGTCCAATGCGCCAGCGGAGAATTGTTCGTCGCCATCCAATTCATGAACCGCAGGCACGCGACGCCTTTCCAGCGCTGTAAAAATGCCGGATGAAACGGGTTGGTACGATAGCTATCGAGAAACCCCGGCATAATCACGCGGATATTGCGCACGTAATTCTGTGGGTTGGTCTTCCGCAATTGCAGGCAAATAGCTCCTTTAGCCGGATTCACTTGTAAAGTTATGCGGCCAGGTTCCCGCCGCGTCACTGTCGCGGCTTGCAATGCGTTGAATTCTCCCTCGCCGTCGTATAGCAGCGTATATTCTCCCGCCGGGTAATGGCCGCCGTCGATGGTGCAAAGAAGAGTATCCACCCAACATCCCGGCTCCAACGCCGTCACCCATCCATGCGCGTCCAATGCCAATTTCGGCCCGGTGCCCCATTTGACGCCTTCACGCTGGCTGATCCACGCACGGGATAAGTGAAAGACATCGACAAATGGCAGTTCGGTATTCCAATCCGACGGTCCGGCCAGATTGATACCCAACCGAGGCGCTGAAAAACTGACCGAAACCGTCAACAACAATATCGCCAGCCACCCAATCAATCGTATTTGCACCGGGGCTCCTTTCTAGTTAACTTAATAACATAACGAGATTATTTTACGCTACCGGAAACCACTTGCATAACCCCAGCCCGGCATTGACAAGAGAAACAATCTCCTGTTCTACACGGACACTGGCGGATACGGCGTGAAATTGCTATCATACCGCGAGGATTTTTCATGTTTAAAAGCTTCTTCCAGCGCGTCAAAGACGCCTTTCGCAAAACCGAGATTACCGAAGACCTCTACGAGCAACTCGAAGAGGCGCTCATTATGGCCGATGTGAGCGTCACGACCAGCGGGGTGCTGGTGGAGCAACTGCGCGCGGGGGTGAAGCAGGCGGGGGCGAAGGACGTCGATCAGGCGTATGAGCTATTGCGGGAGTTAGTGGCGGAGATGTTGAATACCAATGCCCACCCGCTGGCGCAGCCCGTCAATCGTCCGGCGGTCGTGCTGGTGGTGGGTGTCAATGGCGTTGGAAAGACCACTTCTATCGCCAAGCTGGCCTATCTGCTCAAACAGCAGCAGCGTCCAGTGCTGCTGGCGGCGGGAGATACCTTTCGCGCCGCGGCGATCGATCAACTGGAGTTATGGGGACAGCGTATCGGGGTCGAGGTGGTGCGCCATCAGATGGGCGCCGACCCGGCGGCGGTGGTCTTCGATGCCATCCAGGCCGCGCGGGCGCGCAATATCGACTATGTGATCGTGGATACCGCCGGCCGCCTGCACAACAAACAGAACCTGATGGAAGAATTGAAGAAGATCAACCGCGTGATTCAGCGTGAGTTGGGACGCGAAGCGGATGAAACGCTATTGGTGCTCGACGCCACCACCGGACAGAATGCGCTGATCCAGGCGCGGGAGTTCTCGCAAGCCGTCGGATTGAGCGGATTGATTCTCTCCAAGCTCGATGGCACGGCAAAAGGCGGCAACGTGCTCTCTATCGCCGCGGAAATCCCCATCTCGATCCGTTACCTGGGCATGGGTGAACTCGCCGAGGATTTGGTCGAATTCAACCCGCGCCAATTCGCCGACCAATTGCTGCCGATGCAGGAATGAATTGAACAGGATGAGCAGGATAAGTAGGATAACGACGGGGTGACTATTCAGTGGGATACTTGCACATGCACATGCACTTGCACAAAAACCCAATAACTCTGCACAAGTGCATCTGCGACTATCCCACGAAATAGTTACCCCATCGTTATCCGGCCTATCCTGCAAATCCTGTAAATCAAACGGCTCACGCCGCCTTGCGTTGCATCTGGTCATCCAGGTATTCCCAGCCGCGTCGCAGCAAGTCCATGCGGCGCTTGGCGGGGAGCGACACATCGTCGATCGCCAGCACCAGTGGGCCATCATAACCGATCTCATCGAGCGCCGCGAAGATCGCCGGATAATCCAGCGTGCCCGCGCCCGGGGGCAGATTGTCATTCACCCCGTCGGTATCATGTAGCGTGACGAACGCAATCGCCTCGCCTAACTGCCCGATGGCAGCGACCGGGTCTTCCCCCATCGCCGCGAAATGCGCCGGATCGACCGCCAGCCCGACATTCATCATGTCCAGCACACGCAGAAAATCGATCCCCTGCTGCGCGGTGCGCAACAGACTGCCGGACTGCAGCGCAATGACCGGCAGCATGTGTGCGGTCAACGTGCGCCGCGCCGCCTCCCCCAACCACGGTTTCGCATGTTCGGCCGTTCCGCGCCAGCGATCCGCCGCCGGCGCCGGTTGCCCCGCTGGGAAGACCAACCGTTCTGCTCCCACGATTTGCCCCAACCGCACGCAACCATCCACGCCATCCACCCAGTCATCCGCGTTTAGATCCTTCTCCAGCGGGTTGGCGGGATACATCGTGATGCTGACCGTATGCAAGTCATAGCGCGCGATGAGATCACGCGTCCGCAAGCACGTTTCCTCACCGACATTGACCATCAACGGGTCGAAGTGATCGCAATACTGGCGAATCGCGGTCAGATCCAGCCGGTTGAAGCCCAACGTGCGCAAGCGGTGCAGCGCGCGTTCTAGCGACTCATCGCGAAAGGTGATGCTCGATGCCGCGAGACGATTATACAGGTTCATGCGATGCTCCCCACGGCAGTTATTCCCTCTCGTCGCACCTGAACGTGTATGGCGATCGCGCAACCGGCGGTAATCTTGCTAATTGGAAGGAGAGATGCTACCCTGAACGAAGATAATTGCTGGCGCGCAAGCGTCCTCGCGAGCGCCGAAAGTACCCCATCGGCTCGCGAAGATGGTTGCGCGCCGGGGATGATTGAAGCGCGCTCAAGTTTTCGACAAAGAAAGAGGTTTCCATGTCCGGTGATATCGCCTGGTTTCGTGATGCCAAATTCGGCATGTTCATCCACTTTGGCTTGTATTCACAGTTGAAGCGCGGCGAGTGGGTGATGCACCAGGACGCCATTCCTGCCGCGAAATACGCGGACTTAGCGCAACAGTTTGCGCCGGCCCCGGGGTGCGCGCGCGAATGGGCACGCTTGGCCAAGCGCGCGGGCATGCGGTATGTCGTCTTCACTACCAAACACCATGACGGCTTCAGCCTGTTCGACACTAAATTGACCGCGTATAACTCCGTCACCACCGGCGGGCGCGATTATGTGCGGGAAGTCGTCGAGGCGTTTCGCGCGGAGGGATTGCGCGTTGGGCTGTATTTCTCTCTGGGTGATTGGCATTATCCCGCGTATGCGGCGGTGACCAGCGGCGACAGTTCCCAACAAGGACCATTGCGCGAGTTCATTCACGGCCAGGTATGCGAGTTGTTGACCCAATATGGCAAGATCGATCTGCTCTGGTATGACGGCGCCTTCTATGATGACAAATACCTTTCGGCAGAGATTCTCGACGCCACCGGTCTGAACGCCATGGCCCGCGAACTGCAGCCGGATATTCTCATCAACGAACGCGCCGGTACCGAGGAGGATTACGTCACCTGCGAGAACGAATGCAAACCCGCCCCCTACGGTGTCGATTGGGAGATGTGCACCTGCATCAACGATATCTGGGGCTATGCCGAACACGATTATAACTACAAAACGGTCAATCAGCTCATCTTCCTGCTGGTTAATTGCGCCACGCAAGGAGGAAATCTGCTGTTGAATATCGGGCCGCGCAGTGACGGCAGCGTACCGGAAGCGCAGGTTGAGCGGTTGGAAGCGGTCGGCGCCTGGTTACGCACGCATGGCGAAGCCCTCTATGGCATCGAACGTTTGCCGAAAGCCTTCTCCGGCAACGGACGCGTGACACAAAAAGACGGCAAGCTCTACTTCCATACGCTCTATTGGCCGGGATCGACGATGCGCCTGCCGAACCTGACCCCTAAATATCTGACGGCGGGAAGTCGAGTATGTCCCAGAAAAAGTTGAAACTTTTTTCCGGTGACTCTCTAACTGAATAGTAATCCTACGCCGCCCGTTGTGTCAAGCGGTCGCAAACCGGAATGTCCGATGAAGTAGTCGATGGTG
>Ga0073936_10005573_pt1 | contig 16985 bp, 14 predicted proteins | sample AliMusrvi5mmetaG_FD_87041 | JGI IMG/M metagenome (GOLD analysis project Ga0073936, IMG submission 87041) | Freshwater lake bacterial and archeal communities from Alinen Mustajarvi, Finland, to study Microbial Dark Matter (Phase II) - Alinen... | ecosystem: Environmental > Aquatic > Freshwater >... | reverse complement strand
GGTACATGGCGTGCGGCAGAGGCGATGCGCTGAAGATTTCGGATAACGGTGGGGTCCTTTTCCTTTTTCAATTGTTCCGCTGCCTTGTCGGCAAAGCGAGCGGCGCACTTGAGTAGCGCTTGGCAGGAACGTTCGGCGGCCTCTAGGAAAGCGAGTTGCATTTCGTCGCAACCCGTCTTTCGCCGTTCCCGGATTTCATCGATCACGCCCTCCACACCGATGTTTAGCAATTTCGTATAACCAAGGCAGTGATGGTCGGTGTCGAACACGTTCCAGATGTTCCACAGTTTCCAGGGGGTCTCCGAATTTCCACAACTCAGGTTATGGATACTCCGCCATTCCTCGGTGTTGAAATGTTTGGGGTTTCTCTTCTCGATCATCCATGAGGCGGCGTTTAACATGTATGGTGTTCCCCAGCTCTCGGCGTATCGTACGCCCATTTCAAAGAAAAAGGGAGTGTGTGGGAAGAGGACTGGCTCGAATCGTTCCGTGATTTCCTCGATAAGCTTAGCCTTGAGCAGACAGGCGGACAGGTGGGGGTTTGCTGCCTCGTATTGGTCCATCGCCTGCCATATCTCGTTCTTCCGTTTATGGTAGTTCACGTCAGCCGCAATATGGCTTGCGTGCAGCGAGGTATAGTATTGTGTCATTTCATTTCGTAAATCATTCATGTGGCAGACCCCTTCCAATTCTGGTGTATTCCTGAAAACACCTTAATAATAAGCGCGAATGCATTGAATCTCAATTAATATTGGAGTTGAAAGATGTTTCTCGATAGGTATGATATTGATTCATCATGAAGGATGTGAATATAACGCGAAGTTGGCCCCAGGAGCCGTTTCCGGCGGGCGCGTCCATCTGGCCGAAGATGGTTGGTCGTTTGACGGGACATGGCGAGTCGCACTATCAATTTCTTCCCGACTATTTTTGTCCGCACATAATTTTGAAAGGGCGGGGGACTGTTCGGACGTCCGATGGCGAATGGCAGGTTGGGCCTGGGGACATGTTTACGTTGTGGCCGGGTGTCCGTATCGAGTATTTTGAGGATGCCTCCGTGCCTTGGGAATATCTGTGGATCCATCTGGACGGACCCGGCACTCTTCACTACGTTCGGGACTGTGGGTTCTCTCAGGCGGTTCCGTTTCTCAGGGCAGCAAAGCCTGCTGCCGTTGCCGCACGCCTCGCATTTATTCATGAGGCCTTTAAACGTTGTGCACAGGTCGAGGTCTATGCGGTGCTGGCGCGGATCTATGAACTTCCTCCGTTTTGTGTGACTCCTGCGGAGGTGCGGCCGGTTATCGCCGATCCCCGCCGCGATTTAGTGGAGCGGGTGGCCGCCACGCTTGAAACGCTTTTGCACACTTCCTTGAGTGTGAAAGAACTTTCAGCCATGTTCAATGTGAGTCGCGTCACGCTTTTTCGCGCTTTTCAGGAGACGTTGGGCGTTTCTCCCTTCGTTTATCTTGAACGGCAGCGCGTCGCTAAGGCCGTCCAGTTGCTTGTGGATACAGATCATTCTATTGACTTTGTGGCCAATGCCTGTGGTTATGCCAACCCCAAGTATTTCATGAGCCGTTTCAAGGCGGTAAAAGGAATGACCCCCACCACGTTCCGATCTTCCCGTCGCCTTCTTCAATAGTGGTGCAGTTTCCTCGGTTATGCTAACTTCTTTAGTTCAATGAAGGCGTTATTGATCTCGACGATGATTTTCATGGGGGTCTTGTGCCGCGTTCTCGCAGCCGGGTCGGGACAGAATGTATTTGAAAGTTCCGCTGGCATGATACCTGAGAACCCCATTGATAAAATGGTGACCAGAAAGTTGTCGGAATTGGGCGTCAAACCCGTCCTTTGTTCCGATGCGGTGTTCCTCAGACGTGCCTTTTTGGATGTGATCGGCACCTTGCCAACGGCGAAGGAGGCACGCGAATTTCTACAGGATCAGGATAAGAATAAGCGCAATGCTTTGATAGACCGCCTCTTGGAGCGGGATGAATTTGCCTATTACTGGGCGATGAAGTGGAGCGATTTACTGAGGGTCAAAGCAGAATTTCCCGTCAATTTGTGGCCCAATGCGGCGCAGGCGTATCACCACTGGATCATGGTGTCCCTTCGTGAAAACAAACCGTATGACCAGTTTGTACGGGAGATGTTGACCTCGAACGGCAGTAATTTCCGCGAGGGGCCGGTCAATTTTTACCGGGCCATGCAGAATAGAACCCCGGAGGGGATTGCGGCCACCGTTGCCCTGACGTTCATGGGAACCCGGGTTGAGTCCTGGCCGAAAAAGGAATTTTTGCCCGGGATGGCGGTATTTTTCTCGCAGGTGAGTTATAAACCCACCCGGGAATGGAAAGAGGAGATTGTTTTCTGGGATCCTGAAAAGCCCCTTCCGACGCAGGCCCCTCTGTTCCCGGATGGCAAAATGTTGAAGACGCTGCTGCCGGATCAGGATCCGCGTGTAGTTTTTACCGACTGGCTGATTACGCCGAAGAATCCCTGGTTTGCCCAGAACCTGGTGAACCGCGCCTGGTCCTGGTTTTTGGGGCGCGGCATTATTCATGAGCCGGACGACATCCGTCCCGACAATCCGCCGGTCAATCCGGCTTTGCTGGAGTACCTTAAAAAAGAGTTCATCGCCAGTCGGTATAATATGAAATCCCTTTTCCGCTTGATACTCACATCACGGACGTACCAGTTTTCATCGTTTATCCCGAAGTCCGATGCTCCAGATAAAGTCGAGGCCAATTTCGGGTTCTATCCGCTGCGCCGGTTGGATGCGGAGGTGTTGATTGACGCCATTAATAAGGTTACGGGGACTTCTGACCTTTACACCAGTGCCATTCCGGAACCGTTTACCATTATTCCGGAGAACAAGCCGGCCATTGACTTGCCGGACGGCAGTATAACCAGTTCGTTCCTTGAACTGTTTGGCCGGCCAGCAAGGGCGACGGGGATGGAAAATGAGCGGATCAATCGTTTGATGCCAACACAGCGGATGCACCTGTTGAACTCCAGTCATATCCAGAGAAAGCTGGAGAAGAATCCCAATCTGAAGCTGCTTTTGAATGCTAAGCTCAAACCAAGTGAAACAATTGAGGAACTGTATCTGGGCATTCTCTCACGTTTTCCAACGCCAGAGGAACAGAAGATTGCAGAGGCGTATGCCAAGTCAGGGGTGGTGAAGGGAAATGATACGTGGGTTGATCTGGTGTGGGCTTTGATCAACAGTGATGAGTTTCTTTACCGACATTAATTTAGGGAAAGAGGCTGAGAACATGAGGACGGAACATCTTTTGAAGAGCATGTCTGCCGGTTCAGTGGCGGAGGGAATCGGCGGGGGCCCGATTTCCCGACGTGAGGCGCTCCGGCGCGGCCTGCTCGGGGTGGTGGGTCTGTTTTTGGCTGACAAGCTGGTTTTTAATACCTTGGCAGAGGAACCCCAGCCCATCAAACCTCCCGTCAAGGCAAAAGCCAAGGCCGTCATTCAGGTCTTTTTGTGGGGCGGTATGTCCCACACAGATACGTGGGATCCGAAACCGGATGCGGGCTACGACTACACCGGCCAGTTTAAGGCTACGATCCCCACCAACGTGAATGGCATTCTGTTGGGCGAATTATTTCCGGAGCTGGCGAAACAAGCGGACAAGTATTCCCTTATCCGCAGCATGACACATCGGAACAACGGCCATGAGACGGCGGCCTACCTGATGCAGACGGGGCACCTGCCGGGGGAGCGGTTGGCCTACCCTTGTATTGGTGCCGTTTTTGCGCTGCTCAAAGGTTATCAGGCTGGATATCAGGGATTGATTCCGCCTTACGTTGTGCTTACGCAGCCGCAGGGAAGGTTTTCTGAGTCGGGTTTTCTCGGCTCCAAGTGCAAGCCCTTTGCAACGGGCGGGGATCCGAATGCGGCCCGGTTTGAAGTGGAGGGGGTGATTGCCCGTGGCATTAGTGACGAGCGACAAATGGCCCGGCGTGAATTCCTTCACAAGATGAATACCTTGGGGAATGCCATGCCGGCTAATTCTCAAATGGTGATTTCCAAAAATGCCGAGGAACAGGCGTATAACTTGATTCTGGGAAAAGGAAAAGAGGTGTTCGATCTTTCGAAGGAGACGCCGGAACTCCGGGATCGTTATGGTCGACACACGTTCGGGCAGGATTGTCTGGTGGCGCGGCGGCTGGTCGAATCCGGCGTCCCCTATGTCACGATCAACTATCCGGGTGGCTGGGATACGCATTCCAATCACTTTGCGACCATGCGGCGGCAATGCCCGCAATTGGACCAGGGACTGGCCATGCTGCTCAAGGATTTGTCCGATCGTGGTTTGCTGGAAAGTACCATTGTGTGGTGTTGCGGTGAGTTCGGGCGGAGCCCGAAGGTGGATTGGCAACCGCCCTGGAATGGCGGGCGCAATCACTATGGCAATGTTTTCTCCGTTCTGGTTGCCGGAGGGGGATTCAAGGGAGGGCACATTGTTGGCGCGTCGGACGCGAAGGGGGAGGAAGTCAAAGAGCGGCCGGTATATCCGATCGACCTGTTGGGGAGTATTTATGAGTTGGCCGGTATCGATCCGGATGCCCCGTTGCCGCATCCCTTGGGGTTGGAAGCCCATATTCTGGCACCTAATGAAACAGGCGCAAAATCGGCCGGTCGCTTGAGGGAAATCATGTGAGAACCAATCCTTTTCATGTTCAAGTAATCTTGGTTCTGTTTGTATGGCTTGCGTTTACTCCTGTGGTACCAGCGCAATATATCGGTTTTGTTTACCCTGCTGGCGGACAGCAGGGGACGACTTTTCATGTTACTTTGGGCGGACAGAAGTTGGAAGGGATCAATGGCGCCTTTGTATCCGGTAAGGGAGTGAAGGCCAAGGTGGTGGAATATAACAAAAAAATGAACTCTCAGGAGATTCAGGTGTTGAATGAACAACTGAAGGAACTGAAGGATTTCCCACTGGAGAAAAAGAATGAGGCCACCACCAATCTTATGGCGCGGATTGAGAAACTGGTTCGTGAGAATACGGTACAGCCAGCTTGTGCGTCCATTGCCAATTTGGCGATTATTGAGGTGACCATTGCTTCAGATGCGGCGCCGGGGATAAGGGAAATAAGGATTGGAACTCCACTCGGCCTGTCGAATCCCCTTGTCTTCAATGTCGGACAGATTTCCGAGGTTTCAAAGCCGCCGATGGTGACTTGCCAACTGGTGACGTTAGGTAAGGAAGAGCAGAGTCTCCGGAAAAAGACCCGTGAACCCGGGAAGGCGGGTGATGCGGAAATGATGATGACCGCGGGAATGATGATGGGGAGTGCAGGTGCCCTCAGTGATTTGGATGATGATGAAGTGTGTGTCAAAATTCCTTGCACTGTGAACGGCCAGATTGCTCAGGGAGCTGTGGATCGGTATCGCTTTCAGGCCAGCAAGGGGCAGAGACTGGTTATTTCGGTTCAGGCGCGGGAATTGATCCCCTACGTAGCCGATGCTGTTCCTGGCTGGTTTCAGCCAGTCCTGGTGCTTTGCGATGCGAACGGAAAGGAAGTGGCCTATGATGATGATTACCGCTTCAAGCCGGATCCTGTAATTTTTTATGAAATTCCTGCGGATGGAGACTACCTGCTGGCAATCTATGATGCCATCTACCGGGGACGTGAAGATTTCGTCTATCGGATAACTGTTGGTGAAATGCCTTTTATAACCAGTATTTTTCCGTTGGGTGCCCCTGTGGGGGTGAAAACATCAGTGGCGCTGAAGGGCTGGAACCTTGCGGAAAAAATGATAACACCCGAGATGGAAAATGGGGGGACCGGAATTTGTCCGATCACCGTGCGCGGTAAGAATGGATTCATATCCAATCGGATACCGTTTGCTTTGACGAAACTTCCTGAATGCCTGGAAAAAGAGCCGAACAGTTCGGTCAAGACGGCGCAGAAGGTCAGGCTCCCCATCATAGTGAACGGGCGCATTGATCAGCCTGGAAAGAAAGATATGTTCCAGTTTGAAGGGTACAAGGGAGAAGAGATTGTGGCCGAAGTCTATGCGCGCCGTCTGGATTCACCGTTAGATTCTGTGCTGAAGTTAACGGATGCGTCTGGGAAAATTCTGGCTTTTAATGACGATAGCGAAGATAGCGCCGCGGGGGTTAATACGCACCCTGCCGATTCATACATCCGTGTCATCCTGCCCGCCAACGGTACTTATTATGTTGCCCTGAACGATGCCCAGCACAGGGGGGGGGAGGCGTATGGTTATCGCCTGCGCATCAGCGCGCCGCAACCCGATTTTGCTTTGCGGGTGGTACCTTCCAGTGTGAACATCCGCAGCAATTCCACGGCTACGCTCAGCGTTTATGCGATCCGGCAAGATGGATTTACTAACACCATTAAGTTTGCGATGAAAGACTGGACGAATGCGTTTAGTGTGGCCGGTTCCCTGACGGGAACGCAGACCATGGTCCGGATCACGGTTAAAACCAGTCTGGGCGAAACGAAAGAGCCGGTCAACCTGATCATTCAGGGTTCTGCAACGAATGGAGGGCGCGAGATCATTCATGAAGCCGTGCCGGCGGAAGACCGGATGCAGGCGTTTCTCTGGCGGCATCTGGTTCCGGCCGAAGAACTGAAGGCCTACGTATTCAATCCCCCTCCTCCCCCTAAGAAGAACTGATCAGGGTGTGACTTCGCATTCCTTGATTTTCCGGTCGTAGAAATCTTGCAGGATCAAGCCTCTGTCCAGAAGTTCCTTAAGTTCTGCCAAGCGCCGGACGACCTGTTCCTTGGTGAACTTGGGTTTGGTTGAGGTGATGACAAGTTTCACTTCCGGTTCAGTCAGGGGATGGTTGAAAATCATGACTTCATCCAGGGTGCCTTCAAATGAAAGCCCTTTTTCATCCGGGGCGGGGTTGGAGCGGTTCATACCCAGTGTCAGGTCGTTGGTATTGGCGGCGATCCCTCCTTTCCATGTTGTGACCTGTTGTTGTAGTTGTCCGTCCACATACAGTTTGAGGTTTTCACCATCAAAGGTTGCGGTTCCGTGATGCCAGGCATAGTCCGTGACGGAGGTGTCGCTCCAGCACTGATGTCCCATGACGCTGAAACACAGTTTTCCTTTTTTCGGGTTTTCCTTTGAAGCTCCTGCGATGAACAAGGCATAGCCGTTCGCTGCGGATTTCTCGAAAATATAGCGGTTAGCGGTATCCGCTTTTCCGGTTTTGAACCATGCGGCAAATGTTGTCCGGGTTGAATTCAGGGTTGGGAAATTGGTCACCAGGATGTAATTGTTAGTCGAGGTGAAGTCGAATCCGCCCGCTTGTTTTCCTATGGCGGTCCACTTGGCGCCGAACGCGCGGCCATTATTGTTACGCCCCGTTTTGTCGGTGATGACGCCGCTGCCCTCCCATTGGTCGAAATTGAAATGCAGCATCAGTCCCTGCGGAAAGTCGGACGCCAGCGCATTGATCCCGGCAGTAAACATGAGCAACAACATGAAGGCTGGTGTTCTTAAACGATATTGATCTGGCATTGTATGTCTCCTGAACCACATCTTCATCATTCTGTTGTTAGATTCAATCAGAATCAGTAGCATTCCTTTTATGACAACACAACCTGTTCAAGGATTTACACTCCAGTTGTGTATGCAGCGGCAGACACTTGAAGGCCTGCCGGATATGGCAGTGCCACCGGGGTATACGATCAGGACGAGTCAGGATGGGGATGGTCCACATTGGGCCAGAATCATTCGGGAGTCGTTCAATGATGTCAGTTTCGATGAGGCGCGATTTGAGCATGATATGAAAGGGCATCCGGCGTACCATCGGGATCGTATTTTCTTTGTGTGCGCTCCTGATGGTTTGCCCTGTGCAACGGCCAGTGCCTACCGGCAGGAATCGTATGGGCCGGACATGGGTTATCTTCATTATGTGGGGGTGTGTCCGCCTCATTTTGGGAAAAGGCTTGGGGCGGTTGTCAGTCTGATGGTTCTCCGGAAATTCAAATCCGAGGGGCTCAAAGGGGCCGTTCTTCAGACCGATGACTTCCGGTTGGCGGCGATCCGGACCTACTTGAAACTGGGCTTTGCGCCGATGATGGTTCACGAAAATCAACCGGTCCGATGGGCGGCTATTTTTGCAAAACTGGGAATGGCTGGATCATGAATCCTATTACTGGACTCGCCTCTGTCGGACGGCTTCGTAGAGCAGGATGGTGGTGGCGGCGGCTACGTTGAGGGAGTCGGCTTGGCCCAGCATGGGGATGCGGACTTTCAGGTCGGCGGCGTTCATCCACTTATCGGTAAGTCCGTATTGTTCTGTTCCTACCACCAAGGCGGTGCCCTTTTTCAGATCCACGGCGTAATACTCGAATTCTGTGTGCGGGGTGGCGGCCAGAATCTGGATATTGCTTTTGTGCAGCCAGGTGAGAACTTCATCGGAGGTGGCCTCAATGACGGGGATGGCGAAGAGTGTTCCGGTACTGGCCCGAACTACGTTCGGGTTATTGATATCGGTGCAACGGTCACAAATGATGACCGCATGAACGCCTGCCGCATCCGCGGATCGCAGGATGGTGCCTAGATTGCCCGGTTTTTCAATGGCTTCTGCCACGACCAGTAGAGGATTTTCAGGTAAAACGAGATCACTCAACGACCATTTTATCTGAGGGGCAATAGCCAGAAGGCCTTCGGGTCGGTCGCGGTAGGAGATTTTTTCAAACACTGGCTTGGTACATTCAAAAAGTTCCGCTCCAGCCTGTCTGCACTGTTCGATCAAGGCTGGTTCATTGGTACCCATGAAAAAATCAGGGCAGATGAAAAGGGCCTTCGGGAGGTGTTTGTTATCCAAGGCACGCTTGAGTTCGCGGTAGCCCTCGATAATCATTTCACCGTGCTCATCACGATCTGAGCGCTGCCGTAACCCGACCACCGCCTTGATGCGGGGATTCTGCAGACTGGTAATCAACATCGGTTTAAACATAACCACCTACTCACTGAAACGTGATGGTGGCGTACCCCGATTTAGAATAGGCATCAGAATTAGTATTTCCCGCGCCGCTTCCTTCGATGGTGGAGGTGACATTAAGGGTGACGGTTCCGGATAAACTATCGCCGGAGGGTGCCTGATAGCGCACTTCACTTCCGGTCAGTGATGAAAGTGAGCCTTGGGCTGTAGTGGTTGTGCTAGTGCTAGCGCTCGTTCCTGCCAATGACCAAGTATAATGATAACCTCCACTTACGGTGAAAAGTTGGGATTGCCCGGCGGAGAGGGTAACGGAAGAGGGGCTTACCACAAGATCTTCATTGGCGTTGGCGGTATCGCAGCCGGTCCATACCAAGGCGCCCGTCGCACAAAGGATACAAACCAAACCAGCCACTATCGCATTTTTCATGTTCTTGGTCATATTACGCTCCTTTTGTCATCACAACGGATCAATTAGATCGAGAATCGCCCTGTCTGTTAATTCGCGTTTCTGAGAGGGAACATGGCGATGAAGTTTGGGCCGTGAGCTGGGTACTGTTTTTGGGGCCGGAGATTCCGCCACAGTTCCAGTGTTATCGGTCGCAAATTCAGAGTGCTCGGTTACGGGTTCATGGCTATCTATTGCAGATTCGGTGCTTGTTGGGGCCGGAGATTCGCTTGCCACTTCGATGGGGGCGGGGGCTTTCAATCCAAGTTCGGATGGCTTGGTGGTGTCTGGTGAGGCCGCTTCCTGTTGTGGCGTATTTTTAGGCGGTTGTGCTTGGCGGCGTGGCGGCTGGGGTTTGGTTTCCCGTTGAATGGGTCCGCAAACGCTTTCGAGGGTTTTGGTGAAGGTACTGGCAAAGCTGTAGCGGAGGCTGAGCTTGTCCGCCAGTTTCTGGAATTCCGAGCGGTCTGCCGCTAAAACAATCGAGTGGGTTCGTTGAAATTCCGAAATGCACTCCCGAACGACTTTGTTGAGCTGGTCGGTGGTGGCATATCGGGCTTGAACACCGTCTTGTTTGGCGCCATCCGGTATTTTTTTGGATGGGCGTCCGGGGAAAATGATGGTCACCGGGCTTTTTTTCTTACTAACGAAGGAAGAAAGGCGACGCAAAATGGCGATTTGGTCATTTGCGTTGACCTCGCTATTGGTGGCGTCTTTTCCTGTTGAATACACGTAAACATAAGCGGGCGGGCCACTATGAACTGGCTTCCGGCTGAATAGATTTTTAATTGAATCGAAAATTTTTCTCACTTCATAACTCCATCTGCAACATAATGGGTTGTATGATAGCGACTTGCAGGGCCTGATGTCAATGTGGAGATAGTGAAGTCTTTTCCCCTATCTTGGGGAGGACGACGGAAATGGCCAGCTTGTTGGTTGAGAGAATCGAGGCGGCTGCTTTGCGTATCTGATCGGGGGTGATGGCTTCGATACGCTTGCGGGTACTGAATTCATAATCAAAGCCAAGCTGATACAGCTCGTTGAGCGCGCAGGTCATGGCCAGATTCCCGTTGTCTTGAAGTCCCATCTCGTGTTCCGCAATCACCATATTCCGGGCACGGTCAATTTCATCGGGATCCAAGCCTTTGGTGGACACCCGTTCAATTTCAGCGCCAAAGAGTTTTTCCACTTCCGGCAGGGCATCCGCCCTTGTGCCTGCATAGAGCATGAACAAACCGGAATCCATGCCCACGCGCTGGGTGGTGCTGGCGTAGTAGGCCAGACCCCGTTTTTCGCGGATGGTCTCAAACAGATGCGAGGACATACCGCTCATGGCGTTTTCAAGAAGCCGTAATGCATCGCGGCGGGGATCAGCCAGTCCTGTACCGGGAAAGCCAAAAAGGACAATACACTGTTCATGGGGTTCGCGGGCTTCCACACGGGCTGGGAGGGTCGGTGCAGGGGATACGGCCAGTCGGGCAGGGGCGAGATCACGGCGGATACGGCGGGTGTATTTTTCGGCCAGTGCCTCGGCGTCCTTGGCGGTGATATCCCCGAAAATGGACAGCGCCATATTCCCTGAAACCAGCTGGCGTCGGTAGTAGTCACGGATGGCCTTCTGGTCGAGTTTAGCGACAGATGCCGGTTTGCCGTTCTGGGGCAATCGATAAGGGTGGCCGGCGAAAATCATGGCATCCAGTGCCTCACGTGCCACCTGCATGGGTTGTTCTTTGCGTGCCTCAATGGCCGCCAGTTGAATCGTCTTTTGCTTGTCGATTTCGTTGGTGGGGAAGGTCGATTGGCCGAGACAATCAAACATGACATCCATCAGGAGGTTGGCATCACCGGAAAGTGCCTGGCCGCGAAGGCCGAAACTGTTATAGCCGGCAAAGGGGGAGAGTTCGACCCCGAGTTGCTCCAGGGTGGTGGCGATTTCGGAAGCCGAGCGATGAGGTGTACCGCGAATGAGTAGCTCGGACATCAGTTGGGTGATTCCGCTATTCTCTTCGGATTCTGTAATCACCCCGCCAAGAAAAGCGGCGCAAACATAGACAAACGGGAGCCGGTGGTCTTCCCTTACGATGAGTGGGATACCGCAGGGCAACATTTTCTTAAAGACTTCGGAAGGTTGGCTCATGGCGGCGGGGAGGGTGGCCGCCGCCTCTTTTTCGGGACCGAGAATGACCGTAACCCGGTTAGCGGGTTGCAGGTATTTTTGGGCGACCGCCTGGAGGTCTGCCGGCGTTACGGCTTGAAGGCGTGCCAGATAGGCTTCGGCATAGTGCGGATCCTCCATGAATAATTGGCCTTCGGCATAACTGGCGGCCTGGCCATGCATGGTTTGCAAACGGGCGAGTTCGCCTACCAGCATCATCCGGCGTGCCTTCTCGATTTCATTTTTCGAAAAGGGGGTCTTCGTCCAGGAGGCAGTGGTGGCATCGATGGCGTCGAGCGTCTCCGTTTCCTTGGAGGGGTTGAGCTCTGCGCCGATCACAAAGAGACCAGGATCGCGCATGGTAAAGGATGAGGCGTTGATGTCATGGACGAGCTTGCGGGTTTCCTTGAGGTCCTGTACGAGGCGCGAACTCTGGCTCCCACCGGTGATGGAGGCGAGGAGTTCCAAGGCAGGGGCATCCTTATCGGATAGGGTGACGGTATGGAACCCAACCATCAGTCGGGAATTTTCATAGGGGCCAGTCTGACGGACGTAACGGGGGGCAGTCTGGTTGGGCTCTTCCGGGATCAAGACGGGTGGATTGGGTTTGCGGGCAAAGCCGGAAAAGGCGTTGGTCAAGGTTTTCCAGGCTTCGACGGCGTTAATGTCACCCACCACTACGGCGACCATGTTGTCGGGCACATAGCGTCGGTGATAGTAATTCAGCAGGTCTTCACGGGTGATGGATTTAAAAATGTCACTGAGACCGATCACGGGTAACCGGTAGGGGTGCACCGTGTAGGCAGTATGGAATAGTAATTCTTGAATCTGATGGTCAGGATTGTCCTCGCCCATGCTGAATTCCCGCAGAATAACTTCTTTTTCACGTTGCCATTCGTCTTCTGGAAAAGAGGCGTTGATTACGGCGTCGGCGAGGGTGTCGAGCCCGGCTTTCCAGTTTCGTGAGGGAATATCGGTAAAGAAGACGGTGCGATCTAGGCTGGTATAGGCATTCAGTTCTCCGCCGAGGCTGATGATGGTTTTTGCGATTTCGCCCGGTTTGCGGGTTGGGGTGCCCTTGAAAACCATGTGTTCGACGTAGTGGGATAAGCCGCCACCGAGAAGGTTGCCCTCATGAATGGATCCTGATCCCACCCAGATTTGAATGGAGACCACGGGTGCCGCGTGATCCTCTTTGATCAACAAGGTCATGCCGTTATCCAGACTGTAAGTCTGGATGCGGTCATTGGATTGTTTCAGGATGGAGAGGGCAATATCGCCTGTTTTATCGGCGGCAGGGGAAGCGAGGATAAGTAGCCCATAGGCGATGGAAAATAGAAAACAGAGTTTGCGGGTCATGAGGGTTCCTTTGATGGGGTTCGGGGGGAGCGTTTGTGTTTGACGGGTTGGGTAGATTCTTTCAGTGATGGGGGGAGAAATGGGTCCGTGAAGGCGGTTTGAAAAGAATAGCTGTTGGCGAAATCCTCTATTTTGTCCTGATCGGTTTTCCCCAGCACCCCATGATTAACGAGGTTGAAGACCAGGTTGCCAAAATCTTCAGTTTTGATAATGCCCCAGGCTTCGAGCACGGTCCGGGTGATGGGGCCGAATTCCTGCAGGCCGTAAAGGCGGATGCCATCGAGGAGTTCCTGTCCTGTGATGTGCCGCGCCGGGCCATTGGCCGGTTTATTCAGGGTACGGATCGTGAAGTCCAAGGCCAGGCGCAAAAAGACATAAGCTTCCAGCGGATAGCGCGGGTCTTCTTTGAGAATCAACCGTATGGCGTCTTCAAAATTTTGGCGTGACATGGTGATTTTCCGGTGGTGGTACTATTGGATGGCTTCCCGGATACGGTCGGCAATGGCTTGAAGCTCTTGGGGATTGTCGTATTTCCTAGGGAGCCAGTTCCCATGATAGCCGTCGGTGGTAAAGCGCGGGATGACGTGAAAATGGATATGCGGCACGACTTGACCCGCAATCGCACCATTGGCCTGAGACACGTTGATGCCGTCGGCTTGCAGGCCTTTCATCTGGGCCTGAGCAATCCGTTGAACCACGGTAATCAACTTCTGGAGGACTTCGGGCGGGGTCTCCATCAAGGGATTGTGATGCGTCTTAGGGATGACCAGCGCATGGCCTTTGACGACGGGGTGGATGTCCATAAAAGCGAGGACATCCTGATCCTCGTAGAGGCGGGTACAGGGGATTTCCCCTTTTATGATTTTGCAAAAAACACAGTCGTGACTCATGGCTTTTTCCCTCCGTCATGAAATGCGCAAGACTTGGAAGATACTCTGACTTGGGAGGGTTTTCAAGAGAAGAGGGACTTCCCCAATCCTCGCCTAAGGATCATAGGAGAATTGGATTCACAGGAGAAGAGAGGTCTGGGTATCGCGTGGCCTCGGAAAATGAGAAGAATCAGGCCGTTATTTGATGATTTCTGAGGTGGCCAGAAGTCCAGCGTGGGTGCTGGATGCCTCCGTCAACGGGCGGGGGTCCAACACAAACGGCGTTTTGCTCAAAAGGTGAGAAAGCTGCAAAAGGACCTGTCTTTCAATTTGGATCGGCCTATCAGCCGGAAAGAGATGGCGGCCGCGATGGACATCAGCGTTTCGAGCCTGACGCACGTTGACTCGTCACTTGCCAGGGAATCTCCGCAGGACACGCACTTTAAAATACGACTGGAGCGGGTGTGCAACAGGCTGCTTATGGGCGAGGTTTTTAAGGAACGTAATGGACTACCCCTGGCCCAATTTTATAAGCGGCGCAAGATTTCAGGATAAACGGTTGTGTAGACGGTTTCTCGGCGGTGACAATTTTTAAAACAAATGATAACTTGCCTTCAATGACGAATGGGTAAAATTGGCATTTACTAAGTAAGGATGAATCAATCAAATGGATGCGTTATCACTGGATGGGGATTGGAAACTAGCCTATTTCCCATCGGCTGATAAAATTATACAAAAACCGGAAGATTTTGAGTCTACAACCGCTCCAATTATGGATGCACGGGTTCCGGGGAATGTTGAATTGGATTTACATCGGGCGGGTATAATACCTGAGCCGTTTTTTGGTAAAAATATCCAGTTGCTCCGTCCTTATGAATATTATGAATGGTGGTACTCGAAAGAATTTGATGTTCCTGTCCTTGAATCGGATGCGGCCTGGGAACTGGTATTTGAAGGCTTGGATACGATTGCAACAATCTGGCTCAATAGCATGGAGGTAGGCCATTCGGAGAATATGCTGATCGAACATCGTTTCGATATTACAAGAGCCCTCCAAGCGAACCAAGCCAACCGTTTGGTTGTGCGAATTGAATCATCACTCAATGTTGCACGCACCTTCCATTATGATGTCGCCAACAGCGGTCCAGATGGCCGTGAAGAATCACTGCACATCCGGCGTGCTCCGCACACAGGCGGATGGGATATTATGCCCCGGGCATTTTCTTCAGGAATATGGCGTTCAGTTTCTATTGCGAAGCGTCCTGTAAACGCAATTGAGCAGATGTATTACTGGACTTCAAATGCGAGGGAGGGCGATGCCAATGTGGGTGTACGCTTCCAGTTCCGAACCGACGCGCGTGATCTGGATGGGTTTTCGATTCAATTTCACGGAGTGTGCGGTGACCATGAGTTTGCCTATGAATGGCATACCGAGTTTATCGCCGGTGGATGTCAGATCCCTGTGCCAGGCGCACGATTGTGGTGGCCAAAGGGGTATGGCGATCCGAATCTTTACACGGTAACCGCCAAGCTGATCCATAAGGGTGATGTATTGGCAGAACGTATGGATACAATCGGTATACGTGACATGAAAATTGACCGGACATTGAGTGCGGGTCCCGAATGGTCGCCGGGTCCCCAAGGGGAAGGGCGTTATGATACCGATCCCGATCCCGCTAATCATTTTGTCGTCTATGTGAATAATATACCGATTCTAGCGAAAGGGTCGAACTGGGTGCCGCTGGACGCGTTTCACAGTCGTGACCGGGATCGTGTTGAAAAAGCCTTGGATATGTTTGATGATCTGGGATGTAATATCATTCGTTGCTGGGGCGGGAATGTTTATGAAGACCATGCCTTTTTCGATTATTGCGACAAACACGGTATGATGGTGTGGCAGGATTTTGCGTTTGCCTGTGGACGCTATCCTCAAACCGAAGATTTCTTGAATAAAGTTCGCATCGAAGCGGAACGGGTTGTTTGCAAATTACGGAATCACGCGTCATTGATGTTGTGGTGCGGCGACAATGAAGTCGATGCTCTCTATATTTGGGATGGTGGCCCTGAGCCGGAACATAATCGTATCACACGTGAAGTATTGCCGGAGGTTGTCCGCCGCTGTGATCCACGGCGGCATTTCGTGCCAAGTTCGCCCTATTTGCCGCCGAACCAGACGGGCAATACTCCTGAACAACATTTATGGGGCCCGCGCTCATACTATAGAAGTTCATTTTACATGCGCCACAGCGCCCATTTCATAGGTGAAATGGGTTATCATGGATGTCCCAATGTCTCCGCGATCAAACAGTTTATATCGGAAGACAAATTATGGCCTTGGCAAGACAATGAAGAGTGGAAAGTTCATAACACCTACCACTGGCGGCATAATGGTTATGATCGTGATCGCATCAAATTGATGGCCAATCAGATTAAGGAAGTTTTCGGAGTGATTCCGGGAAACTTGGATGATTTTGCTTTAGCGAGTCAGATTGTACAGGCGGAAGCCAAGAAATTTTTCATCGAATCAACCCGTCTTCGCAAATGGCAAACCAGTGGCATCATCTGGTGGAACGTACTGGATGGATGGCCCCAGTTCTCTGATGCGATTGTGGACTATTACTGGGGTAAGAAGCTGGCCTATCATTATATTTGGCGTGTTCAGCGACCTATCTGTGTCATTGTCGGAGAGTCCGGTTCAGAGAAATATCGTCCCGTCATTATCAGTAATGATAGCCGTGAACATGCTGAAGTTTCCTACCGCGTGTGGGATGCTGATACAAAGCAAAACCTTGCCGAAGGCAAATTGATGATCCCGGCCAATCAGAACTGGCAAGTAGCGCGGTTGCGCACCTCGGCTGAAGCACACAGGCTTTATTTGATCGAATGGACTCATCATGGTGAAATATTTGGGAACCATTATCTGAAAGCCAACCCCCCGTTGAATCTTGAAGAGGTTCGAGGCTGGTTGAAGGTGATTTCCGATTTGCCCAGGAAATTCAACCCTGATCAGGTGGCCAAGTAATTTAAATAGGTATTCGACACACGGAGTAAGTGGAAAGTAAAGCTGGTGACAGCAAATCTAGCCGGACTTTCGCTATTCGCGGCGGAAAACGACTATTTTCACCCTCTCAGCCACTGAAAACCCCAATGATATTGGGGTTTTCGAGTTGAACAAAGTGTTGGCTACAGACCTACCCCCTTTC
>Ga0073936_10005571_pt1 | contig 16986 bp, 13 predicted proteins | sample AliMusrvi5mmetaG_FD_87041 | JGI IMG/M metagenome (GOLD analysis project Ga0073936, IMG submission 87041) | Freshwater lake bacterial and archeal communities from Alinen Mustajarvi, Finland, to study Microbial Dark Matter (Phase II) - Alinen... | ecosystem: Environmental > Aquatic > Freshwater >... | reverse complement strand
GGTGATGACCGCGCCCAGCCAGTGGAAGAAATCGATGATTTCCTGGCCGGCAATGCCCGGGAACAGATACTTGTTGCCGCCCGAGAATCCGACGACCTCGTGGGGAAAGACCGGGCCGACGATCACCACGTGATCGTAATCCAGCACCATGCGGTTGCAGGTGACGGACACGTCCATTTCGAAACGGCCCTCGGTGATCTCGCGGATATCAGCCCGCGAGAAGCGGCCCGCCTCGAACAGGTGTTCCGGGTTCTTCCACTCGTGGTTGAAGAAGCGCGCCTTGGGATAGCGTGCGACGTGCTCGGTCGCGGTGATGCCCACGCGTTTGTAGATCTGTTCGGGGGTCAGCAGCGGGTGGGTCCCCAGCGCGACCAGGAAATCGAGGGACTTGGCGCGCTTGGCCAGCAGGCCGTAGAGAACGCGGAACATGACGTCCAGCGGACAGGTTCGCGAGTGGTCGGGAATTACGAAGAGCAGGCGTTTCCCGTCCGGCTGCCAGGTTTCGACGGCCTCCGCGCAAACCTGCTGAACGTCGGCCTCGGAGAGGGTTCGATCCAGATAGCCTTTACCCAGGGTCTTCTTCGTCATGATTGTCGCGTTCCTTTCAAGCGTCTCCAAAAGCACCACAAGGCGAAGAGCAGGCGCGAGCGGAGCGGCACGCCGCTGGACGGCTTTTGGGCCGGCCCCGGGCCGCCCCCGGAGCGCACATAGTCTCGATCGCTTAAGCTCACGGCCTTCCATGATAGGCGGTCGGCGCCCCGCGGGCAAGCCGCGAGCGGCGGCGACAGCGCGCCGCCCTCCAGTGCTCCCTTGGAGGGCGCCGCGCTGTCGGCGCCGGTGACGGTGCGGTCCAAAGCACGTCGTTTCATCTCTCTCCCTTGGAGGGCGCCGCGCTGTCGGCGCCGGTGACGGTGCGGGCGAAACACGCTATCTCATCCCTCATACGAATGAGGTAGACACATTGTTGTCATCCATGGCATTCTCTTCCCCATCGTGAGCCGCTTGACCCAGAAAGATATCGCGCGCCGGTTGGGTGTATCGCAGGCGCTGGTTTCGCGGGCGCTGGCGGGAACGGCGGGGCAGATCGACGCGTCGCCGGTGACCGTGGCGCGGATTCGCGCGGCGGCGGTCGAATGGAATTACCGCCCGAGCGCGGCGGCGCTGACGCTCAAAGGCCGGCCGACGTCGACCTTGGGCGTCGCGATCAAGGCCTTTGACGATCCGTTTTTGGGGCACATGATCGGCGAACTGCAAGGCCTGGCGCGGCGGCAGGGCTACGCCCTGCTGCTGACCGGCTGGGACGAGCAGGAGGGGGGCGAGGCGGGCGTGGAACTCTTCCATCGCTACCGGCTCGACGGCCTGCTGATCTGCGGCAGCGACTGCCCGCCCGGGCTGGCCGCGCCGTTCACAGCCGAGGGGCGTCCCGTGGTCCAGATCGGCGGCGGTCGCGTGGGACGCGGCGTGCGCCAGGTCGTGTTGGACGAAGAGCAGGGACTGCGCGATTTGGCCGGCTATCTCGCGGGGTTGGGGCATCGGCGCATCGGTTACGTGGGCGGGACGACGCCCGCGCAGCTTCGGCGCGAGGGCTGGCTCAAGCAGATCCTGACGGCCTTGGGATTGCCGGTGCAGGCCGGCGCGTTCGTGCGCACGGAGTCGGACCACGCGGCGGAGGTCGTGCGGCGGCTGGCGACCGCGCCGCGGCGGCCGACGGCGTTGATTGCCGGCGACGATGCGCTGGCCCAGGTCCTGTTGCGGGTCCTGCATGAACTTGGCATCCGTGTGCCCGAGGACCTGTCGCTGGCCGGCGTGGATGACATCCCGGCGGCGCGGCAGATGATCCCGGCGCTGACCACGGTGCACCAGCCCGTGGCGGCCATGGTGCGGCAGGCCTTTGCCATGGTGACGGGTGCGGAAGCGGGGCATACGCCGCGCGTGATGATGAAGGCCGACCTGGTGGTGCGCGAATCCTGCGCGGCGCCGGCGGCGGAAAGGGACGGATGAGCGAATCGAAGGCGATGGACGTTCTCATGATCGGCGGCGGGATGATCGTGAACGACCTGATTCTCCCCTCGGTCTACCACCTCCAGCGGACCGGCGCGGTGGGGCACATCCGCGTGTGCGCCCGCCACACCACGCCGCTCAAGGCCCTGAAGGATAACGCCGAACTGCGCAGCGCATTTCCGGGCCAGGACTTCGAGGCGTGCCCTCCAGTCACGGAGCCGGCGGATCGGATGTTTCCCGTCCTTTACAAGGAACTGCTGGCCACAGCCGCGCCGCGACAAGCGGTCGTGGTGGCCGTGCCGGATCAGTTCCACTACGAGACCGTCATGGAAGCGCTGCGGTGCAACCAGCACGTGCTGTGCGTCAAGCCGCTGGTGTTGAAGTACGCGCAGGCCGTGGAAATCGAGACCCTGGCGCGTGACAAGGGGTTGTTCGTGGGGGTCGAGTATCATAAGCGGTTTGACCGCCGCTCCCTGATGGCGAAACGCCAGTACGCGCTCGGTCATTTCGGCGAGTTCGCACTGGGTGAAGCCAAGCTGATCGAGCCCTACTACTACCGGCACTCCAATTTTCAGAATTGGTTCACGACGGATCAGACGGACCCGTTTGTGTACATCGGCTGCCATTATGTCGACCTGGTCTATTTCATCACAGGGCTCAAGCCGGGGGCGGTTTCGGTCTCGGGCGTCAAGGGCCGTTTCCCGAATGGCAAGGAAGGTTACCTGTGGTCCAACGGCCGCGTGCGCTACGAAAACGGAGCGCTGCTGTCGGTGACCGACGGGCTCGGATATCCGGACGACGGCGCGGGCAGCAACGACCAGGGATTGCTCATGTACTGTGAGGGCAAGGACCGCACGGGCATGATCCAGCACGACGACCAGGACCGGGGCGTCCGGCATGCCTATCTCGAACCCATCGGCTGCGGCGGCACGCGCTACAACTACGTGAGCCCCGATTTCTACCGGCTGGTGCCGTGGGAAGGCGCCGGCTTCAAGCCGGTTGGCTACGGCTACGATTCGGTGGCGGCCAGCCTGGAGACCATGCGGCGCATCGAGGGGGCCACGGCCGACCTGTCCGGCACGGCGGCGCTGGAGCGGCGGCGCGCGCTCATCCGCGACGTGGATGAGGCGGGCCTGCTGGCGACCCCCGCCAACAGCGCGTTCAACGAACTGGTCGTCGAGGCGGCCCGGCTTTCCATTCAGGCCGACGGCGACTGGTGCAATATCGTGTATGGCAAACAGCCACACGTGACAATGAGGAGACCCTGACCATGGCTGAGTATGACCTGACCCCTGTTAAAGTGCCCCCCGTCAACACCCGTTACCGGACGATCCGTACGGCGATCCCGGTGCCCGAATCGTTGCCGGTGTTTGAGGAACTCAAACGTTCGGAGCCGCGCTCCATGCTCGGCCAGCCGCCCATCGTCTGGAAGAAGGCTTACGGCAGTACGATCGAGGACCGATGGGGCAACCGCTGGATCGACTGGTCGTCCGGCGTGCTGATCACGAACGCCGGGCACGGTCGGCCCGAAATCGTGGCCGCCTTGCGTGCCGCCCTCGATGAACCGCTGCTGGCGACCTACGTGTTCGTGCATGAGGGGCGCGCCACGCTCACGCGCATGCTGCGCGAGATCTCGCCCGACCCCTCCAACTATCAGGCCTTTCTGCTGAGCACGGGCAGCGAGGCGACCGAGAATTGCATCAAGCTTGCCAAAACGTGGGGATTGGAAAAACACGGACCGGACAAGAAGGTCATCGTGTCGTTTCAGAATGCGTTTCACGGCCGTACGCTCGGGGCGCAACTGGCCGGCGGGAATGCGCGCCAGAAGCGTTGGATCGGCACCGCGAGCCCGGACTTTGTGCAGGTGCCGTTCCCAGACGGTTACAAGAACCCCGATACGCGGTTCGAGCTGTTTCTGGAGTCGCTCGCCTCTCAGAATGTAAAACCAGAGGCGATTGCCGGCGTGATCGTGGAGAGCTATCAGGGCGTGGGGCCGGACTTCATTCCGGTCGACTACGCGAAGAAACTGGAGGCGTTTTGCCGGAAGCATGACATCGTGCTGATCATGGACGAGGTGCAGGCGGGCTTCGGCCGGACGGGCAGGATGTTCACCTTCCAGCACTACGGGGTCACACCCGGCCTGATCGCATGCGGCAAGGGTATCTCGTCATCGCTGCCGCTCTCGGCGGTCATCGGGCGCAAAGATATCATGGGGTTGTATGCGCCGGGGTCGATGACCTCCACGCATTCGGCATCGCCTCTGGCCGTGGCCGCGGCCATCGCCAACCTGGAGATCATTCACAAAGACAAACTCGTGGAACGGGCGGCGCGGCTGGGAGAGTGGTTCATTCCCGAACTGCGGCGGATCCAGGGGAAATATCCGAGCGTGTTGGGATGTTTCCAGGGCCTGGGACTCGTGGCCGGCATTCAGGCGGTCAAGGCGGGGACCAGGACACCGGATCCGGACCTGGCGCAGCGGATCAACGTGGCTTGCTTCCAGAAGGGCTTGCTGATGTTTGCGCCGGTCGGTGTCGCCGGGGAGTGCATCAAGATCGCGCCGCCGCTGAGCATCGAAGAAGATGCGCTGAAGGAATCGGTTCAGGTATTCGAGGAGGCCGTGGACCAGGTGCTGCGGGGCGCGTCGTGAGTCGTCCGGGCAAACGGCGGACCGGCGGCGTCGGTTATGTTGATCTGCAGGTCAACGGGTATCTGGGTGTCGACTTTTCGAGTCCCGATCTGACGGTGGATGGCGTGCGGCAAGTGACCGAGGCGCTGGTCGCCCGGGGTACGGACGCGTATTGTCCCACAATTGTCACGGTGCCGTTGGCAACCTATCGGGCCGTCCTGCCGGTCCTGGCTGCCGCCATGGCCGAACCCGACCTGCGCCCGCATCTGCTGGGCATTCACATCGAAGGCCCGTTCATCACACCGGAGGCGCGCGGCGCGCATCAGCAAAGCCTGATTCGGAAAGCGGACGCGGCCCTGTTCGATCGGTGGCAGGATTTGGCAGAGGGGCACATCCGGATGCTAACCCTGGCACCCGAGCAGGAGGGTGCCTCGAAGTTGATTCGGCACGCGGTGCGGCGAGGCGTAGTGGTGTCGTTGGGGCATCACCTGGCCGACAAGACGTCCATCGATCGGGCCGTGGATGCCGGCGCGGCCTGCTGCACGCATCTCGGGAACGGGATTCCGAACGTGCTGCCGCGCCATCCGAACCCCATCTGGACGCAACTGGCTGACGATCGGCTGACGGGGATGTTCATCACCGACGGCCATCACCTGCCGCCCGAATTCGTGCAGGTGGCGCTTAGGGCCAAGGGATTGCGTCGCACGATCATCACCAGCGATGCCGCTTCGGTGGCCGGACTGCCGCCGGGGGAATACGACGCCATGGGCGATAGGGTCGTCCTGGAGAAGTCGGGCCGCCTCGCGATGAAGCACAGCGCGTCGTTGGCAGGCTCCTCCGCGACTCTGGCCGAATGCGTCGAATGGCTTCGGTCGTGGAGCGGCCTGAATGAACAGGAACTGACACAGATCGCCCGCACCAATCCTCTGCGATTGCTGGCGTGCGGATAGCGCGGCATCAGGGAAACCCTGACATCAAAATCAGGTTTTGCACCGATTGTGCACACGGTGGCGATAGTGTTCTATGCCGGTGTCAACGGACGAGCTGGCGAAGTGTTTGCTGCTGCATCCCCCTGTGGCAGTCGCTCATAGCTGTTCCTCCGCAAGTTATGGTGAGAGCGTTCAGCCAGCCGTCCGTTGACACTTCCCCCTTCTCCGCCCGTACTTCGGCGTGACACGCGGCTGTCATGACCGCATAATGGGCCGCCTGCGGAGGAACTCATGTTCAAGGTTGATATGGAATTGGGGCGTGAAGTCCGATGAACGATCGCCTCAACGACGAAATCCGTTTGAAGGGGGTTCCCATCAGCCCCGGAGTCGCCGTGGCCAAGGCGTGCCTGTTTAATGACGCGCGTCACAACCGGCTGACCCCGGTCCTGATTGCCGAGCACGAAGTGGACGCCGAGATTGTTAGGCTCCAGCGCGCCATCGAGTCTGCCGGACTCCGCTTGGACGAGATTCGTGACCGTGTGGCCCGCGAACTCGGCGCGTCCGAAGCCGAGATCTTCGTGGCGCAGAAGATGATGGTGGACGACCGAAGCCTGACCGACAAGATGATCGCGGCCATCCGCGTGGATAAGGCCGGAGCCGAGATGGCGGTGATGACGGTCATGGACGGTTACGAGACCCGCTTCCGGGCGCTCGACAACGAATACCTGCGCGAGCGGGCCTCCGATATGGGCGAAGTCAAGCGCCGGCTGCTGGACGCGCTGGCCGCGACCCGGCCGGGGCTGCGCTGCGAAGGCGCGGCGCATTGCGAGCGCGGTCGCGAGCGCGTGGTTGTGGCCGCCGAGCTCACGCCCAGCCTGACGGTCGACATCGATACCGACCACCTGCGCGGCTTCGTGACCGAGCACGGCGGGGCCACCTCGCACGCGGCCATTCTCGCGCGGGCTCTGGGCGTCCCGGCCGTGACGGGACTGCCGGGCATTCATAGCAGGGTGGCGTGCGGTACCGAACTTCTGGTCAGCGGCGACACTGGCGAGGTTTTCCTGTGGCCGCGGCCGGAAACGATCGCCCGTTTTCAGCGTCAGCTCGCGGCCTCTGCCGCACCCGTGGAGGCCGTCGAACCCGTTCCGGGACTCCGCGTGATGGCGAACATCAGCGTGGTCTCCGAAGCCGCCCTGGCGCGGCGCTTGAAGGCGGAAGGCATCGGCCTTTACCGTACGGAGTTCGAGTTCATGGCGCTGGGACGGATTCTGACCGAGGAGGAGCAATACCAGCGGTATGCCGCGCTGCTCAAGGCCATGGAGGGCCAGCCCGTCTACGTGCGCCTGCTCGACCTGGGCGGCGACAAGCCCGCGCCGTATCTCGACCTGCCGGCTGAGGCCAATCCTGCGCTGGGCTTGCGCGGCGCCCGCCTGCTCGCGCGCCGGCCGGACCTGCTGCGTACCCAGGCACGGGCCATCGCGCGGGCCGCGGCCCTGGGTCCCATCCACGTGACCTACCCGATGATCGTCGATGTCGAGCAGTTCCGCTCGCTTCGGGCCGTCTTTGCCGAGGCGGTCTCCGACCTGCCGGCGGCGCCTATCCGGCACGGTGTCATGCTGGAGGTTCCTGCCGCGTGCCTGAACGCCGACGCCCTGCTGCGGGAGGCGGACTATGGCAGCATCGGCACCAACGATCTTTACCAATACGTGTTTGCGATCGACCGCAACAATGAACTGTTGGCGGACGATTTCCGTCTCGATCATCCCGTGTTCTGGGACCTGCTGGCCGCGGTGGTGGCGGCGGCGGGGCGGCAGGGCAAGCCGTTGAGCGTGTGCGGGGAAATGGCCGGCTGGCCCGCGTATGCGCTACGCATGCGAGCCATCGGCATCACGACCGTCAGTGTCAGCACCCGGCTGGTGTCCGTGGTCCGGCGCACGATAGCGGGGGGCGAGGCCGGCGCAGGCGGCTCGATCGTTGCCAAGCCATCGGGAAACCGATAGACTGTAACGGACTTTTTTCAGGGGACAGGCATAAGACCGGGCGCCCTCGCTGGTCCCGGGCGCCGGACGGACAGGAATTGAACCATGTCGAAATGGAATTGGATGGAGCAGCGGCGCAAAGGCGCCTTTCTCGCGTTGCAAGACGGTACGGTGCTGCGGGGCCACTCCGTGGGCGCGTCGCGCGATTCGCTCGGCGAAGTCGTCTTCAACACGGGCATGGCGGGTTACCAGGAAATCCTGAGCGACCCCTCGTACAGCGGTCAGTTCGTCACCATGACCTGCCCCGAGATCGGCAACACCGGCATGAACGAGGCGGATATGGAGAGCCGCCGGTTGTTCGCCAATGGATTTGTCATTCATGAGTCCAACCCCACGAGCAACTGGCGTGCCGACGGCTCGCTCGGCGACTACCTCAAGCGGTGGGATATCCCGGCCATCGCCGGCGTGGACACCCGCGCCCTGACGACCAAGCTGCGGACCTCAGGCACCCAACGCGGGTTCCTGTGCGTCACCGGCGCCGTGGGCGAGGCCGAGGCCGTGCAGCGGGCCAAGGACTGGTGCGGGCTTGACGGCCAGGACTATGCCAGTAAGGTGTCGTGCGATGCGCCCTACCGCTGGGACCCCAAGGGTAGTCTCACGGCCTCGTGGGGCATTGCGGAAACCGTGCCGCCCGCCGATTTACATATTGTGGCGTACGACTTCGGGATCAAGTGGAATATTCTGCGCAGCCTGCGGCGGCACGGCATGGACGTTACGGTCGTCCCGGCCAAGACGTCGGCGAAGGACGTGCTCGCGCTCAAGCCCGACGGCGTGTTTCTTTCCAACGGGCCGGCCGACCCGGCGGCCGTGACGTATGCCATCGAGAACGGCCGCGCCCTGATGGGCAAGGTGCCGCTGATGGGCATCTGCCTGGGGCACCAACTCCTGGGGCTCGCCTGCGGCGGGCGTACCTACCGGCTCAAGTTCGGTCATCACGGCTGCAACCACCCCGTGAAGAACCTGAAGACGGGCAGCGTGGAGATCACGTCGCAGAATCACAACTTCAGCGTGGATAAGGATTCGCTCGATCCCGCCAAGGTGGAGATCACGCACGTGAATTTGAACGACGGAACGATCGAGGGGCTGGAGCACAAGCAGGTGCCGATGTTCTGCGTTCAGTATCACCCCGAGTCGTCGCCCGGCCCGCACGACCCGTATTACCTGTTCGCGCGCTTCCGCGAACTTATCCGCAAGGCGTAAGACCATGCAGGGACACAACTGGATCGCGATTCTCGATTTCGGCTCCCAGTACAGCCAGCTCATTGCCCGGCGTGTGCGCGAGCAGCGCGTCTACTCGGAACTGCTGAAGTTCAACACCAGCGCCAAGGCCCTGGCGGCGCGCAAGCCGGCGGGCATCATCCTGTCGGGCGGCCCGGCGAGCGTGCTGGAGGCCGGCGCGCCGCTGTGCGACCCGGCCATCTATGATTTGGGCGTCCCGGTGCTGGGTATTTGTTACGGGCAGCAGATGACGGGCAAGCTGCTCGGTGGGGTGGTGAAACCCGGCCATGCGCGCGAGTACGGGAGCGCCCGCATCAATGTGACCCAACCCGAGCCGTTGTTCCGCGACCTGCCCGCCGATCTGGACGTCTGGATGAGCCACGGCGATCAGGTGGAAACGCTGCCGCCCGGTTTCTCGGTCATGGCCCGCACGGACACGTGTCCCGTGGCCGCCATGGGCAATGCGGCGCGTCGGATCTACGGCCTGCAGTTCCATCCCGAGGTCGTGCACACCCCGCGCGGCACCGAGATCCTGCGGCGGTTCCTGTTTGATGTCTGCGCGTGCCGGCCCGACTGGGAAATGGCCCAGTTCGTCCGTGAAAGCATTGCCGCGGTTCGCGAAAAGGTCGGCGACGGCCATGTGCTGTGCGGGCTGAGCGGCGGCGTCGACTCGTCCGTGGTTGCGGCCCTGCTTCACAAGGCCATCGGGCCGCAATTACATTGTGTATTCGTCGATAACGGACTGTTGCGGCACGGCGAAGCCAAACAGGTTGAAGAGACGTTTGGCAAGGCCTTTGGTATCGATCTGCACGTGGCCCACGCTCAGGATCGCTTCCTGGCGGCACTCAAGGGGGTGGTGGACCCCGAACAGAAACGCAAGATCATCGGCAAAGTATTCATCGATGTGTTCGCCGCGGAAGCCCGTTCCGTCGGTGAGGTCCAGTATCTGGCGCAGGGCACGCTGTATCCCGATGTGATCGAAAGCGCCTCGCCGATCGGCGGACCGTCGGTCACGATCAAGAGTCACCATAACGTTGGCGGATTGCCCCCGGACCTGAAATTTTCGCTCATCGAGCCGGTCCGAGAGCTGTTCAAGGACGAGGTCCGCCTTCTGGGGCGCGAGTTGGGATTGCCCGATTTTATCGTCAACCGCCAGCCCTTTCCTGGGCCTGGACTGGCGGTGCGGATCTTGGGCGAGATCACGGCCGAGCGCGTGACGCTGCTGCAGCGCGCCGACCTGCGCGTGCAGGAGGAGATGGAGAAGGATCCGATCTACCCCCGCATCTGGCAATCGTTCGCCGTGCTATTGCCCATCCAGACCGTTGGTGTCATGGGCGACTGCCGGACATACGAGAACGTCGCGGCCTTGCGTATCGTGGAGAGCCAGGACGGCATGACGGCCGACTGGTCGCGCGTTTCGTATGACACCCTGGCACGCATTTCGAATCGCATCATCAACGAAGTCAAGGGCATCAACCGCGTGGTGTTCGACATCAGTTCGAAGCCGCCGGCGACGATTGAATGGGAGTGAAGCGCAACAGCCCCTGGACGAGTTGCGCGAAGTGAGGGCGACGTGAAACGGATGGCAGTCATACTGGTGGCGATTGCGGCCTGGGCTGGCGCCGCCGCGGCCGACGACCTGACGTTGGTGACGGGGCAGGTTGTGACCGGCCGGTTCACGGGATTCCGCAATCATCGTTTTGTCTTCAGCGAAGCCGGCGGCAAGGAGCGCGAGGAGTACGCCGCCGATATCAGGAATTTGAAGGTTGCCCCCCCGGTTAAGGTGGCGGCCCAACTCGTGGCCGGCAGGATGGATGATGTTCTTTTCGCCGGATATGAAAAATTCAGCGTGCAGCTCATTCGCAACGGTCACGCCTTCGACGAGCCGGCCACCATGCTCAAGCAGTTGGATACGACGTTCGACGTGCAGCGTACGGTCGAGAGCCCCGGCGTGTTTGTCATCAGCCACGGGGAAGACGTCGATATCGAGAAGTCGTTGACGCCCGGCAAGATCAACGTCGTGTTCTTCCATTTTCCCGAGGCCCATTCCAGCGTGCGGCAGGGCAACTACATCGAAGTTCTCACCCGTCAGAGCCAGGGCCGGGTTGTCGTTCAGAAACTGGTGATCTCCAGTTGGCAGGCGCCGGTCTGCAAAGCCAAGCAACTGACATCGCTGCCGCAATTCTGGTTCTACAGCGCTTCGGGTCATCTCGTGAAGAAGCTGACCGAGCGGTTTACGGAAGCGGATATCGACGACGCGTTCAAGGCCGCGCGCCGCAGTTTGTAGGGGAGGGGCGGATGGCGTATCGGCGGGTCATGGTTACCGGCGCCAGCGGGCTGCTGGGGGGCGCCGTGGAGGCCGTCCTGCGCCGTGAGGCGGGTGTGCTGCCGCTGGCCGGGCGCCATGCTCGCGGCGATCAACGCGCGATCGACCTGGCCGATACCAGCCAGATGGCGGCGCTGGCCGGCGAATCCTGGGATGCACTCGTGCACTGCGCCGCCTATCGCAGTCCCGACTACTGCGAGCAGCATCGCGCCGAGGCATTGAGGCTCAACGCCGAGGTGCCGGTCGAACTGGCGCGGCTGGCTCGGGCCCGGGGCGTGCCGATGGTGCACATCTCCACCGATTACGTTTTTCCCGGCACGCATCCGCCGTATCGCGAGGACGCGGCGCGGCAGGCCGTGAACTGGTATGGCGAGACCAAAGTGCGGGCCGAGGAGGGCATAGCCGCCGCGTATCCGGCGGCCACGATTCTTCGTATCGGCGCTCTGTACGGGGTGCCGACCCTGGAGGTCCGATCGCCCATGCTGGAGGAGGCGCTCGAAGCGCTCTACGCGACGGAGATCCAGGAGTTGGATGATCGCATCGTGCGTTGTCCGTCGTTGGTTGACGACGTGGCGCTGGCGATCCGGTTCCTGCTCGAGGCGGGTATCGCGGGCATCGTGCACGCGAGTGCGGGGAGCACGTGTACGCGGTACGGCTGGACGCGGCTGGTGGGCGAGGCGCTCGGCTTGTCGGCTGCGCACCTGCGGCCTACGGACCGCGACCTGTCCCGGCCGGCCCGGAGGCCGGTCAACTCGCAGTTGGCCGTGGACCGGTTGCGCCGTCTGGGCGGGCCGATCCCGCGTGACGCGCGCGAGGTTCTGTGGGAATTGGCGCCGCGACTCCGACGCCGATGAGCAGACATTCGAGAAAAGGCTTGTGCCCCGTGCATCGGGATGGCTATAGAGAACTTGCTATGGTTTGCACACGCGAACATGGGGATCGACGATGAGCCGTCAGAGCCTCAATTGGGACGAGATGTATCGGGCCCTGGAGTCCTTTCGGAAGGAACGGGGAAACTGCAACGTCTGCGCCAACTGGGCAAAGAATCCCCAACTCGGCCGCTGGGTGGCCATGCAGCGCTATCGGCGGAAGATCGGCGAGTTGCCGGCCAAGTGCGTGGAGCGTCTCGACAAGCTCGGGTTCGTGTGGTCGCCGACGGATCTGGTGTGGAACGACATGTTCGATCGCCTGCGCGCGTTCCGTACGAAGCACGGCACGTGCGATGTTCCGTCGCAGTGGCCGGATGACCCGCATCTGGCCAACTGGGTGGCCAATCAGCGGCACCGCAAAAAGATGGGCTCGCTGTTGCCTGACCGTTCCAAGCGGTTGGACGACGTGGGGTTCGTGTGGGCGGTGTACGGCAAGAGCAAGGATGGCCGGGTGGTCGGAGAAAAAAACGCTGCCCCGCCGCCGGGTAAAGTCGAGTCGGACATCGAGGAGCGGCTGTACATGGCGGGGCCGGGCACGTATGTTCAGCACAACGGGTTGGTGGCGATACCGCCGCGGCTGGAACGCTATATCGCGTCGCACCGGGGCGATCTTCCGCCGTACATCCCCTTGCCGCGCGGGCCGATCGTGTTTCATGTCGGCGACGACATGGCGGGCCGCAAGCAGAAGGTGACGTGGAGCGGTCGAGGCGCGCTTCCGGAGATCGTCCACAAGTTCGTAGAAGAGAACGGCACGCTGCCGCCGCACGGCTGATTGAAGGCGATTACCCGCCCCGTCCTGTTTTGCGAGATTGACACCCCCGTCGAAATCTCTATCATCTTGCCCATTCTGTTTGCCCGCAGAAGCCCATCCGGGCCGCCGGATTTAGGGCAAAAACACATGGCGTGGTAGCTCAGTTGGTAGAGCAGCGGACTGAAAATCCGCGTGTCGTCGGTTCGATTCCGACCCTCGCCACCACCTTTTTCACTCTTTGTTCACTCGGAAATCATCATAATATCCAATAAACACCGGGTATTTTGCGCGTCTTGCGTTCCGTGTTTTGCTCCCATGTGTTCCTATCGGCTCCATCTTGTTCCATCTGAGGATGCCCCTAGAAAGCACACAGAAAGCACACAGGAGAACTCGCCCATTTCTCGCTGATTGCAGGACTCGCGAGACGCGGCAGTCTGCGTCCCCGATGGGGACAGGGGCCATGAGGGCGGCAGTGGCGGGTTTCATCAAGAAGATCAGGGACGCGCGCCCGATAACCCATTCATGGCGAATGCTTCGACCTCGTTCAGGTCAAAACGGATCTTCCGTCGGCTATACCGGACAGAATGCAGCAGGCCTTTGCGGACGTATCTGTAGATTGTCTTGGGATGGCAACCGAGGACCTCGGCGGCTTGTCTCACCCCGCCGAGCTTGGGTTTCGCCGACGTCTTTCGAGAGCAGGCGCGCAAAATTTCCTCTCGTTGCTCCGGCGTGACACTCCCGTCAGTGCTCAGAATAGTTTCGATGACCTTTTGTGTCGTGGCATTCATGGATGCCCAGCCTCATGCTCCTACTTCTTCGCCTGCCCGCCGCGTCAGAATGGGCCCAACCTGGGAATAAGGATATCCGGCAATCAGATGCCTCATAAGCCCGACCCGCCCGCTGCCGGCGGGGGCACCCTGGCGGCGATCATTGGCTTGGGCCTGTTGACCGCTATGCAGGCCGCTGCTGCCTGTGTTCCTGGCCGTGATGGTATTGCCGACTGTGTCAGTAATGGAGGTGGTATGTCCAACTTTCAGCCCACACCTGGTCCGCAGCAAGTCGTCGCCTTGATTGAAGAAGCGTTGCTCTACGGGGTTGACGATCTCAAATTGGGGACGGCCGGAGCCCGTTGCATAAGAAACCTCCAGGCTGGCCTTCAAAAAGGGCAGGTGCCCGATTACGACTACCGTGCGCTACAGAACCTCGTGGAGCGGGCAAAGCGATGGATCCTCCCCATGGAATGGCGTGCGGCGTTTCCGACAAACCCTCCACCCGAGATCATCACACCGGGGGATATTCACCCGATCACGCTTCTGGACGGCACGCCAGTCGGCCACACGTTCCTCGACATGGCCGAGGCGATCCGCAGCACAGGCCGGCCCGGTTCGACAAAGAGCACCTTGTCGGCGTCTATCCTTGACGCGAGCGCCTCATGCGGAAAGGCCATTGTCATCATCGATTCAAAAGGCGATGGTCAGTTCGATTATCTGGCGAGAAAGTACCCTGGCCGAATACTCAAGGTACGAGTAGGGCGGCCCAATGCGCCCTGGTTTAACCCTTGGCAGTATTTGCGCGCTATGCGGGATTACTTCCTGACGATCTTTAGTCGAAAAGACTCAAAGATCGTTCTGGATGCCGCCACGGAGCAGAGCGTTAAGCAGATCGCAATTTCTGGTGCGCTCGAAGTGACTCATGCCCAGTTGATGCGGAATGTGGCCTTCGGCGCGGCGCCGGCCGGCTTTCCCTTCCTCCCAAACGACTTCAGACGCAGCATGTTTTCTTCACTGTATGACATCGCGCAGTCGCCACTTTATCCCCAACTCGCATGCCAACGTGGACCGAACCTAGCTGAAATCCTGAAGCGCGGTGGCGGGGTCATATGTGATACCTCGAGCATCGCGGGCTCGCTGCAAGAGGAGTTTTGGATCTGTTCGCTGTTGGTGGGCATACGCCAGGAAATTAAGGCCGATCCTGTGCTGAGCGCACAGAGTGGGACTCAGGTCGTATTCGCGATCGACGAGGCAACTTACTTGGCGGCGGCGTCACGGGTACCCTCGGCTAACTTACCGTGCCTAGTTCACCTCTCGACTTTGGTCCGGTCGTCCTCAATCTGCCTGTTCTGCACGTATCACAGCATTTCTGTTGTCCATCCTGTACTGAACGCGGCTGGCACTTGGTTTGTGACGCAGATTTCGGATGGGAACGATATTGCGACAGCAAAGAAGACATTCGCCCTTACAGACGTCCAAGCCAAGGCGTTGACCGGGCTGCCCAAGGGCGTGGCCATGTTGCGCATGGGAAATCGGTTTACCTCTCCCTTTTTGGTGGCCTACCCGCGTATCCCTGATCCGAAGAAGATGACTGACGCGGAAATCGACGCGAACAACGGTCCAATCCTTGCAACTCTGCCAGCCATCGTCCCCGAGAATTATCACAAGATTCCCGTGCCCATTGTTACACCACCGGCTGCTGCCGCGCCGGCTCCGGCTACCGCGGCTAAGCCACCGCCTCCCGCGTCAGCCTCGGCTCCAACCGTCGCAGTAGTCGCCGCATCAACCGCACCTGCGGCTGCCGTCACTAATGACTACATGGCGATCCTTATGGATATCGCCGCCAACCGGTTTGCGAATGTCAGCACGCGCGCGTCCAAACTCGCACTCCCGTCCGGCAAGACACTGACCTTTAAGGCAATGAAGGACGCCCTCGACGACCTCAATGGCCAGGGATTTGTGGGCGAGGTCACTGTTCACCTGGCGCCTCACGCTGGCCCGCCCAGCCTGATGCACTTCTTGACCGCTGAAGGTCATGCGGCCATCGGATCCCTGCATAAGCCACCGCGTGGCGGTTACGCGCATGACCTTGGTCAAAATCTCATCAAGCATATCCTGGCTGAACGCTCCATCCCCGCCACGATCGAAATGGTTCTGCCAGGGACCACCAAGATGATCGACGTCGGGGTCATCTGCCCAGTGACAAAACTGCCCATTGCAATCGAACTGGCGCTCTCGACCGCAGCCTCCAGTTTTGAGCCCGACCAGGCGGAGCGGGATCTGTTGGCCGGGTGGGCGAGGGTCCTAGTCGTGGCTCTCAACCGAACTGACCTTGATTCCGTGGTCAAGGCGTTCGCTCGCCATAGCCCAAATCCGGATTCTCGGGTCCATCTGTGCCTCATTTCTGCACTAAAGGCAATGTCCAGCTTGCAGGATATCTACGATAGCAACTCGTTCGTCGCGAAGGTGAAGTCAAGTAAAACGAAAGGGAAGGTAATATGAGCTACTGTCCGTCTTGTCAGTCCGAGCTCGATGCCAGCGTCGGAACAGCGTGCCCGAAGTGTGGGTACAGTGTTTCCATCATACCTGTCGAGCAGTCTCTTGCTGTCTGTGCACATCGCGCCATAAGGCCGGGCTCTGTCAAAGTCGGCGCAACGCTTGACGGAACAGGGTCAACCGGTGCCTATCAGGCCAGCATTCCCCTGATCTTTGGGGATGTGTTGGAGTGCCTTGCGAGTCTGGTTGCGAAGCTCGACATCGATGTTTGGAAACATGGGGACGAAGAATACAAAGAAGCGCCGGCTCAACTGGTGCAGTCTGGATCAGCTCTGGAAGCCCTTGCTGCGGTGCGTTCAATTCGGTACGGGGGAGGGTTCGATGCCGCTGAGACTCACGCCACCCAGATCGAGCGCCTTCTCAACGTGACGGCATGGGGAACGCGGCTCGTCGGGTGTCGGAACGTGCTTCTGGCTTTCCTAACGGACGATACGAAGCCGTTGCCGTCGGGCAAGTCCATGCGGCAACTCGGAGCCGAGATCAAGGATAAGCGGGTGAAGTTGTTCTTGGTCTGTCAGTCTACGCCGACCCTCCGGGACCTGGTTGATGCGGCCGGCGGTTTCCTGATCGAGATTTCGAACAATCCTGACAGCGCTGAGGTCAAGAAGGTCGTTAATTCATTGTGTGCAGCGCTGACAGTCACGATGTCAGGAGCTGGCGGAACGATCCCGATGAGCGCGGTGGTAGTGTAACAACATATCAGTGAAGGAGATAAACATGCGCAATGGAATAGTGGTGGAGGAGATCGCGGTCACGGCTGATCTCAAACGACGGAACGGCATCTGCAGCAATACCAAACAGGAAGTTGTTGTTGTGATGGATGCTTCGCCTTCCATGGATG
>Ga0073936_10005569_pt1 | contig 16992 bp, 14 predicted proteins | sample AliMusrvi5mmetaG_FD_87041 | JGI IMG/M metagenome (GOLD analysis project Ga0073936, IMG submission 87041) | Freshwater lake bacterial and archeal communities from Alinen Mustajarvi, Finland, to study Microbial Dark Matter (Phase II) - Alinen... | ecosystem: Environmental > Aquatic > Freshwater >... | reverse complement strand
GTTATAAAGTTTGCCGCTGAGGGCGTTTGCGTGGCATCTCCGGATGCCGAACTTCTTAGGGCATTGGAACCTGATGCACGTCGGCTCTCCATTACGCATACAACGGGTCAGGAAATCACGGCAGCGCTATATCTGCTGCGTGAGGATCAGGAAAACTTCTATCTTTTTGTCTGTAACACTGGCGAAGATTTCTGCACAGATCGGAAGCCAAACCTCTTTTCCTCTCTCTCGCGCGATCGGCGGTTGGCTTTCCCGGATGTTCGCATCCGTGGCTTCGTTGGCGCCGGGGGGCAACCGTTGGAATTGAACGCCGAAACGGGGACGGTGTCTGCAGCCACAGCCCAAAAAACGGCTGGCGGTTGGGAAATCAGGACAAGTCTCCCTGCGCTTGCCAGCAGGCTTTATATGATTCCCAAGCGCGCCGGCAAAACCCCATTAGCTCCCGCCCCCGTGCTTCAAACTGTGAGGGTAGAAACGCTGAGGCAGGAGACGTGGAGTACCCGGTTGTCTGAAGCCAATGTTCTGGTACTGGATCGGTGTGCCTTCCGCATCGGGACAGATGACTGGCTGCCGGCGACTGATATTTTACGCATAGACAACCACGTGCGAAAAGCGCTGGGGATCAATATCCGGGGAAGCGGAATGGTTCAGCCGTGGGCTCGTCACTCCCTTGCAAAGCCCCGTTGCACACCTGTTTCTCTGGCCTATGAGTTTACCGTGGACGAACACCCTTCCGGGGATCTCTTCCTGGCGATCGAACACCCCGAGGCGTTCTCAATCAGATTAAATGGAAATCCGTTCAGCACGGAGTCAGAGTCTGGCTGGTGGACCGATCGTTCTCTGAAGAAGCTGAGGTTAGATGCGACAGACCTGAAGCCCGGACTTAACGTGATCCGGATGGAAACCTCCTATTCGGAAGTTTTCTCCGGGTTGGAAAGCGTTTATCTGCTCGGGAACTTCGGCGCGTGGGTGAATGGCACGGAGGTGGGGCTGACGGCGCTTTCATCAACTCTCTCCCTGGGTGACTGGTGTGAACAAGGTCTTCCCTTTTATGCCGGGCATGTGGCCTACCTGAGTGCCATCCATCCTGTCTTTTCAGAGGGTGAACGTGTATTTGTTTGTGTGCCGGAATACCGTGGCATTGGAGTCAGGGTGTTGGTCGATGGCCAGCAGGCTGGAGTCATCGGATGGGAGCCAAATGAGGTGGAGATTACCCATTTGCTGGGTGGCCAAGCCGTTGAACTGGCCATTGAGGTGCTTGGACACCGGCGCAATTCACACGGCCCATTTCATATTAAGACCAAATGGCCTACCTGGACGGGCCCCGACGAATTCCAATGCGGCAAGGATCGGTGGTTTGACGGATATCAACTTGTCCCCTGTGGGTTGATGGGGCCTCCTCGAATTGATGTTCGCAAGACATTGTCGAGGACAAATGGCATCCGGACCGGGCGCGGAAGGAGTTTGTGAAATTCATGGAAGCAACAGATGGTGCCTGCCATGTTGAGTTGATTATGAAGGACATATCGACCGTCCGTTATCATCCTCAGCGTCTCTGGGAATGGTCGCGGATCGCTATGGAAGTGGCCGAGCAGTATGCCCGTTAAAGGTGTTTATGATCCGTAAATTACTGTTGGTGATTTTGGGCAGTGTCCCCTTTTATTTTACCTCTGCAGCCGTGCCTACGGGCGGCAATTGGCCGGCGTGGCGTGGCGATGGCTCGGGAATCAGCGCGGACACCAACCTGCCTGTGACATGGGATGCAACCAATCATGTGGTGTGGCGCACTCCGTTGCCAGGCGAGGGGAGTTCGTCGCCCATTGTCTGGGGCTCGCGCGTGTTCCTAACGGCATCCACGGATCATGGCACGAATCGGTTGGTACTCTGCCTGGACGCGAATAATGGTCGCGTGCTCTGGCAGCGACAACTGGTCGCCTCGCGGATTCCTCAGACCGACCCGAAGTCTGGCTATGCGCCGGCTTCCCCCGCCACGGATGGACAGCGGCTGTACGTTTTCTTTGACGCGCCGGGACTGATGGCCTTCGATATGGATGGTTCGCTACTCTGGACCATGCCGCTGGGTCCATTCAAATCGCAGTATAACATTGCCGCCTCACCCATTATATTCCGTGATCGAGTGATCCAATGTTGTGATCATGGCGGCGAGGCGTTTATTCTGGCCGCCGACGGCACGACGGGTCGCTTGCTGTGGAAAACACCGCGCAAGCAGGGCGGTCAGTACGGCACGCCGCTATTGTTTGCTCACAAGGGGGCATGGCAGGTGGTCGTTGGGGCAACCACTGTAAGGTCCTATGATCCTATGACCGGCGCCGAGAACTGGTCATGCTCAGGTCTGTCAGAGTGCGTGGCTCCGAGTCCCGTGGGCGGTGATGATGGACTTGTTTACGCCACATCCGGCCGCAACGGTCCGTCGTTGGCCATCAATCCCGATGGCACGGGGGATGTGACTGAGACCCATATCCGGATGCAGGTGTCGACGGGCGGTCCGTATGTCCCTTCGCCACTGTTTCGATCCGTACTGGTTTTGCCTGCGGATGATGGTGTGGTAAGGCTAATCTCAAGTAACGGCGTGGTGCGGATCGCCCAACGACTGCATGCGCACTTCACGGCGTCGCCTATCCTGGCGGGCAGCAACATCTATTGGACAGCCGAAAATGGCGACACCTATGTGCTGGATGCCAGCCGTTTGGGCGATGTCGAACCGACTCTGCGGGTGGTGGCCGTGAATTCACTGGGGGAAAAGAATCTCGCCTCCCCTGCCGTCGCCAATGGACGGTTGTTCATCCGTACCGATCGGGCGTTGTATTGTCTGGGCGGTTCCGGCTTCTCCCGTATGGCCGCGCTTGCGCATCCACTCGCCGGAGTTGGGTTTGCTGAACTGAAACGGCGTTTTGAGGCACACCCGGCGGCAGATGGTGATGATATCCCCATACGGCTGGCGGTGGTGGATGCGTTGTCGGAACTTCGGGATGCTGAAGCGATTTCGTTCCTTAAGACGATTGCGGAAAAAGATCCGCATTGGGACGTCTGTGAGGCGGCGGCCAAGGCGGTGTCGGATTCCAACACTCCAGCAACCGTTCCCGCGCTGATGGGGCTTCTGGAGGATTCGCGGGACTACATGAAAATCATCGCGGCAGGCGGCTTGGGCCGACTCCGTGTGTCGACAGCTGTGCCTGCATTGCTTGTTGGTGTGACTCATCAGAAGCCGGTTGTCCGGGCTGCACGCCTGCAAGCGTTGGCGGAGATTGCCATGGCGCCCGACAGTGATCCCGGCCCAATCCTGGTGGCTTTGCAGACGGCATTGGCCGACAAGGATGGATTGGTTCGCGTCGCGGCCGTGCACGGTCTTACCACCTTGATTGCGCGTCCTGGCATTGATCGCAACGGTATAGCGACATCCCTACGATCCTGCGAGTCGGACACCAATCCGTTGGTGGCCTTTGCGGCTCGGGATGGGCTTGCGGCGCTCTCCGGTGATATCTCGATTACAGGACCGCGCCAGAAGTAGCGTGAAGTAATGAAGGGATCACCAACCACAACGCTTTGGTTACGAGTAAATTTTAAGGGAGGCGGTATCATCCAGGTTTTTCAAGTCCGGAAGAAGCAGGGCATCGTCGGGGACACGGAGCAGTTTGCGGAACTCTCCGGGGGTGAGGTTGATGGCGCGCTTGAATTCATGGGTGAAGTGGCTTTGGTCGAAAAACCCGCAGGTGTCCCCGATTTCACTGATTTCAAACGACGTGGTGGCGAGGAATTTTTTGGCCTCGGAAAGGCGTATTTCTGTGAGCAGTTGTTTGAAGGTTTTCCCGGTCTCCCGGCGCAGTCGGTGAACCAGGGTTGAGGCGCTGACCCCGATGGCGTGTGAGGCAGTGGCCAGGGTGATTTTTTCCTGATAGTGGGACTGCTGCCAGTTCGTCACGCGCTCCGATAGGGGACGACTATCCTGCAAGGAGGGATCTTTTCCCTCGAAATACTCCTGGATCCATTCGGCGACCTCGTAACAACTTTCCTCCGTTGAGGCGGCATGTTCCAGCCTGAGCATCTGGCGCATTTCCCGGCAGGTCGCCACGGTCCAGGGAGTACCGCGCAGGATATTCTGACTGGTCATCACGGCCAGCAGAACCCTCACATGTGCCTTGAGCTTAATCTGATCCCAGTTACTGGCCATCAGAAGTTTGGCTAGGTATTTGGAGACGAAAGCCATTGCCCCTGGCTTGTCGTTTTGGTTGAGGAATGTGAGTAATTGGTAGGTATCGCCAAGAATATCCGGTGTCGTCGTTTCCTGATTCCGGATGTCGGCGAACGCCTCCGCAATCCGGCGCTGCTGCAGATACTTCTCATTCTGGCGCCGGAAAAAAAAGCTTGAGTTGACACCCGAAGAGCAGGATGTCTCCATGGCCAGGGTTCCCAGTCCGCGCAGAGCGCTCGGTGTGATCTGGCGAAGGGTTGGGATGAGTTTCAGAAATGTTTTGGGATTGGTGTTAGGCCACGTTCCGGCAACCTGTGTCACGGCATCACGGATGTCGCTTTCTTCACCTGCAACACAGAATCCGCCGAGTTCCACTCCTCCGCAGCATTTATTGTGGGGTGCGATGGGGATAGTGATGAATAGGAGATTGGCCCAACAGCGATAAAAGTGGGGTTCCCCCGAGGCCGTGGCGTGAACCGTGGCGTTGCAGCAGGCGACGCGGCATAGTGAGACGGCAACAGGGTGGGCGAGCGCGTGCCGGCAGAAGGCGCAAACCTTGCCGTTGAGTAAGAGCTGTTGCTCATACAGTCCATGATAGAGGGCGCCTTGCCCGGTAAGCTGCTCAATCTCATCAAGAAGATGTTCTGTTTTGGAGAATGTTCCCTTTTTTGTCATGCCATAATATCCAATAATCAGACCGTATTATACAAGATAATTGCTGGCAAAGTGGGAGGATGATCCCAGTTGCAGGGGAACGAATTGATTCAACGTTCGGAACGACAGGAGCGGGCATGAAAAAACTGATTGTGGTCGGGGAGAATATTCACTGTACGCGTGTTTATAAAGTGGGCGGCAACTTTGTGAAACCGCATGGCAGTGGTCAGGCGATTGTCTATGGAGGCAAGGCCGATACGCGGTATCTTTCCATTCCCTCCCGCTTCATGGAAACGGCGGATTGGACCTCTGGCAAGGTCAAACATTGCGCCGTGGCGGTGTGGCAGGGGCTCTATGGCGATGCAGCGGGTAAGGCGGCGGCCGTGGATTATCTCCGGTATCTTGCGGCACGTCAGGAAGCAGCTGATGCGTCTTTTCTGGATGTCAATGTGGATGAGTTCAGCACCGATGTGGCGGAGCGATGCCGCGCGATCAAGTGGGTGGCGGAGGTCGTTCAGGCGGGCAGCAAGCTTCCCTTGAGCATCGATTCGTCCAATGAGGTCATTCTTCGTGCGGGACTGGAGTCCTGCGACCCGAAGCGAGGCAAACCGATGGTAAACTCGGTCTCGCTTGAACGCCAATCCTCCATTCCGGTGGCGGCGGAATTCAAGGCGGTGGTAATTGCCTCTGCCGCAGGCGAGAAGGACTTGCCCTGCGATACTGCTACGCGCCTCGCAAACATCAACAGGCTGATGCCGATGCTGAACGCTGTGGGCATCACAGGAAGCAGTGTTTATGTGGATCCGCTGGTTTTTCCCATTGCAACAGATTCCAACAACGCCCAGGCATTTATTCATGCCGTGGCTTCAATACGCATGACCTATGGCCCGGAGATCCACATCTCCGGCGGGCTCAGCAATGTGTCGTTCGGCATGCCGGCCCGCAAGCTGATCAATCAGGTGTTTACCTGGATGGTTGTGGAAGCCGGGGGTGACGGCGGTATCCTGGATCCGCTACAGATGAATGCCAGGATTCTGGCCGCCGTGGATACCACTTCCGAACCCTTCAGATTGGCCCAGGCGTTGCTGACAGGCGAGGACCTGTTCGGGGCGGACTTTATCATGGCCCATCGCGAGGGAAAATTGGGAGGGGAATGAAACAGTAGGCGGTAGACGGTCATTATTATTTCTTTATTAAAAACCAAAACAAGGAGAACCGGATGAGCATCGTATTAGAGCAGATCAAAGAACAGTTAATGAAGGGCAAGGCCAATGACGTGAAGGCATTGGTCCAGCAGGCGCTGAATGAAAACATTGGCGCAGCGGAAATACTGAATAAGGGCTTGTTGGGCGGCATGGGCGTCATCGGCGAAAAGTTCAAAAAGAATGAAGTCTATGTCCCCGAAGTGCTGATTGCGGCCCGCGCGATGAAGATGGGTATGGAAGTTCTGAAACCCGCGTTGGCGGCAGCCAAGGTGGAACCCCGTGGCGTGGTGGTGATCGGAACCGTCAAAGGCGATCTCCATGACATCGGCAAGAACCTTGTCGGGATGATGCTCGAAGGCGCCGGGTTCAAGGTCATTGATGCCGGCATCAATGTCGAGCCGGCGAAATTCATCGAGATGGCAAGAGCCAACAACGCTTCCCTGATCGGGGCCTCGGCCCTGTTGACAACCACGATGACCAACATGAAGGAAGTGGTTGAGGCATTAAAGGCCTCCGATCTCGCCGGACGGGTAAAGGTCATGATCGGCGGAGCACCGGTGACCCAGACCTTTGCTGATGAAATCGGTGCCGATGGATATGCGCCCGATGCGGCTTCCGCTGCAGATCTGGCCCGCACACTTGCGGCGTGAAACACTTTAATCTGATCCAACGGAAAAACCATGAACCGACAGTATTTTATTGATTTGACCCGGAAAGATGTGCGAGTGCCCATCGGAGTGGATATGATTCTACATCAGTATCCTGATGTAGACGCCATTCTCGACAACGGGGAGCGGATGGGTCAAGTGCTGCTTGAGGCAGCTCGGTTCTATAACAGCCCGATCGTGATGCCCCACATGGATCTGATGCTGGAGAAAGACCATCTCTTGTCCCTGATGGGTATCCCCGCAGCGGATCGTCCGGCCTATCATTTCCACGGTTGTCCTTCGGATGCCATGGTTGCCGAGTTCAATTCCAAGATCAAGGGCCCGCTCGGACGGAGAATGGAGGCGCGGAATGATGCCATCCGGTATGTGGCAACCCATTCGATGCTCATGCCCATGGGGATCTCGATAGGACCTTTCTCGCTGATGACCAAGCTGTTGGCTGATCCGATCACGCCTATTTTTCTTCATGGTTCGGGCATTACCGGCGAGGATGATCCGGAAGTCAGGGCTGTCGAGATTTGCCTCGATCTGGCGCTGGCCGTGGTTCTGCGCGCCATCGAGTCGCAATTGGATGCCGGTGCCCAAACCATCATCGTTGCTGAACCAGCCGCCAATACGGTCTACTTATCGCCCAAACAGATGAAAGAGGGGGCTGATATCTATGACCGGTTTGTACTGGCCCCGAATGCGGTCATGCGCAAGCTCGTGGCTGACCGTGGTGCGGCTTTGATTTTCCATGACTGTGGTGCTCTCACGTCTGAGATGATCCGTAAGCTCGATACCCTGCGCCCGGAGGTTTTCAGCTTTGGCAGTCCGGTGAACTTGTGGGAAGCGGCTGATCTCGTATCGAAGGACACGGTTCTCTACGGCAATCTCCCCTCCAAGCGGTTTATGTCCGATTCCCTGATCACCGTTGAGCAGGTGAAGGAGATGTCCCGAGACTTGGCGGCGCGGATGCGGGAAAAGAACCACCCCTTCATGCTGGGCACGGAATGCGATGTGCTTTGTGTCCATGAGCACAAAGAGGTCATAGCACGCAAAGTAGAAGCCTTCATGAGCTGCGCCGTGTGACCTGGCTTTGTATCCATGGGTTAGAACTTCAACCTGTAGAAACAGCGATCATTCGTCACGGGCAGGGTGAAGATGTTGGTCGGAAAATCTCCCGGGATGTTAGTTGGTAACGTTGCCGTGAATCCAGTCATCAGGTTCGTCGTGTATTGAATGGTAAAAAACTCGCCGGTGGCGCTTGGCCAGGAGAGATCCAGTTGCCCCTTTTGGATGCTCGGTTGCAGCTTCAGCGACAGCGGAACCCGGGGCCCGAGATCATAGACTTTGACCGGTCGCCACCGGTCAACGAGTGAGTTGTCTCCGCACTGGCCGTAGTCGTTGGCTCCCCATTGCCAGACTGAGCCATCCGTCTTGACGGCGATGTTTTGATAATCCCGGGCGGCCATCATGACCACATCGCTGAATCCGGCGCCGTAGTTATCCGTCAGAATTCTGACCGGCACAGGATTCGCCACGGTATTGGTGGTGCCGTTCCCCAGTTCCCCGACATCATTCTTGCCCCATTTCCAGATGGTGCCGTCCGCGTCAAGTGCGGAAGAATGTGAATCCCCGCCGGATACGGCCACCATATTGCTCAGGCCCGTGACTTGCACCGGACTTGGCCGGTTGGATGTGGAACCGTCGCCAATCGCGCCCATGTCATTCTTACCCCATGCCCAGACGGTCCCATTCGACTTTAATGCCAGAGCATGGTCCCAGCCGCAGGATATGCCGACCACGTTGGAGAAACCGGGAATTTGTTGGGGCGTCCAACTGCTGCCAATCACCCGGCCAATGCCCCACTGGTACACCGTGCCGTCGGGCATCAAGGCGACACTGAATTGGTACCCCCCGGATACAATGGCGGGGTTGGTCAGTCCGACCACCTGGACCGGCACGAGCGTTGCGTTGGTTGTGCCATTGCCCAGAGCGCCGGTCGCGTTCCAGCCCCATGCCCAGATCGTGCCGTTCGATTCCACGGCCAGGGTGTGGTAATCGCGGCCGCCAAGAGCGACCACATTCTGTAAGCCGCTGACCTGCATCGGCACGCTTGCGTCATTGGTGGATCCATTCCCCAGCAGGCCAAAGGTGTTCATGTTTGCGCCCCATGCCCAGACGGTGCCATCTTCCCGTACGGCCACGTTGTGCATTTCGCCGCCCATGATTATCTTGGCCGAGTTGAAGAATCCGATGTTCCCGGGGCCGTGTACTTCGCCCGGTATAGTGACGTGGTTCGTGGCTGCCGGGGCCAGACCGATGCCCAGTTTGCCGCCGAAATTCGCGCCCCACGTCCACACTGTGCCATCCGATTTCATCACCAGCGTACCCCTGGCGCCGCCCCAGATGGAAACCACGTCCGCCGCCCGTGCCGCAGGATTGGCGGCAAGGAAGATTCCCAATAGCAATCCGCATTCTGTCCAGCGCCGTCGCGATGACTTTTGTAACTTGCGCATATCTTGCATTTTAACAGGATTGACAGAGGAGCACAATGTTTGCATGGAGCCCTGTCAGGGCAGACGCATCTAAACCACCACAAAATCAAGAGTTTTGACAGAATTTACAGAATGTTCAGAATGGTGATTGATAGATTTTATGTTACCGTCGGACATTATGAAAGACATCGTGGTGATAAGGAGGGTCTCATGAATCGCATTCGGTTCGGGGTGGTGGGAACGGGGTGGCGCGCCCAGTTCTATCTTCGTGTGGCCCGTTCGCGGCCTGACCTATTCGAGGTGGCGGGCGTCGTTTCCAGAACGGAGGAGCGGGCGGCTGCGATCAATAGGGAATGGGGCGTCCCGGGGTTCACCAGTCTCGGCGCCTTGCTCGATGCAAAACCGGAGTATGTCGTCACCAGTGTGCCTTGGCATATCAACCCGCCGCTACTGCGTGAACTCGCGGAGCGGAAGATGCCCGTGCTTTCGGAAACAGTGCCTGCGCCCGATATAGAGTCGCTTCTGGCGCTCGATGCCGAGCTCTCCCGGCTTCAGGCTAATGTGCAGGTGGCCGAGGAATACCACTTGAGGCCGAGCCATGCGGCCCAGTTGGCCTTTGTGGCCGGAGGTCTGCTCGGGCCGGTTTCGCACGCGCAGGTCTCGATCGGTCATGGGTATCACGGTATCAGCCTGATCCGGCGTTTTCTCGGGATCAAGGGGGAAGCCTGTAAAATCGTCGGACGCTCGTTCTGCGCACCTATCGTGGCCGGAGGGGGGCGTTTTGGTCTACCGACGGAGGAGACCATCCGAGAGTCCGTACAGGATGTGGCGTTGTTCGACTTCGGCGACCGTAGTGCCGTATTCGACTTCACGAACGACCAGTATATGGGAATGATCCGTGACGGCCGCGTTCTGCTCAGGGGTTCCCGTGGCGAGATCTCCGGCGACAGCATCCACTACCTCAAAGATAAGGTTACGCCGCTCCACTTCCAATTCACCCGGCACCACCAGGACCTGCTCACCGGTGTGTCGTTGCGCGGCATTCAGGCGGGTGACGCATGGGTCTACCGCAATCCCCTGGAGGGCGCTGCGCTGACCGACGACGAGATAGCCGTAGGTGACTGCATGATCCGGATGGCCGAGTCCGCCCGGACCGGGATGTCGTTCTACCCATGGCGCGAGGGGATGCATGACCACTACCTCTACATCAAAATGCAGGAGGCGCTGAAGACCGGCACCGAGGTGTCTGTCCAGCCACTAGCCTTCAGCCAGTTTGGGTAAATGAATATTTGTTACTTAATCCCTTCCTTTGAAAATCAGGCAGGGACAGAAAATTACGTTTATCATATGTCCATAGCCCTGGCAAAACTGGGGCATCATGTACACATTGTTTCCTTAACAGGAAAAGGCCAGCGGGATTTCAAAGGGCTGGACGATAATATATTTGTTCATCAAATTTCTCATGGGAAAAATCTTTTCAGGTGGGCTCGGAAATTAGAGCGCATTTTCCCCTTATCGACATGGCTTTATGGACGTTTAATAAGAAGGTTCCTGCCCGCAATAATTACGAATCACGCTATTGACATACTAGAAGCAACCGATTGGGGGATGGATGCCTGGGCTTATTTATCAAAACGGCAAGTGCCGGTTTGTGTGCGATTGCACGGTTATCCCGGATTTAAGGATGAATTTGACAGGGGAACATTAAGGAAATGGCCAAGAAATTATATTAATTGGACTATCCAAAGAAAACACATCTTATCGGCTGATCTTGTTACAAGCGTCTCGAAGGCCTATACGAATTTTGTCCGGAAGGCCTGGGAAATTAAGGACAAAGAAGTCGCCATTATTCCCATTGCTGTGGATTTGACTGTTTTTTGCCCCAGTGACTTTCCCCGTGAGGTTCAATCCATTCTTTTCGCAGGCCGGCTGGAAAAATCTAAAGGCATTGAAATACTTGCCCAGGCAATTCCTGTGATTTTAAAGCGTTTCCCGCAGGCGAAGTTTTATTTTGCTGGGCAGGATTGTAAATATAACGACCGTCAACAGACATGGTCACAATTTTTAATAAGGGAGTTTGGCAGAGAACACATTGTTTATCTCGGTTCTTTATCAACCCAAGATGTTGTTCGATATTATCAGACGTCAACCATTTGTGTTGTGCCTTCGCTTTACGAGCCCGGCGGTACGGTAACCTTTGAGGCGAGGGCTTGTGGTTGTCCGTTGATCGCCAGCCGGGTGGGCGGTCTTGAAGAAGTCATAGAAGATAGACATACAGGATTATTGATATCGCCTGGCGATGCCGTGGCACTTGCTGATGGAGTAATCGAATTACTTCAACAGGATCAGCTGAGGCGGGGGATTTCACAAAAAGCCCTGGAATCGGTAAGTAAGAATTTTGACCTAAAAATCATCGCGCAACAAACAGCGGATGCTTATGCCAATACCATAAAGAGGTTTGAAGAAAACCAGTGTTTGCGGCATAAACAATGAATCGCCGGACGACCACCAGAAATATGAAAAGAATTATTCTTTTTAGATTCCATACCGAAGTTGGTATCTGTGAAAATCGACTGAAGCTTCTAAATAAACACAATCCCGAAGTTAAGATCTTTGGTCTTTTTGGTGGCCAGGAAGAAGATTTAGAGGCATTCCAGGGGAAATTGAATCCATACCTGGAAAGCATATATTGCATTCGCGGGAAGCGGCCTTCTTGGAAGCGAACCCACGGCGATTTGGCGCTAAGAATGTGGTATGAGGATGTTGGCAAAACGCTTTCTTTCGATATTCTTTATTTTATTGAATGGGATCTGCTGCTTTTTGAGCCTTTGGGGAAAATCTACGGTCACATACCTGAGAATGGTGTTGGCCTGACCTCGTTGACGTCGCTTAAAGATATAGAAGGACAATGGTTCTGGCTATCAAACGAATCTTTTAGAATTCAATGGCATGATCTTCTGCGATTTGTGAAAGACAAGTACGGTTATGATCAGGATCCGTTGGCATGCGAATTCTCAGGCGCATGCATGCCCAGGGAATTTCTGGAAAAATATAGTAACGCTGAGATTCCTGAATTTTGTCATGATGAGTTGAGGATTCCTTTGTTTTGTCAGGTATTTAATTTCAAGTGTTATAACACCAATTTATGCAGGGCATGGTTTGATGCCGCTGAACAGAAGCTTTTTAATTGCGATAATAAAGAGATCCGCTTATCAACAATAACTGAAGAGCTGGCTAAGCAGTCTGGGAGAAGGGCCTTTCATCCGGTTAGAAAAATGTTCAATTTTGATAAAACTGATTCTTTGATAAATAGAATTTCCGGTATCAAGGCATTCTTTCGCGTATCAATGGCGCCGGATGACAAGAGAAACGGAGCGATATGACAGATATTCCTGCTGAACCAATTGAGGCCACTGGAAAGCGTTTCACGGGGTCGAAATTTGATGACGTATGTCTGGGCCACTCACAGTTCCACAATGTGAGTCTCGTCGGGACAAAACTCGATTGTGTGAACATGAACGATCTAAACGTCTCATATTTTCAGATGGGTGGCGGAAAGTTCATTCACGGCGGATCCAGCCCGGATTTTGGTCAGGAACCCAACTCCTTTGAGGACTGTCAATTTGTGTCCAATCAATTCAAGCAATGTGACTTCCGTAAGGCCGTTTTTGAAGACTGCAAGATTGATGGTCTGAAGATCAACGGCCATTCGGTCCAGGAATTGATCGAGTTCTACGAGAAGAACAAATAGCCCAACGATCAATGCCAGCGCTTCGGCATGCCCTGGTTACCTTAGAATTCCCATCCGGTATTAAACCAGACTTGGGCGGTAGGGGAATCTGAGGTTACTCCGAAAAGAGGCGCGAAGTTCATGGTCATTTGCGGGAATGGGCGATATTGGAGACTCGGCCCCAGCACAATCGAGTCTTCAAAATTTCCACGGTCTTCCTTCGTGTCGGTAAAGGCGGCTTTACATTCTCCACCCAAAGCCAGCTTGTAGTCCCGTACGGCATAACTGAGCCCGCTACAGAATTGGTATTCACGCGCGAGATCGCCGCCGGTCTGGCACTCGGCCACAAAATTTACACCCCAGTGCCAACGCTGAGCCAGTTCCCCGCCAAACAGGATTTTGGGTTCAATCTGGTCCGGTTCGTCCCGCTTGTCATGCCGGATCCATTCCAGGTACAACGCCGGATTCCCGGGCAGTTTTCCCCAGTCGGCCAGTGCATAGCGGAGTTCGAGTTGCTCGCTGTTGTAGATTTCTCCATCGTTGCCGGTTTGATCAGTGCGGTAATAGATGTCGAGTTGGAATCGATTTGGCAGCCCGAACTCGACCTCATAGAGGCTCCGGTAATCTGTGGTTCCATCTTTGTTGACGGTGGTCCGCAGCCAGTACTCAACCTCCATCTTGCCTTCGGGGACAATATAGACCCGTGTGGTTGGGAACCGGCGGGTAGCAGTCCAGAGCGGCTGCTCGTATGAACCTATCAGGCTCTCTTCCCGCAAGGCGGGAATGCGGGGGGCGGTGACCTGAATAACGGGATATTCCCAGGTACGGTACCGTTGTTCAATCGGCTGTGGTTGTGTAACGGGCTCAGCGTTTCTCATCGCGTCCGCCGGATTGGCGACCTGTCCCAGACAAGGTCCGGCTGCGATGGCGAGTCCAATGATGAAGTAAGAGGCCTGGCCTGGTTGTTTCGAATAGTTCATGACTGCTCCTTTTGAGTTTGACGGTATAAACGCCGCCATCACGGAAAAGGTTCAGTGAATTCTGAAAAAGAATTTTCTTCCGGGACTCAGTTGGGCGGATCAGGAAAAATTGCCATCAGGGCATCGGCAAAGAGTTTCATGCCAAAGGCATTTGGGTGGTTGATGTTATTTAGCATCAGCGTGGAATGAGGAATGCCCTGCCGCCATAACCGCCCGTAGCGCAATGAGCCTTCAGCGATGGCGATATGGTTTTCGGCTGTGAACTTGCGCAACGCCTTCACGTAGGCGCGGGGATCTTCGTCGATACCTTTTTCCACCGTAAGGCCCATCCAGTCGGGCCGCACATAATGAGGCGTTAGGATGATCCACTCGGCGCCGATGGCTTTGAATTCAGCTTGGATTTGACCGTATCGCTGATAAACGCCCGTCTCGTCCAGACCTGCGTCATTCACAAATTCCGAAATAATCAGATCCGGTCTAAGGTTCAGGACCTTCTCCTGGTAATTATGCAGACTTCCCGGCGGTTCTGCGCGGTAACTGTCGGTGTTACGACCACCCCAGGCTTCGGTCATTAGCATAATTTCCGCCTTGGGGTAGCGTGCCCGGAGTCGTTTCGCGAACTGTTCCTGCCAACGATTGACGTTGGGTTCAGGAAGGAAAGATCCATCTGTCACGCTATCGCCCCACGCCAGGATTCGCACCTTTCCGCCGGCATTAAGTTTCGCCATTGTTTTGGGAATCGACTTCTCAGCCGGGGTTGGCGACGTCTTGGCCGGTTCGGGATAAACGGTCTCAAGAATGGGGAATAGATTTGCCTCGCCGAGCTTGGGCAATCGGGCGGATATCCAGATATTTGCCAGACGCGTCTCGCCAGAAGCCAGTGCGGGTGGTTGAGGATTCGCCACATGAGGCGTTCCTTTCCGTATGACAATCTTATTATCCGCCGTCAGTATTACTGAATCCAGTCGCATGGTTTCGTAGGAATAACTCACGACCACCGTCGCATCGGCCGTGATCAAACCGCCTTCCAGCCGTCCCACGCAACCCCATGTCAGGTCGGCTTCGTAGTCTTTTCCGCGTGAATAAGGAAGACTGTTGGATGGAGTGTGAACTACTAGCGATGCAGGATTCAAAGCGTACCGTACAGAACACTCCTCGGCGCGAACTCCGGCAAGTGGTACGCCGCGAGCGTATTCAGGTGCTTGCGGGTTGTAGAGTGGCAAGTTCGATATTTTTTCATCGCCGACCCGGACTAGATCCGGTGCCGCTACATTTACTGTCGCCATCACTCCGTTCGCTTCCACCTTGATCTGCCAGTCACCTGTCAGCGTCAATATCACACCCACAGCTAAATTCATCATTCCGTCTCCTTGTTATGCCGATGTCATAATCACTCTTGTAATGAGCGATAAATAATTGCATGTCCGCTCTCTTTATGTAAACCGTGGAATTAATTATCTTCAGAATTTTTAATTTGCTTTCGCCCTTCTGCCGTCCTATCAAATCCCCCCATGCCGGATTCTGACCATTCCGATTTTCAATCTGATCCTGACGTGCAACTGATGCTCGAGGCCGCGTCCGGGTCGGAAGTCGCCTTTGCCGAACTGATCCGTCGCCATCAGAATGGATTAGTGAACTTTTTTGTCCGGATGGGCGTTTATAATGATGCCGAGGATCTGGTGCAGGAAACATTTGTGCGGATCTACCGGGCCAGGGAGAGGTATCGCCCCTCGGCCAAGTTTTCGACTTTCCTATATGTATTGGCCCGCCACGTGTGGGCGGATCGAGGGCGGAAGGCCAAAATGCATAAGCGGCTGGAGGACAGTCTGAAAACGGATGCTGAGATCGAGGGTGGTATGACGCTCCCGGTGTCGCAGGTGGGGATGGATGTGCAGGATGCGTTGAATCGACTGTCGCCCAAATTACGGGAAGTGATTGTGTTAAACGTGTATCAAGGATTGCGTTACCAGGATATCGCTGATGTGTTGGGGATTCCTCTAGGAACAGTGAAATCACGGATAAATCTGGCTTTACAGGAATTGCGGAGGATATTTAATGAAAACTGACCAAGACGTGATGGATCGTCTTAAAAGCGCACCCAGAGTCACGGTGTCTCATGACCTGGCTCCGGAGATTTTGGCGAAGGTGCGGGTGAAAAGAGTCACAAGGCCCGCAATGCGGAAGCTCTGGCGCATCGTGATTCCGCTGGCGGCGGCGGCCACCGTGGCATTGGTATTGGGAGGGCTGTGGATGGCGATAATCAAGGCCGCGGATCCTGAACGACAGGCCATGGCCTGGTTACGTCAGACCCAGGAATCCGATGGCTCGTGGAATGCCGCCAAATGGGGGGGCAATAAACATTTCGAAGTTGCTTTGACCGGGCTTTCCCTGCTGACGTTGTTGAATGGTTCATCCGATGGGAAGGTTGCCATAGATAAAGCCATTGCTTATCTCGTTCAGCATCAGCAGGCGGATGGGCGGTTTGGAGAGTTGTTTGCAGAGACACCTTATAACCAGGGGATCGCGACGCTGGCACTGGCGAAAGCCTATGAGACGCGGAAAGCCGAGTCGCTTCGTCTGGCTTTGGATAAAGCGGTTGCGGCTATTTGTGCCAGTCAATATGCCGAAGGTGGGTGGGGTTACCACAATGAACCTCACCCGGCCTCGAATTTATCCATTACGTTGTGGCAGATAGAAGCCCTGCGGTTGGTGTCAAGGCAAGGATGGCCTCTAGTTAATGCACGGGTTGAGCGAGGGTTGCGTTGGATGGCCGGAGTGGCCGCAGATGATGGCTCCTTTGGCTATCAGAAGAGTGGTGATACCCCGGGTGGCGCCTCACAAACCCTTACGGCCATGGGTGCCATGAGCCTTTTGGATCCGGCCCATATCGGTCTGGTATCGCCCGGGCGACGCCAAGCCATCAAGGCGCAGATGCAGAGGCTGGCCTCAACATCAGGGCCTGACATGGATTTTTATCGCCGGTATTTTCTCACCGCCGCCCTCAAGCAGATTGCTGAGGACCCGGCACGCCGGGAACTGGCGGCGATGCGGCATGAGCTTGTGGC
>Ga0073936_10005568_pt1 | contig 16993 bp, 14 predicted proteins | sample AliMusrvi5mmetaG_FD_87041 | JGI IMG/M metagenome (GOLD analysis project Ga0073936, IMG submission 87041) | Freshwater lake bacterial and archeal communities from Alinen Mustajarvi, Finland, to study Microbial Dark Matter (Phase II) - Alinen... | ecosystem: Environmental > Aquatic > Freshwater >... | reverse complement strand
TAATAAAGGTAATCAAAAGGATGGCTTTAGGAAAACCATTTGTTCTTTCTGGAATGCTAATGCTGTTTGGTTTTTTGAAGTGTATTGTTCTTGGAGAAAAAAGATTAATAACAGATAAAGAGGCTTATAACTATAGAAAAATGCTAAATAAAAGAGTTTTTTTAATAGAAAAAAATAAAAAATTAAATTATTACATAAGGGGTAATTAATTTGTGTGGCATATGCGGCATATACAAACCAACTGACAAGCCTGCTGACAGAGCGCTTCTCGAGAGAATGTGCTCTGTGATGCAGCACCGGGGGCCTGATGGTGCCGGCACCTACATGGCAGGGGGGATCGGGCTCGGGCACCGGCGGCTGAGCATCATAGACGTTGATGGCGGGTCGCAGCCCATGACCAATGAAGACAAAACCATCCACATCGTCTTCAACGGAGAAATATACAACTTCATCGAGCTGCGGAAGGTTCTCGAAAAAGACGGGCACATTTTTGCAACCCGCTCGGACACGGAGGTCATCATCCATGCCTATGAGAAATGGGGCAAGGAATGCGTACGGCACTTCAACGGCATGTTCGCCTTTGCCTTGTGGGACGCAGGCCGCCGCGAGCTGTTTCTGGCAAGAGACCATCTCGGCATTAAGCCGCTGTATTACACCAGCGTAGGAACGTGCGTTCTATTTGCTTCTGAGATCAAAGCTCTCATTCAGCATCCCGACTGCACGCGGGATGTTGATGTGGAAGCCTTGGCCGAGCTTTTCACATTCCGTTATGTGCCCTCTCCCAAAACTCTCTTTAAGGGCATCTGGAAGCTCCCGCCCGGGCACAGGATGACCGTGTCTGAACGGGGCATCCAGACAGAGAGATACTGGAGCTGGGTTCCCCGTATTCGCCAGCGGTATACTGAAAACGAGCTGATCGAGGAATATCAGCTTTTGCTCGAAGATGCCGTTCGGCTCCAGCTCCGCAGCGACGTCCCGCTGGGCCTCTTCCTGAGCTCGGGAGTTGATTCGGGCAGCCTGCTGGCCATCATGAGCAAGTATTCCGCCAGCCCCGTCCAGGCGTTTACCATAGGTTTTGAAGGCGGAGAGAAAACCAATGAAGTGGATGATGCGCGGGAAATGGCTCACATGTTCGGCGCAGATCATCACGTGATGATGTTGGGGCCTGATGATTACTTGAATTATTATGAGAACTACCTGTGGGATATCGAGGAGCCCGTGGGAAATGAAACGGCCGCTGCTTTTTATTTCGTCAGCAAACTTACCAGCACGAAGGTGAAGGTTGCGCTGACGGGACAGGGCGCCGATGAGCCATGGGCCGGTTACGACCGCCACCGGGGCGCCAAGCTTTCGGCCTGGTACAGCCGCATTCCGCATGCGGCAACAAGCTCCATTGCCGCCCTGGTTACTCGAATGCCCGGCCGCTTCGAGCGATTGAAACGAGGGGTTGTCTCCCTTGGTGAACCAGATATGTTGACAAGGTTTGCAAAGATGTACTCATTTTTCAGCGCCGACATGAAGCAGCAGCTCTTCAGGGGGCCGCTGCAGTCCCAGATCGCCGGTGACGAATACCGGTCGAAAGAGGCTCTTCGCCGACTCCAGGCAGATGTCCAGCACTTTGATCCTGTAACACAAATGCTCTATATCGATACGCGGTCCAGTCTCCCCGATGATCTCTTAATGGTGGGAGATAAGACCTCCATGGCGAACTCTCTTGAGGCCAGGGTTCCCTTCCTGGACTACCGGCTTATCGAGTTCATCGAAAGCATTCCTCCCGAGCTGAAGTTGAACGGCCTGACGGGCAAGTATCTCCACAAAAAATCCCTCGAAAAATGGCTCCCCAAGCAGGTTGTGTACCGGAAAAAAAAAGGGTTTGCCAACCCCGTTGAAAGCTGGTTTCGAACCAGAATGCGCCCGTTTGTAGAGGAGTACCTTTTGGGGCCCGACTCAGCTACGGCGGTTTTTTTTGATCAAAAGTATATTCGCCGCATGCTTGAGATGGACCGCGCGGGCAAGGAGCAGCTGCGGCGGCACATCTACTTGCTGGTCTCCTTTGAAATGTGGCATCGCACATTCATGCGTCATTAACCTGTTTCAAGGTACTTGGCAGTATGGATTTGTCAATCATTATAGTTAATTGGAACTCCAAGGACTATTTGCGGAATTGCATTGCCTCAATTTTGGACAACACACATAAAATAGAGTTCGAGATCATCGTTATTGATGCCGCATCCTTTGATGGTTGCGATGAAATGCTTCGACAGTGTTTCCCACAAGTTCGATACATACAAAGCAATGAAAATGTTGGGTTTGCTAAAGCGAATAACGCCGCCTTCCAGATCTCCCAAGGCAAATCTGTGCTCTTCCTGAATCCCGACACAGAGCTTTTGGGTCCTGCTATCGCTATAATGCACCAGCACTTGCAGACGTTAACCGATGTAGGCGCTGTTGGCTGTAAATTATTGAACTCTGATATGACTCTTCAGACAAGCTCTGTTCAAGCATTCCCGACCATACTGAACCAGGTTATCGATACTGAAGCCTTGCGTCAACACTTTCCACGTTGGCAATTCTGGGGTATGCGCCCCCTCTTTGACCAAACCGAGATGCCAACTGAAGTAGATGCAATTTCTGGCGCGTGTCTGATGGTACGCCGTTCGGTCTTTGAAAAAGTTGGAATGTTCAGTGCATATTACTTCATGTATTCCGAAGATGTTGATTTGTGCTTCAAAATAAGGAGTTCCGGATTAAAAAACTACTATATCCCGACAGCTGTCATAGTGCACCATGGCGGAGGGAGTTCACGGCAGGCGACAGTGAGCAATTTCTCAAATGTCATGCTAATGGAATCACTATGGCGATTTTTCGTCACAAATAGATCGTTCGTGTACGGCTGTTTTTATAGGATGAGCATGATGATTGTCAGTGTGTTGCGGATCATCGTAGCTATTCTTCTTTGGCAGGCCTGTGCTTTACCTGATAACAAAGCAACGTGGAAGTCTGCTTTCCAAAAATGGCGCGTAAAACTGCGATGGACATTAGGAAAAGAACGTTGGATAAAGGATTATTGATGTATCAAGCAAAGAGAATAGTTTTTTTGGGCGCCGGATTTGAAACGCCGAACATGGGGGTGTCAGTTCTTATCTCCGGCGCCATCACATCAGCCTTGCACAGCTTTCCAGATGCAGTTGTCTATTTGTTCGACTATGGAAAACAGCCGGCGAGATACGTAGTAAAGCATGAAGGCAGAACTTCGGATGTGGAGTTAGTAAATATCCGCTTTTCCAAAAAGATATTTCTGCAGAATAACATTGCAAGATTGCTTCTGACTGCTTTTTTCTTAAAGATGATTCCGTTAAATTGGCTGAAAATGAAACTCCTGAATGGCAACCCTTATCTTAAAGTCATTGCCGAGGCTGATATTGTTGGTTCAATATCCGGTGGAGATAGTTTCAGCGACATTTATGGCCTCGGACGGTTTGTTTATATAGCCCTGCCACAGATTCTAGTCATTTTGCTTAACGTTCCCCTGATCGTCTTGCCACAGACACTGGGGCCGTTTAGGGGCTTAATTGCCAAAACCGTAGCCCGTTACATACTCGGGCACGCCAGAATGGTGTATTCCCGCGATTACGAAGGCCTAAAATGGGCAAAAAAGTTTCTTGCCAGAATTGGAACTCGGTTGGAGTTCTGTTATGATATGGGTTTTGTCCTAGAACCCCAAATCGCAGAGAAACACATACCCCGGTCCATTATCAATCTCGATCGCAATATCTCATTAATTGGATTGAATGTCAGCGGACTTCTCTATATCGGTGGTTACACCCAAAATAATATGTTTGGAATCAAAGCAGATTACCGTCGACTGGTCCATGACCTTATCGATTACTTTGTTCAAAAGCATAATGCGCATGTCATGCTGGTACCACACGTTTTTGGACCAGACGGCAAAAACAGCGAAAGCGATATGACGGCCTGCCGTGAGATATTTCGGGAAACAGCACCTGGGATTCAAGGACACCTGCATTTTATAAATGAGGAGTACAACCAGTACGAATTAAAAGCCCTTATCGCAAGGTCTGAATTTTTTATCGGATCCAGAATGCACGCATGTATTGCAGCACTATCACAATTCATTCCCGCTGTGGGACTTGCCTATAGCGAAAAGTTTCGCGGAGTATTTGGTTCCATTGGTATGGAAGACTTGGTAATTAACCTCTGCGAACACGATGGAAGCTCGGTCATTGCTCTAATAGATAGGCTCTATCAACGCCGCACAGATTTACGGGTACAGCTGGCAGCTAAAATTCCAACTGTCAAGGCATCTGTCTTAGATTTGTTCACACAGGCTCCTACTGGACCAGCAAGAAAATTTGACCGAGATAGAGCCAAGTCACATGGTTAGCTGTTAGCAAAGTGAATCTGCATCATGATACCGGCAGGCAGAAGTATTTTTTATGCTATAATGAGTAGTTATAATAAGCCGTAGGTAAGGCAAAGTATTGAAATTTTTTCTAGATGTGCTAAATATATTTACGATAAATACATCTAAATATATTTATTTTATTAAATAACTTACCTATAAACGCCTCGAAGGAGGGATAACATGCAAAAGAACAAACACTATGCGATTTTGCGATTATTTGGTTGCAAAACAGAAATTCGGCACCATGGCATTGAATATACAAGCCTCAATAAAGTGCCAACCAAGAGTGTCATATCGTCAGCATGGTTTTGTAAGATGAATAAAATTCTCTGCTTGGCAAGTATGCTTTTTCTGTTCATGAGCAGCATGGCAATCGCTGCCAGCATAAGCATATGCGTAGGGCCAACTGCAAGCGGTGATGGATCAGGGAAAGACTGGAACAATATAGCGAAATGGTCTACCCTGACATTTGCCAGAGGAAACACCTATTATTTGCAGAGTGGAACTTATACTAGCAAAACTCTTTCTACACCAAATTCAGGGTCAACATATATTTATATACAAAAAGCTACAGAATCTGCACATGGCATACCTGATGGATGGCAACCCGCTTATGGAGCTGGAACAGCTACGTTCAGCGGGGGTGCATATCTAACCATTTCTACTGACTATTGGGACATTAGCGGCGTAAATGGTGGTGGCCCTAACTCATGGAAAACCGGACATGGGATTGTTTTTACATCTGTGTTCCCCGATTCGCAATATTTTATTGTTTTACCGGGAGCAAGATCATATATTTTTATCCGACATATCTATTTTAATCAGACAGGGAATACCGAAGCAGGGCCAGCCGGGGCAGGAGCGGGTGGAATTTATTCTGATTCAAGTTCATCACTAAATTATTCCACCATAGAGTATTGCTATTTTGACAATCTTGGAGCGCTGCCTTTTTTCTTGAGATTTGGAAATAATAACATTATTCAATACAATTACACCGGTAATATATGTGGAATGTCAGTGTTTGATTATACATGGCATTGTGAGACGTTAGTTTCTCATGGACTGAATGATCTACACTTTCGATGGAATTTCATTAATGAATGTCCCTCTACGGGGGGGTTTGTGAAAAATAACGATGGAACAACATCGGATAAAATCAGAATTTACGGCAATGTTTTTGCGAATGGTGTAGGCATTGCTATTGATGGGACAGCAACTAATTGGAGAATTATTAATAATACATTCGTAAATATGACCTCTCTAATAAGTATAACTGGAACCTTTGGTGCGACAAACCTGTTCTATAATAACTTAGTCCTTAATTCTCAAATAAGTACCTTACCCGGTACACATGGTTACAATTGGTTTAGTAAAGGCGGATGTAATTGTAATAGTAGTGGCATTAAAGATAAAACTATAGAGAACATTACGATAAATTATCCGAACGATTGCGATAAAATTATTGAAATAAAAGACCCGCTTTGGAATTCGTACACAACCCCGCAGAGCGACGTTAACCCGATAACATTTCAAGTAACATCAAAAGATTACGCCAAAAACCAAAACGCTCCTGGTTATGACCTTTGTCATGATAATACTATTCTTCCAGAGGGATGTTCAGGAGAAAACAGATACGATTTCGATGCTTTTGGGCTGAACCGCGCAACGCCACCAACGGATATAAATAATATACCGGTTGGGAATTCTTGGACCAGAGGGAGCTACCATTATGGGATTCTTCCGGCATATAACTTGCGCACTCAATAACTCATCCATATGCCACTATAAAGGCTTGCACCTGGGTACTATCAACTTGCACATCAATCTCATTCAATATCAGAGGCGACTCAAATAGTGCCAATAGCTCGCTCACGCCATGAATAGCGCTGCCGGGACATTTTTAATTCTAAATTCGATTTTTTTGCTTTTGCTGCCAAGACAATGGGCCCCCATGCCCTTATTGGTCGGGGCTTGTTATATGACGCTTGATCAGGTTATAGAACTAGGGCCATTTCACTTCACGCTCATTCGTATAGTGGTGGCCGTGGGGTTTATGCGAGTGCTTTTGAGGGGAGAGTGGCTTATGGGGCGCATGAACAACTTAGACCGGCTGATGCTGGTCTGGGCTGTCTGGGCCGTAGCTAGCGGCGTATTCCATCAGGATCCTTCAGGTGCGTTAGTATCTCGACTCGGGCTAGTTTACAACACATGTGGCGTATATTTCTTGCTCCGTATTTTCTGCCAGTCCCTGGATGGTATATTTCAGTTGTGCCGGTTAACGGCAATCGTGCTGATCCCCGTGGCCATTATGATACTCAACGAAAAGATAACAGGCTACAATGTGTTCTCTGTCTTCGGGGGCGTTTTGGAAATGTCTGCTGTCCGCGAGGGTAGCATTCGAGCACAAGGCCCCTTTGCACATCCAATCCTGGCAGGCACGGTCGGAGCGGTATGTTTACCACTAATGATTGGAATGTGGCAAAAATATAAAAAAACTGCCTTGGCGGGGATTATAGGATGTTGCTCAATAATTATTGCCAGCGCATCCAGTGGGCCGATTATGAGTGGCTTGGTTGCCATCGGCGCCCTTCTCATGTGGCGTTATCGTGGACAAATGAAGCTTGTAAGGTGGATTACGTTCTTAAGTTATCTAGTGCTTGATTTATTTATGGAGGCACCGGCGTATTACCTATTAGCGCGTATTGATCTGACAGGCGGAAGCACCGGTTGGCACCGCGCGATGTTGATCGAGTCCGCAATCACCCATCTCAATGAATGGTGGCTTTATGGAACTGATTATACCCGTCATTGGATGCCCACAGGTGTTTCTTGGAGCGCAGAACAGACCGACATTACCAATTATTATATCCAGATGGGGGTCATTGGTGGCCTGCCTTTGATGTTGCTTTTTATAGCAATTATAGTCAAAGGTTTTTCCTTTGTGGGCCAATCACTAAAACAGTTGACCAACCAACCAATGAAATCCCAATATATTGTTTGGTCGCTTGGTGCATCTCTTTTCGCCCATTCAGCCTCAATGATTTCCGTCTCATATTACGATCAGTCGGTTTTATTTCTTTATTTAAATCTTGCCTTGATCGGGACATTGACGAATGCTGTTGCCATGTGCGCTGAAACATCATATGATTAAAAATTTGCAGAGAGCTGCAGTTGATCAAACAGTGAATCAGTTACTCCTTGCTTTTTTTTAATGAAAAACGCAGTACAACTTCAAGAGCTGGTAATAGGCTTTGTCTGTAGATAACTCTCCATCCCCCCTTATAAACTCGCATCTTTCGGTCGATATAGTTACAACAACCGAAGGCTTTGAGGCTATACATGGGCAATGGGACGTTCTTTTTCAATCAGCCAATGAGGCAAAGGTGTTTCAGAGTTTCACCTGGAACTATGCGTGGTGGAAAGCGTTTGGCCTTGGTTGCGACCTCGCAATCATCATTGTGCGGGAAAAAGACAGAATCATGGGCCTTGCACCTTTTATGGTACGGCACCGGTTAGGTGTCCCGCAAGTAGAACCTATTGGCAGTGATCAGTATGCGTATTTTGGAGTGCTTATAGAAGGTGATCGTCAGGACGTGATTCAAGCGATTGGCGATTGCCTGAATCACACCTACCCATCCGGATTAATCCATTTTCCATACTACAACGTGGCAGACTCCAGCGTGAATATCCTGGGCGCCACTCTAGCTGCTGCCGGTTGGCGGGAGGCACGGTGGCAGCGCAATATCGCACGATGTGTCTTAGCCGACAGTAACTATGAGACCTATATGATGACGAAGTCTCAGAAAGTCCGTTATAATCTCAGGCGTGAGCAAAGGAAACTTGAAGAGCAGCACCAGATGGACGTAGCTCACTTCTTTGGTTCCGATATTGATGACCGCGTTATCCTAAGAATGGCAAATATCCAGAAGCGAAGCTGGCTATCGAGACGGGGTGCAGACACAGTTGATGCGGGCGCGCTCAACGTCATGATCAGGGCATTAGGGCGGGAAGGAATGGCGGAAGTTTTCATATTGACGCTTAGCGAATTGGATGTTGCTTTTATTCTTAATTTCTGCTCGGCTCGATGTGCTCACTGCATATCAATTGCCTTTGATGAGACTTTTTTGTCCTTATCTCCGGGGAAAGTCTTGATGAGTATTTGTATCAAAACATTGCTTGATCGTGGCATCAATGCGTACGATTTCTTGTTTGGCGATGGAGAATACAAACGGTTCTGGGCAAATCGCACTATACTGGTATTTCGTTCGGTTTGCTATCGAGGATTGAGAAGCTGGGTGCTATCTTGGATTCCTCATCGTCTGTCTGGTAAGCTGGCTAGATATGATTTGCTAAGGGACTTTCTCGGTAAAGCACGAAGCGTTCGAAAAAAATTTTTAGCAAAAAAAGATCGTATGATCAGTCCAGGGTCCCAAAAGTAGGCTCCAGGATACCCTTGATCAAAGGAGGATATAGCACGTGCATGTTGACGAAGCATATAAGTTACAGGTAGCGAAAACCATCGACGAAGTTAGCTCCCTAAGTATGGTTTGGGAAAAATTTCAGTGGCATCCCAATGCGTCCTTGTCATATTTTATAGGTTTGGTGGAGTCGAATAACCGCATCGAACGGCCTCATGTGGTAACAGTATTCGAGAATAAATCCCCCAAGGCTATGCTCGTTGGCAGAATAGAAACTGCGTCCTTCCCGGTCCATGTGGGGTACAAAGTGCTTGTTAAACCATTGCTTCGGTGTCTTACTATCAACTATGGAGGGATTCTGGGAGATGTTACTGCGCCATGTTGTGATATCCTGATTAGCGAACTTACCGATTGTATAAAACGTAAAGAGGCTGATATTGTACATCTCAACGGTATAACGGTCGACTCGGATTTGTACAAAGCAGCAATAAAAAACCCTGGACTTCTATGTCGGGATTATTTTCCGAGCCAGTTTAAACACTGGCAAATGGTTTTGCCAGACAACATAGATGCTGTTTATCAGTCTCTTTCAGGGAAGCGGCGGCATGAGCTTCGAAGAAGAGAACGGCAATTTTTGAAGGATTACTCGGGCAACTTAAAGGTCAAGGTGCTCGACAAACCCGACGAGGTTGGACAGATACTGGAGCATGCTGAGCGGATCGCAAAAACAACCTATCATCGGGCTCTTGGCGTCGGGTTTGCGAACAACGGGGAGACTCTCCAACGAATTCTAACCCTTAGCAGGCTCGGTTGGCTGCGCGCCTATATTTTGTACGTTGCCGATGACCCCTGTGCCTTCTGGATAGGCACTCGTTTTGGAGAAATATTCTATCTGGATTACACCGGGTATGACCCGAAATATAAAAATCACGAGCCCGGTGCCTTTCTTTTCATGAAGATGGTGGAGGACCTTTGCAAAATGGGCATCAAGGCACTCGATTTCGGTTTTGGAGATGCTTTATACAAACAACGTTTTGGAAACAAAAATTGGGAAGAAGCGTCGGTATATATTTTTTCGCCTACCATCAGAGGTGCGGCTCTTAACATAGCTAAATCTCTGGCAGAAGGAGTTTCCATGCTGGGAAACACCTTCCTGCACAGAATGAACGCTCTCCAGAAGTTTAAAACAATGTGGCGCAATCGATTAAGAGGTAATTACGCAGATCAAAAAGAACAATCAAATGAATAAGTTCATGGGCTCGCGCGAGTGCATTCAAGCTCGGTGAATTCGCGGTTAAGCACGACCCCACATCTTCGTGTAGACATCAGGGAACGTGCTAAGCCATGAATTTTTTTTCACAACCTATATGGCAATATCAAAAATGAGACCAACACTGGTATGAGTCAAAGAGCAAAAATTCTAAAAGGATCGTTTCTGGTTACTTTAACGGCGGTAGTGTCTTACGCTAGCGGCTTTGCCCGCAATATGGTCTTTGCCCGGATCTTGACCAAGGCTGACTTCGGCGTGGTTGCCACGATCGCCATGATGATGTCGCTTTTCGAGTGGGTCTCGAAAATGGGTATGGGGCAGTTGGTTATGCAGGCAAAGGAAGGTGACACGCCGGAATTTCTTTCTGTGGCTCACTGGATGCAGTTTGTGGTAGGCGCATTCAGTGGGGTGGTCATATTTCTTGCAGCCACACCCGTAGCGGAGTTCTTCAAAATCCCGGAACAGGTCTGGGTTTTACGTATGCTGGCGCTGCTCCCTATCTTGAGAGGTTTAGAGCATCTTCATGTTCTCAGACTGATGCGCGATATGCGGTACACACCGGCAATGTTAGCTGAGACAATTCCTCAAATTATAATCACGCTTGGGGCGTGGCCGGTCACTATGTGGCTCCAGGATGCGCGGGCTGTGCTGCTTCTCTTGCTTGTCAAGACGGCGCTGACGGATATTATGACACACTGCTATGGGGCCTGGAATTACCGGTGGTCCTTCGAACGGCAGCATATTCAAACAATTCTAAAATTTGGTTGGCCCCTCTTATTAAGCGGGTTGTTGATGTTTGTTATTTTTCAAGGTGATCGCATTCTAGTGGGTCGCTTCTATTTGATGAACGACTTGGGAGTTTATGCGGCCGCTGCAACCATCTCGCTAGCTCCGATAGAGATACTGGGACAGGTGATGAATTCAGTATTGCTGCCCATACTAGGGAAGCAACAGGATGATTATGTTGCCTTCCACTCGCAATACCGTCTCGCCATCGAAATAACCGGGATTGTTGCAATAGCTTACGGAGTTTTTTGTATGCTGGGCTCTGAAGCACTGATGGTAGTTGTTTTCGGTAAAAAGTATACCGGAAGCGGTGTGGTGCTGGCGTGGTTCGCCATTTCAGGCGCCCTACGCATGCTCCGTACGGCGCCATCGATAGCTGCCCTCGCCTTTGGGGATTCTAAGAATCTGATGATCTCAAATATCTTTCGCACCCTCGGATTCCTTCCCGCTCTTATTGCGGTATTATACGGTCAACCACTTTGGGTCGTTGCTGCTGCGGCTGTTGTGGGTGAGGGCTGTGCTTGTACAGCTTCATTTTCGCAGTTAAGCCTTCGCCACAAAGTGCCCTGGTCGGCGAGTGTGGGGTCTGTTATACTTACCATAATAATGGTAACCATTTCGGGCTTAGGGGCTTGGATAAGCGGTATATATCAACTCTCCTGGTCTATCGGGCTGATCTCTGCCATTATTTGTTGCACAATAGCTGTTTTGGTTGGTCTATCAACTTTTCCAGGCTTACGAACACAAATTGTGAGATTGAAACCCATCAGGTAGTCTAGAGCATTTTTCAAAATACTGTAGCCATGCGGTCACAGGTGAGCTTTTGGTGAAGGCAGCCCGTGCGGTTCGAGCCATTCACGGCGCCATCGCTGACAGCTTTTCTTGCGAGAATATAGCACGGGCTAACCCAGCAAAAGCTCACCTGTGAAAACGGCTACGAGAAAAAGAAAAATGCTCTAGCTCGAACATCTATATGCTAGCGTGCCAAAAAAACACTCCCTTAAAGAACTCGTTTTTTGAATAACAAACGAGGTGTTATCAATGCTGCCGTGTTATAAATCCAACTTCGGTCTGCCTGACCTCTTGAAGGCAACAATAAGTGGATACTCCACCGGAGTGGAAGATGTGGAGGATGCGTATGCCGAGGCATTTGGGATGCCTTACGCAATACTCCTGCCTTCGGCGAGGGCTGGAATTTGCTGGACGTTGCGTGCCTGCAGCGGCAAGGGACAACAAGTGATATGCCCGGTTTTCACTTGCTGGGAAGTCTGGCAAGCGGTCCGCCGTGTCCATTCGGATATCTGTCTGGTGGATTTAGACAAGGACAGTTTTCTAATGGATTACAATATATTGGCTTCTTTCCAAGAAGGCCCTCACGCGATGGTGCTTTCTCAGATCTACGGTTATCCTTATGATTTAGACGCTCTAGATATGCGATCCAAGCATGATCCTGGGGTAAGGATAGTTGACATGGCAATGGGGTTACCAGACCAGAACCTTTTCAAGCAGCTCGGTCCAAGGGATGTGGCCCTGATCAGTTTTGGCGCCCGTAAATGCCTTTATTCCGGTTGGGGTGGCATGGCATTTATGCGCGACCGGGCTTTAGCGGATGAAGTAAGGCGACTCAGGGGCTCAGAACAAGTCCCTGAGTCGTTCGTAACTGCCGGGCTAAAGTTTAATCGAATGTTTATGACTGAATTGGCGCGCTTAGAGATTGTGCACTCCGCGATTCAGTCATCTCGTCGCTGGTGGAATAAGTTCCAGGTAAAGATTCCAAGGAATATCGCTCACCCTGTTTGTGTCGAGCAGCATCAGGATCATCCGAGCTTCGAAGCCTATTACAGAGTTCCCCCATCCGGCGTCAACAGGAATTTAATGTTGTACAACTTGTTAACAATAGAGGATCAACGCAAGCACAGAAAGAGCTTAGCAGAGCATTATACTAAAAATCTTTCTGGCATCGCAGGCATAATTCTTCCTCCCATTTCATGTGACGCCATGAGTCACTATACAATCCGGGTGCCGGCGACGCGCCGCGCTGAAATAGTTGATATGCTTTCCCGATCGGGCTTTGCCGTTGAAACTCTCTTCGCGTTTTCGGCCCGGTTGCCGATAGCAGAGTATCCAGTATCAGCAAAAGTGGCTGATCAGGTGATAAACCTTCCTCTTTATCTGAAGTTCACCCCGTCAGAAGTTGAGCGCATCTGTAGTGTCTTGAGGAAAGTAATCGGATAGGCAATCCTTTGACTGCAGGGCAGGATCCTATTCTGCTTCAATTGTTGGTATTGGGCATACATACGGTTAGCATGGAGTTGAAAGTGAAACTTTTAGGATCTCATCATTGACAGCAGGGTCTGGCGAGCGATAGGGAATCCTTCAAGGTTTACCAATCCGAATTGGCCTATATGATGTGAGTTCTCGAGGAAACAAAGATAGGTCTTATATTTGCAATGGAGGGGGCAAGACAGGAAAATTATTTAGCCCATTTTGTGACATGGTTTGCGGGCAGGTCCTCCGTGGAATCCGACTGGTCCGCATAGCAGGGGATATTCTGGAATGACGAAAAATCAAACCAATTTAGATCATTTGAAAAACAATGTACGTGATATCTGCTTGGGGGTGGAAGAGAGAATTCCACGATTGGAGCAAAAGGGTCGATGTATGATTGGTCCGATTCTTTTTTGTTGCTATAAAATAAGGATTCTGCGACCAATCATTTTTCGTATGCTTGAATTTTTTGAAGGTGGCACCATGTTTTCCCAGACACTTCGGGAGACTCTTAAACGAGATTATGGTGTCCATATCGGGATATATACCTATGGAACTAGCCTGAGGCCGGGTATATTGCCACGAGGCACCAGAATAGGTAATTACTGCTCCATAGCTGATGGACTGATTGTTCTCAGGAGAAATCACCCATCAGAACGTGTTTCACAACACCCCCTTTTTTTCAACCATCAATGTGGTCTAGTTCTGGCAGACACCATCCATTCCATTAGCGACAATCCACTAACGGTTGGACACGATGTTTGGATTGGGGCCAATGTGCTCATCACTCCTGGGTGTAAAACAATTGGTAACGGTGCTATTGTGGCAGCAGGCACGGTAGTCACAAGCGACGTGCCTGCGTTTGCAATTGTTGGTGGTGTACCAGGCAGGCTGATCCGATGGCGATTTACTGAAGACGTTATGGCTTTGATAGAAGAATCTTGCTGGTGGCTTCACTCACTTGGCGATCTGATCGATTTGATGCCGTTGTTTGAACAACCCATGAACATTGAGATAGCGCAGAAGCTGAGAGATACACTGGCAGGGATGGTGTCAAAGTTGGGACCAGCAATGGCCCCCCCGTTATGATCCATTTCCTAAATTTAAGGACATGTCTTTTGAGTGTGCACCTAATGATGCTGACCAATCACGATTGGCAATGGTGTGCCGCTGACAGCCAGCGGAAGCACGACCAAGCACTAAAGTTTGGTAGAGGAACTCTTTGAAATTAGGTTCGAAAGTAGCATCTGGAGGCGAGCAATGAAGGGCATTATCCTTGCGGGTTGATGGGGAACTGCCTGATTTTTGTCAGATACCGATAGGCCGTATTGTGATTTAAACCGGTCAATTTTGCGATCTGAGAAGCGTCCTAATCTTCTGAAAACAGTCGCACAAGGTGCTGAACTTTACGCTCAGAAATACGAGGTCTTTTTATGTGCCTGTTTTTCATAGGCATGACAATAGCTTCAATCACGGCCAGGCTTTTCTGCTTTTTCGAGGAAAGCTTGGGGCAAGGATAAAAAAACACTTAGGATTCAAGAAAGAGAGTGAAACACGCTTTCCGGATTTCCATCCTTGGCTGCATAGTTTGGCTATGTGGTTTTGCGTACTTGATTATTTTAAGTTCGCCTTATGAGCCTGGCAATGAGCATGTATTGTTGAGTGATTTTGAATCAGGGATGCAAACAAGCCCTGCTGCCCATGCGGGGCCCCTGGATCCGTGGAAGCAGTCCACGCAGGGCGTTACATGGGAGCCAAACAGCGGTATTTTGGGAAGCGCGTGCATTAAGCTTACGGCGCAAGATGATCAAGCGGCTTATGTGAAATGGACCCTTAGCAACCCTCAGGATTACCAATTTCTGCTGCTGCGCGCCAAAATGCGAACAGAGGGGGTTGCTAAAGGAGCAAACAGCTGGAATGTTGCACGATTAGTGCTGTACTTCACCGATAAAGACGGCAACCCCCACTGGGAATATCCTCATACGGCATGCTCTTTCACCGGAACTTCCCCATGGAGGGAATTCGAAAAAGTTTTTCCGGTTCCTGAGTTTGCAACAACGGCAACCGTTGTTGTTCAAAACAGCGGCACATCAGGCAGTGTCTGGTGCGATGATATTTCACTCCGGCCGGCTTATAAAAACAGCAGCTATTTTATCTTGAGAGGCATATTGCTTGTCGCTGGCATCTTACTGGCAATCAGCGCGATACGCTTGTTTGACTTATTAAAGAACAGGGGGTGGATACCACTCAGCATAATAGCAGTTATACTTGTCGGCGTCCTTTGCTCTCAATACTTTCTGGAAATAATTGCCGGTGCTTTTGGCCTTAAGGTTTTTTGGCTTAAGAAATCCGGGCACCTATTTTTATTTTTTTTGCTGGGATTGGTCACAACCTCATGGGCGGGTGCAACAAAAAAAGCAACCAGCAGAACTCTCCTGTCATTAAAACAGCTTGTGTTAATCTTTACAGGGTTACTATCTTTTGCGGCCCTGACGGAGTTTCTGCAGTTTGCAACACTGGACCGGGGTCCGGGTATCTTTGATTTTTTTATTGATACGGCGGGCATTATTGGCGGGATGGCAAGTGCGCGTTTTGTTGCTTTGATTATGAAAAGAAGGGTTCGAGGAGTCTAGGCTTCAAGGGGTCAAGGGGAAAGACGTTGACGGTTGAAGAAAAAAGTTGTCGGTTGTCGGGTTACAGTTATCGGTTCATTGTTTTTAACTGGAAACGGCTATCTGCTATCGGTTAACTGTGAACTGGTAATATAAAACATCTTCCTGCTGGTCGACAAAAAAGCCTGGCGTGTAAGAAGGCTCTCTTCGCCAGGCTTTTTTGTTTTTTTCGGGGTATAATCCAATTAGAAATTATTGTTGATTTGTATCCTGACGCAAGGCTATAATCTTGCAAGCAAGAATAAGTTTTGAGGTGTTTATGGATCCATTAACACGTATAACCTTTAATCCGCAAATCATGGGGGGCAAGCCCTGCATTCGGGGAATGCGTGTAACTGTCGGAACTCTTGTCGGGCTCATTGCCTCAGGCAAAACCATTGAGGAAATACTGGAAGCCTACCCATATCTTGAGCGGGAAGATGTGCGTGAATCCCTTTCATATGCCGCCTGGCGGGTTGAAGAAAAAGAGCTTCCGCTAGTGTCATAATGAAAATTCTTATCGACATGAACCTTTCCCCTCGATGGGAGGCTGCCTTTACTGCTGAAGGCTGGCATGCCGTTCACTGGTCAAAAATCGGACAGTATAACGCCAGCGACCAAACTATTCTTGCCTGGGCAAAAGAGAATAAATATATCATTTTCACTCATGATCTTGATTTTGGAAATTTGCTTGCGGCAACCGCAGGAAATGCTCCCAGCGTAATTCAGGTCAGAACGCAGAATGTTTTTCCGGACGCGCTGGGCTCTTTGGTTGTTAAAGCGATCAGGCAATTTCAGGAAGAACTAATGCGTGGGGCGCTTATCTCCATCGATGAGCAGCGTTCCAGAGCACATATCCTGCCGTTTTATCGATGATACCCCTCTTTTTTGAAGATATGATAATAATCTAAAGGTTGATGGTCCCGTAAGGCAATAAAGGTGGAAAGGGCAAAAATGCCTCATAAACGTCATGGTAAAAATTTGGGGCTAAATATGCATAAAGTATATAAAATATTGCTAGATTGGGCAAAAAAAGTTGGTTTTTTTCTTGCAATGAGTGCCGTTGGCAGTTATATAAAGAACCGTTAAGAAAATATGCAGAACCATTATACAAAAATTTATTAATTTATGTTTAAAATAACAAAATATCATCACATGCTATTTTGTTGTTTTT
>Ga0073936_10005557_pt1 | contig 17012 bp, 9 predicted proteins | sample AliMusrvi5mmetaG_FD_87041 | JGI IMG/M metagenome (GOLD analysis project Ga0073936, IMG submission 87041) | Freshwater lake bacterial and archeal communities from Alinen Mustajarvi, Finland, to study Microbial Dark Matter (Phase II) - Alinen... | ecosystem: Environmental > Aquatic > Freshwater >... | reverse complement strand
TGCCGCTGCCCTATCAGGCCGCCAGCGGCAGCTCGGCATGGTCGGTTTCCCGCATCCTCACCGAAGTCACCGCCACCGGCACCGCCGCATCCGTCCAACGCCTCGGCTTCAACAAACCCTGCGCCGGCAAAACCGGCACCACCAACGAATTCAAAGACGCCTGGTTCGCCGGTTATTCCTCCACCCTCACCTGCACCGTCTGGTGCGGATTCGATATCCCGAAAAAAACCCTCCAAGGCGGCTACGGTGCCACCCTGTCGCTGCCGGTTTGGGTCGATATCATGAAAGTCGCCGACAACCTCGGCTACAAGGCCGGTGCCCTCCACAGCAAAATGAACCTCGTCTCCGAAGAACTCTGCCGCCTCTCCGGCAAACGCGCCACCGCCGGCTGCAGAACCGCTCACACCAACTATACCGACAAGATCCCCGCCGACATCGCCCTGCCCGACAACGACTACTGCCCAATCCATCCCGCCCGCGCCGTCGTCATCGATGAAGCCACCACCAACGACAAATCCGCCACTGCCAAGCCTCCACGCGCCCTGCCCGTCGATGACCCTCCGCTCCGCGCCCTGCCCGTGGATGAACCCATTCTCCGCGCCGAACCGGTGGATGAGCCGAGTGAGTAGTCACGAGTCACGAGTCACGAGTCACGAGTCACGAGTCATGAGTCATGAGTCACGAGTCACGAGTCATGAGTCACGAGTCATGAGTGAAGAAATGAATAGCGCTAGCATATTTACCCATGACCCATGACCCATGACCCATGACCCATGACCCATGACCCATGACCCATGACCCATAACCCATAACCGATTACCGATTACCGATTACCGATTACTGATCACTGATTACTTCTTCCACCATGTCCACCTGGCGTCCTAACAGCCCACCCCCGTTTTGGAAGCGTTGGCTTCCGGCGTGGGCGCATGGACCGGTGCGTCTGTTGTTTCTGCTTTCGGTGCCGGGATTGCTGGTTCTTTCAGGCGTGGCGTTCATCTATTTCATGCTGGCGATGAGGTTTGACATGGACGATGTGGCCAAGTTGCCCGTTGGCACGACGTTCTATGACCGCAAGGGAGTCGAGATCGACGCCCCCGGCGGGTCGGGCCGCAAGCTCGTCAAGCGCGCGGACATCCCGGATTTCCTGGTGAAATCGCTGCAAGCCCGCGAGGACTCGCGATTTTTCCAACACCACGGCGTGGACATTTTCGGTTTGGGGCGGGCTTTTGTGAGAGACCTCAAGGATCGCGATTTCACCCAGGGAGCCTCCACCCTGACCATGCAGCTCACCCGCAACAGCTTCAAGATCAAACAAAAATCGTTGCATCGGAAATTCCTCGAAATCGCCCTCACCCTGCGTGTCGAGTCCCGTTATACCAAAGACGAAATCCTGACCTTCTATCTGAACCGGATCTATTTCGGCGCTGGTGCGGACGGCATCGAACAGGCGGCGCGCACGTATTTCGGCAAGGCCACCCGGGATCTGACGGACGGCGAGTGTGCGCTGATTGTCGGCATCATCCGCGGACCGCATATCTTCTCACCGTTCCGCAATCTCGACGCCGCCCTCGAACAACGCAACCAGACGCTCAACCGGATGGTCGCCATGGGATTCATCGACAAGGCCCGCCGCGACGTTCTTGCCGCGGAACCCGTCAAACTGGTGGATGATGAGCAGCGCGAAACCCAAACCTCCTACGCGCTCCAGGCGGTCAGGCGGGAACTCGACAACCTGCTCGACGAGGGCGAAATCCAGCTTGGCGGCTTGAAGGTCCACACCACGCTCAACGCCGCCTGGCAACAGCGCTTGGAGACCGAACTCAATCATGCCGTGGAGGATCTGGAAGGCGAGAAATCCTGGACCCATCCCGTGCACAAGGACTATGTGGCTGGACCCGGAAGCGTGCCCGCCTACGTGCAATACGCCGCCATCACCACCGAAACGCGCACCGGCGGCATCCTGGCATTGATCGGCGGTCGGAATTACGGACACTCGCGTTTCGACCGCACCCGCTCCAACCGCGATCTCGGATCGGCCTTCGAGCCCTTCGTCATCGCCGCCGCCGCCGATCGAGGGAAATCCCCCCGGGCCGGCGAACCGGTACAAACCGGCCGCCAGATCGGCCCTGCCGAAGTCGAACGTGTGGCCAAGCGCTGCGGCATTTCCGGCCCCTTCCTCAAAACCGAGGATTTGTTCCGTGGCTCGGTCGCCGCCACCCCCATGGAGATGTCCGTTGGCCTAGCCACCTTCGGCAACAAGGGCAAACGCCCGAAACCCTTCCTCATCCGCGAAATCCGCGACGCCTCCGACGATGTCATCTACACCGCGAATTTCAAACCCGTCCCGGCCATCAGCGCCAACGCCGCCAAGGAAGCTGTCGCCGTGTTGCGCAAATCCGGGGGGACCCATTGTTTCACCGGTGCCACCGGCTCGGAACGCGACGCCTGGACCCTCCGTCTCGGTCCCTCGGGTGCCACCGCCATCTGGATCGGCTTCGACAAACCCGCCGCCATCGCCCCGGCTCCCCGCATCAAGTCTCTGTTAGACGAGTTCGTCAAACGGCTGGGCAACGAGTGAATCGCTTTTCAGAGCGAACGGCCCGGCGTCAGGCCAGCCCATGGCAACGCCATCGGTTTGCGAAAGCATGGAGTGCGGCGGGAAGCGAAGCGCCACGCCGCTTTGGCTGGGGACCGTGCCCAATGACTGCCGCTTGAACCGCAGTCATCCTCCCTCCCGGCCATTCCCCCGTGTTTGGAGCGCGCTTGATTGCAGAAGACACGATTGCCGCCAGCCAAAGCGGTGTCGTCCTGCGGTTGCCACCGCACTCCAAGGAATCCGTTATTTCGCGTCGGGCGAGGGATAGCGGAAATGGGCTTCGATTTTATAGTCGAAGAGCACGCCTTCCCACTTGACGCCGGCACCCATGTTATGGACGACCCATGCTTCGCCGGCATGATTGGCGGGGCCGGGAACGACGATGCCGATGTGCTGGTCGGCATTGGCGAGCGACCAGATCACGATGTCGCCGGGTTGGTAGTCGTTGGGGTCGCGGGATGGGGGGATGGCTTGGCCCTTGCGTTCGAAGAATCGCTGGAGGTTGGCGACGCGACGGTGGTCGATGTTGGTGTCGGGTGCCACGGCACCCCACAACTGCGGATAGAGGCGGAAATGTTGGGCCATGTCCTCGTGGACTTCCTTTTGGAGATCCATGCCGCATTTGCGGAAGCAACGGATGATGACATCGGCTGCGGCACCTTTGCCGGGTGCGATATCGCCGTTGGGGTAACCGATCTTGTAGTAGGAAGGGTCGAACAGGACTCTGTCACCGGAATGGGCGAGGGCGGCTGCGGCGAGTTTGGAGCCGGGCTCCTGGGACTGTCCGAGCGAGGAAATGAGCAGCGACGCCTGGGCTGAGGAAACCTCTTCCTGGGCGGCCTTGAGGATGGGAAGGAGGGGGCGTCCATACCAGCAGACGATGCCGATAGCGATCACCACGATGACCCAGCCACCGAAAAAATGCGGTCGTTTTGGTTTCTGCGGACGCGGGCCGATGTACTCGATGGTGCTGTAAAAACCAGAACGGGAACGGGAACGTGAGCGAGGACTGGCCATGAACGATCTTTCCGCGCTTTTGGAACCATATCCGTGAATAAAAAGCGATGAATTTCGCGAAATATTTTTCGCGTGGCCAATGACGTGAAGCCGTAGGGGCTGGGACCGGGAGCCGACTGGTTTCAGTACTCGCGCCGCAAGAGATAGGTTGCGATTTCCTCAAGGCGTGTGGCCTTTTTGCCGAGGGGTTTCAGGGCGTTGAGGGCGGCCATGGTGAGGCGTGCCGCCTCTTTGCGGGAGGCTTCCAGTCCAAACACCGCAGGATAGGTGGATTTGCCGGCACTTTGGTCCTTGCCGGCGGTTTTTCCGAGCACCTCGGTGCTTTGGGTAACGTCGAGGATGTCATCGATGACCTGAAAGGCGAGGCCGAGGGCGTGGCCGAAGCGGGTGAGGGCGGCGAGTTTCGCGGGAGTGGCGTTGGCGGTCATGGCACCAAGGCGCAGCGAGGTGGTGAGAAGGGCAGCGGTTTTTGCTTCGTGGATGCGGACGAGTTCGCGCGGGTTGGGTATTTTACCTTCTCCTTCGAGGTCCATGACCTGGCCGCCGATGAGTTGTTTGCTGCCGCCGGTGGTGGCGAGTTCGATGATGAAATCGCGGGTGCCGTAGCGTTTGGTGGGCGGGGTCTGGGCGAGCACGAGGAAGGCTTCGGTGAGCAGGGCATCACCGCAGAGCACGGCCATGCCCTCGCCATAGACCTTGTGGCAGGTGGGGCGGCCACGGCGCAGGTCATCGTCGTCCATGGCGGGCAGATCGTCGTGAACCAGTGAATAGGTATGCATCAACTCAAGCGCGCAGGCCGGGGCCAGCGCATTGGCGGTTTCACCACCGCAGGATTCGGCGGCGGCCAGGCAAAGCACGGGCCGGAGACGTTTGCCGCCAGCGAACACGGCATAGCGCATCGCCGCGTGGATCGTTGCGGGGCGCTCCTTGGCCTTGGGCAGGAAGGCGTCGATTGCCGCATCAAGCTCGGCGGCGCGGGCGGCGAGATAGGCTTTCAGGTGCATGGGAAAATGATCGTGGATTGTGGATCGTGGATTGTGGATTGTGGATGGCGATATCTTCGATCTTCTATCTTCGATCTTCTATCCTCGGTCTCCGATCCCCGATCCCCGATCTCCTCACAGCAACTCGGCGATTTGCACGGCGTTGAGGGCGGCGCCTTTGCGGACTTGATCGCCGACGACCCAGAGGTCGAGGGCATTGTCGAGGACCAGGTTTTTGCGGATGCGGCCGACCAGGCAATCGTCCTTGCCGGTGGTGTCGAGGGGCACCGGGAATATTTTGTTAGACGGATCATCGATCACCTGGATGCCGGGTTTCCCGACGAAGGCGGCGCGGGCGGCGTCGGGGGTGACCGGGTGCAGGAACTGGGCGGTGATGGAGACCGAATGCGAGCGGTAAACCGGGACACGGACGCAGGTGCAGGAGACAAGGAGTTCCGGCAGGTTGAGGATTTTGCGACCTTCGTGGAGCATTTTGAGTTCCTCCTTGGTGTAGCCGTTGTCGGTGAAGGCGTCGACTTGCGGGATGACGTTGAAGGCGATCTGGCGGGGATAGACTTTCGGGGTGAACGGTTGGCCGGTGGTGATGGCTTTGACCTGTTCTTCGAGTTCGATGATGCCTTGGGTGCCGGACCCGGAAACCGCCTGGTAGCTGGAGGCGATGATGGTCCGCAGGCCGAAGGCGGCGTGCAGCGGGGCCAGGGCCATCAGCGAGATGATGGTGGTGCAGTTCGGGTTGGCAATGATGTTGCGGGGGTGGTTGTTGGCGGCATCCGGGTTGATTTCCGGCACGACGAGCGGCACGTCCGCGTCCATCCTGAAGGCTGACGAGTTGTCGATAACCACGGCTCCGACGGCTGCGGCCGAGGGCGCGAATTCCTTGGAAATGCCGCCCCCCGCACTGAATAACGCGATATCCACCCCGGCGAACGAATCATGCGTGAGTTCCTCAATCACGATTTCCTCGCCCCGGAATTTCATGCGTTTTCCCGCCGAGCGCACCGAAGCCAAAAGCTTCAGTTTGCCGAGCGGAAAATTCCGCTGTTCGAGGCACAGGAGCATTTCCACGCCGACGGCACCCGTCGCACCAACAATCGCCACATGAGGATAATTCATTTTCGGAAGCCGGCATTCTTCGCCGGGCGGCGCAGCATAGCGTCTTCCCGTGCGCTGGCAATCGAATCGTCACAACTCATCCAAGCAAGATGATCCGGACTCTCCGCCTGAAACCCGGCAACTCATTTTCAGCGGAGGAAGTGCGTTCTCAACGAGTGAATAGCCTCGCTAGGGCTCGAACCTAGACTAACGGAATCAAAATCCGGGGTGCTACCATTACACTACGAGGCTGTTCCGGGCATTTCGCCCTGCGGCGGGCGAACCGTAAACCGATCGGCGGACATTTGGCAACCGGGAAAACCGGTCAATGAGCCGAGATTTTGATCGCCATGCCGAGCATGGCTTCGGCCATGTCGGAATCCACCGCGCTGCGGGCGTGGATCCGGCACAGCGGGTGACCGGCATGAACCGTCTCGCCTACCTTGACCAGGCGGTCGAAGCCGACGGCGGGGTCCACCCCGTCGCTTGCCTTGGCGCGGCCGGCACCGAGTTGCAGGGCGGCCTGGCCAATCAATCCGGCATCCACTTTGGCGACCGTGCCGGTGGTGGGCGCGAGCATTTCGCGCCGGATCGGTGCGCGGTGGATTTCCCCAAGCCGCGGCAGATTTTCGGGGTGCCCGCCCTGGGCGGCGACGAGGGTCTCGAACTTCCGCCGGGCGCTGCCGTCATCGAGCCAACGCGCCAAATCCCCACGCGGGACGGCAACGATTTTTTCCGCCAAATCGAGCACGATTTCCCGCAGGTCCGGCGGTCCGCCGCCATTGAGGCAATCAAGCGCCTCGATGACTTCCAGCGCGTTGCCCACGGCGCGGCCGGTCGGTTCGTTGGCCGGGTTCAGCACGGCATGCACCTCCACGCCCATTTCCGTGCCCACCGCAGTCAGGCTGGCAGCGAGCGCCTCCGCGTCCTTTTTCGTCCGCATGAACGCCCCACTACCGAATTTCACGTTGAGCACCAAACGATCCAGCGATTCCGCGAGTTTTTTCGACATGATCGACGCGGTGATCAGCGGAATCGACGGCACCGTGCCGGTCACATCCCGCAGCGCGTAGAGCTTCCGGTCCGCCGGACAAAACCGTTCGGTCTGCCCCATCATCACCACCCCGAGCCGCTCGAGTTGGGCTGCCGCGTAGTCGAGGCTGATGTGCACGTCAAATCCCGGAATGGCCTCCAGCTTGTCCAGGGTTCCGCCGGTGATGCCCAACCCCCTGCCGGAAACCATCGGAACCCAACAGCCGGAGCAGGCCACCAGCGGGGCGAGCGCCAGCGACACCTTGTCGCCGATGCCGCCCGTCGAATGTTTGTCCACTACCGGTGGATGGCCGGCCCGGTGCCGGAAACGATCGCCGCTTTCCAACATCGCCCGCGTCAGTGCCGTCGTCTCCGCCGCGCTCATGCCCTTGAAATACACCGCCATTGCGAATGCCGACATCTGATAGTCCGGCACCTCGCCCGAAGTGTATCCCTCGATCAGCCGCCGGCTCTCGCCCGCCGACAATTCCTCACCGTCACGCTTGCGGGATATCAATGTGGGTATGTGCATGGCCCCATGCCCTACCAAATCCCGCCGCGACACGCGAGTCCAGTTTTCCGGAAAATGCTCGCTGGCCCTATTTGAACACCTCCAATCCGGGTGGAGAGTTCGTATTTCATCGGCGGGCGGGATAGAGCACGGTTTGAATGAAAAATGCCGGACCTGCCGCGTCAAGCTGTCGCGTCAAGCTTGCGCCCTATTGGGAAATCCCTACTCTGTCTCCGGCCATGACCACCGCCAAGCCGCAACCATTGATTTCACGTTACCGCCTGAAGGCGCGGGGGTTGCTGAACTCGATTTCCAGACGCCGCGAATTCGAGGGGGCCCTGATTCAGATTGATGGCGGTTTCGGGTGCATCCACCCGTGGCCGGAACTGGGAGATCCGCCGTTAGAGAAATGTTTGGCGGATCTTGCGGGAGAACGCCGTTGGCCGATTGTCAGGCGGGCCGTGTGTTGCGCCGAATACGACCGCGTGGCACGCATCTACGACCATTCGTTGTTTGAGGAAATGGAGGTGCCGCAAAGCCACGCCTCTCTCATCAAGGGGGATCCTGCGGAACTTACCCGCGCCGTGGAGGCCGGCTTCTCCACCATCAAACTGAAGACCGGCCGCGACCTGGCAGCCGAAACCCGCTTCCTCAATGAAATGACCGCCGAATTCCCGGCCCTCAAGTGGCGGCTCGATTTCAACGAGGCGCTCGAACCCGCCGAAGCGGCGGAATTCCTGTTAGGCCTGGCGGCGGCGACGCGGGCGGCCATCGACTTCGCGGAGGACCCGTGCCCGTATTCGGAAACCACCTGGCGGGCATTGCGCCGGCAAACGAAGGTGCCGCTCGCGGTGGATCGCGAGGCGACCACCCTCAGCGTCGCCGCGCAGGTGATGGTCATCAAACCGGCGGTTGACGAGCCATTTCTGTTAGGTGAGGCGGCGATCCGGCACAACCAGCGGGTTGTGTTCACCAGTTATATGGATCATCCGCTAGGTCAGACGTTCGCGGCGTGGGAGGCCGCCCGTTCGGAATTGCAATTCCCCGGCCGGGTCGGACTGTGCGGGTTGCAAACACATCATTTGTTCGCACCGGATGCGTTTGCGGAAACGCTCGGCCCGTGGTCGCCGGTGTTCAAGGTGCCCGATGGCAACGGGCTGGGTTTCACTGACTTATTGGACGGACTGCCATGGATGCGCTTGAGCTGACAAAGCGCGTGTTCTGGGATGACCCGGAGCCCTTCGTGGCGGGGAGCTTCGCCGACGATCTGTCGTCTATCAAAATTCCTCCAGGGTTGGTGTTGTTCGCGACATCCGGCAGTTCGGGAGAGGCGAAGTGGATCGCCCTATCAAAGCAGTCGTTGTTGGTATCCGCGGCGGCGGTCAACGATCATCTGGAGTCATCCGCAGCGAGTTGTTGGGGGCTTGCGCTGCCGTTGTATCATGTTGGGGGATTCGGCATTGCGGCGCGGGTCTTTGCTGCGGGCTGTGGGTTTGCCGAATTCGGCCGGCGCTGGGAGGCACCCGCATTCGCGCAGTGGCTGCACGATCACCGGATCTCGCACACTTCGCTGGTGCCCGCTCAGGTCCATGATCTGGTGGCGGCCGGCTTGCGTGCGCCCGCGCCGTTGCGCGCCATCGTCGTCGGCGGTGGCGCGATGGATGTGGCGACGGGCCGGGCGGCCCGCGCGCTCGGTTGGCCGGTGCTCGCGAGTTATGGCATGACCGAAGCCTCCTCGCAGATCGCCACCCAAGCTCTTTCATCCCTGCATGATATCTATCAACCAGCGCCCTTGCCGCTGCTGCCGATCTGGCAGGCGCACACCACGCCGGAACAACAACTCCGCATCACCGGCCCCGCCTTGTTCGCGGGTTGCCTCGTCCGCGACAACGAGCACTGGATCTATCAGCCCCGCGAAACGCAATGGTATCTGACAGCAGACCGGGCACTGCTCGCCAACGGATGTCTCACACCCGCAGGCCGCGCGGATGCCGTGGTCAAAGTGCTGGGCGAACTCGTCGATTTGGAAACCATCGAACGCGAACTCGCCGCCTTGGCCGGTGGAGCGCTGGCGCCGGGGATGTTCGCGGTGGTCGCCGTGCCGGACGCCCGCGCCGGGTACGCCCTGGTGCCGGTGTTCGACGCCGCTGTGGATCCGGCGCTCATCACCTCGGTTCTATCATCCTACGCGCGCCACGCGCCGGGCTTCCGCCGCTTGCGGCCTGCCGTCATCCTCGCCAGGTTTCCACGCAGTCCCATGGGAAAACCCCGCCGCGCCGAAATCGCGGCGGCGCTCGACGGTTCCTGAGTGATTCCGCCCCGGGGAATCTGCGAAGCCTATTGACCTGGCAAAGCGAGTCAGCGCAGAACACACGCCGTTTTCTCCGACAAAACCGGCGCTCGACGGCATTGGCTCCATGAGGAATTTTTTTGAATACGGAAAAAATCCGTTTAGGGTGCCTCAGGAACCATGCCAGACCCTCGCCCTGAAAACCCGGTAATGTCCGCCTTGCCAGTCAGCCGCCCCCATGTGTGGGTCCGTGCCCGTGGGTTGCTGGTCGGCGTGGCGGGGGTTCTCGGATGGCTGGCGGTCACGGTCGCACAGGCCGGCGCGGCCGATGATTTTGTCGAGGGCGAGGTGCTTGTCACCTGGCGTACGACGACCACGCTGGAGGGCGCAAAGACCTCGGCGGCGCGTCACGTTGCGGAGTTGAGCCACCACTTCGCCTGGCTTTCCGACCATCATCACCGGGTGATGGGAGTGGTCCGCTCCGGCAAGCGTTCTACCGCCGCGATGATCAAGGAGATGCGGGATGACCCCGAGGTGCTCGTGGCGGAACCCAACTACATCCGCCATGTGTCAACCCCGCCGCCCAACGACACGTATTACGGCAATCTCTGGGGCTTGAACAACACCGGTCAGACCTTGACCACGCCCAACGGCACGATCACCGGCACCCCTGGCGACGACATCCGGTTTGCCGCAGCATGGAATCTCGCCCCCCCGACCAGCCCGACCGAAGTCGTCGTCGCGGTGATCGATACCGGCTTGGACATTACCCATCCGGACATTGTGGCCAACCTGTGGACCAATTCCGGCGAAATCCCCGGCAACGGACTCGACGACGATGGCAACGGTTACATCGACGATGTCCATGGCTACAATTTCGTGGATAACAATTCCAACGTCGCCGACTCGGGTTATCACGGCACCCACATCGCGGGCACCATTGCCGCCGCGGGTAACAACTCGCTCGGGGTGATCGGGGTGGCATTCAAGTCCCACGTGATGGTGCTCAAGGTATCCAACGATGGGGATGCCATCTCGACTTCCGCGGAAATCAGCGCACTCCAGTATGCCGCCATGATGAAATCACGCGGGGTGAACATCGTGGCAATCAACGCGTCCTTTGGCGGCGGTTCCAGCACCTCCGCGGAATCCGCGGCGATCCAGGCGGCGGGCAATGTCGGCATCGTCTTCTGTGCCGCAGCCGGCAATGCCCCGGCTGGCAGCACTTATGGCACCAACAATGACACGACTCCCACCTACCCGGCCTCCTACCGCTTGTCGAACATGATCGTCGTGGCGGCATCCGATCAAAATGACCAACTCGCCAGTTTCTCAAACTACGGTCCGACCACCGTCGATGTCGCCGCGCCAGGGACCAACATTTTCTCGCTGTTACCGACATGGCTTGCCACCACTGCGGCCACGGTCACCAAGGGAACCACCACCTATGCGGCGACAGGCATGAGCTACGCGGGCACCACATCGGGCATCACGGCCACCCTGATCAACTGCGGTAACGGCAACTCGGCCGCCGTGTTTCCCTCCACCGTGCGCAACAACATCGCGCTGATCCAGCGGGGCACCCAGACCTTCGCCACCAAGGTGACCAACGCGATGAACGCCGGAGCCGTGGGTGCCATCATCTATGACAATGTCGTCGAAACACCGCTCTTTTCGGGCACCCTGGCCACCGTGGGCACCTGGATTCCCGCCGTCTCGGTGTCCCAGGCCGATGGCGCCAGCCTGCTGGCCCAAGTCAACGCGCCGGTCACTCTGACGAACGCGGTGACGCCGGCGGGCCTCTATCAATACTTGGATGGCACCTCGATGGCCACGCCCCATGTCGCCGGCGCGGTGGCCTTTGCCGCGATGAATTTTCCCTCCGAAACCGCAGTGCAACGGGTGGCGCGGGTGGTCAACCACACCACCAGCGCGCCCGCCCTGGCCAGCATGGTCAGGAACGGAGGTCGCCTCAATCTGCTCAATATGATCGATACGGTTCCCACGCTTTCCAAACTCACGTTGAGCAGCGGGACGCTTAACTCCACGTTCACGTCCAACACGACATCCTACACGGCCAGCGTGGCCAATGCCATCACCGGTGTGACGGTCACCCCCACGGTCACCGATGCGACGGCAACAGTCACGGTCAATGGAGTGCGCGTCACCTCGGGAACCGCCAGTGCTTCTATCCCGTTGGCGGTTGGCAACACCCCGATCAGGGTGTTGGTCACGGCGCAGGACGACACAACGTTTGACACATATACGATAACCGTCACTCGCCTGAGCCCAGTCCCCAGCGTCACCACCGGAGCCGCAAGCGGGATCACCCCGTCCGCCGCGACCCTGAATGGCACGGTAAACCCGAACGGATCGGCGAGCACCGCGAGGTTCGAATACGGGCTGACTGTCGCATACGGCAGTTTGGCCGGCGTTACGCTGTTGCCTGACTACGGAGCCACGGTACAGGACGTCAGTGCGAGCCTAAGCGGATTGCAGTACGGCACTACCTATCACTATCGACTTACCGCAACCAATAACGGGGGCACAAGTCCGGGCGACGACATGACTTTTGTGACCGCCAAAACGCTGCCGGTGATCACCTGGGCAAATCCGGCGGCTATCAGGTACGGCGCGGTGCTTTCCGCCGTGCAGCTTGACGCTATCGCCAACGTGCCTGGGCGGTGGGTCTATTTCCCATCACTTGGCTCCAAATTGCCGGCTGGCAACCAAACCTTGAGTGTCACCTTTACGCCCACGGATTCCGTCCATTACGCCACGGCACAAAGATCGGTGCCGCTGACGGTGAACAAGGCTGCGGCCACGGTCACTCTCGCGGGCTTGAGCCAGTCCTACAATGGTCAACCGCGGTTGGTAACGGCGATCACGGTGCCGACGGGACTCAATGTCAAGCTTGCCTATAACGGTGCCGCCACGGCACCGGTCAACGCGGGTTCCTATTCTGTTGTGGCGACGGTTGTTGACGACAATGTTACGGGCAGCAAGACCGGCACGCTGCTTGTTGGCAAAGGAACACAAACCATTACATTTCCGACACCGCCAGCGCTGCGCTTCGGCGACCCTGACTATGCGTTGACGGCTTCCGCCTCATCCGGCCTGACCGTGAATTATGCAAGTTCCGCGCCAACGGTGGCGACCATCGTGAACGGCGGCGGGTTGCACGTCGTGGGGGTCGGCAAGGTGACCATCACCGCATCCCAAACCGGAGATGCCAACTGGGGTCCGTCAGCCGCCGTGACCAGGGCGCTGGTTATCGGCAAGCGGAGTCAGACGATCACATTTGCCGCGTTCTCCGGCCACACCGTGGGCGAGGCCGATTTATCACCCGGTGCCACAGCGACTTCAGGCCTAACAGTGACGTATGTTAGTGCGAGTCCGGCGGTGGCGACTATCGTGGCCGGAAAAATCCGCATAGTTGGGAAAGGCACGGTGGCGATCACCGCAAGCCAGGCAGGTAATACGAGTTGGGATGTGGCGGTGCCCGTCAAACAGACGCTGACGGTGGCGGGCAAACCCCAGGCGATCACCTTCCCGGCCTTGCCAGACACGGGCTATGGCACGGCGGGTTTCGCCCCGGGAGCAACGGCGTCTTCCTCCCTGGCTATCACCTATGCCAGTTCCAATACAGGAGTCGCCACCATCGTAAGTGGCAGGATCCATATCGCGGGTATCGGCACGACTACAATCAGCGCCAAACAGGCGGGCAACACCCTTTGGGCGCTTGCCTCTGATGCCAAGCAAACCCTCACCGTCATCAAAGGTACGCCAGTTATCACCTGGGCGAATCCCGCGCCTATCAGCTACGGCACCGCGCTTTCCGCAACCCAACTTAACGCCAAGGCCAACGTCCCGGGATCAGTTGTCTATACCCCGGTTCTCGGCAGCAAATTGCCGGTAGGTTCGCAATCCCTGAATGTGATCTTCACCCCCACGGATACCACCCGTTACAACACCGCAACAAAATCGTTGACCTTGACCGTGAACAAAGCCACAGCCACGGTCACGCTGGCGGGCCTGAGCCCGGTCGGAGGGATCGCTGATGCCATTGTCATCGACGCCACCCCTTACGGCGTCTGGAAAGCAAGCGCTTTCACCAATCCCGACGACCGCAACGCCCCGGCAGTCAGCGGTGAAATGGCAACGCCAGCGCACGACGGCATCACCAACCTGATGAAATACGCCCTCGCGCTCGATCCCATGTCCTGCGGCACCGCGGGCTTGCCGACCGTGTCACCTCAAGATGGCTATCTGACCCTGACCTACCGCCGGAACAAGCAGTCAACGGATGTGACCTACGCCGTGGAGACCACGGATTCCCTTGATGCTGATAATTGGCAACCAGCCACCAAGGTGATCTCACAATCCGACCATGACGGTTACTGGAAAATCACCGTGCGGGACACGGCGCCGATGGAACAACATCCACATCGGTTCATGCGCTTGCGGGTGACGCATTGACGCCAGTCCGTCTTACTGCCCGTCACCACACAGGCACCAACGACAAGGAGCAAGGAGCAAGGATCTTGGCCCATTGGAAGCGGGGCCAACAATGCCAGAAATCCCCCAGCCACATGCTGCGCACGTTTCCTGTTATTTCCTCGTATCCGGCAGTTCCACGATGCCGCAGTCGATGTTTTGGCCGCCGGTGGTTTGCTTGCAATGGATGGCGATGGAGTTTTTGCCGGGTTTGAGGAGTTTGACGGCATCCGGGCTGAGCGGGAATTCGTCATAAGACGTGTTGAAGCCGGTGAGTTTGGCGGCTTCCTTGCCGTTCAGATAGATTTCGGCATCCTCGTCGTGGAAGATGTTGAGTGCGAGTTTGGCGGGCACCGCCGGGATCTCGAACGACCGGCGGATCCAGATGTCGGAGGTCGTCCACGGGGTGGCGGAGGCGATGGTGCCAAAGGCGGCGGGACCTTCCTTCCATGCGGAATCATCGAAGCCGGGCGCCTGCCAATCACCGGTCGGTTGGGTGATGGTGTACTTCCAGAGGATTTTCTTTCCCTGATCGGCGCACGGGACGAACACCTTGGCCGCAACCTGCGGTTGATAGAGCAAGGCGGCGGCTTCGGCGGCGCGGGTCTCATCGAATTTGATTTGTTCGCGGTCATAGGTCATCATGCCGTTGACCTCGACTTCGACATCGGACGTCTGGGTGTACACCGCGGCACACAATCCCTTGGCGATCAGCGGGCGCAGGCGGGTGAGCAGGCCGATATAGGCGTCGGTGGCCTCCGCGGGGGTCTTGAAGCTGACAGATCCCCACGAACCGGAGTCCTTCCACAGGTGGTCCTTGACCGGACGGCCGAGACCGCCGAACTCGCCTAACACCGCGGCGCGCTCGGGTTCGATGGCGGGCATGCCGGGACCCGGATAGTTATGCATATCCATCACGTCGCCGCATTTCTGGTCGGTCCAGCCGCTGGCATTGTTGACCAGTCTGCTAGGGTCGCGTTGTTTGACCATTTGGACGAGGCGCGGGGTATCATATTGGCCCCAGCCTTCGTTGAAGACCACCCACATGACGATGGACGGATGGTTCTCCAAGGTATCGATCATTTCATTGAGTTCGCGCTCGAAGTTGGCGCGTTTGTCCTGCGGGTTGCCGCCGGCGGGCATGTCCTGCCAGATCACCAGGCCGAGTTTGTCGGCCCAATAATACATGCGGTCGGGCTCGACCTTGACGTGTTTGCGGAGCATGTTGCAGCCGAGTTTCTTGGTGATTTCCAAATCATATTTCAGGGCGGCGTCGGTGGGGGCGGTGTAGAGGCCATCCGGCCAGAACCCCTGGTCCAGGGGACCGTATTGGAAGAGCGGCTTGTTGTTCAGCGCCATGCGGTTGACGCCATTGTCGTCCTTTTGGATGGAAATTTTCCGCATGCCGAAATAGCCGGTGATGGCGTCGGTGGCCGGGGCGTCGTCCATGGTGATTTGCAGGTCATAGAGGAACGGGCTGTCGGGTGACCAGAGTTTGGGGTTCTTGATTTTGATAGACAGGTCCTCGCCGGGTTTGCCGGTGGCGGTGGCGACGGTCTTGCCATCGGCGAGGGCGGTGACTTTGACGACGGCCTTGTCGCTGGCGTCGGCGGCCTTGATTTTCACGTGGAGTTGTTCGTGGTCGATATCGGGGATGGCGGTGAACGAGGCAATGTGGGATTTGGCGACGGGTTCGAGCCAGGCGGTGCGCCAGATGCCGGTGGTGGCGGTGTACATGATGCCGCCGGGGTTGAGGACCTGTTTGCCATGCGGTTGGCCGGCGTCGGTCGGATCCCACACGGAGACGACGATTTCCTGGCTGCCTGACGGGTTGAGGGAATCGGTGATATCGACGCTGAACGGGTTGTAGCCGCCGGTGTGCTTGCCCGCTTCCTTGCCATTGACATAAATGACGCAATCCCAATCGACCGCGCCGAAGTTGAGCAACACGCGTTTGCCCGACCATGCTTTCGGGACCTCCACGGTGCGTTTGTACCAGACGCGTTCGTCCTGTTTCACAATGTGGCCCACTCCGGACAAGGCAGACTCGACAGGGTAGGGGACCAGGATTTTCTGGTCAAAGGCGGTGGGGCGGGAGTCGTCTTTTTTGGTAATGGCGAGGTCCCACAGGCCATTGAGGTTGAGCCAATCCTTGCGCACCATCTGCGGCCGCGGATACTCCGGCAGGGCGTTGGTGGGCGTGACATCCTTCGCCCAGCGGGTCATGATATGGCCTTGAACCGGGGCCCAGTCCGCCGCCTGGGCGGTGAGGCCGTTGCCCAGGGCGAGCAGGATTCCGAGGTTGGCGGCGGCGCAGAGAACCGCGGGGGATGATTTGAATTGGGGTGATTTCATATTCATTGGCGGTTGATGGCTTCGAGGTTTGGGGGGGATACGATCCGTTTCCGCACCATCATTCACCAAAAAAAACGGAGAACGGGCTTCCAGCCTGTGAGGTCAGACAGCGCGTCCCGCCTGTCCGCCCATGAACCGACAGGCGGGACGCCCAATACTGTTCAATTAGTATCATTCCAGATTCCGCTCACTATGACGATTTCCAGATTCAGTATCACGGCAGGGGTTGGCTTGCGACGCTTGCGGATAGGAAACCGGGATTTGGGTCGCTTTTTCACTTCGCGCGGTTTGCTGCGGCCGCGACTGCTCGACACGCTGGACGCCATGCTCGGAAACCTATGGCGGGACCCGGCCAGCGTCAAGCTAATTGACCAGTATTTGGCGGGACGCCCACACTCCTTGAGGGCGACCTGGAGATCGCCCCTCAAGGAGCGGCGGACTCTGGCCGCCGATGCCCATGAAACGCCAATAAGTTGAGGTTGACCGCGCTTCATTGGCACATCATGGGCTGGTGGGCGGGACGCCCACACTCCTTGAGGGCGACCTGGAGATCGCCCCTCAAGGAGCGGCGGACTCCGGCCGCCGATGCCCATGAAACGCCAATAAGTTGAGGTT
>Ga0073936_10005551_pt1 | contig 17030 bp, 16 predicted proteins | sample AliMusrvi5mmetaG_FD_87041 | JGI IMG/M metagenome (GOLD analysis project Ga0073936, IMG submission 87041) | Freshwater lake bacterial and archeal communities from Alinen Mustajarvi, Finland, to study Microbial Dark Matter (Phase II) - Alinen... | ecosystem: Environmental > Aquatic > Freshwater >... | reverse complement strand
TCTCCGGCCGCCAGCCAGACAACCGCGTGGGTGTCGAGATGGATCACGGACGCCATTCGGAGGACCAGTCGATATGGACGAGGTCATCGGGGTCGCCGGCGATGATGTCGCGTTTGGGCAGAATCTTCTGCATGTCGCAGAGGGACGTATTGGCTGGGATCGGCCCGGCACTTCGCACTTCATACGCTTCCTCGCCGGAAAGCAGAAGCAACGGTTCCCCCGTCTCCTTGAGCTTCGCCAGCCAAGGTTTGGCGTCCTTTTGGAATTGCTCGATCATCAGTGTCATACCGCGAAACTAAATCCCATCGGCTTTGAATGCAACGCAGGATTACCCGGGGCGCATGACGAGCGCTGGTGTCAGTCCCGCATATTATCGCCTTTTTGGCCAGATGCCCACAGCGCTTTCCAGAGTGACTGCGGCAGTCTTGCCATGAGGCGAGTATCCGAAACTTCTACAAGGCGATAATACGCGGGACTGACCACTTTTTGACCACTTTTCCAACTGGACGGGGCGGTTTCCACTTCGATTTTGAGGGAGGTTTTTTCACTTCGAAGTATTTTCCCCAATGCCTTTTACTAATCGCGAAGGAAGATCCGGGCTTCGACTTCGAGCCAGTCGCCGTGCCAGGCTTTTGATTCGAGGCGGGCGAAGAGGAGTTTGCCGGCGTCCATGAGGCGGGCGAGCGCCTCGTTTTTGGCGCGCGGCACGTAGCCGAGGTGGTGGCCAGCCTCGTCGAGGATCATGATGGCCAGCGGGTCGTGCGGGTTGTCCGGCTCGCGCTTGAGCGGGAGCAGGGTGCCAGGCTGAAGGTCCGTCTCGACGCTTTTCACGTCGCGGTGGCTTGTGCCCGCGATCTGGCACTCGATGAGCATGATTTCGCGGGCGAACGGCATCAGCGAGCCGTCCTTGCCGAACGCCCCGTGCATCAGCGCCAGCAGCGCCGGATCAATTATTGCCAAATTGCTTTCCATGTCCGGTTCCCTTGATGAGGGTTTGAAGATGGGCAGTCAAGGCATCGAGGGTCGCCTGCCATTCCAGAATCTGGGTGTCGATCTCCGCCCGCCGCGCCTCGACCCACTCTTCGTCCTCCAACTGCGCTCGCAGCGTGAACGGCGGGAGGCTTTCGATAAGATCAATTTTTTCAATCATCGCCGCGATCTGTTTCTCCAGTGTTTCCCTTTGCAGGCGCAGGGATTCCAGCGTGGCCGGTGGCGGTTGGATCTTGGAATGCTTTTCGGCGAGCAAGGCCAGCGCCTGCAACTCCTGGAGATCCGAGGCTTCATAAGCATCCTGCGCCCGCAGCCAGAGCCGTTCTTGGTCGTCCGTCAGATCCGGGTTCACGTCCGGGTGCAGCATTTTCACCAACGCGTAGTAGAGTTTTTTCAGCGCGTTCGAGTCCGCCGGGGGAAGGAGATGGTTCAACCGGTTCTCGGCCGCTTTGATCTTTGCGGCGGCCTCGTTGATTTTCGTCTGCCAGCGCAAATATTCGAGTTCCAGTTCGCCCTCGATGGCGGTCCAATCCGGCAAGCGGCCGTAGTTGAGGCTCGCCTGGGCGAGTTCGGTTTTGCGTTTCAGCCGGGCGGCCTCGTATTGGACTTGTAACAGGCGGAATTCCCACGCGCCGATCTTTGTCTGATACATCGCCCGCAGGTTCGGCTTCACGATCTGCACAAGGTCGTCTGCATCGGTGAGCAACTTGGTCAGCTCCTCACGTAAAAGTGCCAACTCGTCAGCGAGCCTCAAATATTCAGGATGCGAAATCAGGGGTTCGTCGGTCATTTCAGCAGGTCGTTGATGCTCAACCAATGGTAGTGTGCGGGTCGCGGCTTGCCGCGCATAAAGTCCCGGAAAATGCGGATAGCATCCGCCGGTTCGCCGGACAGATCGTTGTCCGCCCATTTCCAAAAGTAATAGCTGGTTGGCGCGGCGATGTTCATATCATTTCTTGCCCGGTGAGCGGCGGCAGGTTTTCGTGCATGGGTGGAGTCTCTCAGGTGAGGTGGGTCAACCGTTGTCCTACCCGTCCGGTTTGACGAACTTTTTTTGCGGCGCGAGCGGGGTCAAACGGTCTTCAGGAACCGGCGGATGTCGTCGTGGTTATCACCAGCGACGAATGTCATCCTGTGTGGTTCGCAGAAGAACGCCATCCGCAGGTGGAGGCCCGCGCGGCATTCCATGACGGAGCGGCGCAGTTTTCGGATTCCAGCCCCCTTGTGGGCATGCGGGTCGCCGATCGCTTTTTGCGCGGCGATCACGGCATCAAGGACTTTGCGCTGATCCGCCGGGGGCAGCGATTTCACCCACTTGCGGAAGCGGGAAGTTAGCTCAAGCTGCAACAAGAGATTTGAGGGTGCCGTCGAAGGGCTTGATCGTGCCGTCCCTGCGGGCGCGGGCGATGTCCTTTTTGACCCGGTTTTCGAGGGTGAGAATTTCTCCGGCGGTCAGCTCGTAGTCCCCCAAAACGAGATCGGCGGAAGCGATGAACTTGTGGAGTTTTTCCACTGTGCTCGCCAGACGGCTCACCTGCCGGTTGAGGTCGGCAATCTGCCGCCCCTGCTCCTTGATCTGCACCATGGTGGAAACGGCGCACTTTTTCATGGTCGCGCTCATGCGCGGAATATCCATGAAGCCGGTCGGGCAGTCAAGGCGCTGTCCCTGGCTTTTGGTGTAAAGGTGCAAAGCGTCTCCGGGGAGCGCACGCGACCCGCGTGCCGTGAATGGCGACCCGCCATTCACATGTTTTGAATCAGAGAGTCGATCCGGTCGGCGAGTCGCCGACCTCAGCACGCGGGTCGCGTGCGCTCCCCGGAACTCTCCGCTCCACGGTTTCTCTGAAAGGTGAGATATGCCGACCTACAACAGTTCCTCCACCGCTTTTGATCGCTGGGATTTCGGCTTGGTCTGCGCGGCGGCTCGGGCTTCTTCGGCGGCGCGTTCGAGGTTGAGGGCGAGGAGGCGGGTGAGGATTTCGTCGTCGGTGAGACCGGCGGGCCAGCCGTAGGCGGCAGACACGGCGGCGTCGAGTTTCTTGTGGGCCATGTCCAGCCAGGCGGGGCGCTCGTTGTAGAGGTTCGTGAGCGTCCGCTTTTTGAGCTTCGCGGCGCACTCGGCGTCGCGGGGTTCGAGGCGCGGGTAGCGGACGAGGCCGATTCTGGATTCATCCCCTTCTGCCATTCCGCATTCCTCATTTCGAATTCCACATTCGATATAACGTGACCACGGTCCGCCGATGGTGCCGGGGAATTCCAGCACGCGGGTCTGAGTCCATTCCGGCGGGTTCAGCCAGCGCTCGCGCAGGTCGTTCAGTTCCTTCGCGGCGGCGGCAATCGCGGATTCTTGTTCCGGCGTCGCGCGGGGGAAGGGGAAGGTCTCGAAGCAGGTTTTCGGCGTGTAGCGCGGGCGGTCTTCAAGATGCGTGCCCTGTTTTAATGACCAAACTTCGTGAAACCGCGAGTGCAGAACGCCAAAAAAGTAATCGTCCTCACGAGCGAATGTAAAAACACCACCGTCCGGAAGAAAAATACTGTCGGCCCAAACGAATACTCTGAATTTGGAATGACACACGGTAGCGAGATATCGTCGTTTCGATAAGCAGTTGCGCCGCATGCCGGGCCGCGTCTCAGCATGCAGCCACCATTTGTCGCGGTAGAGCTTCCGGTTATTTTTATCTCTATCGGGTTTTACTAACTCGAGTCCGCGTTTGTGCGGTTGAACATAGCCGACAAAGGTCTCCAGTGCCATTTCAAGGCCGCTATCAATTATCCATTCAAAGCTAATCCGTTTTGCAACGGCAAAGCCGTCCAACCATGGCCTGATGATGTCCGAGTTTGGCTTTCCGGTGGGGTTTGGGTCGGCAAGCAACTCCCTTGCGGTTTTGTCGTCGAGCTCAAATTTTCCGGCCTTTTTTGTTCCGATGAAACTTAAATCTGAGTTTGCTTCAAGCAAGGCTGCTTGGGTCACGTCTCCGATTGAAGTGAGGTTGGGATTGATGTCTGCAACTTCCTTGCCGTCAAGTTGCCGTATTTTTTCAGAACCGTTATCAAAGCCAACCATGCTAACGTCAACCGCTGCGCCGGCTAAAATCCAGTCGCGGCTGCTTTCGGCAAAAAATATGTTCCCAGTTTCTTTGATGCGCTTGAGCACTTCTCGATTTGCGCCACCGCGAATCCCTTGGGTCGCGAGCAAGCCCGCGCGCTTGCATTTCCCGTCTTCGATTTGCTGGCGGCCTTTTTCAAACCAGTAACAACACAGGTCGGATGCGCCGGGCAATCGCCCCTTAAAGACTTTCCAAAGTTCTGTCTGATAACCTCGCCCGAGTTCGGCCCATATTCGGCTGCCCCCCAAAAACGGCGGGTTCCCCACGATCACATCGCAAGTCGGCCAGGCGCGTTCGGAATAGACTTTGAAGAGGTCGTCCTGGCCGCCGTGTTCCTCGGCCTGGGCGGCTTTCAGGTTTTTGGGTTTTTTTCGGAATGTTTCGTTGAGGAGGGCGTCCTTGTTTTCGAAGCCGTCGAGGTTTTGGAGGACGGGCGAGCGGTCGTTGTCGAAGCCGTTGTCTCGCCGCCACTGGAGGAACCCGATCTGGACCGAGACCTGGGCGAGCTCGTAGGCGTAGGCGTTGAGCTCGATCGCGCGGAGCTGCTGGACGGTGACCATGGGGGCGAGCGTGCGGTCGATCTGGGCGGCGGCGGTGATGACTTCCTTTTCGAGGCCGAGCAGGAGCTGGAGGGCGACGTAGAGGAAGTTGCCGCTGCCGCAGGCGGGGTCGAGCACTGTGACGGCGGCGAGCTTTTTCTGGAAAGCAGCGAGGCGGGCGGCCTCACCCGGCGTGCCGTTACCGAGGAGGATCGCGGGGGCGAGGTCGCGCCGGATCTCCGTCCATTCGCGCCGGAACGGGGCCATGAGGACCGGCTCGACGAGCGTGCGGATGTCGGCCTCGCTGGTGTAGTGGGCGCCGAGCTGCGAGCGCTGCGAGTCGTCGAGGGCGCGCTCGAACAGCGTGTCCATGATGCTCGGCTGGATGTTCTGCCATTCGGCGGACGAGGCCCCGGCGAGGTCCGCGATTTCTTTCGGGGTGAGCTCGAAGACGGTGGCATCCTCGAAAAGGTGGCCGTTGAAATGGCGGATCTTGTCCGTGCCGAAGCGTCCGCCTTTTGCCATGCAGCGGAAAAGATCTTCCAAGCTCTCGGCGAAGAGCTGCGGGTCCTCGACACCGGCCCGGCAGATTTTCGCGAAGATGCCGCGCGGGAGCAGGTCGGTATCCTCCGCGAAAAAGCAGAAGACGAGGCGGTTGAGGAAGCGGGCGATGCGGAGGTTTTTCTTCTGGGCGACGTGGTGCTGCTGGCGGGACTTCGCGTCGCTCAGCTCGACGGATTCGCGCTTTTGCAGCGAGAGCGCGACCGCCGCGATCTGGCGGGCGAGGGTTTCCGTGACCTCGGCCGTCGTCTTCTGCGGACGGAGTGCGCCCGGATCGGAGATCACGGCGCGGAGCACGCGCAGGACTTCCGGCGAACCGATCTCCGCGTTGCGGAACTCGTGCGTCTCCTGCACCGCGCCGTTGAAATTTGTGCGGACGATGAAGCGGTCGAAGTCGCAGACGACGAGCAGCGGCGGGTTGAGGAGGGATTCGCGGTAGCGGAGGAGTTGCTTGTGGGCCTTTTCGAGGTCCTCGCCCGGCCCCTTGTATTCCCAGCCGAAGCAGTCCTTTTTCCACACGTCGGCAAACCCTCGCCCGCTGTCCGGGGTCTCGGCCACGCGCCCGGATACGTCGAACGTGAAAAACTCGGCGTCCTTCACGACGCGCTTCTGGAAACAAAACGCGTCGTTGCCGGTCGGGTCGGCCTGCAGCGGGGTCGGGACGCCGAGCATCCGGCAGAGGTCGCTGAAATGTTCCTGATACGCGGCGGATTCCTTGCCGCTGAACTTCGCCCACTTTGTTTTGAATTCCGCCGGGGTCATCGCTGGCGAAAAGGTTTAGCGGGTGGCGACGGCAAAGACAAGTCGCGGCACTCGCGCCAAATCCGCGCGTAAGGGAAGGGAAACGAGCAGAGAGCAGATCCGATACGAAATGCTGGTCGGGGGAGGGGATCGCGTGTAAATTGCCCTCCGATGACCGCACCTGAGGCCCGAGAAGGAAAAACTCCAAGGAGCCACGGTGTGCCCAAGCGAACTTCCCGCGTCAAACGGTTTGCGCGCTTTGTGATGCGCGGCGGACGGCGTCGGGCGGGCGCCGCCGGCCGCCTGACCTCGCGGCCCAGGCTTCTGCTTTTCGATTTCGACGGCACCGTTGCGGACACCTTCCAGAGCGGGTTGGAGATTCTCAACTTGATGGCTCCAGAGTTCCGGTTCCGCCGGCTCGAGGATGCCGATGTGCCGCGCGCCCGCGACATGCGGACCCGTGAGATCATGAAGTTCTTGGGGATCCCTGCCACACGGCTGCCGAAGATTTCGCAGCGCGGGAAGGAAGAGCTCAACAAGCGGATGGATCAAATTCAACCGTTTGAGGGAATGGTGGACATCGTCCGGAGTCTCCACTCCGAAGGCTTTCCGCTTGGGATCCTGACCTCGAATTCCGAGGAAAATGTCGCCGTATTTTTGAAAAAGTTCGGCATCGATTTTTTCGGCTTCGTCCACACGTCGTCCAAGCTCGCGGGAAAAGCGCGGGTGATCCGGCGCATTCTCAAGGAGCACAAGTTGAAACCGCGTCAGGTGCTTCTGGTCGGGGACGAGGTCCGCGATATCGAGGCGGCCCAGGAGACCGGCATCCACATGGCTGCTGTCACCTGGGGATACAACAGCAGGAAAGCGGTCAGCGCGCTGAACCCGGACCACTTGGTCGAGTCGCCGGAGGAACTCAGGGAACTGCTCTGCGGGCTTCCCGCCTGAACTCGGTGACACCATGGAAAATCGCTTGCGTTGATGGGGCGAGAGAGATCAGATGGTGGAAAAGAAACGTGAAAATGCGGGAGCTTTTTACACTCGTTCTGACCGGGTTTATCTTCACGGCGGGTGTCTATGCCCAGACTCCCGTGAGCCTCTTGGGCGGAAAGCTCACATTTGGCAAGCTTCTGGAATTTGTTTTCAGCGGCAACCTCACCGCTGATGCCAAACGCAAGGCCGCGCTCGATCAGATCGCAGGTTCCGTGAAGCTGGTGCCAGGAAATTGATTTCCTTTGGGATGGAAACAACCTGGCAAATCAAGTCGAGTTCGCAGAAAGGGTTCGCGGTGGCGGTGGGCTCGCTGCTGGCGGGGTTGCTGTTCCTCTGGCTGACGTGGCATATCCCGGCGCGAGATTCCAATACCACGGCCGCCATGTGGCTGGGGGTCCTGCTGGTCGGGGTGGGGCTTGCCGCGATCATTTTGGCGGAGGAAATCGTGACCACGGTCGATCCGGAGCAACGGTGTCTGAGGATCAATTGCCAACGGCGCTGGGGGAGCGTGAGCGTGACCGTGCCTTTCGACGAGGTGGTGTCGGTGAATGTTGCGAAAGTGGGGTCGCATTCGGATGGAACCCCATCGTATTGGCTGCAGATCGAACGGCAGGGCGGAAAGGTCCACTCCACCGGGCGATGGTCCACAAATGAGTCCGAGATCCGGCGCTTGGCCGAGCGGCTTTCCGAGCAGATCGGTTGCGAATGCCGTGGCGGAGTTCCGCTGAGTCCGGCATCGGCCGGACGTGTTGCCGCAGCAGCAGCCGGCGCTCTCGTCCTCTATGCCGCGTGGTTCCGATTCAGCGTCGGCCCTTGGTGCCCGGCGATGTGGTTCGGCACCGCTCCGCCGGTATTTATTCTGGCGGGCTTTGCGCTCCTGCTCGGGCTGTTCCGCCGCTTCTGGATTTGAGCCGAAGCAGCATGCTCCGCCTCGAAAAAAATGTGGCGGCAAGAAACCCCGTCTGCTGATATTTCGTCTTCGCTACGCCAATGCTCGCCAAGTATCGTTTTCCCGATTTTGCTTCCCGACGATTCTCCGCTGTCTTCGTCGCTCTCTGCTTTATTCTGTTGGCGGGAGAAGGGGTTGTCGTCGGAGCGGACGACTCTCGCCGCGCTTGGGATGGGAAGCCTGGCTTCTGCCGGATTTCCGGCACGGTTTCCCCGGACGGGCGCTACGTTTTTATCTGGGAACCTGCGGGGCTTTCACCGGAAGTCCGCGCCACGCTCCCGGAATGGGCGTCGGATCTGGACATCAACTGCGATAAAACCGAGATCGACGATTTTCTCTACGATACCACCCGAAGACGTGTGGCCGCCGACCTGTCCCAGTTCGACTATTTCGAGGGGCAGGGTTTGAGAAAAAACCACGGGGCTCTCCATGTGGCATGGACGGCGGACAGCCGCAACGCTCTGTTCATATTCGAGGAACGCTGGGACGACCAAGGCATCGTCTGGATTGATTCCTCGTCCGGCCGCGTCATCGACCTGGGTGATGTTTTAGAAAAGGCGTATCTGCGCGTATTGCGGCAGCGGGAAAAGGAAAGCAGCGGCGTGGCGATCCAATTCAGCGAGCCGGCCATCCTGCCCGGCAACATCGTGGTGGTTGACGGGAATGCCGGCCACATGAAGGAGGGGCCCTACTACCACCACCGCCTCACTCTCCGGCTTTCGTTCACCGGAGAGCGCCCGCATCTTGAACTTCTCAAGGCGCGGAAAATTCCCGAGAGCGAGGAGCGCACCACGGGCATGGACTACGACCCGGATCTCAATGCCTTCTACAAGCGGCTGAGAGCCCGCCTAGACGAAAATGGGCGCGTCGCGCTCAAGAAAGAAGAGGAGGACTGGATCCGGTTCCGCGATTCCCAGCCTGCAGATGCACGGGACCAGCTCACGCAGCGCCGCGCAGTGGAGCTGAGGGCCAGAGCGGAGAATTAGCGCGAAGCCAGGTCAGCCGGCGGGCTCGCTGACGGGCTCCGCGGTGGACTTGTCCACGGCGAAGGCCAGCTTTTCGCCGTCGCGTTTGACGGTGACAGCATCGCCGGGCTTGATATGGCCGCGGAGGATCTCCTCGGCCATCGGGTCTTCGAGATACTTCTCGACGGCACGGCGCATCGGGCGAGCCCCGTAGGTCGGATCGTAGCCTTTTTCGATGAGGAATTCCGTTGCCGTCGCATCGAGCGTCAGGTGGACATCCTTCAGGCGGATCCGCTCGATGACTTTCGACATTTCGAGGTTCACGATTTTCACGAGATCCGGCTTGTTGAGCGTGTGGAAGACGATGATGTCATCGAGGCGGTTGAGGAACTCGGGCTTGAAGACCCGCTTGGTTTCCTCAAGGATTTTTCCGCGCATCGCGTCGTGGTTGTCATCGAGGTTCGGCGCGCCGAATCCGAGCGTGGTCTGCTTTTTGATCAGCTCGGCCCCGACATTCGAGGTCATGATGATGATCGTGTTGCGGAAGTCGATTTTCCGGCCGAGCGAGTCGGTGATTTTGCCCTCTTCGAGAATTTGAAGCAGCAGGTGCATCACGTCCGGATGGGCCTTTTCGATCTCGTCGAAGAGCACGACCGAATACGGGCGGCGGCGGACCGCTTCGCTGAGCTGGCCGCCCTCTTCGTATCCGATGTATCCCGGAGGCGAGCCGATCAGGCGAGAGGCCGTGAACTTCTCCATGTATTCGCTCATGTCGATCTGGATGAGCGAATCCGCGTCGCCGAACATGAATTCCGCCAGCGTGCGGGCGAGAAACGTTTTTCCGACGCCGGTGGGGCCGAGAAAAATGAACGAGCCGATCGGGCGGCGGGGATCCTTGAGGTCGGCGCGGGACCGCCGCAGGGCCTTGCTGATCGCGGTGACCGCCTCGTCTTGGCCGATGACCCTGCTTTGCATCTCGGATTCCATGGCGAGCAATTTTGCCGTCTCCTGCTGCTCCATGCGCGAGAGCGGGACTCCGGTCCACTTCGAGATGATGTGCATGATGTCGTCCTCGGTGACGACGACTTCTTTTTCGTCCTTGTTCGTCCTCCACTCGGCGAGGATGCCATCGAGTTTTTCTTTCGCCTGCTTTTCGCTGTCGCGGAGGGCGGCGGCTTTTTCAAAGTCCTGCGATTTGATCGCGGCTTCCTTTTCCAGCCGGATGCGTTCGATTTCCGCTTCCACGTCCTTGATGTTCGGGGGGCGGGTCATGGCGGAGATGCGGGCGCGCGAGCCAGCCTCGTCCATGACGTCGATCGCTTTGTCCGGCAGGAACCTTCCCGTGAGGTAGCGGTCGGTGAGCTTGGCGGCGGCCTCGAGGGCCACGTCGAGGATTTTGGCCTTGTGGTGGGCTTCGTATTTCGGGCGGATGCCCTTGAGGATGAGGATCGTTTCTTCGACCGACGGCGCTTCGACCTTGACCGTCTGGAACCGGCGTTCGAGGGCGGCGTCCTTTTCGATGTATTTCCGATATTCGTTGAGGGTGGTGGCACCGATGCACTGGAGTTCGCCGCGGCTGAGCGCGGGCTTGATGATGTTCGAGGCATCCATGGCTCCCTCTGCGGAACCGGCCCCGACGATCGTGTGCAGCTCGTCGATAAAGAGGATCACGTTTTTGTTGCGGCGAATTTCATCCATGACCGCCTTGATCCTCTCCTCAAACTGGCCGCGGTATTTCGTGCCGGCGACCATGAGGGCGAGGTCGAGTGTGATGACTTTTTTGTCGTGCAGAAGCTCCGGGATGTTGCCGGCGACAATTTCCTGGGCGAGCCCTTCGGCGATCGCGGTTTTGCCGACGCCGGCCTCGCCGATGAGGACCGGGTTGTTCTTGGTGCGGCGGCAGAGGATCTGCACCACGCGCTCAATTTCGTCCGCGCGCCCGATCACAGGGTCGAGTTCGCCCTTCTTCGCGAGTTCGGTCAGGTCGCGTCCGAACGCCCGCAGGGCCGGCGTCTTGCTGTCCTTCTTTCCGCCAGCCTCCGCCGGGACAGCATCGCCTTCTTCCTGCGGGGCAAAATTCGGATCGAGCTCCCGGAGGATCTCGTTCCGGGTGCGCTCGATATCGACCTCGAGATTTTTCAGGACCCGAGCGGCGACGCCTTCGCCCTCGCGAAGCAGGCCGAGGAGGATGTGTTCGGTCCCGACATACGAATGCTGCAGGCTCTTGGCTTCCTTGCCGGCGAGTGCGAGGACCTTTTTGACACGTGGGGTGTAGGGGATATTTCCCACCATCTTCGTCTCGGGGCCTGAGCCGACCTGCTTTTCCACCTCCATGCGGACCGTCTCCAAATCGAGGCCCATTTTTTGGAGCACGTTGACCGCCACTCCTTGGCCCAGCTTGATGAGGCCGAGCAAGAGATGTTCGGTCCCGACGTAGTTGTGGTTGAACCGGTCCGCCTCTTTGCGGGCCAGAGCGAGAACCTGTTGTGCGCGAGGAGTAAAATTATTCATCATGTCTTTCTTCGGCGGGTTCCGGGGTCCGCGCCTTTAAAATCGCGATATCCGGTTCTGCCACCTGATCCAATTTCGCGCGGATTATCGCCGCGCGCAAGGAGTCCCTTTCGTCGGCCGACATTTTTTGTGTGCCGGCACCCTTTTGGAGGTGGGCGGGCTGGGTTTCGATAAACAGTTCGTCCACGGGAAAGCGGCAAGTCTCCGGGAAAACCCCGAGGTCCACGCCCAGTTTGAGCACCGAAAGGAAATTCAGCGCCTCCTTGGAGCTCATCGAGTAGGCGTGGGAGAGGACGCCGTAGGCGCGCCCGATCTGGTCGTAGAGGGTCACGGCCTTTCGCTGGGCGAGGAGGGCGCGGGCGTTCTGCTCGTGTTCCAGGATTTGCTCGATCACGCGGTTGAGCCGCCCGATGATCTCCTCCTCGGTTTCGCCGAGCGTGGTCTGGTTGGAGACCTGGAAGAGGTTCCCCATGGCCTCGGTTCCTTCGCCGTGCAGGCCGCGGACGGCCAGGCCGATTTTGTTCACCGAGTTGACGATCTTGTTGATCTGCTCGCTCATGACGAGGCCCGGCAGATGGAGCATGGCCGAGGCCCGCATGCCGGTGCCGACATTGGTCGGGCAGGCGGTGAGGTAGCCCAGATCGGCGTCGAACGCGTAGTCGAGCACTTCCTCGAGCTCCGAGTCCACACGGTCGATCATCGAAAAAACTTTGGTGAGCTGGAGGCCGCAGCAGATGGCCTGCATCCGGAGATGGTCCTCCTCGTTGATCATGACGCTCAGGGTTTGTGGAGAATTCATGACCACCGCGCTGCCGACGCCTTTCGCCGCGTGTTCGCGGCTGATCAAGTGGCGTTCGACAAGAACCTGCTTCTCCAATGGCGAAAGGGCCTCGAGGTTTTCCGAGTAGGACTCCGCCATCTCGGGAAGGTGCTCGACGGCATCCTTCACCAGCCGCATGACGTCGAGTCGCTCGGCTTTTTTAGCCCAGCCGGGAAACGGTTTTTCGCGGAGGTTGCGGGCGAGCCGGACCCGGCTGCTCACGACGATATTCCGGTGCGGTCCGTCGCCCGAGAGCCACTCTCCGGTATTCGCGATGATGCGAGAAAATTTCATGCGTTGCTCCCGGCCTCGATCCTGCGGATCTGGTCGCGCAGGTCTGCCGCCTGCTCGTATTCTTCCGCCGCAACCGCCTGGTTGAGCCGGTCGTGAAGCGACTTCATTTTCTCGCTCTGCTCCCGAATTTTGTAGAATGCCGCCGGGGATTTGCCGGTGTGTGCGGTGCCCTTGTGCATGTTTTTTAGCATCCCCGAGAGTCCGTCCGAGAAGACGGCGTAGCACGCGCTGCAGCCGAGGCGGCCGGTCTTTTTGAAATCCGCCTGCGTGAACCCGCAGACCGGGCACTTTTGGGAGCCCGGGTTTTTATCGATCTCTTGGGCGGCACCGAGCCCCATGAGCAGGTCTGCCAAAGCAAAGCCGGTCGGGTCGTTCACGCCCTTTTCCTTCGAGCAAGACTCGCAGAGGTTCACCTTCTGCATCTTCCCGTCAACGATCTGGGTGAGAAAGACGGTGGCTTCTTTGGACTGGCAGACATCGCACTGCATATTAGCTATAAATCACCGTGCCGGTGGCCGCTGTCAACTCGTGGAAGCGGGCGATCAGGCGTTTCGTCACGGGGCCTGGCGAGCCGGCGCCGATAACGCGGTTGTCCAGCCGCACGACGGGGATGACCTCGGCGGCGGTGCCGGTGAGAAAGCATTCCTCCGCAGTGTAAATATCGTAGCGGGTCATCTCCGGCTCGCTGATCGGAATTCCCAGCTCGGCGGCAATTTCGAAGACCACCGCGCGCGTGACTCCGGCAAGCGCGCCCGAGGAGATGGGCGGCGTAAAGATCCGCCCGTTCTTGACCGTAAAAATATTGTCCCCCGTGCATTCGGCGACATACCCCTGCTCGTTGAGCATGAGCCCTTCGCCCGCACCGGCCTGCGCCGCCTCGATTTTGGCGAGGATGTTGTTGAGGTAGTTCAGGGATTTCACCATCGGGCTGAGGGCACCGTGCGGGATTCTCCTGGTGGCGCAGGTGACCACGTGAAGGCCGTTCTCGTATTTGTCCGCCGGGTAAAGAGTGATCTTCGAGGCGATGATGAAAACCGTGGCGCGCGGGCAGTTGGCCGGATTGAGTCCCAGGTCGCCGCACCCGCGGGTCACCACCAATCTCACATATCCGTCGCGGAGTTCGTTCTGGCGGATGGTATTTAATAGGGCCTCGGACATTTCGGGCATCCCCATCCCGATATCCAGGCAGATGGCTTTTGCGGAGTCGAACAGCCGGGCCATGTGTTCTCCGAGGCGGAAGACCCTCCCGTTGTAAAAACGAATCCCCTCGAAGACCCCGTCGCCGTAGAGCAAACCGTGGTCGAACACCGAGACCTTCGCGTTCTCTTTGTCGTAAAATTCTCCGTCAATATAGATCTTCATTTTGAAAAACTCCGCGCGCCGTTTGGCGTTGGAACGAAACAGCCTGCCCTGTCTCGCCGTGAATCTCAACTCTCTTTCTTTGCCGGATTTTCACGGCCTAGACCAAAGCGCGGCGCGCACTCCGCAGCCGGAGGAAATCAGGCGTGGGGACAGGTCGGCATGATTGACATCGCGTTCCGTCCCACGCATTTTTCGGCCGTGCATTCGTTTTCGTATATCAATGGTGCCCTTCATTGCGAAGAGGTGGATCTTGAAGAGGTGGCCGAGCGGTTCGGAACGCCCTCCTATGTTTATTCCGCATCGACAATCCGGAACAACTTCCGGAGCCTCGACCTTGCTCTCAGACCACTTGACCACATGATCTGCTATGCCATGAAAGCGAACTCGAACTTGGCGATCCTGGACCTGCTCGGCGGGGAGGGAGCCGGGTTTGACATCGTGTCCGCCGGCGAGCTTTTCCGGGTTCTGAAAGCCGGCGGCCGGGCGGAGCGCTGCACGTTTGCCGGGGTGGGCAAGACGCTCGATGAGATCGCCTACGCACTAAAAGAGGGGGTGTATTGCTTCAACGTCGAGAGCGAGCCCGAACTCGTGCGCATCAACGAAGTCGCTGGCTCGCTCGGGCTCGTCGCCCCGGTCGCCCTGCGCGTGAACCCGGATGTCGACGCGCAGACCCACAAGTTCATCTCGACCGGAAAAAGCAAAAACAAGTTTGGGATCGGCCTCGACCGGGCCGTGGAAGTTTACGCGCGAGCCGCGGCGCTGCCGCACTTGAAAATCCGGGGGATCCAGACGCACATCGGCTCGCAGATTCTGGAGCCGGGCCCATTTGCCGAGACCGCCCGGAAGCTGGCCGCGCTCGTTTCGGAAATTCAGGCCCGCCATGGCATCGAGTTTTTCAGCATCGGAGGCGGGATCGGGATCGTTTATGATGCGGCGCTGGCGAGTGGCGACCCGGAGTGGTGGCGATCCACCAGCCACCCTCGCCGGATCACGCCGGAGGATTATGCCAACGCAATCCTGCCGGTTCTCGCTCCGCTCGGCCTGAAGATTCTGTTTGAGCCGGGGCGTTTCCTCGTCGGCAATGCGGGCGTTCTTCTCACCACCGTGCAATACGTGAAGAAGACGCCGGGCAAGACATTCACGATCGTGGACGCGGCGATGAACGACCTCATCCGCCCCGCGCTTTACGAGGGCTGGCACGAAATCGTGCCATTGAAGGCTTCCTCAGGCCCGCTCGAACCGATGGATGTGGTCGGCCCCGTCTGCGAGAGCGGCGACTTTTTCGCGCAGGATCGCAAGCTTCCTCCACTTGCAGAAGGCGACAGGATCGCGCTTCTCAGCGCGGGAGCTTACGGTTTTGTCATGTCTTCAAATTACAATTCCCGTCCGCAGCTTCCAGAAGTGCTGGTCGATGGTTCAAACGTCCAGCTCATCCGGAAACGGCAGAGTCTCGAGGATCTCATCGCAGGGGAGGTCTTGCCGTCCGCAAAGTGACCTGGCGGTTGCCACGGAGCCTTTCCAGCGGTTTTTCCGAGATGTTGTTTACAATTGGCATCCTACTTGCTTGATTCAGTGTGCCGGCTGGAAATCAGGGTAAAAAACAACATCAGGCAGCTCACCCCGGCATGGGCTGTTCAAAAACAGACACATCAAACACAAATATGGCGAAGTATAAACTCGAATACATCTGGTTGGACGGCTATGAGCCCGTTGCCAACCTGCGCGGAAAAACTCAAGTCAAAGATTTTGACACATTTCCCTCGTTGGAAGAGCTCCCCCTCTGGGGATTTGACGGCAGCTCGACCCGGCAGGCCGAAGGGAAAAGCTCGGACTGCGTTCTCAAGCCCGTTGCCAGCTACCCTGATCCCACAAAGACAAACGGCGTTCTTGTGATGTGCGAAGTCCTCCTTCCGGATGGCTCCCCGCACCCGAGCAACTCGCGGGCCTCGATCCTCGATGACCCGGATGCATGGTTCGGCTTCGAACAGGAGTATTTCCTTTATCAAGATGGCGTTCCTCTCGGCTTTCCAACCGGCGGCGGATTTCCTCCTCCGCAGGGTGAATACTACACCGGGGTGGGTTACAAGAATGTTGGCGACATCGCTCGCGAGATCGTGGACACCCACCTCGACCTCTGTCTGGCCGCAGGCATCAACCATGAAGGCATCAACGCCGAAGTGGCGAAGGGCCAGTGGGAATTCCAGATTTTCGGCAAAGGCTCGAAGACGGCTGCCGACCAGGTTTGGATGGCCCGCTACCTCTTGCTCCGCCTCACGGAAAAATTTGGGGTGGACGTGAACTGGCACTGCAAACCGCTCGGCAAGGACGTGGATTGGAACGGCTCCGGAATGCACTCGAACTTCTCGACAAAATATTTGCGCGAGGTTGGCGGAAAAGAATACTTCGAAGCCCTGATGGCGGCGTTCGACAAATACAAGAACGAGCATATCGCGGTTTACGGGCCTGATAACCACCTGCGTCTCACCGGGCTGCACGAGACCCAGTCGATCGACAAATTCAATTACGGTCTGGCGAACCGCGGAGCATCGGTCCGCGTGCCGCACAGCTTCGTGAACAACGGCTACAAAGGCTACCTCGAAGACCGTCGTCCGAATTCGCAGGGCGATCCCTACCAGATCGCCAGCCGCATTCTTCAGACGATTGCGACCGTGCCGAAAAAGTAACAATCAACAGGCAGTTATTGAAAACGCCGTCCGGTTCGCGCCGGGCGGCGTTTTTGCTGCATGGGATTTTGATTGGCTGGCATCGCGCACGGGCGCGTTGCGTCGCAAAAATATTGCGACGGTCGCAGACCGCTACAGCCTGCCGTTAAGGAGCGAAGAACGCGGGGAGAAGATAAACCCTGCCCGGTTCGAGGAGCGATGCCTTCGGGAGCAGGTTGAGCTCGATCTTTGTCGAGGCGCGCGACTCGCCGAACATCCGGAAAAACTTGTCGAAGCTGTAGGCGCGTTCGTATTTGACGACCTGGGCATTCGGGGCGCCGCCGAGTTCCGCGGCCTTGTCGTAGGCGTCCTCGATGTAGCCGAGCTCGTCCACCAGCCGGGAGGCGTAGGCGTCGGTTCCACTCAGCACACGCCCATCTGCCACTCCCTCGCGCAGTTCCTTCTCATCGAGTTTGCGCGAGCGGGCAACGATTCCGACGAAACGGTCGTAGCTTTGCATGACCAGGCCCTGCAC
>Ga0073936_10005543_pt1 | contig 17042 bp, 13 predicted proteins | sample AliMusrvi5mmetaG_FD_87041 | JGI IMG/M metagenome (GOLD analysis project Ga0073936, IMG submission 87041) | Freshwater lake bacterial and archeal communities from Alinen Mustajarvi, Finland, to study Microbial Dark Matter (Phase II) - Alinen... | ecosystem: Environmental > Aquatic > Freshwater >... | reverse complement strand
TTCAATGCGTTTGCAGATTTCCACTTCCTTCTCACGGGTGAGCAAGGGAACCTGCCCCATCTGATGAAGGTACATCCGGATGGGGTCGTCAAAAATATCCAGTCGTTCCGCCCTGGCGACCGAGGTGGTTTGCTTGGCAGGTTCCTTGCGGAATTTTTCGGCGTCGGAAGCCTCTATAATCTCGATATCCATGCTTCGCAGGAGTTCGAGATAGCCTTCGAGTTCCTCGGGGTTGATCACCGAGTTCGGAATCATTTCATTCACGTCGTCAAACGTGAGATACCCCTGTTCCTCGGCCAGTTTGACCAGATCCTTGATGCGTTGGCTGCGTTCCTCCCAGCTCAATCCGCCCGGGGCGGCGGCTCCGCCTTCGTCAATGCCTTCGGTTTCAGGTTTGGCTTCGAGATCGGCCTGGTCGCCGGATTCCTCCAGTAATCCGCTGCGAGGGGCCGCATCGGAAATTTTCGGGATCGAAATGGGTTTGGCCTTGCCCTTTTTGGCGGGGGCTTCAGGAGTGGAGGGCATCTTGGGTTCAACAGCCGCATCTGTTGCCGTTTTTCCAGACTTGGCCGTTTTTTGCGGTTTCGAAGGAACCGCTGGTTTTTTTACAAGGTTGGCGGATTTAACTTCACCCTTTACGGCTTTATTTCCGGACTTGGACACTTTAGAAGATGTGGATGCTTTACTCTTCGCCATAATATTCCTCAAATGACACTCAACTCACGTAGCCGACAAAAAGGCACAATTCACCGTCGAATCGTCAAAGATGTCACACTAATCTTGTTATGACAATAAAAAAGTCAATTATGGTTCAATACGCAGGTTCACTCTTGCCTCTTTTCCTTAAATCAGCCAATCTAACAGGCTCATGAATACACGCAATAAGGAATATGTGGTGCTTGGCCCGCTCATGGGTGTTGTGGCGATGGTCCTGTACTGTTTCACGCTCAGCCGTGGCGCCTTTCCCGGGGAGTCGGCCAACCTGATGGCAGCGGCATTGGGAGTGGATCCCCTGGGATACTCGGGACATACCCTCTGGAATTGGGCGGTTGACCTTCTGATTCGGCTGCCCATAGGGCCGGTTTCGTTCAGGCTCAATATTTTCAGTTCCCTGTGTGCCGCCGGGGCGGTCGGCTTGTTATTCCGGATCTTGGCGGATGCGGTCTGGGACGCCATCCCCATCACGGATGTGAATGTCCGTGCCATCAACCGGGCGTCGGTGTTGGCGGGACTGGTCGGGAGCACGGCGCTGATGGGATGCATTCCGTTCTGGTATGTGGCGAACCGTTTTCACCCGGCGTCCTTCGATATCCTGCTCCTGTGCGTCCTGGCGAAACTGTTGCTGACGTTTATGCGCAGGGCTTCTGTTTCGGTCGGCCTTGTGTTGGCATTTCTGTATGGTGCGAGTGCATCCGAATTCGCCACGTTGATTATTTTTGGACCGTTGGTTCTGGTATGCATGCTTTATGTTTTGTGGATCAATGGCGATCTGCATTGGCGCCGGATACTGTCTCTTGCCGGGTGTCTTCTGGCAGGGATGCTGGTCTACTTTCCGGCCGCCCGGCACCTCCAATTGTCCGATGTGTACCAGTTGAGCCAGAACAACGGGTTTTTGTATGCATTATTTCTTCTCCTGAAGGGGCAGTATCTGCTTATTTCCAAGAGCCTTCCCTCAATCGGATGGCTGTTGGTGGTATTGATCGGGATCCTGCCTTGGTTGGCGGTTCTTGTTGTTTGGTCGAGGAGCTTGAATGAGGAGAAAGACTGGGGCTTGTTCGTGCTCCATCTGGTCCTGACGGGAGTTGTCATCGCCGCCCTGTTCAATGTGCCGTTTGCCCCGTGGCGGATCCTGGGGGCATCGCGTCTGCTGGTGACACCCTATGTCCTGCTGGCTTTCACCCTGGGTTATCTGGCGGCATACTGGTCGCTGAGCACGCGTGTGTTCTGGCGGCCAGCCGAAGATGACGAGCCCTTTAGACGGTGGCACAATGAACATGGAGGCCTGTTTCCGGCGGGGTTGTTGCTGGTGACGGCGATTACCATAGTGGTCGTGAACTTTCACGAGGCGGATGCGCGTCCCGCCGGGAGTCTGAATGAGTATGCCCGGGCGGTGGCAAAGGCCTGCAAGGGGCGGGAATGGCTGGTGACGGACGGGGTGCTGGACAGTAATATCAAGGTGGCTGCCAGGGAACTGGGCGTGGAGTTGAAAATCTTCAATCTCCAGATGGGCAATAATGCGCTTTATATGCGGAGTATGGCGCGTGAGTTCGAGGATGCCCGGATGAAGAGCCTGGCCGAAGTTGACGGCTTTGCGTTCGTCAGGCAGTGGATGGAGACCGACGTGCATTTCGCCCGGAAGGTGGCGTTCCTCAGCCTGCCGGACCTTTGGTTGGCAGCGTCACTGAAGCCAGTTCCCGAGTGTATGATTTTCAGCGGGATTCAGGCGGTATCGGATCTTGATGCGGGGGCGTTATGGAGTCGGCACGAGGAATTCTGGAAAGCCCCGTTCATTGGCGAGTTGCAGGCGATCCGCAAAACGAACCCGTTGCTGGGGCCGAGGGCCGACTATGTGGTGAAGCATTTGAGCATGGTGGCAAACAATCTGGGGGTTCTTCTTGAAGATGCCGGGTGGCGTCAACAGGCCTACCGCGCCTACGCCAAAGCCAGGGACCTCGACAGAAACAATATCAGTTCACTCCTGAACCAGCGCGTCATGATCGAGCATGGGTATGCCACGCCCGAGGCGCAACAGGTGAAAGATGACTTCGACGAGTTTACCAGAACGCTGAAGCAGAAATTCCAGATCTGGTCCCTTTCCCGCGTGTATGGATATGTGCGGATGCCCGAGGCCTATGCCAGTATGGGAATGGCGTGGGCGTATTCCGGTCAACCGGGACTGGCGGTGGAGGGATTCAATCGCGCCATCGAACTCGCTCCGGAACGGAAAGACCAGTTGAGCCAGGGACTGGCCATGGCCTATCTGGCGCAGGATCAAACCGTGGTCGGTGAAGGAATTCTGAAACAGTTGCTGGAGAAGGATCCTTTCAACGAGAGAGTGTTAATGTCTCTTTCGCGGCTGGCCGTCCAAAAGAACAAGTTCAAGGAAGCCTCGACGTTGTTGGACCGGGCCCAGAAGGCCGGTGTTTCGAAAGACCGGATCACCATGGAATACGCCATCATGAACATGGCGGCGGGGGAACCTGATAAGGCCCGTGCCATTCTTCAGGGGTTGGTGGATCTGCATCCGGACCTGACGGACGCCTGGGCGATGCTGGCGGCGGTGATGATTCAACAGAATGACATGAAGGCGATTGAGGAATGTGAACGCAATCTCACCCGGACAAAAGATCAAGACTTCATCACCCTGATCGTGCTCGCGGAGATCGCCTTGAGACGGACGCAGTTTGCGAATGCAAGAGCTTATATTGACCATGCCCTGGCAATGAAACCCAATTCCGCCGCCCTGTTGGATCTGTTGCTGCGGTTGGATGTGCAGGAGGGGCGCCGCGATTTGGCCATGACCCATGTACGCACCCTGTTGACACAGGATTCGGGGCATCCGTTCGCCAACCAGGTGCTGGCCTCCCTGCAACTTGAACGGAAGGAATATGCGCAGGCGGAAAGTTCGCTCCTGAAGAGCCTGGAGCGAAAGAAAGACCCGTTGGTGATGAACGACCTTGCGTGGGTGTACGAGGAGATGGGGGATCTCGATAAGGCCGAGACCTATGTCAAGGAGGCCTTGAAGGCTGACAGCAAGTTTGGAAACGCATGGGATACTCTGGCCATGATCAAGATGAAACGGGGCAAATTTAAGGAGGCTCACGAACTGTTCACAAAGGCGCTCGCCTTGTTTCCCGACAATCTCTCCATCCAGGTGCATTTGATCCAGAATTATGACGCGAGCGGAAACAAGGGAAAGGCGGTTGAACTGGCTGACAGCCTGCTGGCTCATCCCGTCGGTCTCGGTCAGGATGATATTGAAAACCTCCGCCGCATCAGCCGCAGTCTGATGCGGAGGTAACGGCCGGACAAGACCTGCCACGGGACGGCTGATCATTTAGGGATATTAATACGAGGAGCTGGATCATGAAGTATCAGGAAGCCAAAACGGTATTGGGCCAACACGGACAGGGGCATGTCTTGAAATTCTGGGACAGGCTCGACGAGTCGCAGCGGGAGGGGCTCCTGGGCCAGGTCGAGGCATTGGATTTCAAGGCCATTGATTTGATTGGAACCCTGTTAAAAGCGGGCGGCAACCCCCCGGTCACCTCCGGTGCGATGACGCCTGCCCCTGTCGTGTCACAAAAGGCGGGAGATGCGGCCGGGGCGCTTGCCCTTGGCGAGAAGGCGCTGAAGGCCGGACAGGTCGGGGTGATCCTGGTCGCCGGCGGGCAGGGAACCAGGCTGGGATATAATGGCCCGAAAGGGACCTACCGGCTCGCGCCGATCACCCAGGCGTCCCTCTTTGCGATCCATGCCCGGAAAATCCTCGCGTTGGAGCGCCATTATCAGACACGCATCCCGTTCTACATCATGACCAGCGAGGGAAATGACGCGGATACGCGCGCGTTTTTTGAGGATAACCGGTATTTCGGACTCGCTCCCGAAGATGTGAAATTCTTTGTGCAGGGGACCCTGCCTGCCTTTCTGCCGGATGGACGCATCATCCTCGAAGCGCCCGGAAAACTATTTTCCGCCCCCGACGGTCATGGCGGAATCCTGTCGGCACTCAACCGGCGAGGGATGCTCGCGGATATGAAGCGGCGGGGTCTGGCGACGCTCTATTATTTCCAGGTCGACAACCCGATGGTGGACATCGCCGATCCCGCATTCGTGGGATGGCATCTCCTGCGTCGGGCGGACATGTCGCTCAAGGTGTGTGCCAAGCGGGATGCCAACGAGGGGTTGGGTGTGACGGTGATCCGGGATGGTCGTTATTCGGTGGTGGAATACATCGAATTGACCGAGGAACAGAAACACGCGCGCGGGCCGGATGGCGAACTGGTGTTCAAGTTTGGAAGCGTTGCCATTCACATCTTTTCCCTGGATTTTCTCGTCCGGGAAGCGACGGCGGGACTTCCGCTTCACCGGGCGCACAAGAAGGTGCCGTTCTGCGACGATAACGGTGTCACGGTGAAACCCGGCGAGGCGAATGCCTACAAGTACGAAAAATTCATCTTTGACGCCCTGCCGGACGCCCGGGAGGCGTTGATTCTGGAATTCGCGCGGGAGGAAGAGTTCGATCCCGTGAAGAATGCGGAGGGCAATGATTCGCCTGCCACGGCACGGGCCTCCATGATGGAGAAGTTTGCGCGCTGGTTTGCCGCCTGCGGCGTGAAAGTGCCCCGTGATGCTCAGGGCCGGCTTGCCGTGAAGATCGAGATTGATCCCGTTTATGCCCATAACGCGACCACCCTGGCAGCCCGGTTGCCGGCGGGATATGAAATAAAAGGGGATGTGTTGTTGGAGTAGCCATGCTTCCGGTCATTGTCATCAGTTTGGCCATGATGGTGACGGGGGCGGCGCTCTGGGTCGGGCAGGCCTACCGGTTGTTGCGTTTTGCCAGGGGTCAGTTGGAAGAGGCCTGGGCGGAATTGAAGACGTCGCTGGAGGGTCGGCGGGAAATGGTGCCCTATATTGTGGCGGTGATTCCGATCAACACGTCGCCGGACCTTGACGTGCTGGGGAACGCCTGTGACCTGACTGCGAATGTGAGCGGTGTCCGGGAATGCTCCCAGGCGGAGGCGCGGCTATCGGCGGCAATCAACCGCCTCTTGTTGCAGTTGGATGCGGAGGCAACGCCCGAGACACTGGACGTTCTCCGTCCGCTACGGGACAGGCTGAAGGATCAGGAAATGAAAATCGGGATCATGAGGGAATTATACAACCGGCAGGTGGAGGTGTTTAACACCCTCCAGAAACAGGCGGCGGCCAGGGTGCTGGTGTCAGGCGGGGTGATCAGCCCCGTGGAGTTGTTCTGAGATGAACCGATGGGACCACACAACGGGGACTTTGCCGTGGACAAAAACGTGTTTTGTCTGTGGGGTGGATAATCCGAATGGCCTCCGGGCGAGGTCGCGCGTGGAAGGCGAACGGATTGTTCTGACGCATGTGACGAGGGATACGGACCTGGGTTACCGGCATCTTGTACATGGTGGTATTTCCATGACACTCCTGGATGAAGTGATGACTTGGGCGGCAATCCTGACTCTGAAAAAAGCCTGTGTGGCCGCGGAATTGACCGTACGGCTGAAACATCCGGTCACCGTCGGCCAGTCAATCCGTGTCGAAGGCTGGATTATGGGCGGGACGGCACGCCTTTCATTAACGGAAGGCCGGGTGCTGGATGACCGCCATACGGTATTGGCCACCGCGACCGGGAAGTATGTGCCCATGCCGGAGAAGGGCGCCCATTTATGCATGAAGGATTTTGTGGATAGCCCTGAGGCCATCAATCTCCCGTTCTTAAGGGCGGTGCCGGGTTGATTGCCGACGATGCGGGCCAGGTGAGGGTCTAACCATGAGGATTCAGGTGATGATGAAAAAACTGATGATGACCATGCTGGTGATCCCGGCTTTTTCCGTGATGGCGGAGGAGCCTGGCGCCCATGCCGTTGTGCCGCCAACCAATATCCCGCCCGCCGCCAGCTTGCTCGCCACGAATACGCCGGTGGCCACGAATGCGCCGGCAGTGACGAATGTGCCGACGCCGGTATCGTCCGTCGCACAGCCCGCCAAAGTGGCGGATACGCCGGATCCAATGGTCGGCAAGGTTTTGATGTCCCTGGCGGCCTATTTGCAGTCGGCCCATCATTTCCGGTGCGAGGTTTCATTCCTGATTAACAGTGAAATGGAGGGGATGAAGCAGGAGATATCGGCCACCTATGCCCTGGCAGCCGGGAAACCGAACCGGCTGGCACTCCGCCATCTCACGGGGATGGCCGGGAACACGGTTGTCTGCAACGGGAAAACAATCGTCACCTATGCGGCTTCGCTGAATCGGTACGAGGAAAAAGAGGCGCCCAAATCGTTGGAGCAGTTTTCCCAGGGAGTAGGACCCATGTCCGGCAACATGCTCTTTGTGGACAATCTGCTGCATGATGACATCTATGCGGCGATCATGGACGGGGTCACCGGGGCAGTTTATGCGGGGCGGGAGACCCTCGATGGGATTGAATGCGAGCATTTGAAATTTGTCCAAGACCAGTTTAACTGGGAACTGTGGGTGACCCCCGGATTGAAACCGGTGGTGGTCCAGGTGCTGAGCGACATGACGAAAGGGTTGAATGGGATGACCGATGGGGCACCGTCCAAAGGGATGAAAATGACCGTGTTGAACCGGTTTTCGCACTGGTCGGTGGATGGCGATATGTCGGCGGATGCGTTTGAGTTCAAGCCCCCCCCGGGAGCCCGGAAGGCCGAATCGTTGTTCGAAGGCGATGATGAGGATTCGCCCGACCGTCCGGGTGCGGTCCCGTCTGCTGGCGGCAAGGAGCGAAAGCAGATTAATTGAACTATGAGATTTGAGAATGGTACTGTGCGGGAGTGTGTGACATGACAGAAGCGACGACAAACGAATATGTGGAACAACGCCGGGCGAATATGAAAGCGTTGGCGGAAAAGGGATACTCCGCTTTCGGGGGTGCGTTCAAGCGATCCGGAAGGTTGGCTGAAATCCGGGCCGCTTTTGAGGACAACAAGGCGGTCCGGATGGCCGGGCGGCTCACCACAAACCGCGATATGGGAAAGAGTATTTTTGCTGATCTGCGTGACGGTTCGGACCGGTTCCAAATCTACGCGCAGAAGAATACCCTGGGCGAGGCGGCCTTTGACGCCTTCAAATTGCTGGACCTGGGCGACCACGTCGGCGTGGAGGGAATCCTCTTCACCACGCGGACGGGTGAGCAGACCCTCAAGGTCGAGCGGTGGACCCTGTTATCCAAGGCCTTGCTCCCGTTGCCTGAAAAGTGGCATGGGTTGAAGGATACCGACCAGCGCTATCGTCAACGTTATCTGGACCTGGTTGCCAATCCCAGTGTCCGCGACGTGTTCGACAAACGGATCCGGATGGTTCGCGAGATTCGGGACTATCTTTGTGAGCGGCAGTTCCAGGAGGTGGAGACTCCGATGATGCAGTCCCAGCCTGGCGGCGCGACGGCGCGCCCTTTCGTAACCCATTATGAGGCGCTCGACTGCCGTATGTACCTGAGGATTGCTCCGGAGCTTTACCTGAAGCGTCTTCTGGTGGGCGGGTTTGACAAAGTGTTCGAAATGAACCGCAACTTCCGCAACGAAGGACTGTCCCGAACCCATAATCCCGAGTTTACCATGATGGAAGTTTACGAGGCCTATTCCGACCGGCGCGGAATGCAGGAACTGGTCGAGGGACTGATCACGCATGTGGCGAAAAACGTGATGGGAACCCTCCTTGTCGGGACGGCCGAGGCGCCGATCAATCTTGCGTCGCCATGGCGCGAGGTTGCCTATCGCGATCTGGTGGCAGAACGGCTCGGAGCCGGGTGGTTCTCCCTCGACGTGGCGGCCATGAGGGTAAAAGCCGAGGCGTTTCATCTCCATGTTGATCCGGCCTGGAGTCAGGACGACATCACCCAGGAACTCTATTCCAAGGTCATCGAGAAAACCTTGCAGGACCCGGTGTTTGTGACGAGGCTCCCCGCCGGGCTGGTTCCGCTGGCGAAGCGGTGCGAGGACGATCCCTCGGTGGTGGATGTGTTTGAACTGGTGATTGGCGGCAAGGAGATCGCCCCGGGTTACTCGGAATTGAACGATCCCATGGAACAGAGGAGGCGCTTCGAGGAACAGGTGGCCATGGCCGGTACGGCGCATGCCCGGGAAGAGGCCCAGAAGGTTGACGAGGATTTCCTGGCGGCCCTGGAGCATGGCATGCCGCCGGCGGGCGGTATGGGAATTGGCATTGACCGGCTGGTTATGACGCTCACCGGCAGCGAAGCCATTCGCGACGTGATCCTCTTTCCCCAGCTCAAGCCCCATGAGGATTAATCTGAAATCTCAAATTTAGAATCTCAAATTTCACCATGCTTCCTTTTTCACTATTTATCGCCCTGAAGTATTTGAAACCCAAGCGGACGTATTTTTCCGTGGTGACCATTATTTCGGTGCTGGGGGTGTTGCTGGGAGTGGCGGTGCTCATCATCGTGCTGTCGGTGATGACCGGGTTTGACGACATGTGGCGGGAAAAGATACTGGGATTCAACGCGCACCTGACGGTGACCACACCCGGAGGGGTGACACGGGAGGCGGAGGTCATGGCCCGTTTGTCCCGGCTTGACGGAGTGGCCGGTGTGGCGCCATCCACCGATGGCCAGGTGGTGGTTCAGCATGGCGACCGGATGTTCACCCCGATGCTCCGGGGAATCGACCCGGCCAGGGAGGCCGCGGTCAGCCAGATTCCGGGCAGTGTGTCGCGGGGACAGTTCCGGGTGCGTGGCAACGAGGTCGTGATAGGCGTTGATCTGGCCCGCCGGATGGGCGTCGGGGTGGGTGACAAACTTCTGATCAATTCTCCCCGCAGTTATGTGAACCGCGATGAGATCACCCTGCCGGAGGAATTCCAGGTGGCGGGTGTGTTTGAAGTGGGCATGTGGGAATATGATTCGGGGTTCGTTTTCTGCTCACTCGAAAAGGCCGCCCGTGTTTTCGGAATGGAGGATGGTGTGGGCTCCATCCGGATGATGGCCAGGGATCCGTATCGTGCCCAGGATGTGGCGCGCCAGGTCAGGTCATTGTTGGGGGAGGATTTTTATGTGACGACATGGATGGAGCAGAACCGCCAGATCTTTGGCGCGCTTCGCGTGGAAAAGAACATGATGTTCTTCCTGCTGATTTTCATCACCATCGTGGCGGCATTCGGCATCACCAACACCCTGATCACGGTCACCGTGCAGAAGACGCATGAGATCGGCCTCCTCAAGGCCATCGGATTTCCCTCGGGGAGCATCATGCGGATATTCTTCTGGCAAGGGTGGATCGAAGGGATGATCGGGACGTTGTCCGGGGTGGGGACGGCATTGCTGGTGCTGCATTACCGCAACGATCTGCTCCGGTGGCTTTCGGACACCTTCAGTTTGGAGTTGTTCCCCAAGGAGCTTTACCGGTTGAGCGAGATCCCCTCGCGGACGGCGCCGCTGGATGTGCTGGTGGTGGCCGGTTCGGTGATCGTGATCTGCACGCTGGCGGGCTTGATACCGGCCTGGCGAGCGGCGCGGCTGGATCCCGTGCAGGCGTTGAGGCACGAGTAGTAAGAACCCAGTGTTCAAGGGACAGTAATCAGAGGTCAGATGGACGAGATTGTCAAAGCGGAAGCGATAACCAAGACGTACCTGATGGGAAAACGGGCGCTGACGGTGCTTCGCGGCGTTTCAGTGGCGGTGCGGTCCGGTGAGACGGTTGCCATCATCGGTCCCAGCGGGGCGGGCAAGAGTACCCTGCTTCACTCCTTGGGAGGATTGGATCAGCCCACCACAGGGGAGGTGTGGTTCAGGAACCAGTCCATATACCACCTGTCGCCAGGGGAAAGGACTTTGATCCGGGCGCGCCACATTGGGTTTGTATTCCAGTCCTACCATCTGCTGCCGGAGCTGGATGTGCTGGAGAATGTGCTGTTGCCGACCCTGGCGATCGGACCCTTGGGACGCCGGCGGGCCGGCGCACTCCAGCGCGCGCAACAGCTTTTGGAGACGGTCGGATTGGCCGGGCGTCTCCATCATACCCCGTTGGAACTATCGGGTGGCGAACAGCAGCGGGTGGCCCTGGCGCGCGCCCTCATGAACGATCCCGAGTTGATCCTCGCGGATGAGCCGACGGGGAATCTTGACAGTGTCACCGGGGAGCATATCCTGAAGTGCCTTTTTGATGTGGCCCGCGGCCGGCGGCACACCCTGATCCTGGTGACGCACAACAACGACATTGCGGCCCGGTGTGACCGCATCATCCGCATGCGGGATGGAAGTATCGAGGAGTGATTGGAGGTTTATCGGAATGACGACCAGACGACGATTTGCGATTGCGGGGGGGGTGGCCACGGTTATGCTTGTGGTGGCCGCCGGATTGGTGTGGTGGCTTGTGGCTCCGGTGTGCGCCGCGTCCAAACCCATGGAGCCGGGTGCCCAGGCGGCGGAGGTGGCCCGCTATTTTGAACGGACGCTTCCCCGGTTGCATCTCTCGCACCATCCCCTGGATGTCGAGGTGGCGACCAATGCGATGGATCTTTACATCGGCATGCTTGACTACGACCGTACGTTCTTCATGGAATCGGATATTGACGAGTTCCAGAAGGAGGCGGCGCTTCAGGTCGAGCGGCTTCACAAGGGGGATGTCTCCATCGCATTCCGGATTTTCGAGCGGTTCAAGGACCGGGTGCGAAACCGGGTTGAATATGCCGACCGTCTGATTGACAAGGGATTTGATTGCACGGGGAAAGAGTCCTACACCTGGAAGCGGAAAGACCAGCCCTGGCCGGGTGATGAGGGCGGGTGGAATGATCTCTGGCGGAAAAAGGTGAAGAACGAATATGTCGCCCGATTGGTCGCCCGGGAGATGGCCGATCATGAGAAAACAAACGGGATGGCCAAGGCCGATGCTCCGGGCGGTAATGGCGTGCCGGCAGCCTCCGCGACGACGACCAACGGGATCACGGTGCGGGTCCCGGATGCGGAGGCCCTGCTGTCGCCGGAGGCGTTCCTCAGAAAGCGTTACAAGCAGTTCCTGCTGGTGCTGGAAGACAGTGACGCCGAGTTTGTGCTCCAGCGTTATTTCACCGCTTTTTCCCAGGCCTATGACCCGCACTCCGAATACATGACTCCCAGCACGAGCGAGGACTTTGAGATCAGCATGAAGCTGTCCCTCGGCGGGATCGGGGCGTTGTTGCAGAGCGAGGATGGCGCGGCCAAGATTGAAAAGCTCATCCCCGGCGGGCCTGCGGCGCGGGATGGACGGCTCAAGGCGGGCGACAAGATCATCGCAGTCACCCAGGAAAATGGCGAGACCGTGGATATCCTGCACTGGCCGCTCTACAAGGCCGTGGGAGTCATCCGGGGGGCAAAGGGGTCAAAGGTGATATTGACCGTGATTCCCGGCTCCGACATTTCAGGTTCGAGGACGGTGAAGGTACAACTGGTGCGGGATGAAGTGAAACTGGAGGATCAGGAAGCCAAGGGTGAATGCCTCACCGTGGTTGAGTCGGATGGCCGGACCAATATCGTCGGGGTGATCAATCTGCCCGCCTTCTATGCCGACATGAAGCGGAACCGGATTACCGGGCAGGGTGAAGCCAAAAGCTCCACCCGGGACGTTGCCCGGATCATCACCGACATGAAGGAAAAACATGTCCAGGGCATTATCCTTGACCTGCGGGACAACGGGGGCGGATCCCTTGCGGAGGCGGTGGAAATGACGGGGCTGTTTTTCCCGTCCGGCCCGGTTGTGCAGGTCCGGGAGAGCCGGGGGGTTCAGCTGTTGAATGACCCCGATCCGGATATGATGTATGACGGCCCGCTGGTGGTGCTGGTAAACAGGCGGAGCGCATCGGCGTCAGAGATCCTGGCGGCCGCCTTGCAGGATTACGGCCGCGCCATCATCGTGGGAGATTCCAAAACCCACGGGAAAGGGACGGTGCAGTCCTGGCAGCCCCTTGATGAGCGTAATCCGGGGTTGGGATCGATCAAGGTGACGACCCATTCCTTCTATCGTGTGGCGGGCGGCTCGACCCAGATGAAAGGGGTGGTGCCGGATATCAAGATTCCTTCGGTCCTGGATGTCATGGAAGTGGGGGAGGAATACCTTCCCCACGCGATGCCCTGGACGGTGATCAGCATGGCGAGGTACCAGCCTTTTGCTGATTTGTCGCCCTGGATTCCGGAATTGAGAAAGAACTCCGAGGAGCGTCGTGCCAGGGATCCTCGTTTTGTGGCGCAGCGCGAGGTGATCACCCAGGTGAAAAAACACCAGGATGTTTCGGAAATATCCTTGAATCTGCGGGACCGGCTTGACTTGGCGCACGAGGAGAAGGTGCTTGAAAAGGCCCAGGATGAGGCGCTTGGGGAGACTGACGACGGGAAGGACCAGCCCCGGCGGATATCTGAAAAGGATTTTGTCCTGAAGGAAACGGGACGTATTCTGTGCGACCTGATCCATCGGTGGGGCGTTAAGGAGTCAAAAAATGAACATTCCATTTTGGAAAATGCATGGGGCGGGTAATGATTTCATTCTGGTGGACGACAGGGCTCTGGGTTTCCCGTCCTCGGATCATGCCTGGTTGGCCGCCATCGGATCCCGCCGGACCGGCGTCGGATGCGAGGGAATCATCCTGATCCAGCCGTCGGACCGGGCGCATTTCACCATGCGGTTTTTCAACCCGGATGGCAGTGAGGTTGACATGTGCGGAAACGGGGCACGCTGCATTGCCCGCCTTGCCCACGAACTCGGCGTGGCTCCGGACCGGATGAACTTTGAAACCGGGGCCGGCTTGATCGAGGCTGAGATGGTGGGCGAGCGGGTCCGCCTGGCTATGACCACTCCCAAGGACTGGATGTTGAACCAGACGCTTAAACTGGACGGGTTGAAACGTCCTTATGGGTTTGTCAACAGCGGGGTGCCCCATGTTGTCATGCCGGTGGATGACCTCGACGGGGAAGATGTGGCCCGCCATGGCTCGGCGATCCGCCACCATAAAAATTTCGCGCCCAAGGGAACCAACGCCAATTTCATCAAGGTCACCGGACCGTCGTCCCTCCGCATCCGCACCTATGAGCGTGGTGTGGAGGCGGAGACGCTGGCCTGCGGCACCGGGATCGTTGCCGCCGGGTTGATCGCCGGACGGATGGGCTGGGTGAAGCCGCCGGTGGATATCACCTGTGCCGGCGGCGATGTGATCGTGGTCAATTACATCCTGACCGCCGACGGAGCCGACAAGGTCACCATGCTCGGGCCCGCCGCCCACGTGTTCCAGGGGATGCTCGACTACAGAACGACATGAAGATCGCCACCTTCAATGTGAATTCAATCCGGTCCCGGATGGGAATCCTGCTTGACTGGCTGAAGTCGAACCGTCCCGATGTTGTGTGCCTTCAGGAAACCAAGGTGGTGGATGCCGATTTTCCCGTGGAGCCGATCCGGGCCGCCGGGTATCACGCGGTGTTTCGCGGGGAGAAATCCTACAACGGCGTGGCCATCCTGTCGTTGGAGCCGCCCGCCGCGGTGAGCTTCGGGCTTGACGATGGCGGCCCTGTTGACGGCGCCCGGCTGGCTTGCGCCAAGGTGGGGCCCCTCCAGGTGGTCAATACCTATATTCCGCAAGGCCGCGACATCGAGCACGAAATGTATCGTTATAAGATCGAATGGTTTGCCCGGCTCAGGTCTTATTTTGACAGGCATTTCACGCCCCGGCAGGCGCTCGTGTGGACGGGGGATTTCAATGTCGCACCGGCCGCCATGGACATTCATAACGCCTCCCAACAGGAAGGCCATGTGTGCTATCATGTGGATGTGCGGCAGGCCTTCGAGAAGACGATGGCCTGGGGGTTTGTGGATGTGTTCAGGAAGCATCATCCTGAATCCGGACAGTATACATTCTTCGATTACCGGCAGAGGGATTCCGTGGGTCGCAACCTCGGGTGGCGGGTGGATCACATCATGGCGACGAAGTGCCTGGCGGATAAGTCCGTCGGCGCGGTGATTGACCTCGCGCCGAGGCGGATGGAAAAACCGTCCGATCATACGGTGTTGCTGGCCGAGTTTTCTGTTTAGCGGGAGGCTGAACCATGAATGGATTATTCGAGTGGACCGTGGGGCTTCGTTTTCTGGTGGCGCTTGCGGTGGGATTTCTCATCGGACTTGAGCGCGAAAGCGGCCGCCGGGAGCACCCCAAGTTCTTCTTCGGCGGGGTTCGGACATTTCCCCTGGTGTGCGTGTTCGGTTTTTTCTGCGCCTTGCTGGATGCCCACGGAGGAACCTTCATGCTCCCAGCCGGACTTGTGGCCGTGACGGCACTGGCCGTCGTGGCCTACATTGAGAAAATCAAGGCAGGCCGGTTAGGGGCCACTAGCGAGGTGTCTGTGTTGCTCACCTATGTGGTGGGGGTGCTGGCCTTCGTGGCGGATATCCGGTTCCCGATCGCCATCGGGGTCATCAACACGATTCTGCTCTCTGAAAAAACGGTTCTTGAAAGTTATGTGGAACGGCTCGACCGGACGGAATTCCTGGCGACGCTCAAATTTCTGCTGGTGACGGTGGTGATTTATCCGGCATTGCCGAATGTGAATTACACGGTCTATGACTTGAATCCCGCCCGTATCTGGCAGATTGTCGTAATGGTGTCGGCCATCGGGTTTGTCGGGTATATCCTGTCCCGCAAGGTCGGTTCACAATGGGGGGTGCCGCTTTCCGGGTTATTGGGTGGAATTGCCTCCAGCACGGCGGTCAGCGTGGCGACAGGCAGGCTGGCCGGCGAAAAACCGGAACAGGCAGGGGCGGCGCTGCAGGCTACCCTGCTGGCAAGTAGCGTCATGTATCTCCGGTTGATGGTTCTGATCGCTATTTTCGGCGGCGGTTTTTCCATGGGACTTGACTGGCGGCTTGGGATGCTCGGCATGGTGGGGTTTATCCTGGCCTTGACGGTGAGGAAAGATCCGGTTTCCGGGGGAATGTCGAGGGGCGGGCTTCCGGCAATGCAAAATCCGGTTGAGGTTTGGGTGGCGATTTTGTTTGCGCTGTTGTTTTTCGGATTAAAGATCGCGACCGCGCTGGTTCATGCCCATTTCGGGATGTCGGGAATGTTGGGATTGGGCGTGGCGGCGGGTTTGGTGGACGTTGATCCATTTGTCTTGTCCCTGGTGCAAGGGACATTTTCGGGTCGGCTGATGATCCAGGTCCTGTTGTTGGCGATCATGGTCAACACAATCGCCAAGGGACTCTATTTTTCCTCATTAAGCCGGGGAAATCGTTTTCCGGCCTTGTGGCGGTATGGGCTCCTGGCTGTATGTCATGTGCCGTTGATGTGGCTGTAAGTTGAAAGGACGGACTGTCATGAAGAAGATCCTGTGTTGTGTTGTGATGGCGGGAGTGTTGTGCGTGGCCGCCGGATGTGTCAGCACACCGGCGGACCGGATTAAAAAGGAGCCCCGCTTGTTTGCCTCGTTTCCTGCGGAAATCCAGGCGAAGGTGCAAAAGGGCGAGGTGGATATCGGGTTCACAAAGGATATGGTCAGGTTGGCCTTGGGATTACCGCAACGGATCAACTCCCGGACAACCGAGGCCGGGCAGACGGAAATATGGATCTACACGGGGATTCGTTATATCAATCGCATTGAGCCCTTTGACACCGGGTATTGGTATCGTGACAGGGCCGGGCGGTTGCACCAGTCGCATGAAACCGCATGGGTGGACGGTCACTACAGCCAGGAGTTTCCCCTGATGCGTGTGGAATTCACACCTGACAAAGTCAAGGCCATCGAGCAGGTTCGACGGTAACCGGTCCCTTACGCCTCTGTCTTTATCTTCAAGACCACGGTCCGGTTTTTTTTGCGGCTCTCCGGCGTGGCGTTGGAATGGGGTGGATTCGATTCACCGGCGGATGAGGCTGACACTTTTTCCGCCGCCAAACCGCCCTGCTTGACCAAGACCGCGGCGACGGCCTTGGCGCGTGCCAGGCCCAGCGCCGTGTTGTCGGCACCGTTTGTTTTCACTTTCTTCACAAGGGTGGAATCCGTATGGCCCTCCACCTCGACGGCATACCGTTCACCCCCGGACTTGATGGCGACGGCAAGGGTATTGAGATCCTGCTTCGCCGTGGCGGAGAGTTCGACACCCTGGGGGAAAAGACCGTCATTGAATATCACCGTCATTCGCCCTTCGCTTTCGGTGACGGCCCACCGGTCGCCTTTCAGGGCGGCAATTCCACCGGTTCCGGAGACCTTCGGGGATACCGGGGCGGGTGTCGGCAAAACCGGGGACGCGACGGGCACGGGGACGTGATGGCGGTCTGTTCCAGATGAAGCCGGTACCGT
>Ga0073936_10005531_pt1 | contig 17051 bp, 8 predicted proteins | sample AliMusrvi5mmetaG_FD_87041 | JGI IMG/M metagenome (GOLD analysis project Ga0073936, IMG submission 87041) | Freshwater lake bacterial and archeal communities from Alinen Mustajarvi, Finland, to study Microbial Dark Matter (Phase II) - Alinen... | ecosystem: Environmental > Aquatic > Freshwater >... | reverse complement strand
GATGGACGTCCCGCCGCGATCGTCGGCGCCGCCGACGATCGCGGCGGGACGTCCATCCACGCGGCCGAGGCCGGCGCAGTTGAGGCTCATGCCGCCGCCCACGCGCCAGCGCCCGGCTTTCTCGGTGGTCGAGAGCACGGCCAAGCCGAGCTCGGCGGCGACAAAGATCGCACTCTCGGGCGCGCTGGCGTCGCCGGCCCAGGCGAACGCGAGAGAGCGGCCGTTGACGAACGGGATCACGCGCCGGAGCATGCGGAACATCGGCTGGCGGAACCCGCCGAAGCTGTGGGCGACGCCGCTGGGGCCGTCGCCGGCCACACCCTCGTAGTACTGGATGCCGTGGTTCCAGCCGCAGCGGACATAGACGTCGCCGGCGCCGGGACGCGCCGGGGGGGTGACCAGGATGTCGAAGCACCACGGCGCGTCGGCGAAGCTGTGGCCGACGATGGCGCCGTCGGCGTCGAGGAAGACCATGATGGCGTAGCCGCCGATGACGAGCGAGCCGCGGCCGTCCGCGCCCCGGTGCCAGATGGCGAGGCTGTGGACCGCGTTGAACCAGCCCATCATGCAGTCCTTGCGCTGGCGGAACTCCTCGGCGAGCCGCAGCACGCGGCGCGGGGAGCCGTCGGCCTGGAACAGGTGCAGCTCGCCGCCGAGGAGCCCCACGCAGAGCACGGGCGGGCCCTTGGCGTCGATCGGTTGGGCGGAGACGTGGGTCACGGGCACGGGCAGCGTGCGCCGCCAGAGCTCGCGGCCCTGGTCGTCGAGGACACGGAGCTCGTTCACGGCGTTGACCGTCACGATCTCCGGGCGGCCGTCGCCGTTGAGGTCGGCGGTGGTCCAGTGCACCAGCGCCGGGGCGACGGTGCGGTCGCTCAGCACCTCCAGGCGGTGCAGGACGAAGGGCCGGCCGTCGGCGGGCGCCGGCAGGCGTAGCTGCAGCGCCCGGGCGGTCAGGCCCACGGTCGCGGCCTTGGCCTCAAGGCGGTTCTCGGCGTCGCGGTAGCGCTTGTACCGCCGGTCCGGCGCGGGCTGCACCGGGCAGTCCTGGCGGCGGCCGTCCGCGGTCTCGGCCTCGACCACGATGCCCTCCGGCAGCGGGTTGAACGTGCGCAGCGACGGGTCGTCGATGCAGTCGCCCAGGATGTTGAGCGTGGAGACCGCCTGCGGCGCGGGGAAGTTGAGGGTCACGGCATACTCGTCGGCGCGCGGCCACTGGGTCCAGATCTCGCGCGAGTAGCCGTCGGGCATGACGGGATCGAGCAGCTGGTCGGGCGCGCCGTCCACGGGCAGCGGGCAGGCGAGGACCCGGACGTTGCGCACGCGCTCGGGGAGCCGCGTGCCGCCGTCATAGGCCCACGCGCGCTTCCAGCCCTGGTCGGCCGGCGGGCCGAACGGGCTGGCCGAGGCGGTTCGCGCCCCGTGCAGGGCGCCGAGCCAGGCCTTCAGCGCGGCGCGGAGCGCGGCCACCGTCGCGGCGGCCAGCGGGAGAACCAGGCTGCCGCTCAGCGTCAGGCCGCGCGTGTCGTGGCCGAAGGTGACGGTGATCCGCGCGTTGGCGGTGTCGGCGGAGTCGGGTCGGACGGACAGCGTGGCCGCCTCCAGGTCGAACGCCAGGTTGACCGGCGTGTCGCTCTGCACCTCGCACTCGAGGTTCGACAGCTGGAGCCGGGTGGTGCCCGCGAGGACCAGCGCGCCGGGCTCGGCCCAGGCACTGAGGGCGCTGGCGCTGGCGCCGGGCAGCCACGCGGTGTCGGGCGTGACCTCGAGCGCGCACCAGGCCCAGGGCGAGCCTTGGCGCAGGACGAGGGCGCTGCGGTCGTTGATGCGCTGCAGGTCGAACGTCTCGGCGTCGCCCAACGCTCGGGCATAGAAAAGATTTTGGAAGGTGGACTCCTCGCCGGCGCGGCGCGGTCCGGCGCGGCGCTGGCGCAGGACGTACGGCGCGCAGGCGCCCTGGTCGAACTCCTCCTCGCAGGTGGCGGGGACGGTGCTGCCGGCGACGAGCGTGAAGCGGTGGTCGCCCTGGTCGCTGTGCCAGCGGCGGCCGTTGAGCTCGGCGTACGCCGGCGTGCGCCACGTGCAGGTGAGCGAGTAGGGCCCGTCGGCCTGGAAGCGGACGCGGTCGAGGACGACGTAGCAGCCCTCGCCGGCCTTGGACCAGAACATGTGGCGGGTCCACTCGGTGTGGTGGTAGTCGGAGAGGCGCGTGACGGTCAGACCGGCGGCCGCGAAGTCCGCGACCGCGAGCCGCTCGCCGATGGGCGGCAGCGGCGTGTCGTTGCGGCCGTCGCTGATGAAGAGCCCGTTCTTGTCGTGGTAGGAGTGGCGCGAGGTGTTCTGGACGAGGAAGACGTGGCCGTGCTGGAAGAACCGGACGATGGCATTGACGGCCTGCATGTGGCCCTGCCAGCGGAAGCCGCCCTGGTAGCCCTGGAGGATCAGGTAGGCGTCGCTGCGCGCGTAGCCGCGGCGGAGGATGATCTTGTCGAAGCCGCGGGCCGCCGGGAGCCGGTTGAGGCCGATGCCCTCGGCGACTTCCCAGGTCTCGGGCGCGTTGACCATGTGGCCGTGGGGTTCGACGTGCACCGGCGGGCGCGTGGTGATCGCGTACTGGTGGTCGCTGACCGGGAGGCAGGTGACGGCGTGCTCCGCCGACGGCGCCACCGCTGCGAGTTCGGGGCCGGTGTCGAACTTCTGGAGGAACACCGGGTAGAAGTGCAGGAACGAGCAGCGCTGTGGCACGGCGAGGTTGGGCAGGTGGTGCAGGATCCACTTCAGCCGTCCGTCACCGTAGTAGAACGCGCTGGCCGCGGTCTGGATCGTGGCCTCCTGCTGGAGGTACAGGCCCTGGCTCTCGCCGTAGCCGCCCTGGCCGCAGCCGGCGCCGTTGTTGTCGTGGAGCGCGAGGCAGCGCTCGGCCACCAGCCGGGCGTTCCCGCTGGTGAAGAACTCGTGGCGCTCCTGGCCGAGGGCGTAGCGGTAGAGGGTGGCGAGGTTGTTGAGCGTGCTCTCGTCGTCCTGGTCGTCGAGGCGCGCGACCGCGATCGCGTCGAGGAACGCGCAGCACTCGGCGATCCAGCGGTCGCAGAGCTGGTGGAGCGCGGGCGTGGGCCGGGCCTGGTCGCGGAGGTAGCGCGCGATCAGCAGGAACTCATAGGTGCCCTTGCCGTGGTGCCGGTGGCCGAGGGGCGGTTCGCCCAGGCGCATGCGCCACCATTCGTCCTGGTTGGCCAGCGCGGTGAGCAGGAGGAGGTGGTCCGTGCGCTCGACCTCGGCGTCCGTGAGAAACCCGCCGGCGATCAGCAGCGGCACCGCCCGCATGAAGCGCTCCGCCAGGTAGTGCCAGTCGCCATAGCCATCCACCATCATCGTGTTCAGCCAGCGCAGCTGGTCGCACGCGACCTGGGCATAGCGGACGTCGCCGGTCCACGACCACATCAGGGTGTAGGCGCCGATCAGCCGGATCGGCTCGGTGATGAACTGGAGGCCGCGCGCGCGCAGCGCCTGCAGCGCGGTCGTGTCCTCGAGCGAGGTGTACGGCCAGCGCGCGAGGTCCGCGGCGATCCCGGGATCGAGCTCGACCTTGAGGAGCCAGGGCACGGTGGCGGACGGACCCGACTGGGCGAGCACCGCGACGAGCTGTTCAACGGCGCGGGCGACGCCGCGCAGGGAGCTGCCGCCGGCCAGGATCAGGTTCGAACCGGTGCCGAAGGGGTTGACGAGGGTGCGGAGGTCGTAGCCGTCGCCACCCGGGTAGACGGCGTCGGTCGAGCAGAGGAAATTCGCGTACAGCGGCAGGAGCACGCGGTTGGTGTTGAGGCTGCCGAGGACCACGAGCGGCCGCCGCCGGTGCCCGTCGGGGAGGGGCGTGCTGCGCTCGGGCAGCAGCGCGGTGTCCGCAATGCACTCCGGCGGCCGGCCGCACTGGGCGGCGACCGCCGCGGCGACCTGCTCCGCGAGGGCGCGGTAGGCCGGATCGGCGGCGGGATAGACAATGACGGCGGCGCGGGCGCCAGTTTGGCCGAGCGCGGTGGCGCGCTCGGGCGAGCGCGGCAGCACGGCGACGGCAGGATCGCGGGGGACGGGCGAGGACATGGGGTGGCGGCGGACGGAGCGCCCCATGCATAAGGGCATGGGCGAAGGGGGGACAATGCCTATCTCGCGGAAGGTTCCTGGTGGCCGCGGTTTTCGGATCGAGCTGCCCGTGCGAGACTGCCAGCGTGACGGTTCATGAGCTTCACCGCCCGCACCCGTCTGGCCGCGGCCATGCGCCGCGAGCACCCCGACCGCGTGCCCGTGATGTGCCAGCCGTCCGTGGGCTTCGTGCTCCGGCAGTTGCCTGACCTGGACCCGATCGACCTCTGGCACAATCACGGCGGCGCGCTGGCGCGGGGGTTCTGCGAGATCAGCCGGCGCTTCGGGTTTGACGGCGTGCTGATCCCCGCGGTCGGCGCGGCGCCGCTCGACGAGCGCACCGTGCTCCGCATCGACCGGGCGCACCCGGAGGGGCCGCTGGTCTACTTTCGCAACGGCGACCGCTGCGTCTACTGCCGCAACGACCTGCCGCGCTACACCCACGCCGCGCCGCCGGAGCGCGAGCTCGGCGATCTCGACCCGGCCGCGATCGCGGCGCAGCTGAGCTACCATCCGCCCTCGACGCACCTGCGGATGCACCTGGCGGAGGGCGCGGCCGGCCGCGTGGCGGAGCTGAGGCAGGCGCGGGCGATCATGGGCCCCGACGTGTCCATCCACGGCGCGCTCTACTCGCCCGAGGACTACCTGATCGACCTGCTCGGCGCGGACGGCGCCATGATCGCGCTGCTCACCGAGCCGGAAAAATGCCGCGAGCTGCTGGCGCGGTTTGCCGCGGCGGTGGCCGGCCACGCCCGGGAGCAGATCGCGGCGGGGGTGGACGCGCTGAACGTGTCGGCGCCCTGGGCCGGCCAGAGCTTCGTCTCGCCCCGGCTGCACCGCGAGCTGCTGGCGCCGGCGCAGGCGGTGCTCGTCGCGGCGGCGCGCGCGGGCGGCGTGCCGAGCTACTGCCACACCTGCGGCGCCATCGGCGACCGGCTGGAGGCCATCATCGACACCGGCTTCGACGGCATCGAGTGCCTCGACCCGCCGCCGCTGGGCAACGTGGAGCTGGCCGACGCCGTGCGGCGCATCGGCCACCGGGCGTTCATCAAGGGCAACATCGATCCCGTGCACGTGCTGCTGCTCGGCACGCCGGACCAGATCCGGGCCGACGTGATCCGCCGTCTCGAGGTGGGCATGACCGCCGGTGGCTTCATCCTCAGCACCGCCTGTGCGATCGCGCCGGAAACCCCGGCGGCGAACGTGGCCCTGCTGCGGGAGCTGGTCGACCGGTATGGCAAATACTAGCGGCGCGCGCGCGACGATCGCATTTCTGGGTGGATGGAATGGTGTGGGAGCGAGCTTGCTCGCGAACTGCGGGGAAATGTCGCGAGCAAGCTCGCTCCCACATGATTCAGTATCGGGCCCCTCCTGGCTCGGGGCGCCGCCGATTTAGCTCAAGCAGGCCTTGAACGCCGCGGTCAGGGCTGCGCGGTCGAGCTTGCGGCCGATGAAGACGAGGGTGTTGGTGCGCGCGTCGGCGCCCCACTCGCGGTCGAACTTCGCATCGAAGAGCATGTGCACGCCCTGGAAGACGAGCCGCTTGTTCGTGCCCTTCACGCTGAGCACGCCTTTCATGCGGTAGATGTCGCCGCCCTTCACGCGGAGCAGCTCGCTGATCCAGTCGTTCAGCCGCTTGCCGTCGAGGTCGCCGGGGAGGCTGAAGCCGACGGAGGTGACCGCGTCGTTGTGCGTGTGTGCGGCGTGAAAGTCGCGCTGCCACACGGGCTTCACGGTGTCGCCAGCCACCTGGACGTGCAGCGGATCGTGGCCGCAGGACTCGAACACGAGATACTTGCCCGCCTCCTTCACCTGCAGCGGATACTTGCCGTTGCCATCGTTGAGCAGGAGGCGCTGCAGGGTGGCGCCGGGGAGGACCGGGTCGCCATCCTTCAGCCGGGTCTCCCAGTCGGCAAACACGCGCACCGCCGTGTCGAGCGCGGCGGCGATGGCGGGATCCTCGGTCGACTTCACCGGCAGGATCACGACATCGAGCTCGTTGGGGTTGCCGTGATGGTGGTGATGGTCGTGACCCTCCTCGCCATGGTCGTGATCGTGGTCATGGCCGTGGTCGTGGCCCTCGTGCGAGTGGGCGTGGCCGTGCATCTCGTCCTCGTGGCCGATCACCAGCTCGTGCGTGCCGGCGGGCAGCGGGTAGGCGCCGGCCCACTCGAAGGGGTACTCGGGCTCGAGGAACTGCGGGTCAAGCTCGGTGGCGCGGCCGAGGTTGAAGCCACCGACGTTGAGCACGCGGTCGAGGGGGACGTCGCAGTTCGCGCTGCGATGGATCTTCGCCACGGCGTTGATCCGGCGGATGCGCGCCTCCAGGCCATCGAGGTCGGCCGGGCTGACGAGGTCGGTCTTGTTCAGGAGGATCACGTCGGCGAACGCGATCTGCTTCACCGACTCGTCGTCGCTGTCCAGGTGCTGCAGGATGTGCTTGGCGTCGACGACCGTGACGATCGCGTCGAGGCGGAAGTTGGTCTTCATCTCGTCATCCGTGAAGAACGTCTGCGCCACGGGCGCGGGGTTCGCGAGGCCGGTGGTCTCGATGAGAATGCCGTCGAGCCGGTCCTTGCGCTTCATCAGCCGGCCGAGGATGCGGATGAGGTCGCCGCGGACGGTGCAGCAGATACAGCCGTTGTTCATCTCGAACAGCTCCTCGTCGCTCTGGATGACCAGCTGGTTGTCCACGCCGACCTCGCCGAACTCGTTCTCGATCACGGCCAGCTTGCGGCCGTGCTGCTCGGTGAGGATGCGGTTGAGGAGCGTGGTCTTGCCGGCGCCGAGGAAGCCGGTGAGGACGGTGACGGGAATGGGGCCGGAGCTCATGAAATAGCGATCTTGGAGTTTCGGTTTTGAATTACGCAAGCGTGCGGTGACGGCCGAAATTGGCAAACGGGAGCGCACCTCCTGCCACCTGCGGCCTTGGTCAGTCGCGGTCGTTGCCCTCGGGGAACTTGAAGGCGACGGCGGTGAAGGGGGTGCCGCGGATCTCGATCCGGGCCAGCACGGCGGTGAAGGCCGGGGTGCTCCGAAGCCAGTCGGCCTGGGCCTCGAACTGCGACGTGCTGCCGACCGTCTCACCGGTGGCCGCGTTGGCGACGGCCGCGAGCACGAGCGGCCGGGTCTGGCCGCCGATCGTGACGGTGAGCTCGATCCGCGGCGCGGCGATCCGGATGAAGTTCTCCATCTCGCCGTCGAGCACGTAGGCGCTGAGCCGGCCGGTCTCGGCATCGCGCACGAGCTCGAGGTGGTACAGCTCCGCGCCGAGCACCACCGGCGTGCCGCCGTGGGGTGGGTGATGCTCGTGCCGGGCGGCCGGGACCGTCGCGGGCGCGGCCGGACGCGAGCAGGCGGCGAGACCTACGACGAGCAGCAGCGCGGAAAGGAGGCGAAACATGGCGATGGGAGCTACAGCTGTACGCGGCGCAGGCGCAGGGCGTTGGTCACGACGATGAGGGAGCTGAGACTCATGGCGACGCTGGCGAACATCGGGTTGAGCAGCCAGCCCGTCCACGGGTAGAGCGCGCCGGCCGCGAGGGGCACGCCGGCGGTGTTAAAGGCGAATGCCCAGAAAAGGTTCTGCTTGATGTTGCGCAGCACGGCGCGGCTGAGGTGCACGGCGCGGACCAGGGCGGTGAGGTCGCCCTTCACCAGCACGAGGCCGGCGCTGTGCATGGCGACATCGGTGCCCGTGCCCATCGCGATGCCGACGTCGGCGGCGGCCAGCGCCGGGGCGTCGTTCAGGCCGTCGCCGGCGAACACCACCCGCTCGCCGCGGGCCTGGTGCTCGCGGACGAGTTCCTGTTTGCGCGCGGGGGTGACGCCGGCGGTGTAGCCGTCGAGGTGCAGCGCCGCGGCCACGGCGCGGGCGGTGGCCTCGCGGTCGCCGGTGACCATGAAAACCTTCAGGCCCAGGCGCTGCAGCTCCGCCACGGCGGCCGGCGTGGTGGGCTTGAGGGTGTCGGCAAGGGCGATGACGCCGGCGGGTTGGCCGTCCACGGTCACCACCACGAGCGAGGCCTCGGGATGGGCCGGCAGGCTGAACTCGGCCGGCGCGCGTCCGACGGCGACGGCGCGGCCCTCGACCGTCGCGCGGACGCCGAGACCGGGTTCGGCGGCGAAGTCAGTCGTCGCGGCGACGATCAGGCCTCGCGTGGCGGCGGCGCCGACCAACGCCCGCGCCAGGGGATGCTCGCTCGCCGACTCGGCCGAGGCGGCCAGCCGGAGCAGGGTGGCGGCGGTGAATCCGGCCGCGGGCTCGAGGGCCACGACCTCCGGCCGGCCCGCGGTGAGCGTGCCGGTCTTGTCCATGAGCAGGGTGCCGGCGCCCGCGAGGCGCTCCAGGGCGGCGGCGTGCTTCACCAGTACGCCCGCGGCGGCGCCGCGGCCGATGCCCGTGACGAGGGAGACCGGCGTGGCGAGTCCCAGCGCGCACGGGCAGGCGATCATGAGGACGGACACGGCGTTGATGAGGCCGTAGAGCCAGCTGCGCTCCGGCGCGAGCAGGCCCCACGCGAGGAAGGTCACGACGGCGATCGCGAGGATGACCGGCACGAACCAGTTGGCGACGCGGTCGGCGAGCCGCGCGATCGGGGCCTCGCTCTCGACGGCCTGCTCGACGAGGCGGATGATCTGGGCGAGCAGCGTGTCGGCGCCGACGCGCTCGGCGCGGAAGACGAAGGCGCCGGTGGCGTTGAGCGTCCCGGCGCTGAGCCGGTCGCCGGCCGCCTTCACCACGGGCAGCGGCTCGCCGGTCAGCATGGATTCGTCCACCTCGGCCGCGCCCTCCAGCAGCACGCCGTCCACCGGCAGGTGCTCGCCGGGCCGGACCCGCAGGCGGTCGCCGGGATGCACCGCGGCGACGGGCACGTCCTCCTCGGCGCCGTCGGTGCGCAGCCGGTGGGCGGTGGCGGGCGCGAGGGACATGAGCGCCCGGATGGCGGCGTCGGTGCGGGCGTGGGCGCGCTGCTCCAGGATCTGGCCCAGCAGCACGATCGCGGTGATGAACGCGACGGCCTCGAAATACAGCGGCACGCCGTGCGGCCCGACATAGGCGGCGGGGAAACGCGGGCCCAGCAGCAGGGCGGCGAGGCTGTAGAGGTAGGCCGCGCCGGTGCCCGTGACCGTGAGTGTGAACATGTTCGTGTCGCGCTCGCGGATGGACTTCCACCACCGGCGGATCAGCGGGGCGCCGGACCAGAAAAAGATCGGCGTGACTAGTGCCAGCTGGAGCCACCCGGACACGCCGGAGGGCAGGAGATGCGCGGCATGCGGCCAGAGCATCGGTCCCATGGCCAGCGCGAGCACCGGCAGGGCGAGGGCAAGGGCCACGTAGAGCCGCGGACGCAGGTAACGCTCATGCGGCAGGCCCATGTAGACGGGTTGATCCGGCGGGGGCAGGCCAGGGTCAGGCAGGGACTGAGAGTGAACCATGGTCAGTGGGAAACCGCTAATATGCGCTCACGGACGCTAATGCCTCGATCCCGTCATGGGCCAGCATCGGATGAGCGAGCATTAGCGGATATTAGCGGTTCACTTCAGTCCGAAATCTCCCGCTCGCGCAGCCAGGCGAAGATCACGGGCGTGACCACCAGGATGTGCACGAGGCTGGAAAGCATGCCGCCGATGACCGGCGCGGCGAGGGGCTGCATGATCTCCACGCCGGTGCGGTGGCTCCAGAAGATCGGCAGAAGCGACGCGACCGTCGTGGCCACCGTCATGACCTTGGGCCGGAGCCGCAGCCGCGCACCCTCCTTCACGGCGGCGATCAGTTCCGCCCGGTTCAATCGAGGCGAGCCTGCGCGGGCCGCCTTGGCGGCCTGCGCCTTCTTCACGGCCTCCTCGAGGTAGACGACCATCACCACGCCGGTCTGGATGGCGGTGCCGAAGAGCGCGATATAACCGACCCAGACGGCGACGCTGAAGTTGAAGCCCAGCAGGGCCTGGAGCATGACACCGCCGGTGAGGGCAAACGGGACCGCGAGGATGACGTGGGCGGCCTCGGTGACCGAGTGGAAGGTGACGACGAGCAGGAAGAAGATGATCACCAGCACGGCGGGGAAGACATAGAGCAGGGTCTGGCGCGCCCGGAGCTGGTGCTCGTACTGGCCCGAGTACTCGATGGTCATGCCGGGATCGAGCTTCACGTCGCGGGCGACGCGCGCCTTGAGCTCCTCGACGAAGCCACCGAGGTCGCGGTCGCCGACGTTGGCCTGCACGAAGACGCGCAGCCGGCCGTTCTCGCTCTGGATCTCGTTCGGCCCGACGACCCGCCGGATGTCGGCCACCTGCCGGAGCTGGATGGCGGCGCCGGAGGGCGTGACGAGGGGCAGTTCCCCGAGCTTGGCGAGGTCCTCGCGGTCGGCCGCCTCGAACCGCACCTGGATCGGCCAGCGCTCGCGGCCGCGCAGCGTGGTGCCGACCGTGGTGCCGCCGAGCCCGGCCTCGACGTAACGGAGGACGTCGTCCACCCGGAGCCCGTAGCGGCCGAGATCCTCGCGCCGCACGGCGATCTCGAGGTAGGGCTTGCCCTGGACGCGCGACGGCGCGACGCCGGTGGCGCCCTGCACCTGCTCGACCACGCGCTGCACCTCGAAGGCCTTGCGCTGGAGGGTGTCGAGGTTGTCGCCGAAGATCTTCACGCCCACCTGCGCCCGGATGCCGGTGCTCGTCATGAGGACCCGGTTCTCGATCGGCTGGAGGAAGCCGGGCACGTAGCCAGGCACGTTCATGAGCTTGGCGGAGAGCTCGGCGATGAGCATCGGCTTCGTCAGCCCGGGCCGCCACTGGTCGGTCGGCTTGAGCATGATCGTGGTCTCGATCATCTCGATCGGCGCGGGGTCGGTGGCGGAGTCGGATCGCCCGAGCTTGCCGGCCACGGAGGCGACCTCCGGCACCTGGCTGAGGACGCGGTCCTGCCAGGCCATGATGCGCTGGACCTCGGTGAGCGAGGTGGCGGGCAGCAGGACCGGCATGAAGAGGAGCGAGCCCTCCTCGAGCGTCGGCATGAACTCGCTGCCGAACCCGGACGCGTGGCGGGCGACGGCCGGCGGCAGGTGGCGCGTGAGGGCGCGCGGCAGGCCGAAGGCGATAATCGCGGCGCAAGCGAGCAGGCCGGAGGCGAGGGCGAGGACGGACTTGCGGTGACCGAGGGCCCAGTTGAGGACCGGGTCGTACACGCGCAGGAGGGAGCGCATCAGCCAGTTCTCGCTCTCGGGCTTGAAGGGCCCGCGGACGAGCAGGGTGCAGAAGACCGGCACGGCGGTGACGGCGAGGAGCACTGCGCCGATGAGCGCGAAGGACTTGGTGTAGGCAAGCGGATGGAAGAGCTTGCCCTCCTGGCCGGTGAGCAAGAACACCGGCACGAAGGCGAGGATGATGATCATCATCGAGAAGAACATCGGCCGGCCGACCTGCGTGGCCGCCTCGAGCGTGTGCGTGAAGACCTCCGGCGGCGTGAGCCGGCGCTTCAGCTCCTCCTCGGCCCGTTCGCAGTGGCGGATGACATTTTCCGTCATCACGATCCCGGCGTCGACCAGCACGCCGATGGAGATGGCGATCCCGGTGAGGGACATGATGTGCGACGGGATGCCGAACCGGTCCATCAGGATGAACGAGATCAGCAGCGAGGCGGGCAGCGGCAGCGTGACGATCAGGATGCTGCGGAAATGGAAGAGGAACAGGATGTGCGCCAGGGTCACGAGGATGATCTCCTCCGTGAGCGCGTGCGTGAGCGTGTCGATGGCGCGGCTGATGAGGTCGCTGCGATCGTAGAACGGCCGCACCGTCACCCCCGGCGGCAGGCCGGGCGCGAGTGCGGCGAGCTTGGCCTTCACGTCCTGGATGACGCGCCAGGCGTTCTCGCCGTAGCGCATGACCACGATGCCGCCCACGACCGCGCGACCGTTGACGTCGAGCGCGCCGCGGCGGAAATCGCCGCCGATGCGGACGGTGGCGAGGTCGCGGAGGTACAGCGGCGTGCCCTGCCGGGGCTGGACGACGATCGACTCGAGGTCGGCGGCGGAGTTCACCAGGCCAAGGCCGCGCACGATGAACTCGGCGCCGTTCTCCTCGATGGTCTTGCCGCCGATGTTCCGGTTGCTCTGGCCGACGACGTCGAGCACCTCGCCGAGCATGACGCCTTGGGCCTTGAGCTTGAGGGCGGAAACCTCGATCTGCCACTGCCGGACGAAGCCGCCGACGCTGGCGACCTCGGCGACGCCGGGCACGCCCGCGAGCTGGTGGTGAAGGTAGGTGTCCTGCAGCGCGCGCAGCGCGCCGAGATCCTGCGCGCCGGACTGGTCGTCGAGGTAGTACTGGTACACCCAGCCGAGGCCGGTGGCGTCGGGACCGAGGCGGGCGGTTACCGTCTCCGGCAGGAGGTTGCCGAGGGAATTGAGCCGCTCGAGGACGCGCGTGCGGGCGAAGTAGGGGTCAATCTTGTCCTCGAAGATGACGGTGAGGAAGGAGAACCCGAACATGGAGGTGGCGCGCACGGCCTTGACGCCGGCGAGCCCCTGCAGCGACGAGCTGAGCGGGTAGGTGATCTGGTCCTCGACCTCCTGCGGGCTGCGGCCCGGCCAGTCGGCGTAGACGATGACCTGGTTTTCAGAGAGGTCCGGGATTGCGTCGATGGGCACGCGCCGGAGGGCGACGACGCCCCACGCGCAGAGGGCGACAAAGGCGCTGAGCACCAGGAACCGGTGCTGGAGCGACCAGGTGATAAGGCGGTTGATCATGGCGGGGCGGGCGCCAGGCGCTCAGGGCAGTTCGTCGCCGCAGCCCGGCATGGCCGAGCCGAAGAACGGATTCTGGACTTGGGCGGAGCGGGAGAGCCAGCGGCCGGTGCCCAGCACGGGCGCCATCGGGCACTGGTACACATGGAGCGACTCGCGCCGGGGCAGGCTGCGGGCGCGGGCGGCGTCGGCGAGCGCCGTGCTGAAGGGCTCGAAGTCGCGGCGTGCCGTGCGCAGGTCAACCTTGTCGCGCAGCGTGTCCCGGAACTGCGCCAGCTCCGCGACGTCCCGGGCGTCGCCGGCGATGTACGCCGCCAGCGCGCTCCGGAGGCCGGGCAGCAGGCGCTGATAGGCAGGCAGGTCATCCGTCGCCAGGGCGGCGGCGCCATCGGCGGCAGCCAACGCGAGCACGCGGAGTCGCTGGTAATCCGCCTCCGCCTGCGCGGCGGCGGACGGGTCGGTCGGCTCCGGCAGATGGTCCGTCGGGGCGCCCAGCTCGCCGGAGACGGCCGCGCGGGCGAGCTGCGCCTGGCCGTCGAGCAGCAGGCCGCCCTCCGTGACCACGCGGTCGCCGGCCGAGAGTCCGGCCAGGATCTCGACGGCGTCGTCCCCGGTGCGGCCGAGCCGGACGCGGTGCGCCCGGTAGGCGCCGTCGGCCTGCTGCACGAACACGATGGGCTCGGCCCCATGCTGCAGCACGGCGCTGCGCGGGGCGGCGAGGACGTCGGGCAGCTCCAGGCGCACGTTGGCGTAGCCGGTCTGCTTGTGCAGCAGGGCGTGGTCGTAGTTGGGCATGACCACGCGGACCTTGGCGGTGCGGGTCTGCTCGCTGAGGTTGGGGTCGATGAAGGTGATCGGCGCGGACCGCACCCGGCCGGGCTGCGAGGCGACCGTCACCTCCACCGTCTGGCCGACGCGGAGCCAGGCGAGGTCGGGCTCGTAGGCGTCGAACACGAACCACATCGAGGAGAAGTCCGCGATCTCGAAGAGCCGCGAGCCCGCCTCCGACTGGTCCTTGTTGATCTCCTGGCCCTCGTAGACGTGGCGGGCGACGACCGTGCCGGACTCGGGGGCGCGGATGGTGACCATCGCGGTCGGCTCGAGCGTGTGCTCGAGGATGTCGACCTCGCCCGGCAGCAGGCCGAGCTCGAGCAGGCGCTCGCGGGCGGCCGCGCGGTCGGACTCGGTGAACGCCCCGCCGGCGCGGTAGCGCTCAATGTACTGGCGCTGCGCGGTGAGCATCTCGGGGCTGTAGACGGTGGCGAGGGGCTCGCCCGCGCGGACCTCCTCGCCGATGTAGTTCACAAAGAGTTTTTCAACGCGGCCGGGGACGCGCGCGCCGATGATGCGGTGGCGCGTGTCGTCGTCCTCCACCACGCCGGCGACGCGCAGCGTGCGGGTGAGCGGGCCGCGGCGCACGGCGGCGGTCTGCACGCCCACGACGCTGGCGCCGGCGGGGGAGAGGGTGACGACATTCGGATCGGCGGCGGCGCGGGCGACGCCCGCGGGGGCGGCGACCAGGTCCATGCCGCATATGGTGCACTTGTCACCAGCGTGGTCGGACTTGATCCACGGGTGCATCGGGCACTGGTACGTGACGGGGGCGGCCGGCAGCAGGAAGGCGGCGGCCAGGAACAGAAAGAGGGAGAAAAAGGGTTTCATGGGTGGAACGGGACCGGAGCGAAGACGGACGGGGGGAGACGAAACGCGGGCCGCCGGGCCCGCGGACGGAGCAGGGGGAGTGCCGGGCAGCGCCCGGGCACACCACGGGCCGGAAACACTCAGATCAGGAAACTGCAGTGCGCCTTGAAACGAGGCACACTCGCAGGGGGCGTCATCCGGCCCAAGGCCGGGGTCGGAGCCGGGTTGGCCGGCGACGCGACGAACGCCGCAAAAAACTTCACCACATCCCGGCGCGCGGGCGCGACCGCCTGGCGGGCCTCGGTCGCCGCCACGGTCACGGTCTGGATGGACGCGGGCAGATTGCGCGTGGAGACCGGGGGCGCAGGACAGGCGGGCATCCCGCAGGCGCCGTCGTCACCGCAGCAGCAGCAGGTCCGGTGCGGTGCCGCGGGCCACGCCACCGGCAACTGCGCCAGGGCGCAGCAGGCGAGGGCGAGGAGGATGGCAATCAGACGCCGCATGACCCGCGGACCCTAGCCGTGGAGGCTGGGTGGGCAAATGGAATTCTCCCGGAGTCCGACAGTATTAGGCCCGCACCCGGTAAATATGGGGACGCGAATGACCTCGCGCAATGGGCGCATCCTCCTGTCACTGGCCGGGATCGAGGACCACGTCGTCGTCGGTCCACAGCTTCTTGTCGGGCCCGCCCGAGCGAATTTCCATGCGCGTGCCGGAGAGCTGGTGAAAGAAAAACGGCCGGCCCCAGCGGTCGCAGAGCTCACCCTTGAGATTGACCGCGGGGTGGTTCGGCGGGAGCAGCGCGAGGTGCAGGTGGTTGTGGCCCATGAGCGCGGCGGTGATCTCGGCGTTCGTGCCCACGGGGTTCTCGTGGAAGTTGGAACGGTAGGCGTCCATCAGCCCCTCCACCACCTGCAGGTCGGCCGCAATCGTGGCCCCAGGGGCGTTGAGCCGGTCGGCCAGCTCCGAGCGCGGTTCCGTCGGGACGGGAAGTCCGCGGGCTGCCGCGGTCGCCGCCGCCGATGGCCGCAACCGGAAGGCGCCGGGCGCAGCCGGCTCGCTTTGGGCCGCGGGCCAGAGCAGCCAGATGAAGATCGCGGCGAGGGCGACCAGGACCAGGACCAGGCCGCGGCGGGCGTTCATCCGAGGAAGCCGAGGTTCGACGCGGGGAAGCGGCCGATGTTGGGCAGCACGGTGGGCAGGTCGGTCGCGCTGACGCCGAACCAGGTGGCGAGGGTGGCGGCGTACTGGTCCACGCTCGTGGACGGAATCCAGCGCCCGCGGCCGGTGTCCTCCGGGCCGCCGATCGTGAGCACGGGCATGCGGCCATAGATGTCCGTGCCGCGGACGGCGCCGCCGACCACCAGGTGGTGGCTGCCCCAGCCGTGGTCGGAGCCGTCGCCGTTCGACGAGTAGGTGCGGCCGAAGTCGGAGGAGGTGAAGGCGGTGACCTGGTTGGCCACGCCGAGCTCGACGGTGGCGTTGTAGAACGCGCTGAGGGCCTGGCTCAGCTGCGTGAACAGCGTGGCGTGCGCGCCGGTGAGCGGATCGGCCGTGTTGACCTGCGCGGCGTGGAGGTCGTAGCCGCCCACCTGGCAGAAGAAGACCTGACGCTTGAGGCCGAAGGCGGCGGACGTGCTGATGAGCCGCGCGGCCATCTTCAGCTGATTGCCGAGTGTGGTGTTGGGGAACGTGGTCGCGAGCGTCGGCGCGGTGGCCAGCAGGTTGTTCACGAGGTCGCTGTTCGCGATCGCGCCGCCCGACAGCCCGGCGAACGCGGCGTTGAAGAGCTCCGGCTGCGCCTGGGCGAAGAGGTCTTTCTGCGCGGTGTAGCGGAGCGGGTTGTTGCCGCCCGTGGTGCCGGCAAAGGTGACCGCGCCGCTGGAGCTGATCGCGTACTGGCTGACGTGCGCGCCGACTTGGAAGAAATTTGTGCCGGCGAGGCTGATCGACATCGAGACTTGGTTGCTCGTGTTGAAGGCATTGACCAGGTCGGCCAGCCGCCCGCCCCAGCCGGTGACGGAGGGCTGGTCGGCCACGGAGCTCTGCCACTGCACCTGCTGGTCGCTGTGGGAGAAGAGCTGCCGCGGGAGCGGCACGCTGCCGGTGTTGTACTGGGCGAGGGTGGTCGGGTAGGCGAGACTGCCGACGTTCGCCAGGACCGCGGCATGGCCGGCGCCGAAGAGGCCCTGGACCTCCGCGAGCGCCGGATGCAGCGCCCAGCTGCGGCCGTCGGACGTGCGCGGCGCGATGGGCAGCAGGCCGGTGAGCGGCAGGGCGAGGTTGGAGCGGGCGCTCGCGTACGCGGCGTAGCCGGCAGCGTCGGCGGGAACGATGAGGTTGTTGGCGTCGTTGCCGCCCTGGAGGAAAAGACAGACGAGCGCCTTGTAGTCGCTGGCGGTGGCGGCGGCGTTGACCGGGACGTTGCCGGGGCTGGCGGCGGCGCCGATGAGACGGAGGCTGGCGAGCGACGAGAGAAATCCGGTGGCGCCGACGGCGGCGCAGCAGGCCTGGCCGATGAAGCGGCGGCGG
>Ga0073936_10005528_pt1 | contig 17055 bp, 12 predicted proteins | sample AliMusrvi5mmetaG_FD_87041 | JGI IMG/M metagenome (GOLD analysis project Ga0073936, IMG submission 87041) | Freshwater lake bacterial and archeal communities from Alinen Mustajarvi, Finland, to study Microbial Dark Matter (Phase II) - Alinen... | ecosystem: Environmental > Aquatic > Freshwater >... | reverse complement strand
GCATTAATATGATGGCAAAATTGAAAAGTAAATTTTCCGTGAACATAATTCAAACACCGCAGAATCAGTTGACTAAAATTGCTTTCGGTGATAAAATAATAAAACAGTCCGCAAAAATTCCGGCTGGTTTATCTTTGAAATTTGAATAAAATATAAATAAAAATTAAGGAGTGTTGTTTTTGAAAGGCATTATTCTTGCCGGCGGTTCGGGCACCCGACTTTACCCGCTCACCATGGTAACCAGCAAGCAATTGCTTCCGGTTTACGATAAACCAATGATATATTATCCTCTTTCAACCCTTATGCTCGCGGGTATAAAAGAAATTCTGATTATTTCAACACCAAACGACACATCAAAATTTGAAACCCTTTTGGGCGACGGCGGGCAGTTCGGGCTTAAACTTTCCTACGCCATTCAGCCCTCACCGGATGGCTTGGCGCAGGCTTTTATCATCGGCGAAAAGTTTATCGGTACGGACAGCGTGGCGATGGTGCTGGGCGACAATATCTTTTACGGCAGCGGGCTGGGGCATATGCTCAGGCAAGCCGCCAAAAACCCGAACAGAGCCACCATTTTCGGCTATTATGTCGACAATCCCAAGTCCTTCGGTGTGGTCGGTTTTGACGAGAACGGCTTGCCTTCTTCCATTGAAGAGAAACCGGAGGAACCGAAGTCGAATTACGCCGTGACCGGGCTCTATTTTTACGACAACAGGGTAGTGGAATACGCGAAATCCCTGAAACCTTCCAAAAGAGGCGAGCTTGAAATTACGGACATTAACCGTATTTATCTGGAAAACGGTGATTTGGATATCCGTTACATGGGCAGGGGCTTTGCGTGGCTGGATACCGGTACCGTGGACGCGCTGATGGACGCAGCCAACTTCATTCACACGGTTGAAAAGCTGCAGGGCATCAAAATATCCGCTCCGGAAGAGATCGCTTATAATATGCATTGGATTACCAAAGAGGATCTGCTTGCCTCGGCTTCAAAATACGGCAAATCATCCTACGGCCAGCATCTTCGCAAGGTTGCTGACGGTAAGATTCTCTATTCATCCGACACGCCCAACGAAAGGCCGCACTGGGGCCTGGAAGACGGGGAAAAATAACGGGTTCAGAATGGAGGAAACGGTATGCAGGCCATTAAAACGCCGCTTTCCGGCGCCGTTATCATCGAACCGAAGGTATACGGCGACAGCCGCGGATGGTTTTTGGAATCCTTTTCTTATTTTAAACTGGAAAATTTAGGCATAAAAATGGAAGTTGTGCAGGCAAACCGTTCATTTTCCGCAAGGGAGGGCACCCTGCGCGGCTTGCACTGCCAAACCGAACCGATGGCGCAGGCAAAGCTGATAACCTGCATCAGGGGAGCAATTATGGACGTGGCCGTCGATATCCGCGAAGGTTCGCCGAGCTATATGAAGTGGGTAAAGGTGGAGCTTTCCGCCGAAAATAAAAAAATGTTTTATATTCCCAGGGGCTTCCTTCACGGTTTTTTGACCTTAACAGAAGATGTCGAGGTGGAATACAAGGTAGACCAATATTATTCGCAGGATAACGACAGAAGCATCCGCTTTGACGACAAAGCAATCGGCATAAACTGGGGTATTGAAGAACCCGTCCTTTCCGATAAGGACAGAAACGCGCCGCTGCTCAAAGATAGTGACGTCTTCTTTAGATATTAGATGTTAGATTCTAGATGCTAGACGTGCTTACAGATACTTTATTCTTACAGACTGTTGCCGCATATAAATAGAACAACAACATTCAAAGGCTGAAAAGTGAGTAAATCTCACTTCCCAGCCTTTATTTTTAACGGTAAAACTTATATTATTTCAGGTTTGAACCGCTTCAATATCATAGAAAATAACCGCGTTCGGCGCAGCCGTAACATTCAGCGTCAGATATCCGTTTTCAACCTTTGCTGTTTCGGTTGTGGGGATAAGCTTGGAGCATTCCTCATATTTCGGGCGAAGCGTGTTGAAATAGATGTCTCTTGCCCACTGGGCTGTCAGTGTTGTAGTGGAGTCAAGCGCGGGGTCATCCGGGGACCATGAGAAGCAGGCATCGGTAATATTATATGTTTTTCTGTCCTTTTGCCAGTCGTCAAAGAAGTTGGAACTGTTGTCAACAACATATTTTGTAACTTTCACAGTCTGCCCGTTCAGCTGCGGTATTTTAATTCTGAACTTCATATCCGCGGAATACTCGTATTTCACATCATTTTTGAAATTATATGCCATGATGTGCAGCGTATCCGTCTGTGTATTCCAACCCGCCACCGCATCCATCTCGGCACCCTGCAGATTAACGGTTCTTTTCGATACCTGAACGCTGTCGGAGCCGACCATGTTGTAGAAACAGTTCGCCACATGAAAGCTTACCGTCGGCAGCCCGCCCCACTGTCCGTTTGTGGTCATGCCCCAGGATGAAAAATAGTCAATATTGTTATCAATCATTTGCTTAAGCAGCCTTGCGTCATAGCCCGCCTGGTAAGTATAACCGCATATACGCAGGTTTAAATCGGAAGCGACGGCGCCCGGCGTACCCGATAATATCCTGCCCTCGTCAACACCGTAAATTAAATTGTTCAAGCCGACGCTTTCGGCTTTTTGGCGAAGCACCGCAATGGTATCGGGCAAGGTCGAACTGCCGTACTTGCCGGGTTGGCTGTCATAAAACGATGCGCTCAAAAAGCAGAGCCGGGTGCCTTTTTCGCCGGTTTTGTAATTTGTACCGTTGGCGCAGTGCTCAATAAAATCCCTCTCGTCCCAAAGCCCTTCGGCAACGGTCATGCTGTGGGCACCCACAAATACATTTTTGCCGATTTTATCCTGCAGCGCTGCAATCGTATAATCATAAAGTTTGCAGAAAGCGACGCAGGAATCCGCCGGTGTGCCGCTTTTCGCCATGAACCAGTCCTTGTTTTCATATTCCGTCAGCACGCCGAAACGCCATGTGAGCACTTCGTCCCTGCCGAATTCATCAACAAGCGCCTGCGCGATTGCGCTGATATAGGTGTAATACTGTTCAAAATTATCGGGCGGGTAAACATTCACGCCGAAAACACCCATCACGGGGTCCGTCGTGAATTTAAGAGGGACCGCGCCGGTTATAATTTGCGGCTTTGCACCCAGTTCGAGAATTTTATGGCAGGCTTTGAGCAGCGGCGCGAAATTGTAATCGTCCAACACGGTTCTGTCCAAAGGGTTTTTAAACAAATCCCGGTCCGCGTTGCCGCCGGTAGCCGTCATAATTTCAATATATTTCGTAAATTTTGTGGAATCCGCCAGTTTATTGATTTTGACATCGCCGAGAAGCGGATCAAGCGACCATATGTTACTGTTGCTGACCTTGTTGCCGATCACTTTTCCCTGCACCGAGGCGTCAATGTTAAAGGTGACATTATCCGCGATGTCAAGCGCCATATTTACCGCCCCCGTTATAAACGACAGTATTATCGAAAAAATGCTGAACAGTTTAACGCCCTTGATATTGAAAAATGAAAACATACAATCATCAACCTTTCTGTTGTTAAAAGCATATCACAATCTTTAAAAAAATCAACTAATAATAAATTGCGGCGAAGGGATATTTGCAAGCAAATAAAATTGTGTTATACTATATTTCAGTTAAAACATAGGGAGGCAAACATGAAAGTTCTTGTTACCGGCGCAAAAGGGCAGCTTGGCAGCGATGTTGTCAAAGAGCTGACGGTCCGGAAAATCGAAACCTTTCCGGCGGACCTTGACGATTTTGACATTACCGATAAAACAGATACTTTGCGCTATATAACGCAGATTAATCCGGATGCCGTTATCCATTGCGCGGCTTATACAGCTGTGGACAAGGCCGAGGAGGAGCCGCTGATTTGCAACGCCGTCAACTTTATGGGCAGTTTGAATATTGTGCATGCCTGCGAAGCCACCGGAGCGAAGCTTGTTTATATCAGCACGGATTATGTTTTCGGCGGGCAGGGGAGCGAACCGTTTGAGGTGGATTCCCTGAAAAATCCGCTCAGTACTTACGGCAAATCAAAGCTGATGGGCGAACAAGCGGTTTTGAGTTTTTGTTCGAAGAGTTTTATTGTCCGCACCTCCTGGGTATTTGGCAAAAACGGCGGGAACTTTGTTAAAACCATGCTGAAACTCGGCGCCGAAAAAGAAAGCATCACCGTTGTCCGCGACCAAGTAGGGTCGCCGACCTATACGCTGGATTTAGCCTGCATACTCTGCGACATGGTTCAAACCGAAAAATATGGTGTTTACCACGCGACAAACGAGGGTTTGTGCTCCTGGGCGGAGTTTGCCGCAGAGATTATGAAGCAGGCAGATTTGCCCGCGAAGATCATACCGGTTACAACAGCGGAATATAACGCAAAAGCCGCAAGGCCGCTGAATTCAAGGCTTTCCAAAGCAAGTTTGGATGAAGCGGGGTTCAACAGGCTGCCGCCCTGGCAGGACGCACTGAAACGGTTTTTGGCGGAATCGGAATAGATATAGATAATAATATGCATCCCGAACGGCTGAGCTGTTCGGGATGCAAAATTTTATTAGTTTAAATAGAGCTTAAATATAATTGAGCGGATTGACTCTGTTGCCGTTAACAGCAATCTCAAAGTGAAGGTGCGGCCCTGTGGCATCTCCGGTCATGCCGACTCTTGCGATGGCCTGGCCTGCCGAAACATGTTCCCCGGGGCTTACCGATATGGAACCGCTGAGAAGGTGGCAGTATTTGGTTGTTAAACCGCCGCCGTGGCTGATAATAATTGTGTTTCCGCCGCCGCCGTTTTCCCAGCCGGTGGATTCAACAACACCGTCCCTCGCCGCGACGACAATTTTACCGGAAGCATGGGAACCTGTAATATCGTCTGCGTAATGAAAACGTCCCCAGCGGTAACCATAAGGAGAACTGATTGTATGGAGCGCGGGTACGGGCCAAACCCAGCCTTCGCTTGAAACGGTAACATTATAGGAACCTGAATTATTGTAAACGGATGTGGATTTTATACCAACCAGTATTTTCGCGTCAATCGGGTGTGAAAGGTGATTGCGGGATATTTCCTTTGGGATGCCGACTATATTCCCGTCTATGTAAGTAACAAGCTCTGTGACCAAATCCTTGCCCTTGACACCTTTGCGTATTGTGCGCGTGTCGCCTCTGAAAAGGGAAGAATTATCTGTTTTTATGGTTTTATAAGCGATTGATTCTTTTTTTGTTTCTGTTCTGATCAGCTTGATTCTAACGAAGTTTACCTGATTTGAAACGATGTATTTATGACCCGCGTAAATATACTTCCCGGGGTTCATCTGCCTGAACTGTTTTTCGGTTAAACCGAATTTATTACAAATTTTGGAATCGGTGTCGGTTTTCTTTGCGGTGTAATATTTTGCTGCTGTCTTTTTTGTGGCAAGTTTTGCTGCTAAACGCGCTGCGTCCCACATGTTGGCATCAGCCTTGTAGAGGCCCTGTGTTACGTTGACATTCTCGACAAATGCCACAAGTGCGTTTTTGTTGCTTTTTTGGTAAGGCGCGAGAAGACTGTTAAAAACGCCGGTGGCATCCGTTTCATTTTTGACAGAACAAATAAATTTGCCGTCGACATAGATTCCGCACGCGTTTGTGATTGCGTTGCCGGGGGCTTCAATCAGGCTGTCGCATATCGCGTTTTCATCGCTTAATTGGTTTAATTTGACAAGCGCCAGCTTGTATACCGGTTTATCCAAATTCGGCAGCACCGCGTCGCTGCCGCTGTCACCGGAGCCAAGGCGGTCAACGGCAAGAGCCTGTGCCTTCACATAAACGGATTCGTCCTGAATATAGCCGATTGAATGGTTGTTGTAGGTAACCTGCAGTGCATAGGTTACGCTGCTCCAATAGTTCACAGTCAGCCAAAAAACAAGCAAAGCAACAACCGGCAAGGCCAAATTAAAAGCGGTTTTAAACATACTTTTATGTCTTACTAAGATTTTTTTAATGCAGTGGGACGCAATCGGGAAAAAAGAAATGGGGTCTTCTTTTAATGCAAGGTGTAAATACTCTGCCAAATCGTGCATTTCTTTGCGGAAAACTGATGACTCTTCATGCGCTGTATGAATTGACCTAAATAATAGGTGGTCAATGCCGAGGACCATTACCCTTGAAAGCGCAAAAAGATAACGCAGGGGCTTCATTGCAAAACGGCCGATTCTGACCAGTATCCGCTTGCCATGCCGGTAGGATTGAATGCCAAGCAAATAACTGTAATCATAGAAGGATTTGAAGTATGGGGTCAAAAACAAAATCAAGCCGTTTACTTTATGTTCAAAGACATTTTTTGCGTTTTTAAACTTTGCAGTTTCCGGCTCATTGTCTTCTTTCAGGAACTCAATACTGCCCCCGACATGTGTTTCATTGTTAATATGATCTTCATTATTCTCTACCGGCTGAACCGTTTTTTCTCCGGTCTCTTCACTTAAGTCAATATTGTCATCAAGGTCAAATTCATCTGAAATATCAGCGGTTTCAAAAAAAGATTCGTCTTCGCTTATATTTAATTTGTTGTTATCGTTATTATCGGCTTTGTGTTTCTTGCGTCTCAGCACAAAATACCACCTCCCGTTTGCCGAAAAGGTTACAAAAGTGTTACAAACTAAACCCATTATACCGCAAAAAAAGTGCTTTTCAACTCCAATTCGGAATTAAAAAGCATATTTTTCACGCTTGTTCTATTCGAATTTGCCTTCGGCATAAAAAAGTCTTGGCAATCTTAATTCATACCTGTTTCGCCGGCTGAGCCGAAAAGCGCGGCGACGGCGGCTTTTAATTCTTGGTTTTCCGGCAGTGCAAGTTCACTGTCGGCTGCCGTGATTTTTCTTGCCGCTGCCTGTGTTTCCCGCAGCACTTCCGTGTCGGTCATCATGTTTGCAATTTTAAGTTCCGGCAGCCCGTGCTGGCGCGCGCCGAAAAAGTCACCCGGTCCGCGCAGCTTTAAATCCTCATCGGCTATCTTAAATCCGTCGGTCGTTTTAGTCATAACATTCAGGCGCCGTTTTGCCTCTTCATTTTGCGCGTCGGAAATCAAAATGCAAGTGGATTTATATTCGCTTCTCCCGATTCTGCCTCTAAGCTGGTGCAGCTGCGAAAGTCCGAAACGCTCCGCGTTTTCAATAATCATAATAACAGCGTTCGGGACATCAACGCCGACTTCAATAACCGTGGTCGAAACCAGAAGCTGTATTTCGCCCTTGACAAATGCAGACATCACCTGTTCTTTTTCTTTTGATTTTAACCGCCCGTGCAATAACCCGACCGTGTAGCCTATGAAAAAGCCGGTTGAAAGTTTTTCGGCATATTCCTGCGCCGCGGCAAGCTCCGTTTCGCCCTCCTCAACCAGCGGGCAGACGATATAGCCCTGCCGGCCTTCATCCAGGTGCTTTTTTACATAATGATATGCCCTCTCGCGCTTATCGCCTCCGACGGTATATGTTTCAATTTTTTGTCTGCCGGACGGCAGCTCGTCCAGAATCGAAATATCCAAATCACCGTAAATAATCAGCGCGAGTGTGCGGGGGATTGGCGTGGCGGACATAACAAGTATATGCGGATTCGCGCCCTTGCTGCCAAGCTCCGAACGCTGTTCGACACCGAAACGGTGCTGTTCATCTGTCACAACAAGCCCGAGGTTATTAAATGCCACATCGTTTTGAATTAAAGCATGGGTGCCGATAACAAGCTGAAGAGCACCGGAACGAAGCCTTTCTTTCAGTTCCTTTTTAGCGCTTGCAGGGGTGGAGCCCGTGAGCAGGTCAACGGTTATATCCGTGCTTTCAAATAGCTTCGCGAGTGTGCGGAAATGCTGCTGCGCTAAAATTTCAGTCGGTGCCATTAAAGCGCTTTGAAAACCGTTTTTTGCGGCGCTGTAAATAAGCGCCGCCGCCACCGCGGTTTTGCCCGAACCGACATCGCCCTGAAGCAGCCTGTTCATCGGGAAAGGTTTCGCCATATCATCAATGGCCTCTTTTACCGCCCTGTGCTGGGCATTGGTAAGCTGAAAAGGCAGCAGTTTCAAATAATCTTTGCTGAAATCCCTGCTGACTACCGAGCCGGTTGACGCTTTGCTTCTTCCCTTCAGCCTGAGCAGCCCAAGCTGCAGCACCAGCAGTTCCTCAAATATAAGCCTGCGGCGGGCCTCAGCCAGCAATTCGGTGCTTTCCGGGAAATGTATGTTTTTCAGCGCGTCATAAATCTTCAGCAGGCAATAGCTTTCCCGCAGCCTTAACGGCAGGGGTTCGGGGAATTTGTTTCCGGTTTGCTCAAATGCCGTTTCAACTAAGTTGCCGATCACCTTTGAACCGAGACCCTCGGTTTGCGGGTAAATCGGCCTGATGCGCTCACCGCCCTCGGCTTTCTCAATGTCCGGCGAAAGCATCTCTCTTGAATAAAGACTGCCGCCGATTTTACCGAAAAAAAGAAATTCCTCTCCCTCTTTCAGCTTCTCGGCGGCGTATTTGTTGTTGAATATGGTGATGTGCAGCAGGGTTTCCCCGTCCGTCACGTCTGTTTTATAAATTGTCATGCCTTTTCGGACCATGTGCGCCGAGGGTTTATGGTCGACGATTGCTTTGATGCAGCAGGGTTCCCCGAAAGGCGTTTTCGCGATGGGCGTAATTTGGCTCCAATCCTCATAAGCCCGCGGGTAAAAACGCAAAAGAGCGTTGACATTGAGAACACCGAGCTTTGCTAAAAGCCGGGCTCTCTTTTCGCCGACGCCCTTTAAATATTTGATGTCAGTGTTCAGTTCCATAAGCAATGTCCGCCTTATGGCAAAAATTTATTCAACGGAAATAATGAAGTAATAAATCGGCTGCCCGCCGTCAACAAGCGAAATTTCGGCTTCGCTGCCGTATTTATCCTCAAGCATTTTCATAAGCTCCTGCGCCTGCTGCGGGTTTGTATCCTCACCGTAAATAACCGTAATAAGCGATGATGTTCCCTTTTTGAAAAGATGTTTTGTCACCCTGTAGGCTGCCTGAACGGGGGAGGACTCAACCATTGTTATTTTGCCGTTTTCCATCCCGAGTATCTGCCCTTTCAGCACCTTCTCATCTTCCACGGAGCTGTCCCTCGCGGCATAGGTTACAAGCCCTGTGGAGACTTTTTCCGCCGCCCTCATCATCGCCATGTGATTTTCCTCAACCGAAAGCGTGTCGTCAAGGCTTAAAGCGGCGGCGATACCCTGGGGGATTGTGCGCGTATGCAAAACACTGATTTTTCGGTCTGTCAGCGGTATAACCTGCTCCGCTGCCATAATAATATTTTTATTATTTGGCAGAATAAAAATATGCTCCGCCGGTGTAGCCTGAACCGCTGTTAAAATATCCTCCGTGCTTGGATTCATCGTTTGCCCGCCGCAAACCAATTGGTCAACGCCAAGCTCAAGGAAAAGCTCTTCAATGCCCGCGCCGGCTGCAACCGCGACCATTCCATAGGCCTTTTCGGGTGCCGCGGGCATATTTTTATTGGCACTGCTTTTAAGCGCGTCGTCACCGACACCCCATGCCACATTTTGATGCTGCTGGCGCATGTTGTCAATTTTCGTGTTGACAAGCTGCCCGTATTCCATCGCCGCCTGCATGGCGTTGCCGGGTTCATCTGTGTGCAGATGCACTTTTATTATCTGCTCATCGTCAACCACCACGACGGAATCGCCGATGGATTCCAGGTAAGCGCGCAGTTTTAACGGGTCGTCTGAGCCGGTGCGGTTAACGATGAACTCGGTGCAGTAAGTAAAAGTGATATTTTCGCCGCTTTCGTGCGCTGCCGCGGAATAGTGTTCTTCGGCAGGAGCTGCCGCTTCGGCGGATTCGGTCAAAATCATGTTTTTCTTAAAAACACTTGTCATTCCTTCAAAAATATAGACAAGCCCCTGGCCGCCCGCGTCAACGACATCTGCCTTTTTCAGCACAGGCAGAAGCTCGGGCGTAAGTGCCAGCGCCTCAACGGCACCCTTGCACGCGGCATCCCATACAGCCAAAACATCTTCGCCGTTTTCTGCCGCTTCGCGGGCGCTTTCGGCGCCTGTACGAATAACAGTCAGTATCGTGCCTTCGGTCGGCTTCATAACCGCCTTATATGCCGCATCAACGCCAAACTGCAGAGCGGCGGCTAAATTTTCGCCGTCAGCCTCTTCGCAGTCCCTAAACCCTTTGGCAATGCCTCTGAATATAAGTGAAAGAATAACGCCCGAATTGCCGCGCGCCCCGCGCAAAAGCGCGGAGGCTATTTTTTCGGCTACCAAAGAAATATCCGCATCGTCCGGAAGCAAAGCGGCCTCGCGGGCGGCGGAGTTAATGGTCATAGACATATTTGTACCCGTGTCTCCATCCGGCACGGGGAAAACATTGAGGGCATCGACCTCCTTGCGGAGGCCTGTTATATTATTAGCGGCTGAAATTATTCCATCCCGCAGCATGAGTCCCGTTATCAAACAAGTCACCTCTAAAATACTTACTCACTTTTCATCGCGTCAACAAACACATTAACTTTGTGCACCTCAAGCCCGGTCGCATCCTCAACGGTGTAGCGCACCTTGTTGACGATGCTCTTGACGATGGCGGAAATGTTAAGGCCGTAAGTCACAATAATATGCAGGTCAACATTGAGCCCCTCGCCGTCCTTGTGCACTTCAACACCCTGGTCAAGAAAACTTTGCTGTTTTTTTAAGAACGAGCGAATCCCCTGACGGGCGTTGCTGTTGGCCATGCCCGCTACACCGAAACAAGAGGAAACGGCATTGCCGATGAGTTTGGAAAAATAAATCTGCGAAATCTCGATTACACCGAGATGATTTTCCATTCTGATCACTCAAAGAACCTCCTTTTAAAAAGCTTATAAAATATTATACCGTAACAAACAAAAATCGGCAAGCTAAAGTTTAACCTTGTTAGACCGGATAATCAAAAAGTCCAGCCGTTGATATCGCAGTAAACATCCCCCGCATTGCATTGCTGCGGAACGGTAAGCGCGCGTGTATAAGCGGCAATCCCGTTGCGGTAGCAAAGCGGAACGAATGGCATATCAGCGTTAAACGCATCTACAAAGCCTTTGGTATCAAGGCTTCCGTTCAAAAATTGCCTGTATGCAATGCTTGCCCCGGAAGCGGTGTTCATGCCGTATGAAACGCTGCCCCCAGCGAAAAGCATCTGGGAAAGGCTCATGTCGGGTGCAAGCATTGTTTCACCCAGATACATATCATAACTACCGGCTTTTACAGCCGCGGTGTAGGCTGAGAAGGCAAGGCTTACAATATTTACCTTTATCCCGGCTTGCCAAAGCCGGCTTTTTATAAGCTTTGCGGCTTCCGTTTTAAACGCGTTGTCCTTATTGACAAGCAAGGTGAATACAAGCGCGTTTCCATAGCCGCCGTACCGGACACCGGTATCATAAATTTTATTGAACCCGGCGCCTTCCAACAGCGAAACGGCTGCTTTTTGGTCCGGTTTAACCGTAAAGTCATACTTCGACGTCCAGACGGGGTTAAACGGCGAGTAAGTTAACCTGGCATGCCCTTGAAAAGCCGTTTGAGCAACGGCGTTTCTGTCAATCAGCAGGGCGACCGCGCTGCGGACAGCGGAAGAATTCAGGTTTGCCGATGCTTTGTTGAAAGCAAGGTAAACCAGGTTATTCAGGCCAACTTCTAATGCCGAGGCATCAATCCGCTGATATTTTCCGCTGCGCAGGTCTAAAAAAGCAAAACTGAGATTTCCTATCTGAAGGGTGTAGCCTAAAGCATTGGAATCGGTTACATTAACAAGTGTTATTTTTTTAATGATTGGCGAAAATCTGCCGAGCCTTGCGGTGTTTGCCTTCAGGTATGTCGTGCCCTTGCTTTTCGTCACAATATAGCGGCCGCTGCCCAAAGGAGAAGCCCCCGTATCACCGGTTTTAATAACCGCGAAATCCAGGCAGTTCACCGCATAAGGGTCGGCGCTTTTCAGGTTGAAAACGATGCTGTAATCGCTGAGCCTGTAAGCGGAAAGGAAATTGGAAAGGTGCGCGGAAAAGGCGGGCGAAGTTTTTGCCTGCAAAAAAGAATAGATAATGTCATCCGCGTTAAGGGCGGAATTATCGCTGAATTTCAGCCCGCTTTTTATGTTGACGGTTAAGGCAAGCCCGTTGGCACTGTAGTCCTTGGCTATAACGGGCAAGGGTTTGTAAGCGGAATCCACACGGAACAGGCTGTCATAAATCAATGCGGAAAGCTCTTGGTTTATCATGCTCTTCACCTTGAACGGGTTTAACGATTCGGCTTGTGAAAAGGGAAGTTTTAGAACTTTCGGCTCGGAAACCGGCGGCTTTTCCGTCGTCGCGACAGCTTCCTCAGCGGTTGTTGTTTCGGTTACATTGCCGTTGCCGCATCCGCCGAGGCAGCCAAGGCAGAGCAATAGGACAAGTATCATTGATATAATCCGGCAGTTGCTTTTCATAATAACTGGTATCTCCTTCTAAACAGAACGCAAATATAACTTTTACATTTTACACCATCGGTATTCTTTTTGCAATTCACAAATGATGCCCGGTTATCAACCTGATTTACTTAACCGCGGCACTTGCTTTTTAACACGCCAGGTTTTATAATATAACAAATTGGCAATAACTAATCAGCAAAGGATGTTTTCTTATGAAATTAGGTATAGTAGGCCTGCCCAATGTCGGCAAAAGCACGCTTTTTAACGCGATAACAAACGCCGGGGCGGAATGCGCGAATTACGCGTTCTGCACCATTGAGCCGAATGTCGGCGTGGTTGCCGTGCCGGATTCCAGGCTTGAAGTATTGACGGAAATGTACAAACCCCGCAAAACAATCCATGCGGTTATCGAGTTTGTCGATATCGCGGGGCTTGTCAAAGGCGCTTCGCGCGGTGAGGGGCTGGGCAACAAATTCCTTTCGCATATCCGCGAGGTGGACGCGATTATCCATGTGGTGCGCTGCTTCGAAAATGACGACATCATTCACGTTGACGGGCAGTTAAACCCGAAGCGCGACATTGATACAATCAATTTGGAACTGATTTTCGCGGACCTCGAAATGATTGACCGGCGCATTGAGCGGGGGACAAAGGCTTTAAAGGGCGACAAGTCTATGGCGAAAGAGATTGAATTCCTCAAAAAGCTCAAAGCCGAACTGGAAAAAGAAGTGCCCGCCCGCAACGTGGAGTGCAGCGACGAAGAGAAAGCAATTCTGGATACCATCGCGCTGCTGACATCAAAGCCGGTTATTTATGCCTGCAATTTAAGCGAAGAGGACTTTGTCAACAAAATTGAAACCAATGAAAGATATAAGACCGTCTGCGAAATAGCAAAGGCGGAAGGTGCCGAGGTTCTGCCGATTTGCGCGGAGCTGGAGGCGCAGACAGCCTCGCTCGAAAAAGAGGAGCGTGAAATGTTCCTTTCCGAGCTTGGCGTTGAGCAGGGCGGCCTTGATATTCTGATTCAGGAAAGCTATCGGCTTTTGGGGCTGATTTCATTTTTGACCGTAGGCCCCGACGAGGTTAGAGCCTGGACAATCAAGAAAGGTACAAAAGCGCCGCAGGCGGCAGGCAAAATCCACACCGATTTTGAAAAAGGGTTCATCCGCGCGGAAGCAATCGGCTACAAGGAACTTATTGCCATGGGTTCCATGACCGCGGCAAAAGAAAAAGGCCTGGTGCGCAGCGAGGGCAAGGAATATGTCATGCGGGACGGGGACATTGTGCTGTTCAGGTTTAATGTGTAGATTCAGCATTTAAAAACAATTAACAAATAATTTACAAACGAAAGCCGTTTTCTTCACACAGTTATCACATTGCGGGCTCATACTGAGAGACAGCAATTCAAGTTAATTGCGAAGGAGGGTAAAAAATGAAAAACAAGAAATTTATTAAAATTTGCGCCGGAGTGTTGGCAATCGCAACGATTATAACAACCTCAGCTTTTGCTGTGGGCGCGGTAACCAACTCAGGCACAACGAAGGCGGCAACAACCATTTCCGCCGCAGCGGCATCGGAGAAGGCAAAAATCAAGTTCAAATTCTTCGGCAGATGTTTCGGCCAAAGAAAAGGCCCGGGTAAAGGAATACCGGCGGCAGAACTGAAAGCCGCGGTAACGGCAAATGTCATTACCCAGGCGGAGAACGACAGCATCACGGCTTATATTAAAGCCCAAAAAGTGGCTCCGAAAACCGATTTGTTCAGCGCATTGGTGACAAAAAATATCCTCACCCAGGCAAAAGCAGACGCATTGAAGGCTTTCTTTGAAACGCAAAGAGAACAAAAAGAGCAGGCGGCGCTGAAAGCACGATTGGACAAGCTGGTAACAAAGACGACGATTACACAGGCGCAGGAAGACAAGATTATCGCGGCAGTCAACGCTGCCCAAGCAGCCAGAAAAGCGGCTTTTGACAAAGCGGCGACCATGAGCAAAGCGGATGCAAAAACATATCTTGATAACTTCAGGAAAACGCAGGTTAATCCGTTAAAAGCTCTTGTAACCGACGGAACACTTACACAGAAGCAGGCAAATAAAGTCGCAAAAGTACTTCATCACGGCATGGGGCCGGAATTTGGACCGGGGCCGGGAAGATTTGTCGGTCGCGGCTGCCCGAGAGGCCCGAAGGGCAAATAACAGGCAGTTTATACAAACAGTAAAATATAAAGCAACAGGGACGGAAGAAATTCCGCCCCTGTTGCATTTTATGAAGTATAAACTTTGCTGATTTTAAAATATAACTTTCTCCGCAATTTCCTTGAGCGCAAGCCCTAAGAAATCTTCGACGGCCATCGCGCCCAAATCGCCCTCGCCGCGCTTGCGCACGGAAACGGTGCCGTCCTCCACCTCTTTGTCGCCCACAACAAGCATATAGGGGATTTTGTTCAGCTGGGCTTCGCGGATTTTATAGCCGACCTTTTCGCTCCGGTCGTCAAGCATCACCCGGATGCCGGCGGCGCTGAGTTTTTCTTTTATCATTGCGCCCGCCTCATGGTGGCGCTCGGATATCGGCAGAATTCTGATTTGTTCCGGTGCCAGCCAAAGCGGCATCGCGCCCGCGTATTTTTCAATCAGCGTCGCCAAAGTGCGCTCATAGCAGCCCAGAGAAGTGCGGTGGATGATGTACGGGCGTTTCTTGGTTCCGTCCGCGTCGATGTAGGTCATGTCAAGGCGCTCGGCAAGGTAACGGTCAATCTGAATGGTGATGAGTGTATCCTCTTTGCCGTGCACGTTTCTCGTTTGAATATCAAGTTTCGGCCCATAGAAAGCCGCCTCGCCGATGGCCTCGATGTAGTTGATGTTGAGGCTGTCAAGGATTTCCTTCATCACGGACTCTGTGCTGTTCCAAACTTCATCGTCGTCAATGTATTTTTCCTTGTCCGCGGGGTCGCGCTTGCTGAAGCGGTAAGTTAAATCGTCTTGAATGCCGAGCGTGGATGTCATGAAATTAACCAAATCGACAACGCCCTTGAACTCGTCCGAAAGCTGCTCCGGTGTGCAGATAAGGTGCGCTTCGGATATCGTAAACTGGCGGACTCTTGTCAGCCCGTGCATTTCGCCGGATGCCTCATTCCTGAATAGCGTCGAGGTTTCGTTGTAGCGGATGGGCAGTTCGCGGTAGGAATGCAGTTCGGTGTTGTAAATAGTAAACTGGAAGGGGCAGGTCATCGGGCGCAGGGCGAAAACCTCTTCGTCCTTTTCCTCATCGCCCAAAACAAACATGCCATCCCTGTAATGCTCCCAGTGGCCGGAAAGCTTATATAAATCGCTCTTTGCCATGAGCGGTGTTTTGGTCAGGAGATAGCCGCGCCTTTCCTCTTCGTCCTCCACAAAACGCTGCAGCAGCTGCACAACCCGCGCGCCCTTCGGCATTAACAGCGGCAGGCCCTGGCCGATAACATCCGAGGTGGTGAAAAAGCCCAGCTGACGCCCGATAATATTATGGTCGCGTTTCTTTGCCTCTTCAACAGCCGCCAGATAGGTTTCCATTTCGTCCTTATTTGCGAATGCCGTGCCGTATATCCTTTGCAGCATTTTATTGTTGGAATCGCCGCGCCAGTATGCGCCCGTTGAGGAGGTAAGTTTAAAAGCCTTGACTCTGCCGGTGTCGGGGATATGAGGGCCGGCGCATAGCTCAATGAAATCGCCCTGCTTAAAAAAGGAGATTTTTTCGCCTTTGCCCGCGTGCTCCCGGATCAGCTCAACCTTGTAATCCTCGCCGGCCTTTTGCATAAGAGCGATTGCCTCATCGGCATCAAACTCAAAACGCTCCAGCCGCAGGTTCTCTTTGACTATTTTTTGCATTTCCGCTTCGAGTTTTTCCAGAACTTCGGGCGTAAAAGGCGTTTCAACGTCAAAGTCGTAATAAAAACCGTTCTCGATTGCCGGGCCGATAGCCAGCTTCGCGCTTGGGAAAAGCCTCTTTACGGCATGCGCCAAAATATGGGAAGCGGTGTGGCGGAAAGTCTTTTTGCCGTCCTCATCGTCAAAAGTTAGGATTTCAAGCGCGCAGTCTTCATTGATTACTGTCCGCAAATCCTTGACCTCGCCGTTTATTTTGCAGACACACGCAGCCTTGAACAAGCCCTGGCTTAAGGCTTTTGTAATGTCGATGACATTTGTGCCCGCATCATATTCACGCACCGAGCCGTCCTTTAAAGTTACATTAATCATAGAAAACATCCTCTCAAGAATAAATTTGAATATAAAAAAGCTTCATCCCTATAAAAAGGGATGAAGCTTGGCGCTCCACGGTTCCACCCTGATTGCGGAAAAATCCGCCTCTCAATTGCCTTAACGCGGCAAAAACGGTGTGTCTTATCTCTGTAAAAAGCTTCGGCGCACTCTCCGCAGTGGTTGCTGTCTCTTGCTTTTGCCCGCGCTTCCAGCCCAAGGCGGCAGGCTCTCTAAAAAAGCGGTTATGAAACGGCTCTCTGCATCATCGATTTAAAATATATTTCATTATAACATTTCCGCAGCAACATGTCAAGCAAAAAATTTCTGTTTTAAAACGCCGCGAGAACCCCGCCGATATCGGCATACATG
>Ga0073936_10005526_pt1 | contig 17057 bp, 16 predicted proteins | sample AliMusrvi5mmetaG_FD_87041 | JGI IMG/M metagenome (GOLD analysis project Ga0073936, IMG submission 87041) | Freshwater lake bacterial and archeal communities from Alinen Mustajarvi, Finland, to study Microbial Dark Matter (Phase II) - Alinen... | ecosystem: Environmental > Aquatic > Freshwater >... | reverse complement strand
GGGCCTCAGCCAGTGCCGCTTTCAGTTCGATGATCTCGTCCACACCCTGAACATGAAGCGGAACGTCCCAAAGTACAAGCGAAAATCAGGCGAATCGAATCACGAGGGCTGAACGGTTACGAATTTAGAACCGCGGGTTGGGATTGCGCTGGTGCTCTGGGGGACGCCCAACTGCATCCCAGTGCTCCGTGATAACGCCTTTTTGAAGACGGAATATATCTGCAATTGAATACGGTGCAGCTCCTGGTGAAGGCGTGAATCGAGCATGGAGGAATACAAAATCACCCTCGGAAATTGACCGAATCACTTCCCAACGAGCTTCGGGGAATTCTTGGATGAGGCCTCCCAGGAATACAATGGTTTCTTCGCGTGTGCCGCCTACAACATCGGGCTTGTGCTCGATAAATGATGGGGATACATATCGCTGAAATGAAGTGCGCACACGCTTACTTACAAGCGCTTCGTTGTAGAAAGCAAGCACAATCCTTCTGTTTGTCTCAACGTCTTGGGTTGAGGTCAATTTTGAAGGAGACACACAGCCTGTCATCGCCAGGGCTGCTAGAAGTGAACACGGGATTGCGATTCCAAATCTCAAACGGGCTCCAAAGGAGGTGGAAAAGCCAAACAAAGGAAGGTCACCGGCTACGCCTGCACCGAGGCGCTGAGAATGCGTAATGCCGAGAGCCCTGTCACAGTTCTTCCTTTCCATTCATAAAATATTGGATGGTGTGCTTGACGATGCCAATGACAACCACCACTAGTCCCGTGAAAACCCCAATCACAAACAACAAGCCAAGGCCAATCGGGTTCCCGTCACGAGGCCCAAAGAGGATATAGAGCTGAAGCGGGAGGTATCCGATTACGGCAATGATGAGCCCGACCATCAGAAATCTTGATAAGGACCACCGAGCATTCGTTCCTTCATGAAAATCACTCACGGTTGCGCCCTCCAAAAGAACCTGCTTGATCGTCCTTGAATTTGGATTCAACTTTGGGTGGCCTAACGATTCAAGCTAACCGGCCCGCCTGCACCAAGGCGCTGTGCGAAGCCGAGGAATCGAGAAGCTGAGAGAGAGCGAAAGGCAGTGCAGGCGGGGTCCAGGTTGAGCGAAGGATTGGGCGAGGAATGATCTTCATTCTTTTCCTGGTGCAGACCCGTGAAAGAGCCGCAATACCCAGTTGTTACTTCTTCTCACGAACACGACCGAGAAGCGGTACGGGGCACTGAACCGAAGTTTGCCAGTGACCTTATTACTTACGTTCATTTTGCCCTCAACAAAAGCCCAAGCCGTATCACCGTTATGGCTGATATCAATGCGGTCCATCTGCCACCCGAATCCATTCGATTTATAGAGGCTTCCGAGCCAAACTTCCATGGCTGCGCGACCCTTGTAAACTTCTCCCTTGTCGGAGCCAATGAGAAGAATATCGGCCTGATCGTCAAATTTAGCCAACACTCCGGGCAGATCTCCTCGAATGGAAGCCTCACTGAAACCGTCAATTGCCTTTCGAATTTCAGCCTGGACAACCTCGGAAGAAGGCTGTGGGAGAGTGTGTGGGGATGCACAGGCAAGGAGGCCTGCCAATAGGACCAAGGGGAGAGCAAACAATCGTTTCACACAGCCTCCTTAGGCAGATGGATCGATAGTGGCCTAGTTCGGGTAACGCCTAACTTTGAATTAGACGAACCACTGGACCCGCCCGAAGGATCGTGTAAGCAGGATCCCGGCCCCAGTGAAGCATAGATCATTCTTAAGGAAGTGTGATTCTTCAAGAATTTGGGCGGCCCTAAATAATCCGGATGGATGTTACGCCGCCGCCCTCCCCCGACTTCTGGACCAACAGCGGGTCGTGCTGCGGAGAATGCACTACAGCCTCCGCACGAAGAAGGCCCACTCGAACTGAGGGCGGCGGTACATCTTATTCCACGGGAAGCATCATCCATGAGACATGGGGGCGGCGGAGGTGGAGGTCCTCCTCACGGATCTCGCGGTGGAGGGGTTTGGCGAGTTCCCTGGACGTCCCTTAGCTTAGAATCGATTCCCCGGCCATTGAAACCGCCGAAAAGCTGCTGATCCTCGAAAGAGCACTACGACGAAGGGGCTCAAGCGCCCAGGCCCCTTCCTCCCTCGCGATAGGGGGAAGCATCCAAAGCTAGTCCAAACGAAAAACGCCGGCAAAGCCGGCGTTTTTCGCATTCACGGACCTCCAAGCGAGAACGAAGGCCTAGAACGCACCTTCCACAAACGCCTTCAGCTGCGGCTTGGGCTGGCCGCCGATGAGCTTGTTCACGGGCTTGCCGTCCTTGAAGACGATGAGGGTGGGGATGCTCATGATGCCGAACTGGCCGGCGACGCCGGGGTTCTCGTCCACGTTCATCTTCACGAACTTGGCCTTGCCCACCATCTCGGCGGCCAGCTCGTCCAGGACGGGGGCGATCATCTTGCAGGGGCCGCACCAGGGGGCCCAGAAATCCACGAGGGTGACGCCCTGGGCAATCACTGTGGGAAACTCGGCATCCGTGATGTGAGCTACGAGGTCGGACATGGAAACTCCTTTCAAGAGTCTGGTTGGGCGCCCTGGCTTCAGGGCCCGGCTTCAGGGAAGGGGCAGGGGGACGTCAGGATTGGCGCCGCCCCACTGGGCGATGGTGAAGATGCTCATGTAGCGCTCGTTGGTCTCGCGCAGGCGCTGGGCCAGGACTTCGCAGAGGGCGTAGAGGACCTTGAGGGCGATGCCTTGCTGGGACTCGATGAGGGTTCGCAAATCCTGGAGGGAGAGGAAGAACAGCTCCGTGGTCTCGTTGGCGATGGCGTCCGCCGCCCGGGTGGTGGAGTCGATGAGGGCCATCTCTCCGAAGAAGGCGGGGGGCTCCAGCACGGCCAGGGCTTCCTCGCCGGTGGCACTCTGCTTGGAAATGCGCACTGAGCCTTTCATGACGATGTACATGCCGTCGCACTCGTCGCCCTCACGGAAGATGACCTCGCCCGCCGGGAAGCTGCGGATGCGTCCGATCATGAGCACCTGGGCACGCTCCATCTCGTCCAGATTCCTGAACATGGGCGACTGGGTCAGGAAGGTGGCGTCGATCAAGGTCGATCCGGGGTGGGGTTGGCCGCAGAGGGTTCCAGGGGCACATGGGCGCAGAGGTCGAGTCCGAAGCCACGGAGGCCAATGTACTTGGTTTCGTGGCGGCTGAGGAGACGCATTTTTCCAACGCCCAGGAGCTGCAGGATCTGGGCCCCCACGCCGAAATCGCGGTCGCTCATGGTCTGCGGCGCGGGCTGGCTCTCGTCCGCCACGCCCGGGGTATGGGCGTGCCGACGCAGGTAGACCAGGGCGCCGCGGCCCTCCTTGGCCAGGGCGGCCATGGCCTTCTGGAACAGCCCATCCGAAAAGCCATGCAGGTCATCGGGCAGGGTCTCCACGTGGACCCGGACCAGGGGGGGCTCACCGCCGTCCAGGTCGCCCAGCACGAAGGCCAGGTGGCTGCCCCCGTCCAGCAGGCTCTGGAAGCGGTGGACCTTGAGCTCGCCCCAGATGCTGGGCATGCTGCGGACCTCCAGGGGCTTCACTAGGGGTTCCTGGCGCAGCCGGTAGGCCACCAGGTCCGCCACGGTGACCAGGAGCAGGTTGTGCTGCTGGCAGAAGGGGACCAGATCCGGCACCCTGGCCATGGTGCCGTCGTCCTTCATGATTTCGCAGATGACGCCGCTAGGGTGCAGGCCCGCCAGGCGGGCCAGGTCCACGCTGGCCTCGGTCTGGCCCGTGCGGGTGAGCACGCCGCCGGGGCGGGCCCGCAGGGGGAAGACGTGGCCGGGCTTCACGAAGTGCTGAGGCTTGGCCTCGGGGTCAATGAGGGCCTGGATGGTGCGGGAGCGGTCCTGGGCGCTGATGCCCGTGGTGGTGCCCTCCCGGGCTTCCACGGAGACGCAAAAGGCCGTTTCGAAGGGGCTGGTGTTGTCCCGGACCATGAGGGGGATCTGGAGCCGGTCCAGGGTGGGCCCCTCCAGGGCCGCGCAGATGAGGCCCCGGCCGTAGGTGGCCATGAAGGCGATGGCTTCGGGGGTGACGTGCTCGGCGGCGAGGGTGAGGTCGCCCTCGTTCTCGCGGTCCTCATCATCCACCACCACCACCATGCGACCCACCCGGATGGCGGCGATGGCGGCCTCGATGGAGGCAAAAGGGGAGTCGGGGCGGTTGCTCATAGCCCCCCAGCATCGCGCAGGAGACCTTCCGGGGGAAGGGCGCACTCCATGGTAAGGTTTGTCATCTTTTTATTATTCCCGAGAGGTAACGCTCATGTCCCAGGGTGTCATCCAAGGCTCCATGCGCGAGGCGCCGCTGCCCGATATCATCCAGCTCGTGAGCCAGGGTGGAAAATCTGGCTGCTTCCACGTGCAGCAGGAGTCGGCCAAGGCGCGGATCTACCTCAAGGATGGCAAGATCATCCACGCGGTGACCCACTCCGGGGAGGGCTTCGAGTCCCTCATGGAAGTGGCCCTGTGGATCGAGGGCAACTACCGCTTCGAGGAAGTCGTCCCCGATGTCCCGGTGACCATCACCAAGCCCAATGCCTCCATTCTCATGGAGCTGGCGCGGCGGATGGACGAGTGGCGGGTCATCAGCCAGAAGATCCCCTCCGTGGACCTCTACCCCGCCTCCACCCTCCTGCCTGGAGAGACGGCCCAGGGTGTGAATCCTCGGGAGGCCAGGCTCCTGGCCCAGGCCACGGGCTACTACAGCGTGGCTGAGTTGGCCGAGCTGGCGGAGAAGCCCGTCATGACCCTGGCCAAGGACCTCTACGGCCTGGTGATGGCCGGCCACGTGGTGATGAAGGGCATCCGCTCTGGCAAGGCCCCCAAGCAGGAGGCCCCCCGGGACCTGATTCCGGTCTCCCAGCTGCTGGGGGGCGGCGCGCCCACCCCCATCGCGGAGTTCATTCAGGAGGACGAGACGGCCATCGTGCGCCTCCAGGCCCCGCCGCCAGTGCCCCACCGCTTCCCGGAGCAGGAGGAGCCCCTGCCCGAGACCGTGGGCGGCGGCATCGCCAACCTGACGCCCCCCCCGGCCCCGATTCCCGCCCCGGCACCCAAGCCCAAGCCTGTGGCTGAGGATCCCCAGCGCACCGTCAAGCTCATGAACTTCACCCAGCGCATCGCCCAGGCCGCCAAGATGGTGCTGCCCGAGACCATGCACGAGGTGGTGGACCGCCTGCAGTCCAAGGCCACCCAGCAGATCATCTCGGGCGAGGGACCGGAGGCGGTCAAGGGCCTGGCCCTGGCCATCAGCCGCAGCGCGGTGGACGCGGGCCTCGACGCCGACATGGTGCGCACCTTGAACACCCACCTGAAGGCACTCTTCAGCACGAAATAGGTCGAACCCATGACATCGCGATTCCTGTCGGGCCTCGTGGCCGCCGCCCTGCTGCTGCTCTCGGGATGCAAGGATCCCAGTGCCACCGCGGGCAGCACCAGCGGCGCCGCGCTCTATGCCTTCGACTCCACCACCAGCACGGTCCTGGTCTGGACGGACCTGGGGACGCTCTACACCACCCCCACCGCCGCCACTCCCACCAAGACCCTCACCTCCAGCGCCTTCACCAAGGTCACCAACATGGCCTGGGGCGGTGTCTGCCTGGACAGCAGCAGCGGCATCCTCTACCTGGTCTCCGCCGATGGCAACATCGTCCGCGTGAAGAACCTCCGCTCCCAGTCCGGGGCCGTCACCAGCACGGACGTGGTGAGCTTCCAGCTGGCCAGCAGTACCCCCTTCCTCAGCAACAGCACCTTCGGGCAGGCGGCCATTGATTCGTCCACGAACACCCTCTACATCACGGAAGCCAACACCAGCAGCACCCGCATCTGGGTGGTGCCCAACGCCAGCTCCCAGCTTCAGGATGCCTCCGTTGCCCTCCAGGCCCTGCAGGTGACCGGGGACAGCGGTGGCACCGGCGTGGCGGCGGGGGGCGGCGTTGCTTATGCCTTCTTCAAGGATGGCAATGGCGTGGGCATCGACCTCCTAGGTGGGCCCCGCCTCCGCCAGGGCAATGCCTCGTCCTTCAGCAGTTCCAACACCATCGTCGGCAGCCTCACCACCCTGGGCATCTATGGGTCCCTGGCCCTGGACACCGGGAACAGCTACCTATACGTGGCCCGTCACAACACCGATGCCGTGAGCACCCTGGCCCCGGTCCTGGCCTTCAAGACCGGCCAGTTCGGCGCCACCTACAACCAGGCTCCGTCCCAGAGCCTGGGCAGCAGCACCGAACAAGCGGACCTTCGGGTGCTCGCGCATGCGGGCGTGAAGGACTGGCTGGTGGGCCTCAGCGGCGGGGGCACCACGTCCTCCTCGGTGACCCCCACGGGTTACGCCAAGATCCACCTTTGGAAGTCCCCCCTCAGCGGCACAGCGGCCGTGGTGGTCACCACCACCTCGGGCTCGGTCCTCAAGGGCCTGGCTGTGGACGGGAACGCCTCGTGACGGGCCTGCGCCTGCTGGTCCTGCTGCTGCAGGATGTCTTCCGCGACCTTTACCGGCACCGTGGCCAGTATCTGCTCTCCGTGCTGACCCTCAGCTCCGGCCTGCTCATCGCCGGGGGCGGTTTGCTGGCCGTGGAGACCATCGACCGCTTCATCGGCCGCCTGGAAAGCCTCTCCAAGGTGGTGGTCTACGCGGCCGAGGGCAAGTCCCTGGCCGAGACCGAAGCCAAGCTCAGACGGGATCCCCGCTTCCGTGAGGTCCACCGCCTCACCGCCGAAGAGAACCGCAAGCACTTCCTGGCCACCACCCGGGAGGCGGGCCTGCTGCTCGACAGCACGGGCCTGAACGCCCTGCCCGAAAGCCTGGAGCTGTCCTTGCGCCAGGACCTGGCCGCGGCGGGGCGGGCCACGGAGGTCGGCGAGAGCCTGCGCAGCCTGCCCGGCGTGGGCGACGTGCTGGTGGACCAGGAGCGCCTGGACAACCTGCACCGCCTGGGCCGCATGCTTCGCTCGGCCCTGGCCACCCTGGGCGTGCTGCTCATGCTGGCCGCGGGCTTCGCCACGGGCAACGTGATCCGCATGAGCATCCTCTCGCGGGAGGAGGAGATCACCATCATGCGGCTGGTGGGCGCCTCAGAGAGCTTCATCCGCACGCCCCTGATCCTGGAGGGCGCCTTCCTGGGCCTGGGCGGCAGCCTCGTGGCCTTGGGGGGCCTCTTCGCCCTCTGGCTGCCCCTGTCCCGCGGCGTGGGCGGCCTCTCGCCACTGCTGGTGGAACTGGCTCGCCTGGGCTTCTTTTCTCCCACCAGCATGGCCCTGCTGATCGCCGTGGGCTCCTCCACCGGCGCCCTGGGCGCCCTCTGGGCCTTCTGGTCCACCCGCAAAGCCCAGCGCGCCGAAGCCGCGCTCATGGAAGGCGCGGGCTGAGGGGTTGGGTTTCCTCCTTAAAGCGGGGAGCAGGCTCAGCGCGGCGGAAGGCGAGGGCGGAAGGCGAGGGCGGAACGGGGAATGCAGAGGCCGCGCTGAGTTAAAAACACATGGCGCGGGTGACCTTCGGCAACGTTCAGTTCTTGGAGGACAGGGCGGCGAGGCCCGCGTCGAGAATGGACCAGACCTTCGTGTATTCATCCGGCGTGGCGGTCAGCTGCAGCTCAACTTCGAGGTTGGTGCCGTTGGCGGTGCTCTTTTCCAGCCTTCTTGAGAGCAGAAGATACGCATGAGTCGAGCCGGGCTCATCCGGCTGGAAGAGGAGGCTGCCTTCCATGGTGATATTCATCAAGCCACGGCCACGAAAAGGGTCGGCTCGCTGCCTGGAAAAGGAAATCAAGCCCAGGTGCTCATTGACGCTGCGCACGACATAACCATTTTCGAGGAGCAGGGGCAGCACCCATGGGCAGACTAGGTTGGAAGCAGCCTTCAGCGTCCGCTCCTGGGCCAAATGAGCTGGAGCCTGGGGCCCTGCCGTTGAAGGTGCAGGGACTCCCGCGTGGAGGGTGGAAATACCTCCCAAGAGGACCGTGAGCCCGAGGGCACGCGAGAAGGCGCCGCGATTCGACATGTCTGATCTCCCAAAGGTCATCGTTGAACTGACCCCGTGTGGAACGCCATGGTTGAGCGTCACCAGCCGTTCCAGGGTGCTCTGGAAAAGCTGGGGGAGCGAAACAACCATGAAAGCGAAGGTTTTCGGAGGCGCGGAGAAGAGCCATTTTCTCCGGGGATGAACGGTGATGGACGGGGATAGGAATGGTTCTGCTTTGCATCCCCGTCCATCCCCGCCATCCCCGGCCAAAATACTTTGTCTTCCTGTGGTTCCTGTTGAACGAGGCCAGCCAGATAGTGATCCAGCCAACCCCGTGAATTCAAAAATTTGAAACCACCGATGATTCACTGAGGCCCAAGCGGCCTTCCTCATTGAATCAAAGCCCCGTCAGCGGATTTCTAACCTGGGCCCATCTGTGCAATCTGTGGTTAAACCCGCTTCTGCTTTTCCAGCAGATCCAGCTTCGCGGCGGTGATCAGGCCTTCCGACGTCCCCCGCAGGGTGCAGGTATGCCGGGCGGCGAGCTGGCCGCGTTGGATGGCTTCCTCCAGGGAGCGGCCCTCCAGCACGTAGCTGCTGAGGAAGCCCACGGCCAGGGCATCCCCGGCGCCGTTGGTGTCCACCACGGGGCGGTCCAGAGCGACGGGTGGGAAGACCTGGAGGCCCTGCGCGGTGGCCAGGGCGCAGCCCCGCGCCCCCAGCCCCGAGACCACAATGCGATCGGGATGCCCCTTCAGGAAGGCCGCCATGAGCGGTCCCGGCTCTGCGTGGTTGGCGCAGGAGAAGAACAGGATGTCCGCTTCCCGGATGAAGTCCGCGCGGTAGGTGTCGGTGGGATCCGCCACGTCCTGCAGGTCGCAGGCGATCACGAGGCCCTCGGCCTTCGCCAGGGGCAGCAGGTGTCGCGCCCACTGGGGGATGTTGACGTGGGCTAGGCGGGCACCCTTCATGACGTCGCGGCAGAGGTCCAGATCCACGGCCAGCGCGGCGTGGCCCTTGCCGTCGTAGAAGTTCTTGCGGCGCCCGTCCCGGTACATGAGGTTCACGCTGCGGGCGGTGCCGCGGGGGTCCAGGGCCAGGCCACGCAGATCGATCCCGTCGCTGCGAAGGGTCTCCCACACCAGCCGCCCGGCCGCGTCAGCGCCCACGTGGCCGATGAAGGCCGTGCGGTGCCCCAGGCGGGCATAGCCCCGGGCCGCGTAGGCGCCCGCCTGACCCACGCAGTCCAGGTTCTCCGTGAAGTTGGCCTCACGGCTCCAGTCGATGTCGGCCCCGGGCAGGAAGACGTTGGTGTCGATGCCCGCGTTGCCGATGACGACGACCTCCGGCGAGGTCATCCCTTCCAACGCCGGGGATCCTCCTCGCGCAGGCCCAGCTGGTCCAGCACCCGCGTGGCGAAGGTGTCGAAGAGGTCGTGCATGGTGGTGGGGTGGCTGTAGAAGCCCGGCATGATGGGCATCACCACGGCCCCGGCGTCATGGACCCGCAGCATGTTCTCGAGGTGAATGCGGTTGAGGGGCGTCTCCCGCAGGCAGAGCACCAGGGGGTGGCGCTCCTTGAGGCAGACATCCGCGGCGCGGCTCACCAGGGTCTCACTCACGCCGGCGGCGATGCGGCCCAGGGCCCCGGCGCTGCAGGGGATGAGCACCATGCCGTCCTGCCGGTACGAGCCTGAGGAAATGGCCGCGCCCAGGTCCCGCTCGTCGTGCAGTTCCACCTTGGGCAGGGCTGCCAGCTCCTTCGGGGTGAGGCCTGTTTCATCCAGCAGGCAGCGCTTTCCGGTGGGGGAGAGCAGCAGGGTGACGCGCCCCACGGCGGGGTTGCTGGAGAGGCGCTTGAGCAGGGCCACGCCGAAGGCCGAGCCGGAGGCGCCCGTGATGGCGACGGTGTAGCGGAGGCCCATGGCTACTCCTGCCCCGGCCGGTAGGGGCCGTAGAAGATGGCGTTGAAGAGCAGGCGCCGGGTGAAGGGCGTCTGGGCCCGGAAGACCGGATCGCCCGCAACCAGGATCAGGGTGCCGCGGCCCGAGTGCTCACGCAGGGCGTAGGCGCTCTGCTGCAGCTTGGCCTCCATGGGTTTGGACAGCAGGCCCGAGACCTTCAGGTCCTCCTTGGGGAAGTAGAGCGGGTTCTCGCCGCCGGCGCTCAGTTCCAGCACCGGGTCGCCGGTGACCAGCACCGCCGCGCCCTGGGGGGCGTGGAGGCCCCAGCCCAGGGGGTGCGAGCCGTCCACGCGGACCTTGAGGAAGGCGCCGGGAATGCTCTCCTCCAGGCTGCGTTCCTCGCGCTTGTCCCAGGACCGCACCAGGTCCGCAGGCTCAGCCTTGGGGGCCTCATACTTGGGATCCTTCTCCTTCAGGCGGGCCTCCTCGGCGCCCTTGGCCAGGAGGTGGAAGTTGGTGGTGGTGAGTCCAGCCCGGGACGCGTAGGCCGCGCCGCCCTGGAAGGCCAGGAGGGTGCCTCCCTCCGCCAGCCAGGCCTTGAGTTTGGCGGCGCCGCCCTCGCCCAGCACCTGCTGCCAGCCCCGGCCCTGGGCCTCGTCATCCACCAGGATCAAGTGCGTGAAGCCCTTGAGGGCGGCCCCGCCCAGGCGCTCGGCGCGCACCTGCACGAAGGGCAGGCCCGCCTCGATGAGCGTGTGCGCCAGGGCGCCGAAGGCCGTGGGACTGCTGGGGCGGTCCATGACCAGGGCCAGGTGGGGGGCCTTGAGGAACAAGGTGCGGTTGGAGCCCAGGTCCGGGCCCTTGGTCATCTGGGCCGTGTCCGTGGCCAGCACGGGATGCTGGTTCAAGGCGCGGAGCTGCTCCAGCCGGGCCCTCAGATTCGGTGCATTGGTGGCCAGGGGCAGGACGATGGTGCCTGCCTCCAGCTTCTGGCCCTGGAACACGGCGGGTTCCGCCAGGGCCGTGGCCTTGAAGCCCTCGGCCAGCAGGGTGGCGAGGCTGCGCTCCAGGCCTTCGTAGCCGCCGGGCAGCAGGTAGCCCCACGTTGCTTCTGGCAGGGGCGTTGAACTCGCAGGTTTCAGTGGCTCAGTGCCCACCCGGGGTCGCAGCTTGGCACGCCAGGCTGGGACATGGCAGGCCAGGGGCAGGCTCCAGGCGGTGGTGTCGTAGGTGGGCTTGGGCCCCATGTGGGCCTCGCCCTCCAGCAGGGCCTGGGCCAGGGCGCCCCGGGGCTGGTCCAGGGCCACCAGGTAGCTGCCCGCGGGCAGGGCATGGTTCGGCGCCAGGCCAATGGGCTCGAGGCCTGTGGTGGCCAGGTCGGCGGTGGTGCGGAGCACCTCGATGCCGTTCCGCTCCAGCAGCGTAACCAGAGCCCGGGTGCGGCCGGGATCCTCGCCCTCGGCCAGGAGGAAGGCCCCGGCCTTGTCGCCCTGGGCCACGCGCTGCCACTTGGCCTGGTGGAAGTCCCAGAGCAGGGCGTGGCGCTCCCGGGCGGCGGTGGCCACCGTGGCCAGGCTGGCGGCGGTGTGGCGCTGGATGCGGTCCTCCAGGGTCACGACCTCGCCGCTCTGGCGCCGGTAGGCGGTGCCGCCCTGGCCCCCGGCCTCGAAGGTCATGCCCACGGCCCCCTGGAAGGTGGGCCAGGAGTCCCCGTAGCCGGGGTAGAAGAGGTCGAAGACATCGCGGCTGAAGTAGGACCAGCCCCGGCCGTCGAAGGCCCGGGCCACGCCCTGGCCGAAGGCGGCCTGCCAGCGCCCGGCGAAGGCCTCGGGCAGGGCCTCGTGGATGGGCTCCATGGTGGGTGGGAAGTAGTAGGTGGCCTCGGGCCACATCTCGTGGAGGTCCGCCACCACCTGGGGGTTCCACTGGAGCATGGCGGCGGTCTTGGCGCGGCTCTCGCCCTGGGTCTGCCAGGCCCAGTCGCGGTTCAGGTCGAAGAGGCGGTGGTTGAAGCGGCCCGTGGGCCAGCGGGCGGCGTTCTGCGCATCCAGGGCATCACTGGCGTTGAAGGGGGTGCTGGCCTCGGTCACGGCCTGGATGTGCCGGGCGCGGCCATCGGGGTTCTGCGTGAGGTCCATGAGGATGATCACCCGCTCCAACTGCTTCAGCACCTCGGGGCTGCGGCCTGACGCAAAGTGGTAGGCAACGGCCTGGGCCGCCTCCGTGCCCGCGCCTTCAGAACCGTGGACGGAATAGCCCAACCACACGAAGACAGGGCTGGTCTCGGCGATGCGGCGGGCTTCGGCCTCGGTGCAGATGCGGGGATCCGCCAGCTTGGCCTGGAGGGCCTTCAGCTCGTCCAGACGCCGCAGGTTCTCCGGGGAACTGATGACCAGGAAGGGCTGCTCCCGGCCCTCCTCGGAGATGTTCAGGGTGCTGAGGCGCACCCGGTCTGGCGCGGCGGTGGCCAGGGCCCTCACGTAGGCCAGCAGGGCCTCATGGGCCGTGTAGCGCTGCCCCAACAGGGGCTGGGGCACGTCGGGGCGGTGGTCCGCGGCGGGCAGCAGACCGGCCGGCAGAGCCGCACAGAGGGGCGCTGCGCAGAGGAGGGCCGGGAGGTTCAGTCGGAGGTGGCGGCTCATGCTCCGGCCAGTTCCAGGAAGGCGGGACCAGCGTGGGTGATGGAGCCCGCGCCGAAGGTGATGACCAGGTCCCCGGGCCGGGTGAGGCGCAGCAGGGCCGCCGGGAGATCCTCCACCCGGCCCACCTGGTGGACGTCCTTCTGGCCATGGGCCCGGAGACCCGAGACCACGGTGCTGGCGTCGATGCCCTGGATGGGCTGCTCCCCGGCGGGGTAGATGTCCGTGACCAGCACGGAATCCGCCTCGAAGAAGGCCGTGCCGAACTCTTCCAGCAGGGCCTTGGTGCGGCTGTAGCGGTGCGGCTGGAAGGCGGCCACGATGCGGCGGTCGGGGAAGCCCGCCCGGGCCGCGGCCAGGGTGGCGGCGATCTCCGTGGGGTGGTGGCCGTAGTCATCCACCACCAGCACGCCGCCCTTCTCGCCCTTGAGGTGGAAGCGCCGGTCGGCGCCCGTGAAGCTGGACAGGCTGGCCCGGATGACCTCGCGGTCCACATCCAGTTCAATGGCGATGCCGATGGCGGCCAGGGCGTTCAGCACCATGTGGTGGCCCGGCACGCCGAGGCTGAAGGCACCGAGGTCCTCCCCGTAGGCGATGACTTTGAACTGGGTGCGGAAGCCCTCCTGGCGGATGTCCCGGGCCCGCAGGTCCACCTGGGGGTGGGTGCCGTAGGTGCGCACCTGGCGCTTGAGCCGGGGGCGCACGGCGGCGGCGTTGGCGTCATCCAGACAGAGGAAGACCGAGCCGTAGAAGGGCACCTTGTTGGCGAAGGTCACGAAGGCGTCCTGGATCTCGTCCAGGTCCTTGTAGTGGTCCAGGTGCTCGCGGTCGATGTTGGTGATGACCGCCAACGTGGGATTGAGCATGAGGAAGCTGCCATCGCTTTCATCCGCCTCGGCCACCAGGAAGGGGCCCTTGCCCAGCTTGGCGTTGCTGCCGATGGTGCCCAGCTTGCCGCCGATGACGATGGTGGGGTCGATGCCGCCCTGGCTGAGCACCTGGGCCACCATGCTGGTGGTGGTGGTCTTGCCGTGGGAGCCCGCCACGGCGATGCCGTACTTCATGCGCATGAGCTCCGCCAGCATCTCGCCCCGGGGGATCCCGGGGATTTTTGCGGCGTGGGCGGCAATGACCTCGGGGTTGTCGCCCTTCACGGCGGAGCTGATGACCACCACTTGGGCGCCGACGATGGCGCTGCCCTGGTGACCCAGGTGCACGGTGATGCCCAAGCCGCGCAGCCGCTGGGTGACGGCGCTCTCCTTGAGGTCGGAACCTGAGACCTGGTAGCCCAGGTTGGCGAGGACCTCGGCGATACCCGACATGCCGATGCCGCCGATGCCCACGAAATGGATGTGCTGAATCTTGCCGAACACCTGGACTCCCTCGCTTGGAATGGCCAGCATAACGCCTCAGAGCCCGCAGGAGACCCCCGTGGCACGGCTCTGGCATGATACAGATTCCAATCCAATGAGGAGGTGCGCGATGCGGTCAGGTTTCGGGCAACACCGTGTCACGGCCGTACTTGCGGCCCTGCTGCTGGTTTCGACCATCTGTGGCGCTTCGCCGCAAGAGGGCAGAATGCCTCGTCCGCAGCCCCAGGCCCCCGCCCCGGCCCCGGTACCGGCGCCAGCGCCCGCTCCGGTCCGGACCGACAGCCGAGGCCCTGCCGAGACCCGCGGCAACCGGGAAGAGCGGGGCCAGCGCTCTCATAACCGCCAGGTGACGGCCGACCAGAGGCCACCCCGGGTGAACCGGGTGTCCCTCTACCCCGGCACCCGCACCGTGGTGCCCCCGGGCTTCGTGCGCTGCTCCAGCATCCCCACCCTGCGCTACTGGCAGACCCGCGACATCATGGCCGAGATCCAGTGGCTGTCCCGGCGGGGCTTCATCCCCGTGACGCCCCTGAGCGACGGCGTGGAGGAACTCTCCGACTTCGTGCAGGCCCCCGCCGGTTGGCGGGCCTACGGACTCGCGGTGCCCGCCGGGGGCACCATCCAGGTGGAGGTCGCCCACGCGAACCTGGGCTGGTTCCGGCTCATGCTCGTGAACAAGTGGGGGGAGCCGGGCCCCGGCATGCTCCAGGCCGCCATCGCCCACCAACCCATCCTGGTGACCTACAAGAACCCTGGTAAGGAAGCCACGGCCATCTACGTCATTGTGGACGACCCCGCCTGGTGGTCCGACGCCAAGAATCCCTACGTCCTGCACATCCGCCGCGACTGGCCCGCCGGTTCCGCGGAGCTGGCCCAGGTGAAGATGGTCGAGGGCCTCTGGGGCGCCACCCCGACGGTCAGCGCCGAATTCCGCAGGCCCGCCTTCAGTGGACCGGCGGTGTTTCCTCACTGAGGGGCCTGCTCCCCAAAATCCGCTGCGCGTATTTTGGGGAGTTGAATGTCTTCCCTGACAAAATTCGCGCAGCGAATGTTGCAGGCTACGTCCAGGGACAAGCCCCCGTCACCCACATCCGGAAGGCACGGGGCTCTACGCTCAACTCGGCGCGGTCGCGCTCGGGGGCTGGCTCGCCGTCCAGGTGCCAGGGCATGGCGCGGTCCAGGCGCAGGGTGGCGCGGCGCAGGCGGCCCTCCCGGCGCAAGGAGCATTGGCCCCCTTCCCGGAACAGCTCATAGGCCTTGCTGACCAGGTCGAAGCCGCTGGGTCGGGCCAGGGTGGCCCACTGGAGGGCCCCACTGGTGGGATCCGCCCCGGGCGCGATCCAGAGCCCGCTGCCATAGAGGGGCAGGTTGGCGAAGCAGACGCTCCAGGCGCGGTCGGGGAGCTCCGCCTGGGCGCCCTGGAAGGCGGCCCGGAGGCGCTGGGAGGCCGCGGTGGGGATGGGCATGGGCAGGCACTCGGCGTCCCAGTGGAGGGCGGCCTCGGGCCAGGTTCGCCAGAGTCCCAGGGCGCACCGGGCATAGGTGGCGAAGCCCCGGGACTCCAGGGTGCCGAAGCGGTGAGCCACGGCGGCCTCGAAGCCGGTGCCGCAGAGGTTCAGGAAGGGCACGCCGTCCAGGCGGGGCAGGTCCATGCGCAGCTCCCGGCCCTCCAGCAACCGGTGCAGGGCCCCGGTGGGCTCCAGAGGCGTACGGAGGCCTTGTACCAGACCGTTGCCGCTGCCTCCGGGCAAGGCGCCCAAAGGCACAGGACAGCCCCGGTCCAGGAGGGCCCGGGCGGCGTGGTGAATGCTGCCGTCCCCGCCCCAGACCAGGAGCGGGCCTTCGGCGATCTGAGCCGCGGCGATGTGGGGCTCGAAGTCCCAGGGGGGGCCAAAGGCCACGGGCTCCACCCGCTCCCAGAGGTCCCTGGGCAGGCCGCGCAGCAAGGCGTCGGGGTCCTTGGGTCGGCTGCCTGAGGCCGGGTTGAAGAGGAGGGGCAGTTTCTTCATGCCCGGAACCGGGTGGGTGGCGCCTCCAGCAGTAGGTCCTCGCCGCTCACGGGGTGCTTCAGCTCCAGGCGCCAGGCGTGGAGCCAGAGCTGGGGCGAGGCGTTGCCACCATAGAGGCCATCCCCCAGCACCGGGCGGCCCAGGTGGTTGAGGTGGACCCGGATCTGGTGGGTGCGGCCCGTGTGGATGCGTGCCACCACCCAGTAGCCGGGGACCAGGCCCGCGCTCTCCTCGGCTGTGGCGGGGCGGAAGTCCGTGCGGGCGGACTTGGGGTCGATGAGGTCGCCGGAGCAGCCGAAGCGGCCTGGGTCCGCGCCCCGCACCCGGCCGATGGGGGCCTCGATGGTGCAGGCCTCCAGCGGGGCCGTGATCCGCACAAGGTAGAGCTTCACCAGGTCACGGGAGGCGAAGGCCTTGGCCAGACCCGCATTGGCCTTGGGATCCTTGGCCAGCACCAGCAGGCCCGAGGTGCCCTGGTCCATGCGATGGTGGAGGAAGGTCTTGAGGTCCGGGCGCTGGGTCTTGAGCAGGGCCAGCAGATCATGACGGTCCGAGGCGTAGGTGCCCTGGGTGGGCAGGCCCGCAGGCTTGTCCACGGCCAGCAGCCAGGTGTCCTCGAACACGATGGGGATGGGCATGTCGGGCACCGGCGGCAGGTCCGGGTCGAAGGCCACCCGGATTTCCAGGCCCTCCTTAAGGGCCTTGCTGGCCACCTTGACCCGCTTGCGGTCCACCTGGATGCCCCCCAGCTTCAGGGCCTCCCGGGCAGCCCGGCGGGACAGGTCCGTGCGCTTGGCAATGACCTGATCCAGGCGGAGCTCCGCATCCTCGGAGTCGGTGATGAAGGTCCATTTGCGCAGCGCCATAGCTTCCAGCTTAGGTCATTCGCTCCCCCGGCAGGCTCAGGTCGAAAAAAACCGAGTGGACCTGAAGAAAAACCTTCGCTTTGACCTGGCAGGAGACTAGGCTTGGCCCAATCTTTCAAGTGTTCAGGTTCTGAGTCTCAAGATCCAGGATCTTCCACCCACCTTTTTTCAGGAGTTGCCATGATCCCCAAGTCTAACGAAGAGCAGGACACCGCCACGCCCGAGGGTGCCGAGGAGAACCAGGTCGAGCAGGAAGTCGCCCGCGC
>Ga0073936_10005523_pt1 | contig 17071 bp, 15 predicted proteins | sample AliMusrvi5mmetaG_FD_87041 | JGI IMG/M metagenome (GOLD analysis project Ga0073936, IMG submission 87041) | Freshwater lake bacterial and archeal communities from Alinen Mustajarvi, Finland, to study Microbial Dark Matter (Phase II) - Alinen... | ecosystem: Environmental > Aquatic > Freshwater >... | reverse complement strand
GGCCAAGCCATGCAGTGGGAGTCCGGGAAGGGGCTGCGCATCGATGAAGACAGCTGCATGCATTGCATGTACTGCAGCAACAAGGTTCCCGGCGTCAGACCCGGTGGCGACCGCGGCGTGGCGGTGCTCGTCGGCGGAAAATTGCGCGGCAAGTTCGGCCCGATGCTTTCCCGCGTGCTGGTTCCCTTCATCAAGGCCGAGGGCCCGGATTACAAGGAGGTCTTCGACTGCATCGAAAAATTCACCGAAGTCTATGACGCGAATGCCCGCAAGAAGGAGCGGGTGGGCGACTTCATCCTGCGCATCGGCATCGATGAATTCTACAAGCTGTCGGGAGTCGAGCCGGCGCCCCAGCTCCTGGCGCAGCCCCGCACCAATTTCTTCTGCCATTGGGAGGTCGAGGAAGTGATGGACGAGCGCAAGCGCTGAACAACCAATCCCAAGAAAGGACCATCCCCATGCCCGGAATCGGAATCCCCTCCCTCGAAGCCAGCCTCCCGCCCATCGTGAAGCGGAACTACGGCAAATGGACCTCGCACGACCACATTCGCCCGGGCGTCATCAAGCATGACGCCGAATCCGGCGAAGCCTGCTACACGGTGCGGGCCGCCATGCCGCCCAACGCGCGCGTCAGCACCCCGACGATGCGGATGTTGTGCGGCCTCGCCGATGAGTTTTCCGAAGGTTTCTTCCGGGTCACCCAGCGCAATTCGATCGAGTTTGTCGGGGTCCCCGTCGGGCGGATCGAGGAACTGATCGCCCGCCTGGCCGGGCATGGTTTCCCGGTTGGCGGCACCAACCGGTCCCTGCACAACATGACCTGCTGCACGGGCTACATGCACTGCCACCTGGCCGCGACCGATCCCGCCGCCATCGTCAAGGCGATCTCGGAGATGCTCATCAAGGAGTATGAAACCGACTGCCTGCCGGCAGGGCTGAAGATTTCGGGTTCCGGCTGCATCAACAACTGCGGCGAGGGCTCCTGCGCGGACATCGGCATCGTCGGCGTACACCGCGACCTTCCGCCGATCAATGCGGAAAAACTCAAGGGGTGCGAGTTGCCGCTGGTCATCTCGGTCTGCCCCGTCGGCGCGATCAAGCCCAAGGGCCCGGGCATGGTGGAAATCGACCCCAAGAAGTGCATCCATTGCCCCGCTTGCTCGGTGGCTTGCGCGGCCTTCGCTCCGATCGGCAGCGCCAACGGCGACGGCGTGGCGATTGTGGTTGGCGGCAAATCCGGCAATACCGGTGACGGTCCGGCCCTCGCCAAGATGGTCGTGCCCTATCTCCCCAACAATCCCCCGTACTGGCCCGAGGTGACAGAGACCGTGCGGAAGATCGTGGATGCCTGGGTGGCGAACGCCCACCGCGACGAGCGGGTGGGCGAATGGATCAACCGCATCGGATGGGAGAAATTTTTCCGCCGCACCGGGCTGCCGATGTCGTTCAAGCTGGTCGACGGCTATGACGCCCGGTCGCTCGAGTATGCCCGCACCAACGTGCGGTTCCGCTGGTAGCCACGACTCCCGCCCCGCGACACGCCCAACTTCAACCCAGATCCATCCATCACCATGCCGACCATCACGCTAGGCAATGAACTCTTCGAGGTAGACGAGGACGGCTTCATCCAAGATCCCAGCCGCTGGAGCGAAGCCGTCGCGACCGGCCTCGCCAGCGAGGAGGGCATCAGCGAACTGACCGAGGATCACTGGAAAGTGATCCGCTTCCTGCACGACTATTACTCGCAGTTTGGCAGCGCGCCGATGGTCCGAAAGCTTTGCAGGGAGACGGGTTTCGACCTGAAGACGATCTACCGGCTGTTTCCGACCGGCCCGGCCAAAGGCGCATGCAAGCTGGCCGGACTCCCCAAACCGACGGGCTGCGTATGACGCCCGGGATCGCGCTTCTCCTTTGTCGCGAAGGCGGAGGCGGTGGCGCCGCCATTTCCCTTGAGCGGTCGTCGCCTCGCAACCCATAGAAAAATCCAGACTCCCCATGTACATCATCACGATCGATGAGGCCAAGTGCACGAACTGCACCGAATGCGTGAAGATCTGCCCTTCCGAGGTGTACAAGCTCGAGAACGGGAAGGTCGTCGTCGGCAGCAGCGACGATTGCAGCAAGTGCGAGAGCTGCCTGTCGGTGTGCGCGCCCATGGCAATTACCGTCGTTGAAATGTAGCCGCCGGTGATTACCCCATGCCTGAGATTAAGCCACCGGCGCTGGGTCAGGACTCACCGGTTTCATCCTCGGCTGGGAGGGGCGGAGGCGCAAAGGCCATGTTGCCGCTGGTGGCGGTCGCGGCCCTGGCCTTGATGGCGTGGACCGGTGCTGGGTGGCCCCGGCTGGAGCCGTTTTATGGCGTGATTCTCCCCTACGGCGCCCTGCTGGCGTTCCTGGTAGGCATGTCCTGGCGCGTGCTCTCTTGGACGAGGTCGCCGGTTCCCTTCAACATCACGACCACCTGCGGGCAGCAGTATTCCCTCCCGTGGATCCGTTCCAGCCGCCTCGAAAATCCACATACCCGTTGGGGCGCGGCCGGGCGGGTCGTGCTTGAGATGCTACTGTTCCGCAGCCTGCTGCGCAATGTGCAGCATGAATGGGTCGAAAGCGGACGCGAGGGGGCCGCGCCCAAGCTGGTTTTCAAATCCAGCCCGGGCCTGTGGCTGGCGGCGCTGGTTTTCCATTATTCCATGCTGCTGGTCTTGCTGCACCACGCCCGTTTTTTCCTTGAGCCGGTGCTGGGCTGGGTGCGGGGTCTCGATCGGCTGGATGCGTTTTTCCAGCTCGGTTCGGCGGCGTTCTACGTCAGCGGCCTCACGCTGATCCTGGCCCTGCTCTACCTGTTGGCGCGCCGCTGGTGGCTGCCATGGCTGCGCTACCTATCCCTGCCGGCGGACTATTTTCCCCTCTATCTCCTGCTCGGGGTCGCCCTGACAGGCGGCATGATGCACTACTCGACGCGGGCCAATGTTCCAGCGGCCAAGGATTTTTGCCTGGGCCTGGCCCGGCTGCGTCCCGCTGGCTTGTCAGGCCTCGGGCCGCTCTTCCACGTTCATCTGACGCTGGCCTGCCTACTGTTGGCCTATGTGCCCTTCAGCAAACTGGCGCACATGGTGAGCCTGCCGCTCAGCCCGACCCGCAACCTGCCCGGCGCCGGCCGGATGACTCGCCACGTGAATCCGTGGAATGCGCCCGTCAAGACACATTCCTACGCGGACTATGAGAACGAATACCGCGACAAGATGCGGGCGGCGGGCATACCGTTGGAAAAGGAGGCCCCATGAGCGAGGAGGGCAAGCCCGCGAGGCCCGCCAGGGTGCCGTTCGCTCCCAGTTCGCGCGACTGGCTGGAGCCGACCACGAAATTTGCGGCCGGCCGGTGGAGCTACAGCGCCAAGCCGAAGTCACTCCGCACCCTGGGGTTTCCCAACCCCCGCGACTGGTCGCCGGACCAGGCGGACTGGAAGCTGCCTGAAAACTGGAAGGAAATCATCCTGCAGGGCTTGCGGGAGCGGATGGACCGATTCCGGTCGCTCAGGCTTTTCATGGATTGCTGCGTGCGCTGCGGGGCCTGCGCCGACAAGTGCCACTACTTCATCGGCACGGGCGATCCCAAGAACATGCCGGTCCTGCGTGCCGAGCTGCTGCGCTCGGTGTATCGCGGGGAGATGACGCTGGCGGGCCGCCTGCTCGGGCGGCTGGCCGGCGGCCGGCGGCTGACCCCCGAGGTGCTCAAGGAATGGTTTTATTACTTTTACCAATGCACGGAATGCCGGCGATGCTCGGTCTTCTGCCCGTTCGGCATTGACCAGGCCGAAATCACGATGCTCGGCCGGGAGCTGCTGAATCTGCTGGGCCTGAACATCAACTGGGTGATGGACCCGGCGGCCAAGTGCTTTACCACCGGCAATCATCTCGGGATCACCCCGCACGCCCTCAAGGATAACCTGGAATTCATCGTCGACACGATTGAGGAGGTCACCGGCGTGCGGGTGGACCCGCCGATCAACCGGAAAGGGGCCGACGTGCTGTTTGTGGCCCCCTCGGGCGACCTGTTGGCTGAGCCCGGGATTTTCACGCTCATGGGCTACCTGCTGGTGCTCCACCAGAGCGGACTCAATTATACTTGGAGCAGCTACGCCTCGGAGGGAGGGAATTTTGGGATGTTCGCGTCGCATGAGCTCATGAAAGGCCTCAACGCCAAAATCTACGGCGAGGCGCGCCGGCTGGGCGTCAAGTGGATCCTCGGCGGCGAATGCGGTCACATGTGGCGCGTGGCGCACCAGTACATGGAGACGATGAACGGTCCGGCGGATTTTTTGCAGGAGCCGATTTCGCCGATCACCGGCACGCATTTTCGGAACGCCCGGACCACGCGCATGGTGCACATCGCCGAATTCACCGCGGACCTCATCCAGCAGGGGAAACTCAAGCTGGCTCCAGAGCGCAACGATCGTTACCGCGTCACGTTCCATGACTCGTGCAACCCCGCCCGATCCATGGGGCTGCTGGAGGAGCCGCGGTATATCCTTCGCCAGACCTGCCGGCATTTCCACGAGATGCCGGCGGAGACGATCCGGGAGAAGACCTTCTGCTGCGGCTGCGGGGCAGGACTCGGCAGTGAGGAATGCATGGATCTGCGCATGCGCGGCGGTATTCCCCGGGCGGAGGCGGTACGCAGCGTGCGGGAGAAATACGGCGTCAATCTGCTCTCCTGCATTTGCGCCATCGACCGGGCGGTCCTGCCGACGTTGATGGATCATTGGCTGCCGGGCGTCGGCGTCGCGGGGCTGCACGAGCTGGTCGGGAATGCGCTCGTGCTCGATGGCGAGAAGGAACGCACCACCAATCTGCGCGGCGAGCCGCTGCACGAAGGCGAGGCGTGAGATGAACCTCTATCACGGCCAATACATCTTGCCCGGGTTCGCCCTCTTCCTCGTGGTGGCGACGCTGCCAATCTGGCTCGGCGCGGGTGGCCACCGTTCGGATTTTCATAGCCCACCCAATCGTGGGGGCGAGCGGTGCATCGAACCGAAGGACTTCATGCGCGTCGAACACATGAGCATCCTCGTGCGCTGGCGTGATGACGTGGTCCGGGAAGGCAACCGCGTCTATGTGGCGACGGATGGCCGACATTGGGAGAAAGGCTTGAACACCTGCGTGGCTTGTCACGGGCATGCGGATGCGCGCGGGAAGTCCACCACGGCCGCGGCGGCCTGCAGCGAGTGCCACGGCTATGTCGACGCGGAGCTGGATTGCTGGAATTGCCACCATGAGGCGGCGGCTGGCGCCGCTGCACGGGCGCGTCCCCGGGTGTGGTCCGGGATTGCCACGTCGGCAACTCCGGGAGCGCTTGCGTCCTCGAGCAGAAGGGAGCCGCAATGAAATGTAGCCGGCGCACGATGCTCAAGCTCACGCTGCTTGCCGCCGCGGGCATCGCGCGGCGGCAGCCGCTGTTGGCGGCGTTGGCGGCCGTCGTGCCATCGGAGGTGCTGAAGCCCGGCGCCGCACTCAAGGCTGGTCGGTGGGCCATGGTCATCGACCTGAGGAAGTGTCTGGAGTCGAAGGACTGCCGCGACGCCTGCGCTCGCGCCTGCCACATGGAGCACAATGTCCCGAACATCGCCAACCCGCAGCACGAGGTGAAATGGATTTGGCGGGAGCGGGGAGCGCATCTCTTTCCCGAGCAACTGGACGAGTTTTCCGGCGCGGCGCTGGCGGACCAGCCCATTCCGGCCCTCTGCAATCACTGCGCCAATCCGCCGTGCACGCGAGTGTGCCCGACGGGGGCCACTTTCAAGCGGACGGATGGCATCGTCGTGATGGATCCGCACCGCTGCATCGGCTGCCGGTTCTGCATGGCGGCGTGCCCGTATGGCTCGCGCAGCTTCAACTGGGAGGACCCGAGGCCCTCCCTGAAAACGGTCAATCCCGAATATCCAACCCGCGGCAAAGGCGTGGTGGAAAAATGCTCCTTTTGCGACGAGCGGTTGGCCCAAGGCCGGTTGCCCGCCTGTGTGGAAGCCTGCCCCCGTGGCGCCATGGCGTTTGGTGACTTGCGGGACGAGCAATCGCCCGTCGTGAAGCTGCTGCGCGAAAACTACAGCATTCGCCGCATGCCCGAACTCGGGACACAGCCGGCAGTTTACTACCTGGTATCAAAATGATCGATCGCGCGCTCATCGGACGGGGACGTTACCAGCTTTGGCTGGCGGGCTGGTTGATTCCAGTCGGGGTCGGGCTGGCGTGTTACCTTTTCCAATCGGCCCATGGTTTGGGCATCACGGGAATGGGTCGCGACGTGATCTGGGGGTTTTATGTGGCCCAATTTACCTTCCTGGTGGGCATCGCGGCCTCGGCGGTGATGGTCGTCGCGCCATTCTATCTCCACGACTGCCGGGAGTTCGCCCGCATCGTCATCCTGGGGGAGTTTCTGGCTGTCACGGCGGTGATCCTGTGTCTGCTGCATATCTTCGTCGATCTCGGCCAGCCGGCGCGCGTCTTGAACGTGCTGCTGCATCCCTCCCCGGGCTCCGTGATGTTTTGGGACATGATCGTGTTGACGGGGTACCTCGGGCTCAACCTGGTGATCGCCTGGACGACACTTGACTGCGAGCGCAACGCCACCCGGCCGCCGGGATGGATCAAGCCGTTGATCTTTCTCTCCATCCCGTGGGCGGTCGCCATCCACACGGTCACGGCCTTTCTTTATTCCGGACTGCCCGGACGTCACCTGTGGCTCACCGCCGTGGTGGCCCCGCGGTTTCTCGCCACGGCGTTTTCGTCCGGTCCCGCCTTGCTCGTCCTCCTCTGCCTGCTGTTGAAAAAGGCCGCGGGATTCAACGCCGGCGACGAAGGCCTTCGCCGGCTCTCCCACACGATCGTCTACGCGATGATCGCGAACCTGTTTTTCATTTTCGTCGAGTGCTTCACTGCGTTTTACAGCGGCGTGCCGAGTCACCGGCACGACCTGCAGTATCTTTTCTGGGGTCTCGATGGTCATGCCGTGATGGTCCCCTGGATGTGGCTGTCGTTGCTCATGGCGGTCGCTTCCATCCCGATCCTGTTGTGTTCCATCCGGCGCGGTAACCAGCGGCGACTGGCCCTGGCCTGCGGACTGGTGCTGATTTCCACATGGATCGACAAGGGGCTCGGATTTGTCGCGGGCGGACTTGCGATCTCCCCGATGGGAACGGTGACAAGCTACGCCCCGACCGTGCCGGAGCTGTTGATCAGCCTCGGCATCTACGCCGTCGGGGTGCTGCTCCTGACGCTGTTTTACAGGATTGTCCTGTCGGTTCGGGCGGAGACGGAGAGCTCGTGAAACACCGCATGCTTCCCCCATGAAAACACTCCTCATCCTCGGCGCCGGCACGGCCGGGACCATCGTGGCGAACAAGATGTCGCGCCGACTTGATCCGCGCGATTGGCGGATCGTGGTCGTGGACCGGGAAAAGCGGCATTTCTACCAGCCGGGCTACCTGTTCATCCCGTTCGGGCAATATTCGCCGGCGCAGGTGGTCAGACCGACGCGGAGCTTCCTGCCTTCCCAAGTGGAGGTCGTCTTCGACGATGTCGAATGCATCGATCCGCAGAACAGCCACGTGAAGCTGGCCGGTTCGGCGGAAAAAATCGTCTACGACCAATTGGTCATCGCCACCGGCTGCGACATCGACCCAACGGAGACGCCGGGATTGGTCGACGGGGGCTGGCGGAAAAACATCTTCGATTTCTACACTTTTGAGGGCGCTTCGGCGCTTGGAGCCCACTTGCGCAACTGGCCCGGGGGACGCCTGGTCGTGAGCATCGCCGAAATGCCCATCAAGTGCCCGGTCGCCCCACTGGAGTTCCTGTTTTTAGCGGATGCGTTCTTCCGCCAGCGCGGCCTGCGTCGCAAAGTTGAGCTGATTCTTGCCACGCCGCTCACGGGCGCATTCACGAAGCCCATCGCGTCGGCGGCCTTGGGCGGCCTGCTCCAGCGCAAGGGGATCCAGGTCGTACCCGATTTTGCCCTGAGCGAGGTGGACAACCGCCGGGGCGCGCTCATGTCCTACGACAATCGGGAAATTCCCTTCGACCTGCTGGTGTCAGTCCCGGTCAACAAGGGGGCCGAGGTGATCGGCCGTTCCGGCATGGGCGATGAGCTGAACTACGTCGAAACCGACCCGCACACGTTGCGGGCAAAGCGGTGGCCCAACGTCTGGGTGATTGGCGACGCAGCCGACGTCCACACCGCCAAGGCCGGCTCCGTGGCCCACTTCATGGCTGACATCCTGGTGGACAACCTCCTCCACGAAATCAGGGGCCGGAAGGGGGCGGATCCCGCCAGTTTTGACGGCCACGCGAACTGTTTCATTGAAACGGGTTTCGGGCGGGCGCTCCTCATCGACTACAGCTATAACGCGGAGCCGCTGCCCGGTTCATTTCCGCTGCGCCGCTTCGGCCCGCTCCCGTTGCTCAAGGAGTCCAGGCGAAATCACTGGGGAAAGCTCCTGTTCCGCCCCATCTACTGGCACCTGCTGCTGCCCGGTCGGCTGCCGTTTCCGCCGCACTACCGACCCCCGGGCACGGCGGCGCGAAGAACATCCCGCTCGGATTCGGCTGCCAAGTAGGAGAGCGCCCGCGGCCGGTGCGCCGCCACTTCGCCGACAATCACGATCGCCGGCGAAGCAATGCCCGCGGCTCCGGCGCGCTCGGTCAGGTCGCCCAGGGTGGCAAGCACCTCTCGCCGCCCTTCCATTGTCGCCGCTTGGATGATCGCGGCGGGCGTGTCCGGTGAAAGCCCGCCTTCCTGAAGCTCTCGCGTAATCGCCGCCAGCCGATGCAGGCCCATGTAGATGCAGAGGGTCGCATTGAGCCGGGCGTAGTCCCGCCAGCGCACGGCCTGGCCGGGTTTTCCCGGACACTCGTGGCCAGTCAGGAATACCAGCGCTGAGGTGTAGGCGCGATGGGTGAGGGGAATGCCGGCCGCGGCCGCTGCTCCCAGCGCTGCCGTGATGCCCGGGACGACTTGAACGGGAATGCCGACCGCCGCGAGCGCCTCCGCCTCCTCGCCGCCCCGGCCGAACACGAACGGGTCGCCCCCTTTCAGTCGCACCACCTTCTTGCCCTGGCGAGCGAGGGCGACGAGGAGGGCATTGATCTCAGCCTGCGGACGGCAAACGTGCCCAGCTTGCTTGCCGACGAACACGCGTTCGCACCCAGGTGGGATCTCGGCGAGGATCTCCGGCGCCACCAGGTAATCGTAAACCACCACCTCCGCGGCTCGGATCAGCCTAAGTGCCTTCAGCGTGAGCAGCTCGGGATCGCCGGGACCGGCCCCCACAAGGTAGACGACGCTTGGGTGGATGTGAGATGCCCTGGGGGGTGACATGCTTGCGGCATTATTAGGCCGCACTAGGTTTCCGCCCACTTGGGGCGGCCTGCAATCGGTAATATTTCGAAAGCGAACGAAGTTACTTTGGCTGCACTTGCCAATACGCCCCCTAATGCTCGATCCAGGGGAGCAGTGACAAAACCGATCGCGGAAGAATGGCCGGGATTCTTGTCGGCAACGGCGTCGGCACGGTGGGTGCGTTGCCCGACTTTTGCGCCTGCCCCGCGGCCTCTCTTCCCGACCATGAGGCTCGAGGGGGTCGGCGCGAACAACAAGGCCATGAGCCAACCAAGGATCTGCTTTATCGTCAATCAAAGGGGTCGGAGAGATCACATCTATTCCAATCAGTGTTCACGATCGACCGACGAGTTTCGTAGGTAGCTGAGCTGAGGACAGCGCTTTTTCAGTTGCGAGGAGGGCAGTGCCTTGAGGTTTTCCCGCCAAAAACGTGATTCCCTTCACCGGTCACCGCCGCTAGAGGTTTACTCCGCATGAAAAAAGATGCCGTCCTCGCCAAGATCAAAGCCGAGAAGGTCGTTGCCCTGATCCGCGCCGACAATCCCGACGGGTTGCTCGACTGCGCCAAGGCCCTCGCCGACGGCGGGCTCACCAGCATCGAGCTCACCATGACCACCCCGGGCGCCATTCGCATGCTGGAAAAGGCCACCGCCGAGCTGCCCAGCTTCCTCTTCGGCCTGGGCACCGTGCTCGACGCCGAGACCGCCCGCGCCGGCATCCTCGCCGGCGCCAAGTTCATCGTCACGCCCGCCCTGCGCCCGGACGTCATCACCCTCTGCCGCCGCTACAGCGTGCCGGTCTTCAGCGGCGCGTTCACGCCCACCGAGATTCTCGCCGCCTGGGAGGCCGGCGCCGATGCCGCCAAGGTCTTCCCCGCCGAGTTCTTCGGCCCCGCCTACATCAAGTCCATCAAGGGCCCGTTCCCGCACATCGACCTCCTGCCCACCGGCGGCGTCACGCCCGAGACCGTCGGCGAGTACATCCGCGTCGGCGCCTTCGCCACCGCCGCCGGCAGCTCCCTCGTCGAGGCCAAGGCGCTCAAGGACAAGAACTGGGCCGCCATCACCGCCCGCGCCAAGGCGTTCGTCGCCGCGGTCGCGGCAGTGAAGTAATCCCGGATTCCGGAGATCGGATCCCGAAATCGGTTCCCGGATTAGTGGTTTGTCACTCGGGCTTGGCTTCGGGCGTGGGGAGGAATTTCCGGATGTCCGGAATCTTCTTTGCCCGGCGCTGGGCGGCGTCGCGGACGAAGTAGGGGTCCTCCTCGGGCGCGGCCTCGACTTCCTCGTCGCCGTCGGTGGCCTCGTCCTCCTCGACAACCTCGCCGTCGGCGTCCGTGAAGATCCAGTCCTGCTCCGCGTCGAACGCATGCGTCAGCCGGCGCGCCAGCGGGTCGAGCACGAGCGCGGGGTTCTTCACCTGGCCGCCTTTCACGTTCTCAAAGAGGCAGGGATAAAACTGCTTGTCGAAATAGGTGCGGAACTCGCTGAGCCACTTGTTCGGCAGGCCCTCGCGGCGGGTGAGCAGCACGACGTCCGAGAAATGCACGCAGGCCTCGAACCACGCGAGGAGCGACGGGTGCTGTGACGCGAGATGACAGTCCACCACGGCGAGGATGCGCGCCACCTCCGCGCCCTGCGCCTCGAGCCAGGTCCGCAGCGTCTCGAGCTGGTCCACCGGGTTGAGCCGGCCGTCGGTCACGAAGAAGACATGCGTCGCCCCGGGCGGCCGCGGCGTGAGGATGAAGCCGTCCGACCCCTCCCAGCGGATGAGCCCCGGCAGGCGCGCGTCGGCCGCGTCGGGCGCCTCGGTGTCCGCCAGCATGACCGCCACGCGGTCGTCCGGCGTCAGGCCGCTCTCGACGAGGTCGGCCACGATCTCGCGCCGGCCCGAGCCCGCCGCGCCGAGGATGATGTAGACCAGGGGTTTTTCAGCCATGATGAGGGCACCACGAAGAACACGAAGGGCGCGAAGAGGCAAGAGGCGCATCCGCGCGGAGTCCTGAGATCAGACGTCAGAGATCAGAGGTCAGACATCAGTCTTGCCGACCTTAAGACCCTGGAGACCTTCTGACCTGGAGACCTGAAGCCCTGCTACGCTTCGCCGCCGGCGGCTCCCGAAATATTCCGTGCCTCCACTCCTCTGCGTTTCCGCGATCAACTCGATCGGAGGTGCCTATCCGCGCGCTACAGGACGTTGATGCCGCGGGCGACGAGCAGGACGAGCACGGAGAGCGAGATCAGCGCCTGGGCCATCGTGAGGAGCTTGGCCCAGCGGGCCAAAACCAGGGTGTCGGTGGGGGAGAAGGCCGTGCTGGTGTTGAACGCCACGAAGAGGTAGTCGACGAACCCCGGCGTCCAATGATCGGCGCCCATGGCCTTCCGCTCGCCGCTCTCGATCTGCAGCTGCGGGAAGAAAAACGCGCGGCTGCCGTAGGGCAGGCGCCGGTGGCGCAGGATCGGGCCGCCGCCGTCGAGGCGCCAGTACCACAGCGCGAAGATGAGGATGTTCGAGCACCAGAGCAGGAAGGCCGAGGCGAGCAGCGTGACGGGCGGCTCCTTGCGCGCCGGCAGCGCGGCCACGAGCCGGGCCAGCGAGCCGCACAGGGCGGCGGTGACCACCGCGTTGCACAGGATGCCGAAGAAGTGGTTCCAGGAGTGGCGTCCCGTCTTGTGCGTCACCGTGGTCGGCACCAGGAGCAGCAGGACCAGCCCGAGCAGGAGCCAGGGCGGGCCGATGCGGAGCGACTCGGGCAAGGCGAGGGAGATGGCGCCGGCCGCGAGCAGCGCGAGCGCCGGCTCCCAGCGAAACTTCAACAGGGCCGGGTGCGGCGGCTGCGGGGCGGTCGGCAGGGGATCCACGCCGTCCAGCATGCAGGCCCGTGGTTGGGCGCAACGCTGTTTGGAAGGACGCGGCCAGGTTTCACCGCCAAGGGCGCGAAGACCGCGAAGGTCCGATCCCGGAGGCCACCACGAAACATACGAAACACACGAAATCGGAGCAGGGTCGGATTTCGCGGCCTTCACAATCAAACCCACCTGATTTTTCCGCGGATAACGCGGATGGACACGGATTCCGGAGGGTTTGGGGCTCCGATCCGTTTCATCTGCGACATCCGCGGGAAAAGGCTCGGGTCTTTCGTGTGTTTCGTACCTTTCGTGGTAAAAAAATCCGGGATCGAGCCTTCGCGATCTTCGTGGTGAAAACAATCCCCACGCTCCCGCCGCGGAGGCGCGGCAGGCAGGCGAAAATATAAACGCGGCAGACCGAACTAGGCGGCGGGGGCGACCGGGGGCGCCGCATTCTTGGACTGGCACGCGGTGCAGGCGAGCCGCCAGAGCCAGATGCTCAAGACGGCGAGGACGACCACGGCGACGGCACTCCAGCGGCGACCGATCGGGAAATTGCCGACCAGCACCGTGGTGTGGGCGACAATGCGTAGCACGTGGACGAGGCCGACGAGTCCGAAGATCACGCTGGCGACACGTAGCCCCAGAGCAGGGGAGTTCATGGCATTTCAATATCACCCTGTCCCCCGGGAATCAATCCTGTCCAACTCCGCGCTTCCGCGGGAAAATCTCCTGTTTCGTGTGTTTCGTGCCTTTCGTGGTAAGAATCCGGGATCGAGCCTTCGCGGTCTTCGCGCGCTTCGCGGTGAATAGTCTTCCTCGCGATCCGCCCATTTCGCCCTAACGCCTTGTTCGCGCGCGGGGATTAGTCTAAAGCGTCGCGGCTTCCATGAGGCCATTTCGCAGGACCGTGAGCTACGCGCTGGTGGGCGCCATCTATGCGCTGTGCGCCCTCCATGTGTTCCGGCACGTCTCGCGCGAGGACGAGCCCGGCCGTGTGACGATCCGCATTTCCCAATGGCAGCTCGAGACCGGCGTGCGCGAGGCGATCAACGCCGTCATCCACCGCTACGAGCAGATCAACCCGCACGTCCATGTCGTGCAGATCGCCGTGCCCGGCGGGCCCACCTACGTCTCCTGGGTCCAGACCCAGATGGTCGGCGGCACCGCGCCCGACCTCGTCCAGTACAGCTTCGTCGCCCCCAACATCCCCTCGCTCTTCCAGCCGCTCAGCGCGGAGGTGATGCAGCCCAATCCGTACAACCGCGGGACGCCGCTCGAGGGCGTCAAGTGGCGCGACACCTTTATTGACGGGATGACCAGCCCCGACGCCTACATCGAGGCGCTGCATGCGTACTACTCGGTCGCGATGGACACGCACATGGGCCGGCTCGTCTACAACAAGCCGCTGCTGAAGCTCATCACCGGCAGCGACCAGCCGCCGCAGACCTACCGGCAGATGCTCGCGGTGTGCGCGCAGATTCGGGCCTATGCGCGCGCCCACGGCCTCAACCTCGTGCCGATCACGAATTCCCAGGACACCTGCACGCTACAGGCCTGGCTGATTTCGGTGACCGCGACGATCGGGCTGGGGGACCGGATCGACTTCCAGCACCGGATCGGGGCGAATCCCGATGACCTGGGCCGCAGCTTCCTGCGTCACGAGTGGAGCTTCGATTCCCCCGAGGTGGTCGCGATGCTGCAGGAGCTGAAGGAATACGGGGAGATGAGCTCGCCGGGATTCTGGGACCGGAACCGCGACGCGGCGGTGACCGATTTCGTCACCGAGCACGCCGTCATGATCGTCGCCCCCAGCTGGGAGGCGACCAACCTCCTGGGCCTGTGCTCGTTTGAGATCGCGGCGTTCCAGTATCCGTACCCGCAGCAGGACGACCCCGTCTATGGGAAATTCGCCCATGGCCCATACAGCGAGGGCCAGGTCACCACCGGCCTGCCGATCTACCTCAACCGCGCCACGACGCACCGCGCGGAGGCGATCGACTTCCTCCACTTCATGACGAGCCAGGAGGGCAGCCGGATCTTTGCGGAGGTGAGCAACTGGCCGCCGGCGACCGTGGGCGTGGAGCCATCCAAGTTCGCCGCGCAGTTCAAGCAGCAGACCGAGGGCTATGTCGGGGGCTGCAATATCCTGATCCCGAGCCTGTCCATCGACGCGGGCGGCTTCATCTACTCCCACATGGCCGACCTGTGGAGCGCCTCCGGCAGCGTCGAGCGCTTCCGGCAGGTCATGCGCGAAGGGCTCGACGCCAAGATCCGCGACGACTTCCGGCAGGAGATCATCACCGGCCTCAACAACCTCCGCCGCGTGGACGCGATGGCAGTGGCCCAGGCCGAACTCGCCCCGGGCGGCCAGCGTCCCGAGGTCCTGCCGCTCATCGCCGTGATGGCCGAGACGAACAACGACCAAAACCAGGAGATGCTCACGCCGCTGGCGGCGACGCCGGGCGGCGCGGAAAAATCCGCGCGGCCGGACCCGGCCGACTCCCTTCCCGCCGCGCCGGCGCCGGTTCCATTCGTGCCGGTCACCGATCCGGAAGTGCTCGCCGGCTGGAAGGAACTGGCCGACCTGCACGTGGAGCGGGCCCAGGCGCATTTTGAATCGCGCATGGGCGCCGCCGACGCGGGCGTGGCGCGGGCGGCGCGCTTTGGCCGGGGAATCTGCGTGCTCAGCCGTCAGCCCGTCTCGCCGGCCCAGCTGGAGGAGGCGCGCCGGGCGTTCGCGGAGCTCGCGGAGGGAGGCAACGACGACGTGGCGCTGGGCGCGCGCTTCTTCCTCGGCCGCCTGGCCCAGGCCCACCTGCAGGTGCCCGACGCGCCCGAGGCCGCACGCCAGTACCACCGGCTTCTGGCCGCGCGGGCCGACTCGCTCTGGGCGCAGACGGCGCTGGCCCGGCTGGCGATGCTGGAGATCTACGCGCTGAATCCGCAGTCGACGCCGGGCGAGCGCGTGGCACGGGCCACGGAGCTGCTCCGGTTCGTCCGCACGCCGGCGGCCGAGGCCGAGCTCCGGGTGGTCCTGTCCGCCGCGATCTTTTTCTACCACCTGCCGTCCGCCGAGGCGCTGCCGCACCTGCTCGCGGCGGTGCGGCTTGGGCGGCTCGACTGGACGACGCGCCGGGACTGCGTGCTGCAGGTCGCCGAGCTCTCCCGGCTGGCCGGCGACCGGCAGCAGGCCGCGGAGTACTACCGGATCTACATTGCGGAGAATCCCATCGACGCCCGCGTCTACACCGTCCGCCAGCGCCTCGCGGCCCTGGGGGTGCAGGCCGGTGGACGATAGCCGGTGGGTGCGGCGCGCAGTTAGGCATTGTCTGAGGCCGGCGGGGCTGCCACTTGAAGCTACCCCTGTTTCCGCCGGTCACCTCTGGCCGGCGGATTCCATTTTACCCCAGACCGCATGACTGAACCCGCCCCGGCCAAGCCTTTCGGCTATCTGCTGTTCCTCTGCCTGGCGTCAACGCTCGCCGGCTTCCTCTTCGGCTTCGATGCCTCCGTGATCAACGGCACGGTGCTCGCGCTGGCGGCGGCCTTCGGCACCTCGGCCGCGGCAACGGGCTTTGCGGTGGCGGTCGTGCTGCTCGGCTCGGCGGTGGGCGCATTTGTTGCGGGCCAGGCGTCCGATCACCTCGGGCGCAAGCGCGTGATGATGGTCACCGCTGTGCTCTTCGGCGTGAGCGCGTGGGGCGCGGGCGGGGCGGGCTCGACCACGACGTTCATCCTCTTCCGTCTGATCGGCGGCCTCGGCGTCGGCGCGGCCTGCGTGGTCGCGCCGGCCTACATCGCGGAGATCTCGCCGGCGCAGCTGCGCGGCCGGCTCACCACGCTGCAGCAGCTCGCGATCGTCGTGGGCCTGCAGTCCGCGTTCCTCAGCAACTTCCTCATCGCCCGCGCCGCCGGCGGCGCCGACCACGCATGGCTGCTCCACGCCGCGGCCTGGCGCTGGATGTTCTGGGTGCAGCTGCTCCCGAGCGCGGGCTACCTGCTCGCGACGCTCTTCCTGCCGGAGTCGCCCCGCTTCCTTGTCATCCGCGGCCGCGAGCCCGAGGCCCGGCGCGTGATGGCGCGGCTCTGGGGCGGCGGCGGGGACGGGTTGGACGGCGTGGTGGCGGAGATCCGCGCCTCGGTGGACCGCGAGCGCAAGGCCCGGCTCAGCGACGTCCTCGTGCCGCACACGCGGCGGCTGCTCCCCATCGTGATGGTCGGCTGCGGGCTGGCGTTCTTCTCCCAGGCCTCGGGGATCAACGCCGTGATGTATTTCGGCGAGGTGCTCTGGCACAAGGCCGGGTTCACCGAGCAGAACGCGCTGCTCATCAACGTGACCCTCGGCGCCAACCTGATCGTGGCGACGCTCGTCTCGATGGCGCTGGTGGACCACCTGGGCCGCCGGCCGCTGCTGCTCGCCGGCGGCGTGATCATGACCGCGATGCTCGCGGTGCTCATGGCGGTGTTCCTGCTCAGCGACCGGCAGGCCGGCGGCACGCTCGCGCCGTCGCCGCTCCAGACCGTCATCGCGCTCACCGCGGAGCATCTCTACATCTTCTGCTTCGGCGCGACGTGGGGGCCCGTGACCTGGGTGCTGCTCGGCGAGATGTTCCCCAACCGGATGCGCGGCGCGGCGCTGGCGGTGGCCGCGGCGGTGCTGTGGGTGTCGAACTTCCTCGTGACCTTCAGCTTTCCCGCGCTCGTCGAGGGCGTGGGCCTCGGCGGGGCGTTCGCGATCTACGCCGGGTTCTCGCTGGTCTCGGTGGGATTCGTCCGCCGGTCCGTGCCCGAGACGCGCGGCCGGACCCTCGAGCAGATGGGGG
>Ga0073936_10005519_pt1 | contig 17077 bp, 9 predicted proteins | sample AliMusrvi5mmetaG_FD_87041 | JGI IMG/M metagenome (GOLD analysis project Ga0073936, IMG submission 87041) | Freshwater lake bacterial and archeal communities from Alinen Mustajarvi, Finland, to study Microbial Dark Matter (Phase II) - Alinen... | ecosystem: Environmental > Aquatic > Freshwater >... | reverse complement strand
GTATTATAGCACAACACGCCTTGCATCGGTGAAAAATCAGAGAACTTTTTTAAATCTTCGCCTGCTGAAAATCGCTAAATATGCCGTGAAATGTAGCCTAAAGTGCTTTTCGTTCGGGCACTAGTTAGATATAGTTGTCGTGCCGTCAGGCAGCGCGCTGGCCACCCGGGCTTGCACGGTAAAACTCCAAGAAGCTCCGGGCGCCAGGCTGCTTCCCAGCGTCCAGTGATAGGTCCCTGACGGAGATTCCGTTTTGGTGATGCCCGAATCGTCGCTGACATAGGTCAGGTATGATGGAAATATATCATCCAGGATGACCGACGCGGCGGCGATACTGCCATTGTTGACCACCGTGAGGACATAGCTCAGAGTTTCGCCCGGCTTCACGGTTGTTTTGGAATCGCTCTTGGTGATGAGCAGGTCGGCTGTGCCCATGTACAGATCCTGCGACGTGGGGCCGGTAGACAGAATTGTGGGCGTCGCACTGGCATCCTGATACCTCGCAACAGTGGCGGTAACCTTTGCAGCGCCCGCCGCCAGCAGGCAAGCCGAGCCGCCAGTAGTGATAAATGTGTACGCTCCGCCGGCCCCCGTGGTGGTCATGCAGGTAGTCGAACCCTGGGTGAATGTTACGGTGGCGTCCACGATAGGGACGCCGTTGACCAGTTCGGTCACCACGCCGCTCAGGCTTGGGCGAAACAGCGCCAGGTCCTGGCTATTGGTCACGCCCGCTGTGATCGTTGTGCTGGCGGACTTCATGAGGTAACCGGCCGGCGCCGACGTTGTTTCAACCGTTGTCCCGCCCGGCGCCAGCAGGCAGCCGCCTTGGCCGCTGGTCACGGAATAGACGCCGCTTGCGTCCGTTGTCGCCGTGCTGATGTGACCCTGGCTGTCAGCCACCTTGACATTGACACTCGCCAGCCTGGCGCCTGTTGCCTGGTCGGTGACCACGCCCGTCAGCACCGTCGCCTTGACCGTGAGGCTGGTGCCGGTCGTATTGTTGGCCGCGGATGCGTCGTAGATCGCCGATGAGGCGCTGGCGGTGTTGGTGATCGTAGCGCCGCCCTGCCCAAGGTTGACCCTGGCGTTGATGGTCAGTGTCGCGCTTGCACCGCTGGCCAGCGTTCCCACGGTCCAGGTGGGGCTTGTGTAGCTGCCCTGGGTCGCACTGAAGGAGACAAAAGTCAGGCCGCCGGGCAAGGTGTCGGCCACGGCCACGCTCGCGGCTGGGACCGGCCCGTTATTGGTTACCCCCACGGTGTAGACGATCGTGCCAGCCTCGACCGGATTGTTGTTATTCACGCTCTTCGTCACCGCCAGATCGGCGTTCGCGATCAGGGTGATAGTCGGTTGCTGCCCGGCCGTGGCGGGATCGCCGTCGGTCTGCAGGCTGGTATTGTTCGCACCGCTATTGTTCGAATCCCAGTTCACCACGCCCTGGTTGCTGATTTGGGTCACCCCGGTCGGCAGCGAACCGTTAAGCTGCACAACCAAATGGATCGTCGCTGTCGCGCCGTTGGCCAGGCTGATCCCCGTGACGTTCAGTGTCGGCGAAGAGAAAGTGGCTGTACCCACGGTGGTGCTGGACGAGATGTACGTCGTATTGGCCGGAAGGGTATCCACGAAGGTGGCGCTGCTGACCGTGTAACTGCCGGTATTGGTCAGCTGAATCGTATAATCTACCTGGCCGTCGGGTTGCAAGCTCCCCCCGCCTGCCACTGCGGCGGTCTTGGTCGCCGTCAGCGTGGCAACGCCGCCGACCAGAAGCTGGGTCGGCTGCTTGCCCGGTGTCGCCAGGTCGGCGTCGGTGAGAACGCTGGTCGCGCCGTAGGTGACCGTTCCCTGGTTTGAGATCACGTCGCGGATCTGCACACCGCTGTTGACCGTGACTTTGAAGTCCAGTGTTGCCTGGCTGCCCGCGTTGACGCTCATGGTCCAGGAAAGGGTCCTGGTTGTACTGTTGTAGCCGGCCGTGCCCTGGGAGGCTGTTGCGCTGCCCGTTACATAGGTTGTGTTGCCCGGCAGTACATCCGTGAAGGTAGTGGTCGGTGAATTCTGGTTGCCCGTGTTGGGCACTATCACGTGGTAAAGAAGTGTATCGCCTGGCGATACATTGCCCAAGGGACTTGTATCCGTGTACATGGATACCGTCTTTGTGGCGGTATCAAAGTTGGGCCCGGCCGTCACACCGATCACTGTGGCCTGATTGCCGTCAGTCACTGCATCGCCGTCGGTTTGCGAGGTGGTCGAGCCGTAGGTGAATGCGCCCTGGTTGCTTATCTGCGTCACCCCATCGGGGATGGGGTAGGCAACCTGCACCTTGAAAGTCACCGTTGCCTGGCCATTTGCCGGCACGGTGATTCCCGTGATATCCAGCGTCGGGCTGGTGGCCGTGAGAGTGCTGCCGCTCGGCACGCTGGCGCTGTTGGCCACATAGGCCGTATTGGCCGGGATGGCGTCCGTGAAATGGACGCCCGTTATCGCTGTGCCCGTATTGTTTTTGAGCACCACGGTGTAGAGCAGTTGTTCGCCCGGCGCCACGCTGCCGCCGCCGGTGGTGGCGTTTTGCACGGCCTTGCTCGCCGTCAGGTCCGGCACCTGCTGGGTGACGGACAGGTTGCGGATCTCGTGGTAGTTGGTATTGCCGCCGGTGGAGCCCGCAAAGCCCATCTTCAGCGTGCCGGGCGCCGATGTGGGTACGGTAAAAGGCCCGAACAATGTTCGAAAGGTGTCGGAAGGGCCGAATTTCATGGCGACTGTTACCTGATAATCTGAGCCTACCGGCGTCACGGTGATCTGCACCTGCCGGTAGTAGGTCGCACTCCCGGGTCGCGTCACGCCGTCGGTGCCGCAGACTCCACTCGTAACCCCTATATTGGTAAACCCGGTATAGTTCTGCGGGCAGTCGAGCTTGGGCAGGAACCACGGGGTTAGCGTTAGCTTAGTTGTGCCCGACAGGTACGTGTAGTTGGTCATTCCGGTGCCTGGCCCGCGAACGGCAACTGCCTCGGGAACGAGGCCCGGCCCGCCTATGCGGCTCTGGTTCGGGTTGGAGTAGTTGCCGAACTCATCCAGCCCCAGCCCCAGGTAGCCATTGCTGAGCCCATTGACACCCGATGACTGTGCGTATCCCAGCGAACCGCCGGCCGCGCCCACGTTGAACGTTGTGGTGGCGCCGTCAAACAGAAAGAAGCTGAGGCCATCGGCGCCGCTGCCGCCCCATGCGCCATAGTCGAAGGTGATAACCAGGCCGCGTCCCGTCGGGATGGGCGTATTGATAGTAGGCATAGCCGGCCTGGTAGACGCCGTTGGGGTTGACGCTGGTGGTGAGACGCAGCCACCCGTTGTTCGCGACATCCGGGTGGGGGACGGCCGTACCGCCGGTCAGAACGGCCGTGCCGCCAAGCGTCCAGTCGGTGGCGGTTGAGCCCTTGAATGTCTCGGTGAGGGGGAAGGTGAAGGCGGCCAGGGCAGGTGCTGCGGTCCAGAGCATGCCCAGGAGTAGAACAACCACGAGCAACCCGGCAGAAAAAGCACGCGCTTCATTTCTCAGGGGGCGTTGATCATCGAGTTTACCGGCATGACTGTTTAACATGGAAACCTCCCTTAATTTTGAAAGGAACTCGCGATGAGACGAGTGTGTGTGAAGGAAACCATACCTGCACAAAGTGGTGCTTTGCCGTCTGAAAAGACATTTTGAGAATTTTCATTTGCAAAGATTCAGCCAACGTGAATTCCATGAAACATTAAAAAAGGTGGGGGTAGAAATAAATGCTATTTCAGGCGATTACCGGTCTGTGCCGAAAGGGTTGTACTGGAGGCTGATTATAAAAGGTGTGTCATGACACAAATCGTATCGCACAGTTTGCGCCATGACGCATCGGCAATCCGAGTCAAAGGAAAAGAATCAAAAACAAAAAAGCAGAAATTGGAACTCTTTAGCGATGCTAGGGTGAGAATGGGGCATGGTAGCAGAAAAGCACCTGTTGCGCAGGTCGCAATGAGCACGTTTGAGCTCCTTTAAAAAACCAAGGAGAATTCCTTTAAGTTCATTGAGCACACTGACTCTGGAATCAAAAAAGGCCCGACTCCTTCACGGAATCGGGCCTTTAAAATGTGGCTCCCCACCCCGGACGGATCTGGGCACTGGACAGATAACGGTAAGCATTTGATTTTCCTCTCTCGCTCTTCATCCTGATAAATAGAGACTATACCAAGTCCACTTGAAAAAAACCGGAAGTAACTTAACACTTATAAGGCCTTTTCTTGATTGTGGAAAAAGGGGGCAGCTTTATTCTATTATATTAGGCCGATCGCTATTTGGAGTTAAGGTTGCTTTCGCCGATAGTCTTACCGGTCCGCGCAAGGGAGATCGCTTCAACTCTTCAAGCTTCAAAACTCATTTTTTATAGCCGGAAGGCTTGATGCCGAATTTTTTCATTTGGTATTGCAGAGTGGATCGCTTAATGCCGAGCAGCTCTGCAGCCCCTGATGCGCCTGCGACCCGGCCCTTTGTTTTTTGCAGCACTTTCTCAATATGTTTTTTTTCGACTTCAGCCAGGGTCAAGCCCTCATTTGTCCCGGGCCGGGGCGCTGTTTAAAATATTTTTAATATCCTCGCCCGTTACTGTCTGCCCTGATTTCAGAATAATAATTCTTTCAATAAAATTCTGCAGCTCCCGGACATTGCCCGGCCAGCCATAGCCCATGAGCATGGCGGTTGCTTCCGGCTCCAGGTGGGGCCGGGGCCGGTTCAGTTTTATGCAGAACTTGCCGCCGAAATAGCTCCCCAGCACGGGGATGTCCTCGGCCCGATCCCGAAGCGGGGGCACATGGATGGGAAAAATATTGAGGCGATAAAACAAATCTTCGCGGAACTGTTTGCCCTCCACGAGCTTTTTTAAATTCTGATTGGTGGCGGCAATGATCCGCACATCCGTTTTTATCGGCTGCACCCCGCCGACCCGCTCAAAAACGCCGTCCTGTAAAACCTGCAGAAGCTTGGCCTGCGTATTCAAGGGCAGCTCGCCGATTTCATCCATAAACAGGGTGGTTTTGTTTGCTATTTCAAAGCGCCCGATTTTCCGTGCTGCCGCTCCGGTAAAAGCGCCCCGCTCATGGCCGAACAGCTCGCTTTCTATCAGGGTGGGCACCAGGGCCGCGCAGTTTACCTTTATAAATGTTTTGCTTTTTCGCAGGCTGAGATCATGAATCGTGCGGGCGACAAGCTCCTTGCCGCTGCCGGTCTCGCCGGTAATTAAAACCGTTGTATCGGTGCGGGCGACATTTCTGACCGTGTCGATAAGCTGCTGCATGACCGGGGCTTTATAGACTATTTCGCGCGGTTCATCCAGAGCCTGGATTTCTTTCTGAAGATAAGCTTTTTCCTCGGCCAGGCTGTCTTTGAGCTGCTCAAGTTTCTCATAGGCCAGCATATTATCGATGGCAAGAGCGATCTGCTGAGAAACCTTTTCAACCATATCAACTTCTGCAGCAGAAAGCGGGAATGCATTTTTATAAAAGAGCTGCAGTGTGCCGACCGGCTGGCCGGGCATCAGGAGGGGCGTACAGATAAAGGACCGCAGGCCCACAGCGGTAAGCATTGCCGCCTCAGGCAAATGCCCTTCCAGATTGATGTCGACGATGAATGTTTTTTTTTCCTGCATGACCCTGCGCGGGATTTCAGCCCGCTGGGGCGCCATGGTATTGTTGTCGAGCATGGGCATATTGACGCCCAGGGCCGGCGAAAAATAATCCCAGCTGGTAATCGAGCCGGTGCGCTTAAGAATAATGCTGATGCGGTCAAAGCTGAGCAGCGGCTGCAGCACATTGTATATTTCTTTAAACAGCCCGCTGCGGGTCCGCTGATGAATGATGGTATTGGTGATCTTTAAAATTGTTTGGTAGGTGTCCGGTTTGTTGTCTGACATATGCCTCGAGCCTCTCTTTTTGCCTCTTTTTTTATCGCATACCAAACACCCAAAAAGCAAGTACGAAACCAATTTTATGCCCAATATTTATCACTGCTGCCAAATAATGGTCAAAATAGTTGCTCCACAAAACAATAGTCCATTTAAATTCAGATACTTACAACTTCAATGTCTTGGCATCATAATTGAATACTTTGATAGTGGACTATAGCAGCCATGCAGAGCATTCTGCTTTGAATCGGCCGGCTAAAAAAATATAGGCGGATTATTAACCAATGAGAGTCCCGCGAAGGGAGGTGAAAGGAAGACCAGAGCCCATTATTTCAGTAATCAATCTCTAAACTGATATTTAAACTGTAGTGAATCCAAAATTTGATAGGAGGTTTAACCTATGGCCAGTAGTCGAATACTGCCTGAATTCGAGCTGCTGTTACCCCAGAGCATAAAGGAAGCAACCGACGCGCTCGGTAAGCTGAAGAGCAAGGCTTCTGTAATGGCTGGCGGCACCGACGTAGTCATCTCTATGACCAAGGGATTTGGCAGCCCCAATGTTATCAGTCTTGCCGAGATCCCGGGTCTTGACTATGTCGAATACGACAGCAAAAATGGTCTACGCATCGGCGCAATGGCGACCCTGCAGCAGGTTGCCGACAATACCGATGTGAAGAAACGCTATCCCGCCCTGTGGAAAGCATGCGCCATCAACGGCACGCCCCAGACGCGCAATATGGGCACCGTTGTCGGCAACATCATGCGCGCTTCCCCTTCAGGGGACTGCATCTGTGCGGTTCTTGCAATCGGCGGGAAAGTCGTGCTTCGCGGCCCCGAGGGCAAGCGCGAAGTGAGCATCGATGACTTTTATCTGAAGTACAGAGTGACAGCCTGCAAAGCGGATGAATTCGCCATTGAAATCAAAATCCCCGCTCCTGCCGCAGGCTCCTGCAATGCTTTTGCACGCATGACCCGCACAACCCTTGACCTTTCCAAGGTCAACGTGGCCTGCAGCCTGGTTATGTCCGGCAAGACCGTAAAAGAAGCACGCGTTGCTATCGGCGCAGTGGCCCCGACCACGATTCGCCTGAAGAAAGTCGAGGCACTGCTGAAAGGCAGCCAGATTACCGACGATATTCTCCAGAAGATTGTTGAAACAGTCCCCACGGAAATAAAGCCCATTGATGATGTCCGCTCCACGGCAGAGTATCGCCGCGATGTAGCCGGCGTCATGGTCAAGCGCATAATTGTCGAAGCACTTGGAAAATAAGCACAGGACTATTTCACAATAAAAAAAATAAGGAGAAATACATTCATGAAAAAACGAGCAATAACTCTTACAATAAATGGAGAGGAGTACAGCCTGAACGTACCGGTTCATCATACTCTTCTTCAGGTCATCAGGGATCAGCTGAACCTGACTGACGTTAAATACGGCTGCGGCCGGGGTGAGTGCGGCGCCTGTACGGTGCTGCTGGATCTGGGCAAAAACAAGCGCAAGCCCATTCTAGCCTGTATAACTCTTGCCGTCATGCTGGATGGCAAAAGCATTACGACGGCTGCGGGCCTTTCCAAGGACGGCGATTTGCATCCCGTCCAGAAGGCCTTTGTCGATGAAAGCGCCATTCAGTGCGGCTTCTGCACGCCGGGCATGGTTCTGAAAGCTGTCTCCATTCTTGAGAAGAACCCCACGCCCACGGAAGAGGAAATCCGGAACGGTCTTGAAGGCAATATCTGCCGCTGCACCGGATACGCTAAAATTGTCAAAGCTGTTCAGGTGGCTGGTAAAAAAACAGCCGCCGGCAAGCGATAGGAAAGGAGGAACAGCATGGCAGAATCCGTTATTGGAAAACGAATCCCCAAAGTTGACTCCCGTGAGAAGGTAACCGGCCAGGCCATTTATGCCGGCGACATGCGCATGCCCGGTATGTATTACGGCAAGGTCGTTCGCTGCATGGAGTATGCTCACGCAAAAGTCAAAAATATTGATTTTACCGAAGCTCTGAAGGTGCCCGGCGTCGTTAAATGCCTCGGCCCCGAGGATGTCACGAAAAAACCCTACAACACGACGGTCATGAAGCTGCTCGTGCCCGAAATTTTCGGTGAAGTATTCGGCGAAATCGCGGACTTGAACATTTTCAACAAAATCGCCAAGCATCAGGGCGATGCGATCTGCGGCGTGATTGCAAAGACCGAAGAAGCAGCAGAGCGCGCTGCCGACAAGATCAAGATCACCTATGAGCCCCTGCCCGTTTTCATGACCTGTGAGGAATCAAAGGCCGAAGGCGCCAAGAAGAACGGATATCTGTTCACGCCGCTCAAGCCGGGCAACAAGGCTTTTGATCTGCCCGAATCGTTCTTTCCCGGCGGCCGCTATGGCTGGAACGATAAAAACGGCAAAACAGCAGCTGAGCTGTTTGCCGAGTGCGATTATGTGATCGAAGACACGTTTTATGTTCCCAAGCAGAAGCAGTGCCAGATGGAAAACCATTCCTATGTGGCCCATTATGATGAGCGCGGCCGGCTTAATATCTGGACCTCAACCCAGATGGCCAAGCCCACCCAGGTGCTGATTGCCGAGCTGTTCGAACTGCCCCTGACCCGCGTTCGCCTGGTGCAGACCATCGTGGGCGGCGGTTTCGGCGGACGCCTCGGCATGATCGGCGAGCCCCATTGCTGCGCCATGGCCATGGCAGTGCCCGGCCACCCGGTGCGCATGGAGTTCCTGCGCGAGGAGGACTGGCTTGCCTCGGAAACCCGCTATCCCGGCGATTTCTATATGAAGATGGGCTTCAAGAAAGACGGCACCCCCGTGGCCATAGATGCCTTCTATCATGCCCGCAAAGGCGGCTATTATACCCATGGGTCAGGTCCCCCATTCTGCGCAGCCGCTTTCATCCACGGCATGTACAAGTGGCAGGCAATGGGCTGTCAGCTGGACGGCTACTTCACCAATGAAGCCCCCGGCGGCGCTTTCCGCGGCTACGGCAATCCGCAGACCACATTTGCTCAGGAGCAGATGATTAAGCGGATGTGCATGGATCTTGGAATCGACCAGATGGAGTGGGTCAAGAAGTGGCACAAGTCGATCGGCGACGAGACATGGCTGAAAGGCGTGTGCTTTGCCTCCGATGGTCTGAACGACTGCATTGACATTGCTGCCAGGGAATTCGGCTGGGCAGAAAAGAAGAAGAAGTATGCCAAGCAGACGGGCGTGAAACGTCGCGGCCTTGGCTTTGCTGTTATGGAGCATACCTCCGGCGCTTTCCCCATGCTGCTCGAGCATTCCGTCTGTACGGCCAAGCTCAATGAAGACTGCACGGTTGAGCTGATCCAGCAGATTTCCGATCTCGGCACCGGCGGCCACACTGCAATCACGCAGATGGCGGCTGAAACCCTCGGTTTCCCGTTTGAGGACATCCATCTCCGGTCCGGCGACTCCGATATGTGCGGATTCGACATCGGCGCTCATGCAAGCCGTACGATTTACTGCGCAGGCCCGGCAACGATTGAAGCCTGCGAAAGCGTAAAGAAACAGCTGCTTGAGCGTGCTGCCCAGCTTCTGGAAGCCAATGTGAAGGATCTTGAGATGAAAGACAAGATCATAAGCGTTAAGGGCAATCCCCAGAAGTCGATCAGCGCCATAAAGATCGCCAAGGAAGGCGTGTATAACTACATCGATGCGGCCACCGGCAAGACCATCGGTATTCCGGGCCAGATCCAGGGCTATTCAAGCTACTTTGCGAAGCACTGCTCCCCGCCCTACGGCGCCTGCATGTCCGAAATCGAAGTGGATATTGAGACCGGCGAGATAAAAGTGCTGAAGCTCGTGAATGCTCATGATATCGGCAGAGCCATCCATCCGCCTTCGGTCGAAGGTCAACTGGAAGGCGGCGCGCAGCAGGGTCTCGGGTTTGTGCTCACTGAAGAGTACGCCTATGACAAGCAGGGCCGCGTGCTGAACAATGACTTCACCGATTACAAGATGCTTGGCCCCTCTGATATGCCCGACGCCAAGATCATTCTGGTTGAAACCGCTCCGGATCCCATCGGCCCGATGGGTGTAAAAAGCTGCGGGGAATCAGCGCTCATGGGTCCGATCGGCTCGGTTGCTAATGCAGTGTTCGACGCCATCGGCATACAGATCAAATCGGCCCCCATCACCCCTGAAAAGGTGCTGAAGGCTATCAAGGAAAGCGGAAAAACCTTTAATTGAAACCTGCAGAGCAGGGGTGCGGCTTTGGCTGCATCCCTGCTCTGCATTCTCATCCCGCATAACGAATCATTTTTTGAAACGCTGGCCTGCGTTTCAAACCTCCCCTGCCTGCCGGCGAGGTTGCTGTCTGCCGGCGGCAGGTTCTTTTTTGCACCACATCTGCGCCGGTATGAGAATTTCTATCACGAAGCGCAGTGGGCATTCAGCTTTCTCATCGTTATACCAGTGGGCAACAAACGTGAAAGGAATCTGGGGCTATGTTTATGATCATGTGCGCGGGGATTGTTTTTTTGCTACTGATCTGGATGTTGTGTCTGCCATGGCTGATCCGGAAAATAAGGGCCGCCCAGGATATAGAGTCGTCCAAAACGACCTATTATCGGAAGGGGTGAAGATGCTGTTAGATTGTGCCTGATGGCGGCAGGAAGCAGAGTTCCCTCACTTAATTGAACTTGCCGGTAGAAGCGGCCTGTGGCTTCGCTCTGCAGTATGTAAACGTAAAAGGCCATGGCACAAAACAAACGGCCGCATTCGAAATCAGATGCGGCCGTCTAAAGTTGGCTCCCCATCACGACCCCATCTGGGCACTGGGAGATCACGGTAAAGCTTTGATTTTCCCATATGTGGACTCTATCGAGTTCACTAAGAGGAAAAGCTTAGAGTTACGGGATCGCCTATACGCAACTGCGAAGTCGGAAGACATAGTCCCCAGAATGGGAGATATGATCTTTCGTTTTTGCTTTGAAATTGCGCAAATTAAGAGCCGTAATGCGCACTTCTATAAAAAAAGCCCGGCCGCTCCATAACGTTGAATAAAATTGACTGCCGTGCGGAACAAGCGCATAAGTAGGATTAAGGCCATAAGCATCAACAGAGGGCTGATTGTAGTGTTTTACATCCAACACTGGCGACAGTATCTAAAAATCGGCCCAGCCCACCTGGCACTATTTGTGAAATGCCGTTAAGATTAATCATATTACGATAATGCAGAGAAAAAAAGTCGGCATTCAGAATCCTGTATATGCTCTTGAAAAAGCACTGCCTTAGCAAACATACTCTTTCCACGCGCATTCTTTCGCGAAATGGGGTTGAAACGAATTCTCTTAAAAAAGGAATTGCAGCCATGCCATCCCGATTAAAAATCATGCTGACGTCAGTTTATGTTCTGCTTGGTGCCGGTCTTCTCTGTTTGCCGGCCCAGGCTGCTGCGGAGACATCGACCTACAATGAAGTATCCGTGGAGTGGGACGTCGGTGTCGGTTTATCTCAACCATGGTGGGCCGAAATGACGGAATGTGATGGAAGATATGGAAAATTTTGTTTCGAATCATCCGATTTTAGCCCTGAAGGTGATTCTTTGCACATGAAGATAACTTTGCCGAAAGAATTTGCTCACGACCCTCGCGCTCGTATTGCGTACAATAATCTTTGTGATGGGTCATATCAGGAAGCCATTCAAGTAGCAGATCCAAATACTTGTCCGGATCAAGATGGTGTTTATAATTGCAAGTATTCCTCAGATGTTGTTCTTGAGTTCGGGAATTATGTTAACTTTACTATGAACCCACAGTATTACGATAGTAATAGTATTGCTACTGAGATGTTGTATTTTTGGGTTGAATCGTATCCAGTTCCTGGGGGGGTACCAACCGTCATAGAAATCAAAGTCTATTTGGCCGATTCCGTACGCAAATTCATTGGCAACAACCCCATGTTTATGGGCGGGCCCGAGGACAACCCCGACACCGAGTTTGACCCGCCGGGAAGCTGCGGGATTGGCTTCCCGACCTACACGGTCAACACCGCCACCCTCAACCTGGTGGTGCAGGATACGGAATTCAGCGTTCAGAGCCTCGGTCCCGGTCTCGCCACGACCCGCACCTGGAACACCAACCCCTCGCATGCGGGCATATTCGGCAACGGGTGGAGCTTCCCGTATGAATCGTCCCTGCAAAAATCCTGCGGTGGGGCGCAAGTCATATCCGGTTCCGGGAAGGGCCTCTTCTATTCAGCCGATCTGTGCCCCTCAAGCGGTTCCCTGGTCTATCCGGTTGCAGCTGTTGCCCCGGAAGGAAACTTCGACAATCTGTCCTATATGAGCGAGGATTACTGGCTCCTTAAAAAGAAAGAAACACGAGAGACCTTTCGCTATGATCCGATTCCGTCAGTTGCTAACCGCTACCGCCTTACCTCGATTACCGATCAAAACGGCAATGCGCTTCAGGTTTTCTACAATGACAACGGAACCATCGACAACGGAACTATAGACAAGGTCAGAGACGCCGCAGGCCGGGAATTGACTTTTACCTATACCGATAGACGGGTTACGGCCCTGGGAACCCCCGATGGCGGACAGGTTGTTTTCGGCTATGATACGCAGGGCAATCTTTTCCGAACGGTTGATCTTTTCGGCACCGAGATCCTCTACCAGTACGATGCGGAGAACTACATGACCGCCATGTCCTATGCGGGCAAAGCGATTCACTATACCTACAATACAACAGGCGGATGGAAGCACATAGCAACGATCACTGACGCCAACGGCGCGGTTAAAACCTATGCCGGCATAACTGATTCCACACGAACAACGGTTAAGGACGCGCGTGGTGGAACGACCACATACATGAGCAGCAAAGGGAGAACCGACACCATATGGAATGCTCTAGGCGCCAGGACAGATATGGCCTACGCCAATGGGCTGCCCATAACCGTCACCGATCCGAAGCGCAATCAGGTTACCATGCAATACGACGCCCGGGGCAATATGACACAAAAGACCGATGCGCGGGGGAAAATCAGCACGTATTCCTATGGCGCGAAGGATAATCTTATTACCAGCACCAACCCTTTGGGGGAAACCCGGACCTTTGCCTATGACAATGCCAGCAACCTGACGGGAGTCACATCGCCGGCAGGGAAGGTAACCGCCTTCACCTACAATACCAAAGGACAACTCACGGGCGCAACCGATGCCAATGGCCATGACACGACATTCACCTACGACAGCTTTGGTAACATGCTGACCAGTGTTGATGCCCGTGGCCATGCAACGACCTTCGGCTATGACAGCGCCGGCATCAACCGCATGTCCGCCCTGGACCCCAACGGCAATACAAGCGCATTTACCTATGACCAGAACCGTCGTCTCAAGCGCCTCACCCATGCCGATGGCTCCCATCGCGATTACAGCTATGACGGCTGCGCCTCGACAGGCATGACCGATGAAAACGGGAACCATATGACCTTTACCCGTGACCCGCAGCTGCAAGTCATCGCCATCACCGATGCCCTGAATGCCGTGACGGCCAATGCTTACGACGGAAACGGCAATCGTATTTCCGAAACAGATCCGCTTCTACACACCACCGGCCTGGCCTATGACGCCTCCAACCGGCTCACCACGCTGACCAATCCTGCAGGCGACAGTGTGGTGTTGTGGCGTGATGTTTCCAACGGCCTTGTCACCGACATCTTTGATGAGCTTTGGAAGCAGACCTCATTCACCTTTGACGCGAACAATAGGCCGCTGTCAACAACAGATCCGCTGGGCCGGGTGCTAAGAATTACGCGGGATGATCTGGGCCGGGTGCAGCAGTATACAAACGCACGCGGCGCGCTTATAAAAACTGTTTATGACTGCGAAGGCAGATTGACTGAAAAGACCTGCGATAACGTGACTGTAGCCGCCTATTCTTACGACAATGCCGGTAACCTCAGCTCGTTTACAGATGCCGGCGGTACAACAACCTATACATACAATGCACGCAATGAAATCACCGGGATCACCTACCCCGGCAATAAAACCGTGGCGTTTGCCTATGACGCTGCGGGAAATATGGTGACAGTGAGCTATCCCGGCGGACTGTCTCTGACATATAGTATATCAAACCGCAACCGGATTGAGTCCATGCAGTGGGATACGAGCAGTGTCGCGTTCAGCTATGACGCAGCGGGCAACCTCCTGTCTGAAACCCGCTCCAACGGGACAAGCTCGGATTATGTATATGACGCCAACAACCGGATAACCTCAATCCGCCACAAAAAGGGGGCAAGCGCGATTGCGAGCATGGACTACACACGGAATGCCGTTGGCAATATCAGCAACGAGAGCGTAACGCAGCCAGAGGTCATCAGTCTGACAAACAGAAACGCCATCGGGGTGTATGACGACGCCAATCAGCTCAGCACGTTTGGCGGATCAACCTACAGCTATGACGCCGATGGCAACCTGACCGGCATCACCGGCAACAAGACCTTCACCGCTGCCTACGATCCGCAAAACCGTCCAGTCGAGATGACCTCCGGCGGGGTGACGGCAAGCTACACCTACAATGCCCTTGGCGACCGGGTGCACGCAGTGCGCGGGGCAGAGGCGGCCAGGTATTATCATGATCATCGGGGCTGGCTGCTGTTTGAGGCTGATGGCAGCGGCGTTATTGTGAACTATTACCTTTACAGAAATGGGCAACTTGTGGCGATGAGGAGTGCAACTGGCGATTCCTATTTCTACCACTACGGCAGAAACGGCAATACGGCTGCCATTACGGATGCAAGCGGCAATACGGTCAATGCCTATGCCTATACCCCCTACGGAGAGATTGCCGGGAGCACGGAGACGGTGGCAAACCGTTTCAAATATGTGGGCGCCTACGGGGTGATGGATGAGGGCAGCGGCATATATTTTATGAAGAACAGATACTACGATGCCGTGACCGGAAGGTTTCTTCAGAAAGACCCTATTGGCTTTTCTGGAGGCCAGACAAATCTGTATGCCTACGTGGGCGGCAATCCCGTAAACTTCTCCGATCCTTCCGGTCTCGCCTGCGGCCGCGAATACGTGATGCCCCCCATGCACCGCCCCGAATTGACTCCCGAGGAGCGACAGAATCAAATGGAGATGACGGTCGAGCTAGCCTGGAATCATGTTCCCTTTAGCAACCTCGTCCAGGCATATATCCACATGAAGGAAGGCAAGGGAGAAGAGGCTTTAAAGGATGTTGTACAACAATTGGCCGGCCCTTTCGGGGATACCTACGGCGATTTCCAAATTATTAATAAAAATACTACTAAGGCGCTTGGCGAAGACAAAAGAGCAGCCGACGCGGAACAAGCAAAAAAGGCCCAACAGGCCCAAGCCGAGCGGGACCAACAAGAGGATGAAAAGAGGTTAAGTGAGTTGATCCAAAATAAATTTAATCCCGGGCAACATAAGTACTGGTGAAACGATGTTTGGCGCGATAACAGGTTCTGTTCTTGCGGGCAGGGAAAATACTGGGTCTTTATTTTGACATTTAATGGTTGTTGAGAGAGTTGCATGGATGCCCCTGATTTCCAGTAATTTTTATGAGGTCAAATACTAGGAGTTGCATATGACGTATAAAAACACTCTTGTTCTTTTTTTGCTTTTGCTTGCACTGCCTGCTGCTTCATTGGCAGCGTCCATTGATTACACCTATGACGCGGCTGGCCGCCTTACAAAGGAAGTCTATTCCAGCGGCACGGTTGTCAATTACACCTATGATGCTGCCGGGAATAGAACCGGCCATAGTGTTGCTGATTCGACAATAACCATAAATTCCACGTCTACTACGACGACCCCGCTCGCAACAACGACAGCGCCCACTACTACGTCTACACCCTCCGGCAGCACAACAACAAGTACCGGAGGCGCAACCACCACGGCACCTGTGACGACTACAGCGCCAGCCACAACCACGACAATGCAGCCCACGACCACAACAATGCAGCCCACGACCACGACAATGCAGCCCACGACCACAACAATGCAGCCCACGACCACAACAACCGTTTCCAGCGGGCCATGTCCGGCCACAAAGGTTCTGGGCGAGGATAACCCGAAGCTTAAAAACCTGCGCGATTTTCGCGACACGAGCCTTGCCCGCAGCGCTATCGGCCGCAAAACAATTCAACTCTATTATAATAATGCCGGCAGCATCGATGCCGCCCTTGAGCGAAGCCCTGCGCTGAAGGCAGTGGCACGCAAAGTGCTTGAAGCAATTGCCCCGATGGTGGGTAAGAATTAACATTGAAAATGAAGTGTCAAAAGGCCCAACTGCTATATAGTGGTTGGGCCTTTTTTTTACAAAGTCCACATTAGCTTGTCATAAACTGAATTAGGCACTTGAACTTGGTTTATCCAATGTTGCCCCTGTATCACGGGCTCATTGCCGCAACCAGCAAAAAAGCGCGACGGATACGTTCCGCAAAAGGACTTCTTGTTTGACTGGCACAGTAGATGGACGGGAGAAAGATTGTATGCTGTGGCACCCAAAACAAAACGGCTGCACCTGATAGCAGATGCGGCCGTCTATATATGGCTCCCCGGCGCGGACTTGAATCCCGCCGATGGCGGGATTAACAGCCACTGATTTCATCCCTGAGAAATCTTCCTATGCCTCGTTTCTTAATACTGCTTTCCTTGCTCATTGCAGAGCCCCGGCCTGCAAACTGCCCGGACCACACCAGCCGCCAGGGTCCTGCAAAGTGCTTCGTCGTTTTCGACTGCAGGTATGCAGGATCATTATGCTCCCGAATGCGACGTTCGAGATTATTGGTCTGGCCGCAATAATAACGCCCCGTAGACTCGCTCTGCAGAATATAGACATAGAACATCATAAGTGCACCAGAAAAAAGCCCGACTCCTTCACGGAATCGGGCTTTTTAAATTTGGCTCCCCATTGCGGATACGTCTGGGCACTGAGAGATCATTGTAAAATTTTGATTTTCCTATAAGTGCTTTTAAAAAGTGGCTGAAAAAGGAATAATTTATTATAGTTCTAAAACAAAAAGTTTTCACAAGTGTTTAATATTGATGCCGTCGTAAAAAGTCCCAGCGCGTGTCATTGCGAGGAGCGGAGCGACGCGGCAATCTTGTTTTTTCAAGTACTTACAAAGGCAGAGATTGCTTCACTTCGTTCGC